>Ga0308169_10004617_pt1 | contig 12837 bp, 11 predicted proteins | sample PhyBR1_2_FD_202139 | JGI IMG/M metagenome (GOLD analysis project Ga0308169, IMG submission 202139) | Phyllosphere microbial communities from UC Gill Tract Community Farm, Albany, California, United States - DLSLSB.R1 | ecosystem: Host-associated > Plants > Phyllosphere > Unclassified | place...
CAAGCCGGAGTGGCGGCGGCCATGCGGGCACTGAACCCGCCCCGACTGTTGCCAAACAATCCCCTCGGCTCTCCCCGCCCAGCCCTAACGCGGTAAAATGGCGCGCCCGGCCACCTGCCGGGCTTCCGATGACTAGCCATGAACGTACCACACGAAATCAATGCCGCCGCGGCCAAGGCCCTTGCCACCGCCGAAAAACACACGCCGATGATGCAACAGTACCTCCGGATCAAGGGAGAGTACCCGACCATGCTGGTCTTCTACCGCATGGGCGACTTCTACGAGCTGTTCTTCGAGGACGCCGAGAAGGCCGCGCGCATCCTGGGCATCACGCTGACGGCGCGCGGCAACTCGAACGGCAATCCGATCAAGATGGCGGGCGTGCCCTTCCACTCGCTCGATCCCTACCTGGCCAAGCTGGTCAAGCTGGGCGAGTCCTGCGCGATCTGCGAGCAGATCGGCGATCCGGCCCTGTCCAAGGGTCCGGTCGAGCGCAAGGTGGTGCGCGTGGTCACGCCGGGCACTCTCACCGACTCGGACCTGCTGCCGGAGAAGGCCGAGCGCCCGCTGCTGGCCGTGTGCACGGTCCCGAACCGCAAGCAGGTGACCACCGGGCTGGCCTGGCTGTCGCTGGCCAGCGGCGCGCTGAAGCTGATGGAGTTCACGGCGGATTCGAAGACCGCCGCCCTGCGCCTGGTGCAGGAGCTGGAACGGATCGCGCCGGCCGAAGTGCTGCGCGCGGACGCCAACGGTGGCGACATGTTCGAAGAGACCAGCATCGGCCACAACCAGCGCGTGCCCGAGTGGCATTTCGAAGTCGTGCACGGCCACAAGGCTCTGCTCGACCAGTTCGGCGTGTCGACCCTGAGCGGCTTCGGCGCGGACGGCCTCGGCGCCGCCTTCGGTGCGGCCGGCGCGCTGCTGCGCTACGCCCAGTCGACGCAGGGCCGAGGCCTGCAGCACGTGAAGAGCCTGGCCGTCGAATCGGAGAGCGAATTCATCGGCCTGGATGCCGCCACGCGCCGCAACCTGGAACTGACCGAGACCATCCGCGGGACTGAAGCGCCCACCTTGTTTTCGCTGCTGGACGGCTGCCGCACGGCGATGGGTTCGCGCCTGCTGCGCCACTGGCTGCACCATGCGAAGCGCGACCAGTCGGTGGCGCGCGGCCGTCATGAGGCGATCGCCGCGCTGGCCGAACACGATGCGATGGCGGTCCTCTCGGGCACGCTGGCCCATGTGCCGGACGTCGAGCGCATCACCACCCGCATCGCCCTGCTGACCGTGCGCCCGCGCGACCTGGCTGCCTTGCGCGACGGCCTGAAACAGCTGCCGGTGCTGCGCGACCAGGTGGCGCGCTGCTTCATCCCGGGTGACGCCAAGCTGCTGCGCGACATCCACGAGGCCATCGCGATCCCCGAGGATTGCCTGGACCTGCTGGCGCGCGCCATCGCCGAGGAACCGGCCGCCATGGTGCGCGACGGCGGCGTGTTCGCACGCGGCTTCGACGCCGAGCTGGACGAGCTGCGCGCGCTGTCAGAGAACGCCGGCCAGTTCCTGGTCGACCTCGAGACCCGCGAACGCGCCCGCACCGGCATCGCCAACCTGCGCGTCGAGTACAACAAGGTGCACGGCTTCTACATCGAGGTCACCAACGGCCAGGCCGACAAGGTGCCGGAGGACTACCGCCGCCGCCAGACGCTCAAGAATTGCGAGCGCTACATCACGCCGGAACTGAAGGCCTTCGAAGACAAGGCCCTGTCGGCCCAGGACCGCGCCCTCTCGCGCGAGAAGCTGCTGTACGACCAGCTGCTCGGCGACCTCGCCCCGCACATCGTCTGCCTGCAGAAGGTCGCCGGCGGCATCGCCCAGGTCGACGCGCTGGTGGCGCTGGCTTCGCATGCGGCGCGCAACAACTGGTGCCGTCCGCAGCTGGTGGACGCGCCCTGCCTGAGCATCGTCGAGGGCCGCCATCCGGTGGTCGAGAACCAGATCGAGCGCTTCATCGCCAACGACTGCCGCCTCTCGAACGACAAGCGCCTGCTCTTGATTACCGGTCCGAACATGGGCGGTAAATCGACCTTCATGCGCCAGGTCGCCCTGATCACGCTGCTCGCCTACGTGGGCAGCTATGTGCCGGCGACCGTTGCTACCATCGGCCCGATCGACCGCATCTTCACCCGCATCGGCGCCTCCGACGACCTGGCCAACGGCCGCTCCACCTTCATGGTCGAGATGACGGAATCGGCGGCGATCCTGAACGGCGCCACCGAGCATTCGCTGGTGCTGATGGACGAAGTGGGCCGCGGCACCTCGACCTTCGACGGCCTGGCCCTGGCCTGGGCGATCGCGCGCCACCTGATCGACAGCAGCCGCAGCTTCACGCTGTTCGCGACCCACTACTTCGAACTGACCCAGCTGCCCGAAGCCCATCCGAGCGCGGCCAACGTGCACCTGTCGGCGGTCGAGCACAAGGACAGCATCGTGTTCCTGCACGCGGTCCAGGACGGTCCGGCTTCGCAGAGCTACGGCCTGCAGGTGGCGCAACTGGCCGGCGTGCCGCCCGCGGTGATCCGCGCCGCGCGCAAGCACCTGGCGCGGCTGGAATCGCAGGCGCTGGACGCCACGCCCCAGCTCGACCTGTTCGCCGCAGCGCCCTGCGACGATGCCGATGCCGAACCGGCACGGCCCAGCGCGGCGCAGGCCGTGGCAGCTGCCGCGCCGGCGGCCGAGGAGTCGCCCGCCCTGCTGCTGCTCGACACCATCGATCCGGATGCCCTGACCCCGCGCGAAGCGCTCGAGCGCCTGTACGAGCTCAAGCGCCTGGCCAGCGCATAATGCCGTTGACCGGTCCACGCGCGCGCCGGCGCATCGGCATCCTGCTGGCCGCCTTGCTGGTCTCGGCCGGCGCGCTGGCGGCCAAGGAGCCGAAAGCCGCGAAAGCCGCGAAGGAAGCCAAGGCGGCTGAAGCCGACGAGGCGCACACCTTCGCGGTGATCGGCCACAGCTTCGCCGACGGCTTCGAAGGACGCCTGACGCAGGCCCTGGAACGGAGCGACGACAAGTCGAGCGCCTTCATGGTGGTCACCGGCATCAAGGGCGCGAAGGAAGCCTGCACCGACAAGGTCTACCAGCAGCGGCGCGAGCTGATCGGCGATGCGCGCCGGCCCGCCATCGTGGTGCCGGCCGCCAGCGACTGGACCGAGTGCCGCAACAGCGCCGGCCGCTCGAATGCGATCGAGCGCCTGAACCGCATGCGCGAACTGTTCTACGGCGAGCCGAAATCGCTGGGCGCGCGCAAGCTGCCGCTCACGCGCCAGTCGATGAGCCCGCGTTTCCGCAGCTATGCGGAGAATGCCCACTGGTCGGTCGGCAAGGTGCTGTACGCCACCCTCAACCTCCCCGCCAACAACAATCACTACCTGACGGAAGCCGGCCGCAACAGCGAATACGAAGACCGGCTGGTGGCCAACCGCTTCTGGCTGAACCGCCTGTTCACCATCGCCCGGCGCGACAAGGCCGAGGCCATCGTGCTGTTCAGCGAAGGCGACCTGAAGGCGCTGTCGCAGCCGACCGGCCTGCGCGCCCTGCTGCGCCGCGCGGTGCCGGACAACGACGGCTTTGCCGAGACGCGCCGCCAGGTGCTGGCGCTGGCGCAGAAATTCCCGGGCAAGGTGCTGCTGGTCGACGGCGCGCCGCTGGCCAAGGGCGCGAAGCCGGCCATCGAATGGCGCGGCAACCTGGGCCATCTATCGGTCGGACATGAGGAGATCGACGTCGCGGTGGAGCCGGCGAGCAAGGCCCTGTTCAAGGTGGGCGAGCTGGAAGACGCCGGCGCGAAGGCAAGGCAGGAGAAGCAGGAGAAGCAGGAAAAACAGGACAAGCAGGACGACGGGCGTCACCCCAAGGCGGTCAAGGAAGCAAGTAAATAACTGCTCAATTGAGCAGAAAAAAGTGCGCAAATGAGCACGGACCGCGCACTGCGGTCCGTTGCCAAGCCAGGCCGATCAGTTCAGCGGCTGGCTGCGGAAGTGGTCGCCTTCGTCGCCGTCGTCCATGTCGTCGTCATGGCCGTGGTGGCCGTGAGCGCCGTGCACGTGACCGTGGGCGATTTCTTCCGCCGTGGCGGCGCGCACGTCGATGACCGACAGATCGAAGCGCAGGGCCATGCCGGCCAGCGGGTGATTACCGTCGAGCACGACCTTGTCGTCCGCGATTTCGGTGACGGTGAAGATGGTCGGTTCGTCTTCGCCGCCCTCGGCAACGCCTTCGAACTGCATGCCGACTTCGAGCGGCTCCGGCAGGCGCGAACGCTCTTCGACTTTCAGCAGGGTCGGGTCGTAGTCGCCGAAGGCGTCTTCCGGCTCGATCTGGATGGTCGACGAGTAGCCCACTTCCTTGCCGTCCAGTTCCTCTTCGATCTTCGGCAGCGTGTTCTCGTAGCCGCCGTGCAGGTACACCATCGGCTGGGCACCATCTTCGATCAGGTTGTTCTGGGCGTCGGACAGCTTGTAGTTGACCGATACTACCGTGTTCTGGGCAATCTTCATTGCGCTTCCTTTCGTGGATAAGGCTCGGATTATAACCCTGACCGTGCCGAAGCCTTCCGAGCACTGGTTATAATGTCGCATGAAAAAATTACAGCTCCTCGGGAACATTACTCCCGCCCAGTTTCTTCGTGATTACTGGCACAAGAAGCCGCTGCTGATCCGTCAGGCCATCCCCGGTTTCAAACCCCTGCTCAAGTTCGACAAGCTGGCCGAACTGGCCAAGCTCAACCATGTCGAATCGCGCCTCGTCACCCAGACCGACGGCAATTGGGACATGCAGCACGGCCCGCTCCAGGACCTGCCGCCGCGCAGCGAGCGCGAGTGGACCATGCTGGTCCAGGGCGTCAACCTTCACGATCCGAAAGCCGACGAACTCCTGCGTGAATTCCGCTTCGTGCCGGACGCGCGCCTGGACGACCTGATGGTCAGCTTCGCCACCGACGGCGGCGGTGTCGGTCCCCACTTCGACTCCTACGACGTGTTCCTGCTGCAGGCCCAGGGCCGGCGCCGCTGGCGCATCGGCGCCCAGCAGGACCTGAGCCTGGTCGACGGCCTGCCGCTGAAGATCCTCGCCAACTTCGAACCGGAAGAGGAATTCGTGCTCGAGCCGGGCGACATGCTCTACCTGCCCCCGCACTACGCCCACGACGGCGTGGCCGAGGGCGAGTGCATGACCTACTCGATCGGCTTCCGCTCCCCGTCCTTCCAGGAGCTGGGCGAAGCCTTCCTGCAGTTCATGGCCGATTCGATCGACCTGCCGGGCCGCTACGCCGATCCGGAACTGCAGCCGGCCAGGAATCCGGCCGAGATCCCGAAAGACATGCTGAGCAGCATCACCGAAGAACTGAACAAGGTGCGCTGGGACGAGGAAGACGTCACCATCTTCCTGGGCGAACACCTGTCCGAACCCAAGCACAATGTGTTCTTCACGCCGGTCGCCAAACCGCTGACCGTGGGCCGCTTCATGGAACAGGCCGCCAAGCGCGGGCTGAAGCTGTCGGCCAAGACCCTGATGCTCTACCGCGGCAAGCACGTATTCATCAACGGCGAATCCTTCGCTGTCGGCCGTGCGGACAAGGGCGTGCTCGACGCGCTGGCCAACCAGCGAGGCCTCGACGGCGCAATGCTGGACCAGGCATCGAGCGACGTGCTGGAAGCGCTCTACACCTGGTATTCGGACGGCTGGCTGGAACTGGGCTGAGATCGATGGACATCCTGCGCTTCGACACCCGTGCCGAGTTCCAGCGGCTGCTAGCCGCGGTGCTGGAGCGGGCGCAGGCCTCGCTCGACATGTTCGATCCGGATTTTTCGCTATTCCCGCTGGGCGATCCGGACGTCGACGCCGCCTTGCGCAGCTTCCTGCGGCGTGGCGGCCAGCTGCGCCTGGCGATGCACGGCAGCGCGCATATCCAGCGTCACTATCCTCGCTTCCTGCGCCTGCTGCGCGACCATGGCCACCGGATCGAATGCCGGCTCACCGGGCACGGCATCCGCCAGCTCACGGATTCCTTCGGCATCGCGGACGGCGTGCATCTCGTGCGTCGCTTTCACAGCGACCATTTGCAGGGCGAAGCGGCGTTTGATGCGCCGCAAGAAACGGAAATCCCGCGTGCGCGTTTTGCGGCAATATGGGAAGAATCGCGGCCGGCTCTGAGCCCGTCCACGACCGGGCTGTGAGCCGGGTTCCCTATGAATCAAGAGCTGCACATTCGTGTTACAAGTTGATACAATATGAATGTTGTTGTTACCTCTAAACGTGCCATCCTGGCATGAGTTTTCTATTGCGATTCAGTAAATTTGGCTATAATATCGGGTTAGGAAGATTCCGTATCGAAATTCCTAACGAGCGATAATTACCGGTAATTATTCATCGCACTAGATGTACCTTACCTTTTGAATTTACTAAGGAAAAATCATGAAAAAATCTCTGCTGATCGTGTCCCTGCTGGCTGTTGCTCTGGCTGCTTGCAGCAAGAAAGAAGAAGCCCCGGCTGCTGCTCCGGCACCGGCTGCTGAAGCCACCGCTCCGGCTGCCGCTCCGGCCGCTCCGGCTGACGCCGCTGCAACCCCGGCCGCTCCGGCTGCTGCTGACGCTGCCGCTTCGGCTGCTTCGGCTGCTGCTTCGGCCGCTTCGGCTGCTGCTGACGCTGCTGCCGCTGCTGCTGCTCCGGCTGCTTCGAAGTAATTCTGAATTGCTTCAGAAAAACCGGCCTGTGGGCCGGTTTTTTTACGCCCATACATTTTAAAACGTCGTTCCCGCGAAGGCGGGAACCCAAGGCATGCTTGCAGACCGCTTAATACGAATTGAACAGGTACGCGATTAAACTTGGATTCCCGCCTTCGCGGGAATGACGGCGAAAAAAAACCGGCCACAGGCCGGTTTTTCTTTGGGTTCGAACCCGATTACTTCAGCTCATCCACCAGCAGCTTCAGGATCTTGGCGCCGGTTTCCGAGGTCTCCGGCTTGCCGTCGTTGCTCTGGACGGTGACGTCGGTGGTGGTGGCGTTCGGAACGGCCGAGACCAGTACGCGGTAGCGCTGGGCTTCCTTGTTCTTGTCTTCACTGCCGAACAGCTTGCTGAAGAAGCCTTCCTTGCTGGCCTTGTCCGGATCGACATAGCGCACGAAGTAGATGCCCTGCACGCGGTCGCGGTCTTCGACGGTGAAGCCGACGCGGTCGAGCGCCAGTCCGACGCGGCGCCATGCGCGGTCGAAGCCTTCGTCGACGACGACCTTGCCGTTTTCCAGCTTGGCGTGCTGGGCTTCCGGCGCGGCATTGGCGACGGCCTCGGTGGCCTGCTTGACTTCGGCCGGCTTGAGCTGGCCGGTCAGCTGGGCCATCAGGCGGCCCAGGAATTCGGCTTCCAGGCCCGGATCGCTCGGACGCGAGGTCCAGGTCGTGCCCTCCTTCTGCGGACCGACCAGCACTTCCTCGGCGCCGCGGTGGCTGATATAGATCTCGGTCGAACCGTCCGGGCGGCGCTCCAGGCGGGTGCGGTACTTGTCGCGCTCGCCGGTCGAGTAAGCCGAATCGAAGACCTTGCCGATGGTGCGGCGGATGATGTCTTGCGGGATCTTGGCGCGGTTCTCGGCCCAGTTGGTCTCCATGATGCCGGTCTGGAGGTTCTCGGATTCCACCGTGAAGCCGACGCTCGGCCAGAAGGCCTGGAGCTGCGGCCACAGCTGTTCCGGGGTCTCCTTGACCACCAGCCAGCGCTGGCTGCCGGCGCGCTCGATGCGCACGGCATCGGTCGAGACCGGACCCACGGCGCCGCTCGCGGCTGCCGGGCCGGCGGCCGGGGTGCCGCGCGCCTGCTGGAAGCCGGAAGCGGTGGCGATGCCGCGGCCGTCAGGCACGGCGTAGCGGTTGTCCTTCTGGAGTTGGGTCAGATCGGGCGGGATGTCCAGCGGCGCGGCTTTCTTGGCCGAGCGGTAGTCCACTTTATCCGATTCGAACACGGTCGTGCAGGCGGCCAGGCTGAGTGCCACGGTGGCCAGGGCGACGGTGCGGGCTGCGTGGTGAGTCTTGAACTTGCGATTCATCATGTCGTTCTGAGTCTGAAGCTATCAAAGGACGCCGGAGTCGCGCAACGCGGCGCGCACGGTGTCGTGGTATTGCGCGGACAGCGGCGCCAGCGGCAAACGCAGGCCCGCCGGCATCTTGCCCATTTCAGCCAGCGCCCATTTGACCGGGACCGGATTCGGTTCTACAAACAGCTTGCTGTGCAGCGACAGCACGCGGTTATTGATTTCCACGGCACGGGCAACCTGCCCCGCCATCGCCGCCTCGCACAGTTCGTGCATGGCGCGCGGCGCGACGTTGGCCGTCACCGAGATATTGCCGGCGCCGCCCATCAGCATCAGCGCCATCGCGGTCGGATCGTCGCCTGAATACACGCCGAACGGCTTGCCGCCGGCGAAGGAGCGGTCGAGCTCGCGCAGCAGTTCGGCGCCGCGGCCGATGTTGCCGGTCGCATCCTTGATGCCGACGATATTGTCCACCGGCGCCAGCCGCAGCACGGTCTCGTTGCTCATGTCCGCCACGGTACGGCCGGGCACGTTGTACAGGATCACCGGCAGGTCGACCGCTTCCGCAATCGCCTTGAAGTGCCGGTACATGCCTTCCTGGGTCGGACGGTTGTAGTACGGGACCACCTGCAGCGAGGCGTCGGCGCCGACGTCCCTGGCATGGCGGGTGAGTGCGATCGCTTCGGCGGTCGAGTTACCGCCCGAACCGGCGATCACCGGAATACGGCCAGCGACGTGCTCGACCGTCAGCCTGATCAGTTCGCAGTGCTCTTCCGGGCTGACGGTGGCGGATTCGCCGGTCGTGCCGACGATGACGATGCCGTCCGTACCCTCCGCAACATGCCAGTCGATCAGTTTGCGAAGGCTGTCTTTGTCCAGACTGCCGTCTTCAAACATCGGAGTGACGATTGCTACTATGCTGCCCTTAATCATAATCAGTGGACCGTGCCGTTGATAAATAAAAATTGGATTGTACTGGATAGCCCGTGGTTATGGTTCATTCCACCTTAGATAATTGACTTCGTTACCAGACATTTACAGCTCAGTTACAAATTCAGCCGGGCCGCGCCAGGATCGAATTCCGGCCCCACCGCGCACAGGCGCTGCACGCGCGCAGGTTTCGGCGCATCGATGACGCCATCCTCGTAAGCCACCACGCGCAGGCCGCCGCGCGCAGCCAGTTCCAGCAGCTCACCCGGATTCAGCAGGAAGTCCGGGTTCGACGGCTTGCCGAAGATTTCGTTCCCGCGGGCGAAGGTTTCATAGATCAGCACCCCATCCGGCGCCAGCGCCGCGGCGATATCGCCGAACAGCCGACGGTGCAGGTAGTTGGTGACGACCAGTCCCGCCAGGCTGCCCGGCGCGATGGGCCAGACCGCGCCCGGCGCTTCCAGGTCGTGCTGCAAGGTCACGATGCCCTGCCCTGCCGCTGCCGCCAGGGCCTCGGCATCGCGGTCGAGTGCGGTCACCGCATGGCCAACACCGGCAAACAGGCGGGCATGGCGGCCGCTGCCGCAGGCCAGGTCGAGCACCCGTCCCGTCGGCACCAGCGGCGCCCAGCGCGCCACCCAGGCGGAAACCTCAGGCATACGCTCAGACATACGACAGGCCCATCGCTTCGCGCACGTCGCGCATGGTTTCCTGGGCCAGCTTGCGCGCCTTCTCGCAGCCGTCGGCGACGATGGCGCGCACCAGCGAAGGATCGTCCAGGTATTGCTGGGCGCGCTCGTGCATCGGCGCCTGCTCGGCCAGCACGGCTTCGACCACCGGCTGCTTGCACTCCAGGCAGCCGATGCCGGCGCTGGCGCAGCCCTTCATGACCCAGTCCCTGGTATCGCTGTCCGAATAGACCTCGTGCAGCTGCCATACCGGACACTTGAGCGGATCGCCGGCATCGCTGCGGCGCACGCGTGCGGGGTCGGTCGGCATGGTGCGGATCTTCTTCGTCACGGACGCCGGATCTTCGCGCAGCGAGATCGAGTTGCCGTAGCTCTTGCTCATCTTGCGGCCGTCCAGGCCCGGCAGGCGCGACGCTTCGGTCAGCTTGACCTGCGGCTCGACCAGGATGATCTTGTGGCTGCCTTCGAGGTAGCCGAACAGGCGTTCGCGGTCGATGTTCGACAGGCTGCCGGCATCGATCAGCATGGCCTGGGCCTGTTCCAGGGCGGCGGCGTCGCCTTCCTGGCGGTAGGCGGTGCGCAGCTCGCTGTAGAGCCTGGCGCGCTTGCTGCCCAGCTTTTTCACGGCTTCCAGCGCCTTCTGCTCGAAGCCCGGCTCCTTGCCGTACAGGTGATTGAAGCGCCGCGCAATTTCTCGCATCATCTCGATGTGCGGGACCTGGTCCTCGCCCACCGGCACCTGGGTCGCGCGGTAGATCAGCACGTCGGCCGCCTGCAACAGCGGATAGCCGAGGAAGCCGTAGGTGGCGAGGTCGCGGTTGGCCAGGTTCTCGATCTGGTCCTTATAGGTCGGCACGCGCTCCAGCCAGCCCAGCGGCGTGGCCATCGACAGCAGCAGGTGCAGCTCGGCATGCTCGGGCACGCGCGACTGGATGAAGATGGTGGCCTGGGACGGATCGATGCCGGCCGCGAGCCAGTCGATCACCATGTCCCAGGTGCTCTTTTCGATGATGCTCGGGTCGTCGTAGTGCGTGGTCAGGGCATGCCAGTCGGCCACGAAGAACAGGCAAGGCAGTTCGGACTGCATGCGGATCCAGTTCTTCAGCGCTCCATGGTAATGGCCGAGGTGCATGAGCCCCGTCGGGCGCATGCCGGAAACGACACGGTCTGGAAACATGGACTTAGCCGAGAACGAAATTCAACGGGTAGACGATCACCTGCAGCAACAGGTTCGCCACCGCCATGATCGGCACCACCCAGTATGCCAGCAGCTTCAGCAGCATCAGGCCCAGCAGGATGAAGAAGCCGTAGGGCTCGATCTTCGCGTACTTGTAGGCCAGCTTGTTCGGCAGCAGGCTGAACACGATGCGGCCGCCGTCCATCGGCGGGATCGGCAGCAGGTTAAAGGCCAGCAGCACCAGGTTGGTGAGGACACCTGCCTTGGCAACCCGGTTCGGGAATGGCTCGGAGACGCCGAAGTATTCGAGGAAGATCCCGAGCAGCAGCCACAGCAGCGCCATGCCGAAGTTGGCGGCGGTGCCGGCCAGCGCCACGAAGGCCATGTCGCGCTTCGGGTTGCGCAGGCGGCTGTAGTCGATCGGCAGCGGCTTCGCGTAGCCGAAGGCAAAGCCGGAGACCAGGTACAGCATGATCGGCAGGATCACGGTACCGAAGGGATCGATGTGCGCCAGCGGGTTGGTGGTGACGCGTCCGGCCGCGAACGGCGTCATGTCTCCAAAATATTTTGCGGCATACGCCTGGGCGGCGTTGTGCATCGTGATCGCAAAAAGAACGGGCAGTGCATAGACTGCGAGGTTGCGTATGAGTTCATCCATAAAGGAGATTCTAACAGACGCCGCGACCGGGCCCGCAAGGGCCGGCCAAGGCCGGCTACAGGCCGAAGGCCGCCGGATCGCCGCGGCCTTCGCGCAGCAGGACCGGTTCAATGCCGGTCAGGTCGACGATGGTGGTGGGCTCGAGAGTGCCGGCGCCGCCGTCGATGATGAGGTCGAGCTGCTTGCCGAGGCGCTCCCTCACCTCTTCCGGATCGGACAGCATGTGGTCGTCCCCGGGCAGCTGCAGGGTGGTGCCGATCAGCGGCTCGCCCAGCTCTTCCAGCAGGGCCAGCAGGATCGCGTTCTCGGGCATGCGGATGCCAATCGTCTTGCGTGAAGGATGCGACAGGCGGCGCGGCACTTCGTGGGTGGCGTCCAGGATCAGCGTGTAGGGGCCGGGGGTGACCGCCTTCAGCAGGCGGTACTGGCGGTTGTCGACGCGCGCATAGGTCGAGATTTCGGACAGGTCGCGCACCAGCAGGGTCAGGTGGTGTTTCTCGTCGACGCCGCGGATGCGGCGCAGCTTCTCGACCGCGCCCTTGTCGTCGAGACGGGAGACCAGGGCATAGGCGGAGTCGGTCGGGACGGCGACGATGCCGCCCGACTGGATGATCTGGGCGGCCTGGCGGATCAGGCGCGGCTGCGGGTTTTCCGGATGGATCTCGAAGAATTGGCTCATCGTGCAAACCCCGGCTGTTGCAGGGTTTGCAGGGCCGCGATCCGCTCTTCCATCGGCGGGTGGGTGGCGAACAGGGCGCCCCAGCCATCGCCGCCGCCGGCAATGCCGGAGGCCGCCATCGACTGTGGCAGGCCGCCGGCGTGGATGCCGCCCAGGCGCATCAGCGCATGCTGCATCGGCAGCGGGCTGTTCAGCAGCCGGGCCGAGCCGGCATCCGCGCGGAACTCGCGCTGGCGCGAGAACCAGGCCACGATGATGGAGGCAACCAGGCCGAACACGATCTGGCACACGAACACGGTAATGGCATAACCGATGCCGGGACCGCGGTCGCCGTCGCCCCGGCGCAGCATGCTGTCGACGAAGAAGCCGACCACGCGCGCCAGGAACACGACGAAGGTGTTGACCACGCCCTGGATCAGGGTCAGCGTGACCATGTCGCCATTCGCCACGTGGGCGATCTCGTGGCCGAGCACGGCCTCGATCTCTTCTTGGTTCATGTTGGCCAGCAGGCCGGTGGACACCGCCACCAGCGAGGAATTCTTGAAGGCGCCGGTGGCGAAGGCGTTCGGCTCGCCGTCGTACACGGCCACTTCCGGCATGGCGATGCCGGCGCGCTCGGCCAGCGA
>Ga0308169_10004618_pt1 | contig 12837 bp, 18 predicted proteins | sample PhyBR1_2_FD_202139 | JGI IMG/M metagenome (GOLD analysis project Ga0308169, IMG submission 202139) | Phyllosphere microbial communities from UC Gill Tract Community Farm, Albany, California, United States - DLSLSB.R1 | ecosystem: Host-associated > Plants > Phyllosphere > Unclassified | place...
AGCTCGGCAAGGTTCCCAAGATTCCTCGATACTTCACAATCAACCACGATGCCCCAGCCCCTCAGCTGCCCTACCCGGCCGCCCGAGCATTCATCACTTCTTCCTCGTCCAAGGACAAGTCGCCCCCGTCCGAGCAGCTCGACAGTGGGACAGACGTCATCACCACCGTCACAAAGTCGAAGCGCGCCAAGCCGGCTCATGTCGCGCCCCCGCCGGCCAAATCTGCTTCGCTGACGCCGCTCATGCAGCCCATTGTCGCACGATGTCTCGCTACAAACGGCGGCTCCAGCACGGGCTCGAGGGGCTCGACGCCCGTAACGTCGCCTCCCGGGAAGAAGACGCCCAATGCGGGCTCGCACGGAGTGAAGAGGAAGAGCCCCCACGCCCACGAATGGCCGGTGGTGCATCCTTACTCGCGCGCGACGGACACGAGGAACGACCGCTCGGATGTGCCGTCTCCGCGAGAGGTGGCCAGGGCAGAGCAGGCGGAGAAGGACCGCGCAAAGGCGAGGGAGGTCAGCGCCGCGGCGGCAAGGGCAGCTGCGGCTGCGAAGCGAAAGAAGGCAAGCAGAGCCAAGGTGTCGGGGTCTAAGACGCGATCGGCTAGCCCGACCAAGGAAAAGACGGACGATCCGGCTTCGGCTTCAGCCGAGCCAACGTCGTACGAGGCCAGTGCAAGCGTACCCGGCTCCTCGTCGAATCCGCTACCACCAAGGGGAACGATGAAACGCACCCGGTCGACTGGATTGGGGATCTCCACCCTCACTGCGAACGCCATCGGCGGAGTTGGGCCGGCGGTGGGCAGCCCTCTCCGCGCAGTCACCGGCCCGACATCCGAAGACGACGAGGACGGCCAAGGACCCGAGCGCAAGCGATCACGGTTGGGAATCAGTACCCGCCGGGCCAACACCGACTCACCTCCTACGGCTTCGTCCAAGCTCGAAGGAGGCACGTTGGATGAGGCACTTCTTAAGACGGAGCCGATCCCGCATGCCAAGGTCCTTCCCGCGCAGAGGGGCCCGGCGAGTGGCGCGGCCGAGAGCGCAACGACCATGAGGCGGATATCATCCGCTGGCGGCGTGCAGCCCTTCGGACCTCGAACGAAGACGCGCACAGGGTCCACGGGGAGTGTGGACGGCGCGAAAGAGCGCGCGAGGAGGGAGGTCACTCTTCCAGGCAGGTTGAGGGATTACGATATGAAGGTTGGCGCGCTGGCATAGGAGCCGCGCGTAAAGCCCTTGCGCATTAAACTGTTAGTTAAGAGGTACGTGCGATTGACCGTGAAATGCGACGAGGACGCTGATTTCAGATTAGCGCAAGCAGTCTCTCGGCCGACCCTCTTCACACCCCATTAGAATCTTGTCTCGCCTCGCCGCCGCTCGATATCGGCAAACATTGCATCTTTCTCTCATCACCCTCATGTTCACCCTCAAGCTACCCCACGTATCCACCCTGCCCCTTCCCGCTTCAACGTCACGGGGCGGACCCCCAGCAATCATCACGCCAATCAACCAATCATCCATGACGCACACATAGCCAGCGTGTAGGCTCTTCCACAATCTTGTCAATTTCTCTTGGGTACCTGTAGACTCTGTCATGTGTTAGCCTAGTCACTCCAGTCTTCCCCCAGTCCTCTGTCACTCTATAACGTCCTCGCATGGGTTTCTGTCCATAGTCCCTTATGAATCGTGTAGCGAGCGAGACGGAGTGCCGAGCACTGATTCCCGCGCAACCATGAGCAGCTGCTAGCTGTGCATCGGCGTATAATATCTATTGAATCGTACTCGACATGCGCACCAGAAACAATCTAGGCCAGTAGATCCACCCGGATCTTTTTGCTTTTGGACAAGACGGAGAGCGGCCGCCTGCGCTCCACCCGCGTCGTCCTCTTCGTCGTGAACATGGGGTCGCTCCTGACTGTCGCCAAGCGAGCCTCTCCCCGCGACGCCGATTGAAGGGCGATGAGGGCCACACATCCTTAGTCTACGCGGCATCCCCGAACAACCCATAGTCGACAATCTGCAGACTGCCCACCGCCGCCCTCCACCATCCGTCCACCCGCTCCCTCTCCGCCTCGCCCTGGCCGTCCGAGCTCGTCAAGTTGACATTGACACTACAGACCACGTCGGCCTTCTTCTTCCTGTTCCCTCCCTCATCTTGCAGCCAGACCCGCCAGAGCGCCAGGGAGATGACCACCTCGTCGGCCTCGTCGGCCTCGTGCCCGGGTCGCGGGGCGCCCGAGGGGTCGTGTGAGAATTTGTGGATCTTCTGCGTCCCGGTGAGGACTACTGGCGAGGGCGTGGGCGTCGGGGACGTCAGGGATGAGGGAGAGGTGGATGTGGTGGGGTACGGGTAGGGCCGCGAGGGTAGGGGCGTTGTGGGGGCGGGAGTGAGGATCTGCGTGGAGATGGAGGCGTTGTCGTGCGCTATCGAGTCAAAGTGGTACCTGCGGTCAGCACTATTCTTCCATAAGTCGTCGATGGGTGGATAAGGCGCAGATGTGCGAAACCGCCCCCTGAGTCTCCGCTTCATGGCGAGGTCTAACTGATCCCACTCACTTGGCGGCCTCCCACAGGTCCGAACCCGCTAGCCCCTCCTCGACCAGCCCAAGCACCTCGATGACCAGCGAGGTATCGCTATCGGGCGAAAGGAAGACTTCCTGGTTGTCCGGGATCTGGCGCAGGTCACTGCAGTCAGCTCGGCCCGGCGAGACGACTCCCCGACGAGGCATGCGCGTTTGTCGAGCAAGCGCATCATTCGGGCCGAAAAGCAGGGCTACAGCCATGCACCTCTGCCCTGTACACGACCGACTAGCCAGTCGGAACCCACCTTGCGTCGCCGTACAACACCGGCAGGTCCATGGTGATCGCCCCTCCGAACAAATGCCGGGGGGCCATCGAAGTCGTCTCGCGGGCCATGTCGTCGCAATCAGCCCTGCCGTCTGTCGGATGTGGAAATCGTCCTTTTGTCGTGTGTTATCGAAGCACCTTATCGCGGTGGGAAGGTGCTTATCGCCTCGCTTATGGAAGACTCAAGGGGTAGGTAGTATGTCAGATGAGGTATCAAGTACAGGGTGGTTTTGGTGTGTTTCGCTGGAATCATGCGTCAAGTCTGTCGGTCAACAGCACAGACGTCGACGTCGTCTAATTCCGGCTAGGGTCCTTCCCGGATAAAGCCGCTTTATCGCCGACGTCGCGTGGGAGGGCTCTGGTGCATGGAGGCTGGGCGGCGGTCGCCGGGATGCTGGCACTTTGGCGCTTTGAACCGGACGCGTCTTGCGAGAGCGTTAGCAGCGATCAGCATACGACGGGCGACGATTGGGATTCACCCGGACCGACCTGACCTGGCCGCGATGGACATCGACGCGCTCGTCCCTCTGCAGATTCGCCTACAATCGCTCGAAGCGCAGATCAAAGGCGTTCCGCTATCGTATGACGCCGACCCCCCATCATCCAGCTCGACCCCGGTCTCGTCCACGGGGAGTATCATCCGGCGGATTCGAAATACGCAAGAGACGCTCGAACGGATCAGCCAGGAGAGCGAAGCCCTCAAGCGGCTTTTGTCGGGGTGTGAGCCATGACTGGCACTGTGGTGTGACCGATCCGGAGCTGACGGCAGATGAGGGGTACAAGCACTTCCTGAGTCTGCCGGGCGAGGAGGACGTCAAAGATCTCGAGGCGAGCGGGATCTCGGACCAGGCGAAGATTGCACTGCTGGTGGAGAGCAAGGGCGATATCGTCCGCGCCGAGCGGGATCTCCGGGAGATTGAGCTATTGAAGGAGCGCGGGGTGGAAGGGAGCGGGGATCTCGAGCGTATGTTGATCAGACGGCGCCTCGGTCTAGACTGACGCGCAGCCCTGCTCGATCTACGTCCGGAGCTCAACGAGCGGATCCAACATGCCGAGGCGAGGAGGAGAGAGGTCTTGCAAGCCCGGAAGGAGGTCATGGCGCTCCTGAGGCGCTACCGAGATTTTGTGAGTGCTCGCCTGCGCCGTGTCCCGACGACCTGCACTCGGCGGGGCGTCGGGCTGTTTGTGAAGTGGGAATTGACGGCAGTCCGCGACTGTCTCGGACCTGTTCCTCGACCTGCACCATCGTCTGGAAGCGCTCGAGGATGGTGTGCAGAGAGCAGAGCGACGCAAGGCCAAAGAGGCCAGTGAGAGGTACTAGCCGGCGACTCATTGAAGGCGCGGAGCCACACCTCTCTCGCCCATGACGACCAATGACGACAACGCACGACGACTTCTGGATGATGGGTACATGCAATGCAATATGTGTATATGCCGTCGTACAACTCGTGACACTCGTGCTGCTCAAGCCTGCTCGTGCTCCCGCCTGGTCGTCCGCCGGAGGTATATGAGGCTAAGCCAAATACCTATATGTCCCCATGTCTCCCACTCTCTCGAGATACTCTCGCTGCTTGTCAGCGATTGCATCGCCTCGAACTCGCTCCACTCACATCAATCAACCCCTCGACCCGCTTCTTGATCATCGCCATGGACGGGTTGAATCGCGTCGTGAGCTGGTGTGCCACCTCCGAGATCAAGTCATTATGTCCCATCGTCTTGCGGTTCTTCATCACCCGAACAATGCACGCCTGCGGGTCAGCGCTGTTGCCTTGCTCAGTCGCTCGTGACCCACCTCAACCATGTGTTTCCGCTCCTCGTCGACCTGCTCCTGGGTTTCCTCCCTCTCCCGCGTGCTCTCCACTTTGCTAGCAACCTGCATGATCTTGAACTTGGCCAGATTCGTTGTGAAGCCCTCATTGAATGAGAAAGTATCCGTCGGATTCACATCTCGCCCCTTGGGATGCTTCGTCAAGACGCGGTACTTCCCGCACGCCAGACTCTGCAGCGTGCGCACCAGGTCCGCGTCCACCAAATCCGTCGCGGACTTGATGTCGCCGTAGGACAGCACATCGTCTGCGTCGAGACTCTCGAACAAGAGCAGGACAATAAGCGCATGGGTGGAGAGGTTGATATCGTGCGAGCGGGACTTGAAGCGGACTTTGACGTCGGCTGTGCCGAGGTTGCCCTGCCATGTGAGGCGACGTCCGGAGTGGCGCGAGTCGTAGTACCGCTGGAAGGTCGATGTGGCTTCCAACATCTGGCCGCTAAAGGCGCAGGGGGATGCCGCCGCGATGGCTTGGGGCCAGTAAGATGCGGTGAGGACGTTGACAGTGAGCTCGAACGGAATTGCCTGCGGATCAGCCGGGTTGGCAGCCGGAGAGGGAGATGTCACGCGTACGCCATGACGGTTCAGGTAATTGCGGAACGTGTTGACGCTCTCAGCGGAGATACGCATGTCCGTGAACATGCCCTCGAGCTTCTGTGTAAATTGGAAACCCCTGGCATCTCAGCGATGCGCCAACGGCTATTCGCGCCGGACTCACATTTCAAGCTTGAGCTTCGCGACCATGCCCTTCTCCGCATCGTCCGACGCGGAACGCGCATACAGCAGCCGCCTAGCCAAATGATTCTTGTAATAACGCTCAAACTTGTCCTTGTCGATGAGAAAGCGGAAGAGGATGATCGTCTTTTCCAGTGCGACATCGATTTCGTCATCGGTTTTCTGAGAGTCAGCGTAATCCCCAAAAATCCCGCCGACGACTACATACCGACTTGGTGCCCTTCTTGAGGTGCTCATCAATGAACAGCGACAGGAATTCCGGTGATCTGGGGTTTGCATTGATGAACGACTGGAATGCCTGGGGATCAGCCTCGCTCGCACCGCAATGTTCGGTACGTACTTCGTTGATCGATCCTTGCATGGCGAGGTCATCGCCAAAGGCGTCCCGGAGCAGCCGATCGAACTTGTCCTTCAAGTCCAATGTGTCCTGCACCCAGCGCAGTGCACTCGCCAGGGCACCGCTCGCGCTCGTGACCTTCGCCTTCCCTTTGCCCTTCGAGTCTTCCGCCGGGTCCTGGTCCATACCGGGTCCGGAAGTCCCACTCGGTCCAGATTCGGGCTCCGCCACCGCCGCTTCATTTACCCCTTTCCCGCGTTCTTCGATATCCATTCGCAGCGCTATCCTCAGCGCCTGTTTGCCGGCGTCTTGCGGCACCCGGCAGAACAGCGTGTACAAGCGGCGCAGATCAGGTACGCGGTCCCCATCAATCATGGAAACGAGTCCGCTTCCAGGCATCTCGAGAACGTGTTGTAGGTGATTCGTCAACAGGTGCTCGACCAGGAGGGCCTGGAGAGGGGGTTGGGTGTATGATGAGAGGTAGTGCCCGGTCCGATCCGTTTCTTCCGCTAAACGCCGCTCGACCTACAAGTCAGATCGCTTCACAGCGGTACGCTCAGCAGCTCACGTTGCGCAGGTACGCCCCCGCGTCTCCCCTTTCCAGCATCGCGTCCCCTTCCAGCCTGTAGTATTCGCCACTCCGTCGCAGAAACTCTGGCTCAAAGTCCGCGAGATATACCGTCCCGCCTCCTTCTCTCGCTGGGACATGCAAGCGAAGCAGCACGTCGACGCATTCCCGTACCGTCGACCGATTTATCGTCTCGCCATCCCGTTCCAGCTGGACCTGGGACAACAACGTCGCAATCAGATGCGTATGGATCGGGTGTTTCGCAGACCGGATGATGTGAACGAGGAACAAGGTGAGGCCGACATCGTATATGTGCGGCACGCCGGCAGAGGCCGTGTATACCTTGTCCTGCAAGGTCAGCCCCAAGGTGGTATCGGTTGAAACAAGATGATGACTTGCCATGTACTTGAGGACGTCTTTCAGCTTGCGCATGCTACCGGTGTGATCCTCCCATACACCTTTTACGGCTTTCAGAAACCGATCGCCCTCCAGTACCCTCTCGACCGCTTCGGCCCCTCCGCCCATCCGGCCGATGTTGAGGGACCCGCTGCTCCGAGGGAAAGTCGGGACGATCACCTCGTCCGCGAGCTGTTCCAGATGTTCCGCGATGAGCCCCTTCACGCCATTGTACAGTTGATCGCCGTCTACATGTCATTTCTTACTTACTCCTCAGTGGGCCTACTGATCCGCGACCACTCACTCTTGAACAGGACCATGTTGTACGCATACCGGTAATGCTCCTCGAAGGACAGCTTGGACGCGTTGTGGTTCTGGATCTCCTTGATCGCGGTGGATAGTTTCGCCCAAGTATCTTTCATTGATGTCTCCGGCCCGAGCCTTTTCGGTGGCCGCTTGCGATCAGCATGGGCCAGCGACGCGGACTCCATCCGCGCGAAGAAGAACCGAGGACGGGCGAGGTGGAGGCGCACGGTCGTGATGAAGGTGTGGATGACTGAGTCGGTCCACTCACAATCTTAGGCTTGCCCCTCTTGGGAGGCCCCAGTCCCATCGACATGGCTGCAGGAGTGTTGGATGAGATGAGAGGTTTGGCTGAATGTTATGCATCATCTAGTCCATCACGGTACACCTTGCAACCTTCGCCGTCCGTCAGTCCCCGTCAGCCGGCAATCAGCCAAAGCGGGATCAAATCCCACGTGGAGATCATCTCGACGGTTGACCCGACCGACTTTTACCTGGCCGTTCGATATCTAACGCCCGCCATCACCAGATCACCCCCACCTATATCTCCTCCTCATCCCTAAGATGTCCCTGCAGCGCGGCGCAAATGCCGCTTTTGTCGTCAGGCTGTTGCTCCAACGACAAGCGCATCCGCCTCCGCCACGACACGCCTACAACACGAGCACCATCTCGGCCTTCTCTATACCCTCCTCCTCGACATCCATCTCGGCTGCAAACTCCACGGCGGCCCCAGCAGGCTCGTTTCTCGAGGAGGACAATGCGACTGAATACGAGATCCAGCGCTCGGCCCTTACGGAGCGGGTCGCGACCGTTCGCCCTATTCCATGGCCAACGATATTCGAGCCCAAGAAGTGTGCAGGGTCCGCCGACGAGAACTTGGCCTGCACGCCTCTGTGGCGCTGCGTCCTCAGTCAAGATTGGGAAGGGGCCATGAAACTATATGGAGAGTTGCGACAAGCTGGCGTGTACATTCAGCCGCGACCCGAGTATATGCACGCAGCTCGCCGTCAGCTGCTCAGGGCGACACCCGACAGAGACGCCTTCCTGGCCTTTCTCTCGATCGTACCGCACAAGATGGCTCTCCCGGAGGATATCGTCTCGCACATTCGGAGGAATTGTACGAGGGACGTCAACTTGATCCGTCAAGTGATACTCAACCTGGCGGATCGACAGCGCATGGGACGGAGATGTATGACACTCGTCAACCACCTTGCGCTCGTGGCGAAGCCGGAACTCACGCTCGTCACCTTCATCGAAGCGCTGGACCGGTATCGAGAGGCGGGGAAGAAGTATCCTGATGACCATGTGATGGGCCACGAGTGGAAGAGTCATCTGTGGAACGTGTTTATCCGGAGGATGATATCGGTGGGCCATCGAAAGGAGGCGACGCAGGTGTACGACAAACTCAGCCTCCAAAATCCCCCCATCCTCTGGGAAGAACTCACCGTTCAAATGGTCAAGCCCCCAGCCTTTGGACCGATCGAGTATTCCCCCGGCAAACCCAGCCCTGTAGACACACCGGCTCGCTGGCTGATCAAGAGAATGCGTTACGCCTCGAAGCATCGAATGACCCCTACGAACCTGCTCCCGATTCTCAAAGATCTCTCAGCTTTCAACAGCACACATCCTTCGCTCTACAGTCGGTTCCGATCGTCCTTTGTTCAACCGCGGATCACGTCGGTCGGCAGCGACGGCGAAGAGGGCTTGTGGACCGCGGAGCAAGCTCGGCGCGTTTGGATCCAAGCAGAGATTATGATGCTGCAAGGACAGGGCCGTCACGCGGAGGCAGTCTCCTACTTCCGTGGCCACTGCCTTTGGCACGGTCTGGCCTTGCACCCTGCGATCAAAAAGCTGCCCATCGCGGCCAACAACTTTGGCCGCGAGGTTCGGCCAAACATCCACATGATCAACATCATTCTCGAATCAGTCCTCGAGATCCTCCCACGATCAAGGGACGAGGTGCGATATTGGCACGATCACTATCTCCACATGGTGCCGAAGCTAGCGCCCGCCGTTCGGCCAAATACGTACACGCACGGCAGGATCGCCTTGTTCATGGCGAATCATTTCGGTATGCCGCTCGCTGTCGAGATGTTGCGGAAGACGGTCAGCATGGGCATCCCCGTCGGGACGGACCCGTTCGAGAAGTTGGTTCTGCTGGCCGCACGAAGCGGCTTCGTCTTTGAGAAGTTTGACGGGCTGTTGCAGGCAATGGAGAACGGCACGGAATGGGCGGGTATGTACCCCGGGAAACCGAGCGCCGATTTCCACATCAAGCTTCGCAAGGCGCTCAAGGCGGGCGAGAGGTGGAAGGAGGTGCATGATGCGAGAAAGCAGAGGATCAACCCATGGCCATACCGCGCGGTCGGATGGCCCGCGTCACACGGGTTGGCAGACTCCGAGGCTCAACCGATAGTGTCATTGCGGCAACCGTTGCTCTGGGAACCCGAATCGCTTGAGCTCGATGACGATGACGGTCACGTCAGGGAGGAGAGCCTGGCGGCAGGGCTGGCTGTCGGTGGGCGACAGTTCGGCTTGAAGGGATGATGGGGCGTCAATCGATGTAGCATAGCGGTCTGTAAAACTAGACCGATGTACGTTTCCGTCCTAGAAGTACGATTACTGGCTGCCTTCCAACCAAGCCGGTCATCATGAAGTGGAGAAGAGGCATCCCAGGATCGACAGATGCTGTCTGAGGCCAAGGCGACACGGGTCAATGGCTGAAGTCGAACAAGCTTCTCGCCATTCAGACGCTCGAAGCCGCGCTGCCCCATAGCAGCCCCATAGCACCTGTGCAGACGCACATGCTGGTGATGGGCGGAGCTCAACCTTGGAGCCTGGACCCCTGTGCAGGACTCTGAGCACCCAGCTGGACGCCAAGGCTTCTCGTGGGGGTCGTCCAGACTCAGACTTAAATAAGCGGGAAGACCACCGCCCCATCGTTCCTGCCCGGATTGCCTACAATTTAGCCGACCTGTGAGGTAGCAGAGAGAGAGGTCAATCAAGGCTGGCAACTTATCGAAGATCCTGGACAGAATAGCTACACGTGTCTCCTTTCTCGCAACTTTCGCACCGTTCTGGCTTGGCGTTGGTGGAGCGAAAGCGCCCGCTGTCAAGCGCCGGGGACATGAGCTTGTCATTGCGTCCCGTCTCGTTGTCTCTGGGTCCATCTTCTTCGAGCGCCCTCCCTCAGTGACATCACGGGGTCAACAAGTGATGCAGGCGCCTATGCTCAGTCTCGGTCCGCAAAAACGGCCACAGGCGTGTTTCCAAAGACCCCGCCGGACTTTGGCGAGCACTGTCGTCTCTTTCAGTGCAGCGTCAAACATACAGGTCGCGCCCATCGCTTGGAAAGCCAGGTGACCGAGACCACCTACGATGAGCTTGACTTGTATGTGAGCGCACACCGCTGCGCGGCTCCATGGTGATGGACTTCCATGACGATGAGTACAACGTTGAGCAGTCCAACGGCCCTCATTCATGTCTGTGGTCAAGCCAACCTGATTCGGATATTGCTTTTCACGAGCTCATCTCAAGCAAGATGTCACCGAAGCTAAAGGCTCCTCCCGAGTGCCATGAAACGCGCACCACTATCGATTCTTCCACCGGCATACAAGGAGCTCGTCGGGCTGCGAGAGGGCGGCCTGGCAGTGGCGAGTGGCAAGCGGGCGGTGGCGTCAAGCTAGGGGGCCTCAAGCACCTCGGCCTTCACATTACCAGGGCTCAGTGTTCGTGCATCGGTCTTGTGAATACACTGTAGTATTCTCCAGCACACACCTTGCCGACTCTACAAGACAGTGTCTTCCAGTGGTCAGTCAGAGAGAGGCCCCTTCTTTTTGTCTGAGAAGCTCATTGAAATGCTCGAACAGGGTACGACCTGCGAGTGACCCCTTGGTGTTCCCGAGGGTCGGCGAGGTTTCTGCGGAACAGTGTAACTTGCCGAGCATGCTCGACTTACGATCTGACGGAGTCTTGGGGTTTTGGGCGGTGAGACCATTCAATCAAGCCTAAGGTACCGGTTTCCCGCAAAGGGGTGAATTTTCACCTCTGGACTGTCGAGTCTGGGGCATCGATATACGGAGGGTGCAGCCGCTGTTCATTCGTCGGGCTCGATCGCATTTGTAGCTTGTGCATGGTGGCTGGGAATTCGAGGACGTAACGAGCATTCACCCTGTCCTGCCCGTGCCCGTCATGATATGCGGCCTCTGCCCCCCCATACATGCAAGGGATGTAACCTTTCCTATTGTCCCTTCCCCTCTGCATGTGCGGCCGCCTCAGCCGCCACGACCTCGTCCAGCTCTCTCTGGTACTCCTCAAACTTCCTCTCGTACGCCCTCTCCCTGAGCTCATCGACCTTCTGCCCGATCGAGCTCCTCGGCCGCGAGAAGACCTCATCGTGCTGCACAGGCCTGTGCACCGGCGCCTTCGTTCGGCCCCTGTGCTCCTTCCACACGCTGTCGATGTACTCCTTGCTCTCCTCGGTCCACTCCGTCCTGACCAGGTTCACCGCCGTGATTGCATTCAACGGGAGCTCGCACGTCGCCATGAGACTTCGCAGGCTGAAGGCATCTCGTTTCGGGGCATAGCTCAGCTTCGAGGGCTGATCGCCGATCTGGCGGAGGAGGACGAAGACGATGCGGTGTCGGCCGGTGTTCTGCGCGGGGGCGACGGGCTCCCAACTGACGAGCTCGTTGCCGCCCGCGGAGCGGATGATGTCCGTCTCGCCCGAGAGGATCGAGAGTGGGATGTCCGTTTTGAGGTAGTGCAGGCGCTCCGCATATGTCCGGTTGATCGTGTCGGGCTCGTCGGCGTTGATGCCGACGAGGGTGTACAGCGCTGATGGATGCGGGTCGGCCGCGGTGGGGTACGCAGGGTGCTGGAACGGCTGGAACTTGAGCACCGGGGCGTCGGCGAGCGTCGACGACTCGATAATCAGACCGGGCTCGACGGTGCCGGCCGGGATGGCGAGGGAGAAGGGCAGGAGCGGCGCGATGTCGGGCAACACGTCCGGGACGACCTTGTTCTGGTACACCCGTCCCATGATCAGATCCAATCCGCCGTCGTGCCGCCACCGCCTCTCCGCCAGATGGCGCATCACAGGCCGGTCCATCTGCCCTGCGCCTTTCGTCGACCGGAAGAGCGCCCGCGTAGCCGGGTCGTTCACGTATGCGTCGACCTCGAGGTTGTCCATCCGCGAGCGCTGGGCGGCAGTCGGGTCGGGCAAGGCGCGCAGGCGGTTGAACTCTTCCAAGCAGCGATCTCGGTGCGCGTTGAGGTACGCGAGCGCCTCGTCGTATACTGCCGACGAGCCAGCGGAGAGGGCGGGCTGCCACGTGAATGTGCTGGACGATGAGGGCGCTGACGAAGTGGATGCGGAAGGGGACTGGGCGGTCTGCGCAAGGACCGAGGTCGAAGAGTGGACACACCGCCGTCTGCCGGCAGCGGCGAGCGCTCGAGCGGGCGTACGTGCGCGCATCGTGGTTTTGTGAGTGTTAGTATGGAGTGATGGAGGATGCGTCTTGTATCGTATAAACCGATCGTGTTGGGAGAGACGGTGTTGCCCGGTCCATCCAACTTTTTCGGCGGGTCCCGGTGAATGTGGCACCCGGCCTCACTCTGCTCTTGCCTGCTGCGTCGCCTGCACCCCGGCCGCAGTATTGTACCAAGCTTGGGTTCCTTGAACTGGGGTACCATATAAGGGGGCGAGGAAAAACTGCTTAGCATTCCTAGACCCACGGGGTTGTATGCAACAAGGGTGCTCGGTTCCATCACTTAATCCCCTTCCTTCCCGCCCTCCCACCAGCCGGGCCAATGTGGACATTTC
>Ga0308169_10004619_pt1 | contig 12827 bp, 16 predicted proteins | sample PhyBR1_2_FD_202139 | JGI IMG/M metagenome (GOLD analysis project Ga0308169, IMG submission 202139) | Phyllosphere microbial communities from UC Gill Tract Community Farm, Albany, California, United States - DLSLSB.R1 | ecosystem: Host-associated > Plants > Phyllosphere > Unclassified | place...
CCACGCCGTTCCAGATCGCCGTGACCCAGTAACACCACCGCCAGCCATAGTCCGGGTTCTCGACGAGGAAGCCGCCGATGACGGGACCGAGCACGGGTCCGACGAAGCCGCAGGTCGTGAAGAGGGGGAGCGAGAGGGTCCGGGATAGGGGGTTGCCGATATCGTTCAACGTCCCGCCGGCGTTGGAGAGCGGCGCGGAGGAGACGAGGCCGCCGATGAAGCGGAGGATGAGGAGCGCGGGGAGATTAGGCGCGACGGCACAGGCGATCTCAAAAATGGTCGCCAGGAAGATTGTGCCGACGTAGACGGGGAGTCGGCCGTACACTGCGGGTCAGTCCAGCTCATCGAGTTCAGCCAGGCAGCACTGCGTCTCGCACATGCTTGAACCCGACAATGTTCCGCGTCCGACTCACGCTCTGACAGCGGCGCAAACGGCATCGCGCCGATCCCCATGCCCATCAAGAACACGCCCGTAGAAGCCACGGCAGCGACCTCGCCACACCCAAACTCCTCCATCATCCCCTTCTCAGCCGAGCTCGACGCGGCCGACGCAAACGTCAGACTCAGGGTCAAGATCGACAGCTGGACGATCACCCAGGCCTTGTACGCGCCGCTCCAGTTTTGCGGGTTGGCCGGATCGGCCGGCTCGAATGCGACGTATGTGGGCTGGTTGGCCGCCTCGTTTGTCTTTTCGACGTCTTGCGGGTGCGCCGCCGGTGGGCGAAACGCCTTGTACTGCCGCCATGCCTCCATTGCGGCGTGAATACGTCGGGACGTCAAGCTGCGATGAGCGGGAAGGAGGTGGTCAAACGCAAATGCATCGGGTTCCAGATGGCAGCTGCTTATGGGCTATACTCGGTGTTTCTCTCTAAGGAACGAAGAATTAGGACGGTGCCGAAATCAGGCTTCTTAAGCTGCGAGTCCGGCGCCGGAAAACAAATCCCTGTACCCTGCACTTACGGCCGTGGAAATACGAGGCCGTAGCGGTAGAGAGAGAGTGTGTTCGCCTACGGGCAATCATGCATGCAGGCAGTGGCGCAGACGGTCAGGACTGGGGACACTGCGCATGCATCCGAGAACCTGGTGCTAGCGGATCGTTCAGCCTCGACCACGAGTCTTGCCGAATGGTCTGGATGATAACACCAGTTCGGCGGGATGTGGGCATCCGTGAGCGCATCAATCGAGCCAGAAATTCTTCCCTGGGTGACTACCCCTCGGTTGTGTGTCGACTGGGCTGATTGATAACAGGGGGCTTGCTCACTGTCAACGCGGAAAGGCATGGTGTGCGGCCAGGGCAGCGTGAGTCAGCCTTGACCGAGATCTGTTTCGGTTGGTCGGAGCGATAAGAGCGACTGGATCCCGCTCAAGGCGCTCAGGGCGTGGCTCAAGGGAAGTTCGACGTACATTCAGGCCTGCTTGGTCTCGGTTAATCGCTCAGAGCGGCTTGGAACGAGTCTCCAGTGATCGCAGTCCCACATGATCTTCGTCCTGCCTGAGAACGGTGGGTGCGACCGGTGAACTCCGATGGCTTGGCCGAAGACGCGATCTGCACGGCGAGGTCAAGCAAGATACATTGGAAAGCATGCACAGGGGTCGAGTGCCTGTGTCATCTTCAATCAGTGGTGACCGCGACCTGGAGGTCTGCCCCGACACGGCCACTAAGCCAAGGGGGATCGCCTCGCTGGTCGCTCACACTCAAAGCCGTGTACGACGCCAACTGGAGGCGTTCGACCGTCGCGGTCGGTCGTCGTTGGGATGGCGGTTCAGTCGGTACTGGGATGGACGGAATGGTGATGAAGGCATATATAAACCCCTCTGTCTCCCGCCCGGACAGCCCGTCCCCCCAACTCGCGATCCTGACTGACATACTGTATCCCAGTCACCATGGCCACCCTCGCCGCCCCTCGGGCTAGACAGTTTCACGATGCGCTTTACGCATACGCCACCCCTTTCAAACCTGGCGCCTATCCCTTCTCGCGAGCCCCGTCGGAACTCGCCGTCGGCGGGCCTGCTTCCGTCCATCGACCTGTTCTCGCCGTTGGAGGGCCTGCTTCCGCTCTTTCCGCCGTCGGTGGACCCGGTTCGGTCGACCGGCCCAGTCTGAGCACTCGCACCCGCGCAGCACTTCGTCACAACCCCTTGGGCCACCAAGTCCCCTTCGATCCCCGCCTCCCCCTACAGAGGATCAACCCCCCGGCTTCAGCACCTCGACAACGCCCGAGGATCCACCGTGCTGGATTCGATTTCGAGCTCGAGCCATACATCTCCCCCTATGCCCCCACTCCGCCGCCTCTGTACCAGTCGGAGCCTAGCCCGCCGCCGTATCGCCCTGCGACCCCTCGTCCCTCGCCGGCGCTTCTGGAGTCCGTCTCGACTGCCTCCACCCTGACGCAGCCACCCGTCCCAGCTCCAACTCCGGCCTCGGTGGTCAGCAGGGATGACGCCCTTGCTGCAGCCATGCGACCGAGCAGGAAGCGGGTCAACACACGCAACGAACCCGCCGCGTTAAGAGCGCTGAACGGCTGGCTAGGGCATATCGAAGCGACAGCTCCAGGCGCGGGTGGCTCGGGCTCGATCTCAATCCAAGCCGAGGCCAGTATTGCAACATCCCATAGCCATCAACACAAGCCGGCCAAGCCTAGCCTTCAGCACCTCGTCACCACTCCTTGTAAGCCGTTCCGCCCATCTTGTCAACAGCACCGCTGACGGGCAGTCCTCCTGAGCGCGATCGTTCCCATCGCCGACCGGATCTGCAACAACCCGGCCCTCCGCAGCGCCGAAAGCGCGCTCAAACGCATCCGATACATCGCCAACGACCGATACCGCATCCTAGACCGATTGCGATCCCGGTCGTTTGCTGCTCTCGACCGGAACCAGCAGCTCGATCTCGGTGAAGAGTTTCACTTGCGGCTGAAGGAGGCCCGCCCATCCCGCTCGAAGCGTCCGTACATCATCCCTCGGGCGGCATCGACTGGGCGCTCCGACCGTGGTCGTTGGACATGTGTCTTGACTTCGTCCACGTCATCTGCACCGCCCACAGAGCCATGCGACAATGGTGCGCCAGATCGGACCTCCTGAGCGACGAGGCAATCGACGCGGGAAGGGAGCTGCATCTCGCGGTTGCTTTCCTCGGGCTGGGCCACGGAGGAAAGTGGACCGAAGCGGAAGCGCTTGATGCCCTGAAGCTCTGCGTGCGAGGCGTGAGTCCTTACGCTCATGTGGGGAGAACGAGCTGACGTCAGGGTCGCATCAGTCTCGAGGCGGCGGCTGGGCTCTTATCTGACAATCGGGAGGGACTCGGAGCGTGGCGTGAGACACTGGGTGAGACGCCCATTGCCCCCTTTTTCGATTGGGACACCGATTTCGACGCCTGGAGGTGAGCCAGAGGGGAGCCGCCTGCTCCGTAGGTTGTCCGCCTGTCTACCGCCTTTCTACCGCCATCTCAGAGATGGTTTGCTTTCAATACCTGCACGCAATTTATTCATGCAACTTTTGGCTTTCTTGCTTCTATGACTTCTGTCCCCCTTCTACTTCCGCGAGATGGCCAGCTTGCCCGTGTATGCCGTGACCAAGCTGAGCGGGACGAAGATGGGCAGGAAATGGTAGAGCTTGAGCTTGAGCCAGTAGATGACAATGAGGCCTTCGAGTGCGGTGAGCGTGAGGAGGAAGAGGGATGAGTAGGCGGACAGGCCGGACAGTCGGGGCGATACTTTTGCGTACTGCAGTTAGCATCTGTCCGCTCCCTGATGGCCACGACATGGATGAGCTTGCACGCGAGCCGGGATGCAGGCATAGAGCAGCGAAGCGATCGCGAGCGGCGTCCAGCAGAACGTCACGAGACCTTGGTCGAGCCTCAGGTTGGGAGGTCGTTCCGCCAAGCTCCTCTTTCCAGCGCGGGCTTGAGCGTCGACACGCAGTCATCGCGGTCGTCGGCCTCCGCAGCACCAATCCGCCAATCTCCCCCATTTCACAATCCAACGGTCTCTCCGCCTCTCGTCTGTATCCGCTGCGCCGGTCTCGCAATCTCCGCTCTCCGACAGTTGACTCTTGCACAGTCATATGCGCCCCATCGACCCGTCTGCACGTGCGCAGAATCGCATCCGCATGTGGAATCTCCCTCGAGCACCCCGAACCCGGCAACTTACCAAAGCAGCAAAGAGCACCCACGGCGCCAAGACCAGTCCCGTCCCCACCAAGCTCACAAACGCGCCGATCTCCTTCGGCTCCGGCTCGAACGTGTGGAAAAGCTCCGGCTGGACCTGGAAGGCCGGTTCACCCTGTCGCGGCGGCAGGTCGTTCCTCCTCCTCTTGACAGGCTTGAGCGCGGACGAGGGCAGCGAGATCGACCCAAGGGATTGAGAGACGGCGTCGTCGTGTGTCGACAGCAGGAGGGTGACGTCGAATGTTCCGCTGGAGGCGAGGAGGGCCGTTGGGGGCTTGGCGGGGTTCTGCCGTCAGTACCAGCTGCGCAGCATACTATGGCCCTGGAATACGCACGATGGTGAAGCTGCCGCGGCCGCTTTTGATCTTCACAGGCAGGCTGACGTCTCCGGAGGGTGCCTCGAAGAGCAGGTGAGCCTGGTTGAAGGGGATCGAGTCGGTGGTGAAGGACAGCTTCCAGGTGGACTGGTCGAGCGTGATGTGGGGGACCTGGTCCAGCCTGTCGATGAGCTACGAGTCGAGAGCTGGCCTTGGTTTGACGTACTTGTACGGCTTGTCCGACCCGTCCGCGGTCGTCGTTGACACTTTGCCTGAAAGCTTGAGGGCCGACGCGGCCAGGGCAGAGGCGAGGAGTACTATCGGCCGGAACAGCATGGTGAGGGTGCAGACGAGAGCGAGGAACATGACACGCGTTCAACTTAAAGACGTCGACGGCGGCGATCGCCGCTTTGCAGTCATCGACATGCTCTGTTGCCGGGCAATGGTCAGTCATTCCCAAGGCGTGCGGTGCAGCGTGGATGACATGATGTGTGCGCATTTGATGACAGGCCGCGGTTACACCTAGTTGCATGCAATGCAGGAGACAACGGACATGATTCCTTTGCTTTACTTCGCAATTACTCCATACTTCTTCAAATCGTCGAAAGTCGTCTTGTACCCCTCCCAGACAGGCACGTCCTCCATCCACTGGAAGTCCCTGAGCCGCTTGATGGACGCCTGGTCCTTCCATGTACGCGACGTCGCAAAGTCCAAAAAGTCCCAGGTGGCATAGTCGAATACTTTTTTGTCGATGCCCAGCTTCTTCGCCACGTCGCCCAGCTTGTCCTTGTTGTCCTCTGCCCATTTCGCAGCGCTGTGGGATGAGATGATCTCGCAGGGCGGGTCAGACACCACCGGCTTCTCTCCCCCGGGCGCCTCGACCTCGAGGCCAAAGTACCTGCCGTCAGCCCACTTGCTCCGTGGCGCAAAGTGCCACTCACTCGGCGATCTGGGGCCAGAGGTCGGACCACTTGACCTCTTCCTCCGATTGCATGTTGTACGGGCCCTTTGCCCGGTCGCTCGTCGCGAGGAAGATCTGCGCCTTGGCGTTCTGCCCAGCGATGGAGTGCGCATAAGGCAGCTCGTACGATACCGCATTGCCCGGGAAGGTGAGCTTCTCGCCCAGGGCCTTCTTAGCTTGGGCGTAGAGCGCAATGCTCGTCGCGAGGGACATGAAGTTGCCCTTGGACGCGCCGATGATGAAGTTGGGCCGAGCGACGATCTGGCGCCAGTTGTTCTGCCTAGCTGTTTCTTTGAGCATGTCTTCTTGGATGTAGTAGAAGTTGCCGCCCGGGTGACGCGGGGATGTCTCGACCCATGGATAGTCGGCGAGGTGGTGCCCGCCTTTGTGGCAGCCGTAGTCTAATGTCAGCGACGCTTTGTCAACGTAAATGGGGCTGAGGCGGGTTAACGTGGGGTGTGAGGCCGCAGCCGTCGATGTCCCATATGGGCCGGAACGATAGGCTTCGCGAGTGGGTCAAAAGGTATCTCGACCAAACTAACACTTGTACCCCGTCTGCAGCAGGAACGCCTTGAGCTTGGGGCACGTCTCCGCGACAGCATCTAGCGACTGATCATCAGCCCGGCAGCTCTCTCTATTACGTTCAACAAGGATTCGTGTTGCTCACATTCCGGAACAAGACCTGGTTGATGTCGATCAACTCCTGCTCGTCTTCTTTGGCGATATACGCGTAGAAGAAGACGTAATCTGCCTCCTCCGCCCCGGCCTCCTTCAGAGCCGATACCAGCTTCTCCTTCGGCCCGAGCAGGTCGACCGACTTGAAGACGATGCGGTCATCCTGATGGTCGAACCTGGGCTCGCTTCGCGAGATAGCGATGATCTTCTTCCAGTCCTCGGCCGGACGGGAAGTGAGCTCGGTGATTGTTGCCAGGCCGGAAATGCTGCCTGTCAGTGCTCGACGACCAAGAGCTGTTCCGTACGGTCGACTGACCCGTTGGCGCCGAATACGATTGCAGTCGCCATGGTGCTGTGCGGATGGGGAGCTGTGCTTGCCTAGACGACGGACTTGCAGGGGATTGGAAGTGGAAGGTGGGGCATGAGTACGCGTATGCATTGTGCTTATATAACACGGTCGAGCGGTTCAAGTCTCATGAGTCATCTGATTCGCTTACCACATACCAGTACGCTGACCTCAGGTACGCGCGGTGGAGGCGCGACTACTTCGACTGGATGCTGACGCCGAACTTTGCTCTGTATGACAGTCGTGTCTCAATGACCGTCCATGCCAGGCCAGGCTAGCTGCCGGGGCCGGGGCACGCATGGCGGACTTGGACTTGATTCGCATACCAGTCCACCCCGAGCACGCATGCCTCGGCGAGCGGTCGTGTCCGGTGCTGCCCAGCAAACTCCGCCGGATAGCCGGCTCCCCGACTTGGAAGCGGCGTACGCCGTTTCTGCCTGGATGCCCTTGGACTGGCGACGTAGACTGCTAGTCCGGGGCTGATGGGTCGCAAGGCGTGGACCATTGAGCTGCAGGGTTGTCAGAATCCGTTGAGCTAGCGAGCGATGGCGATCGCTATCGTCAGGACCGGAACAACCTCGAGTGATATCGCAAGGGACAGAACGCACGCATTGCCCGCTGGTTAAACCGGCCGGCGCTCGGGCCAGGACGGAAGATAGATACGCATGCGACCGTCGCCATCACGATCCGCAGTGAGGACCCGCCCCTCATCCGCTGCGGACCGATTGAGTGCGCGATCTGGGTTGCCCGTAGGCGATATCCGAGCGGATCTGTAATCCGGCTCAGGTACTGAATCCGACCCCAACTCAGGCACGGGGACTGCAACGGAAGGCGTTCTGGCGCGTGCGACGGTAGCATGCGGGAGGCAGATCACGACACGGGTTGCTTCTGCGCGTATCCAAGCCGACCACGCACACCGCGAGACTGATACTTCGACAGGGGCGCTGAGGAGACCCTCGACGACGATCGGCCCGTCCACCGCCAGCTCGAAGAGCTGGAGCGCCTCCTTCAGAGGGGGTGGAACTACGTGTGGTCGTTCGAGGTGGCCGAAGACCACAAAGCAGAGAACCGCCATCAACGCGGGTCCCAGCAGGCTGGTCGCGGCCATTGAATAAGTCGGACTTGCATTGACCATGGCCACAATCACGTTCCCCGCCAACACTCGTCCGGCCACATTCACGATAGAATTGGAGAAGGTGCTTCCTCACTGTTCGTTTTGGCTCGGCGGACGCTACACGTGTGACCGGGCACGATGGTCATCTGGCCTGAAGGCCTAGAGCTATCGCGCTGCCCGTCATGGTTACAATGAGGAACGTACTCGATGTGGAACGAACACACAACCCAGATCCGAGCGAAATCGAGTGCACGGCTCAATTGCGTTGTGCGCCCCTGACGAGATCGCCGGGTTCTTTGACCTTGGTGTTGCCATGGTCTTACTGCGTCGCCCCCTTCCCGACCTGGGTGCACACTTCACTCTACTGCCCACTCATCTCTCAACGCTTCATCCCGACACCCATTCCTTGGACCGATCCCATCCGAGCTCAATCGGCAGTCGAAAGCTCGCACGCAACAGCGCTGCCTCACAAATTGACAGTTATGAGGCCATACTTTTGGGCAATTGTCTAACGCTAGACCATGGGAATCAAACCCCACGACACCCACTTTACAACCACCCTTACTCAACCTACTCCAGACTCTCCGTCACCGCCTTCTTGTCCTCCCGCGCGACATCTTCCTCGCCGCCTTCACAGGGATCAATCTACGTCGCGGAATAGAGCACGTACGATACCCTCGCAACCGATGACCGCAGTCACTCCTATCCTAGGCTTTCTGTTTTACATGGCCTTTTGGTCCGAGGGCGGTGATCGACTTGCTTTCGACGGGTCGTCCACGGATAACTTCAATGCAAGCCGGTTGATCATCGGCTTCCCTGGCCTAGGCTCGGCAGGTGGAATGAATCTGCCCTCGACGTTCCTCCGTCGAATGCACCTCGACGTGCCCTCACGCAAGCGTGCTGCGCCCTCGGCCCGTAGCTGATAACATATCCAAGCAGGGGGATGTGAAGAGGCAGGCGGCATTCGAGTTGCCGAAGAAAGTCAACCGGGTATACTGGGCTGGGGATTGGACGTGAGAGACTCGATGCGAGGAGAATACACTTGAGCGGTGAAGAGGTGGACGTTGACTAGCTCACCGGGGCAGAGCTCCATGAGCGCCGTGGACGTCTGACACTCAGGGCATCTTGGTACAAATCTTCTCGAGAGTGGACAAAGTGCTCGTGAGCACGCAGCTATGACGGCCAGCGCGACATTTGCATTGTCGGCACCCGAGTCGGAAGCGTCAATTGTCATCAAGAAATGGCGCGTATAGTGGCTGCATATTTGCTCACGCATCGCCGTTATCTGGTTCTCGAGGTATGATTTGTATGATTGAGCGGGCGGATGGGAGATGCACTTACGGCTAATATTCTCGTGCGTCAGCAGCATGCAGGCGAGGTCGATGACGACCAGGCTGTCCTTACTCGTACTTCCCGCCGGACCACAGCTCGCACCGCACGGGTCTCGTCCCACTTCCGCCGGACGTCGTACCCCACCGCCACCGTCACCGCCCACTCCTCTTCCGCCCTGCGTCGTCGTTTCGTCTAGACTTTCCGTCCGTTCCTGCCGGCATCGTAGGGTTGATGCTGCATACAAGCACGATAGAAGAATAATGCCCCCGATGCGATGAGGCGGTAGCGAAGAGTCGAACTGCAAGGAACTGTACAGCCGCACTATGGCTGCGTTGACGGACTGTAGTCACTCGATTATATAAGTGTGAAGAGTGCATGCTGCATTGTTGTCTCTGCCCCTGTCACAGCATGAGCATCGATAACATGAGACCCGATACACCCAAAATGAGGTCGGGGTCCTACGAGTCCTACGTCGATCTGCGGCCTTCAACCGACGAAAGCGAGCTGTACGCCGCGCCCCGTCGAGGGCGACTTTCGAACGCGAGCCTCGATCCCTTCCGCTCCTTCCCCTTCCTCGACAGCAGCCCGACCGATACAGACCTTCCATACTCCTATCCGTCCACACCTGTGCATTACAAGCACGTCCGCGAGCCGGAGTTCAAGGAAGCGAGACCAAAGACGCGTTGGTCTGCCAACCTTCGCCTGCCAAGGCGCGATGACTGGGATTGGCCCACCGCCAGATGGCCGCTCGTACTTGGGCTCTTCTTCGTCCTCGACCTTGTCTACCTCCTGATCGCGATCGTTAAGTACCACTCCCAGGCACTACTGGAAGGTAATGGCCATTTTAGAGGGGAAATGTATCGACCAATCGGCATCGCGCTCTTCGGCTCAACCATCGCTGGCTCGGATTACTCCAACGCGCATAACGGCACCTTGCGCGTCTTCTTTTCCGCCGCGGTCATCTTCCCTACGATAACAATTACATGGTTAGTCAAGCGCTTGCACCTCCTGCGCGCCCGACAAGGAACCACATCGAACAAGAACCTCGAGACACCAACGTGGCTGTGCCATGTCTCGTATCAGAACCACGTCAACTATACCACTTCCGCGTTTCTCTTCGTCGTCGTCGTCCTCACCCATACCGCCGCGTCACTCGTCTTCTGCCAGACGATTATGGGCGGAGGCTTCGTCCAAGCGGAGAACGGAAGCGGGCAAACGGAAGTACAGCCGTACACTTCGGTGATATACTGCCCGCTGGCGATGATTTTCCACTCTTTGGGATTGCTCTTGCTGGCGATATGGTCTATCCGCCTGATCTCCACGCTTCAACGTCCGGACGGCATGTGCCTGCGGCAGCAGCTCGGTCCGCCAGGTTCTTCGCCTTATGCCCAGACTGACGGGCTCTCGGCTTCGACCTCACCGACTCTTTCCCGACCCCCGTATGTCAAGTTCGACTCGGACTCGTCTATCGAAGAGACCATGTCTATCCTGTACCAGGATAAACTCATGCGGCCGCTGTCGCGCACACCTGGCCGGGACGAACAGGCGGCTTTCATGTATCCTCCGGTGCCAGGATCGCCGTATCGCCAGCCGCTTCGTCGTCACTCAGCCCGCTTGTTGTCGGTCGCTGCGATTACTGCGTTCCTTGGTATGACCGTCGCCCTCTCGGCGGGCCTCGCTCAAGGGGCCTCGTCCGGCGAGAGTTTCTCGCTCGAAATCACCCTGGACAAGCTCGTGCACGCCCCGCACCCTTTGTACCTCCGCTTCCCGCTCCACTTCGCGCCCCTCGTCTCATTCTCGCTCAGCGCCCTCCTGCTCGGGCTGTTCTTCACCATCCTGGAGCTGTTCACGCACGCCGTGGAGATCGTGATCTACCGCCGCTGGTGGGAATCGCTATGGAGAGCGCGCAAAACCGGCCGAGTCCACAGCGAGACCGAGGTCGAGAGTCTCAGAGCCGGCCGGTGGTACTTTGCGACCTTTGTCATGCTCTCCGCCTTGGAGTTCTGGACCTTGTCAAACGCAGCTGTTGTCGCATCATATCGCCCGCACCCGGAAGACCCGGCAAGGGACTACACAGTCGGGCTATGGCCGCTTGCTAGCGGGTGTGTCCTCTTTGCGCTGGTGATCGTCGTACACGCCGCCGTAGCGGGCGTGCTCATCTGGCGGGCCAGGGGAAGTGAGGATATGACGAGCTGGGGAGATAAAGCCGTATGGAGACAGAGCGGCGTCGCCCACGCTGAGAAAGGCTGGAGATGGGGCGCTATGAATGAGCCGAAGCTGGGCGAGGTTGTTCCTGGGATACTTGGATGGGGAGAGAAGGCGGTAGACCCCATGCCGGGGATGTACATCTGGGTCAACGGGTGAAGGTACCCGTCTGGACACCTGTCGACCCATTTACGGCTGCTGTACGTAAAGGGCGGAGATATCGGAATGACGTAATGTAAACACACATTTTCGGGCCAAAGTCCAGCCCGCCAAGATTTACATGCTAAAGGTCCCATATTCCGCCTTTTACTCACCTCATCATCCATTATCCACCATAACGCTCATCAAAACCACGCGCGCTCGCGAGGCGATGCTGTCTCCCATCCCGGAGTACCTCAACAAGGTCCTGGACGATGCAAGGCCGATAGAGTCCGGCGCTCCGGCGGCGTACATCGACGTGCTCGCCAAGGCGGATACCTCTCGCATGGCCGTCGCGCTCGCCACGGTCGACGGGCAGATCTACTCGGCGGGGGACGACCGCGTCGAGTTCTCCATGCAGTCCATCTCAAAGTCGTTCGTGTACGCCCTAGCCATCGAGGATGCGGGACTCGACGCCGTGCTCGCTAAAATCGCCGTGGAGCCGTCCGGCGACTCGTTCAACCAGCTCTCGCTCGAGAAGGGCACGAACCGCCCCATGAATCCCATGATCAACGCCGGCGCGATCACGGCCCACTCGCTAGTCGTCGGTCCGAACGCCACGGCAGCGGAGAGGACGGAACGGATCTTGAAAGTGCTGTCGAAGCTGGCGGGACGGGAGCTCAAAGTGGACGAAGAGGTGTACGAAGCGGAGTTGAAGGACGCGAACCGAAACATGGGGATCGGGTATATGCTCAAGGCGGCGGGGATCATCACCTGCGACGTCCGCGAGGTCGTCAAGGGTTACATCCGGCAATGCGCCATCAACGTCAATGTGCGGGATCTGGCGATGATGGCCGCGACGCTGTGCAATGCGGGATACCACCCCCTCACGAGTGAGCGCATATTCCCGCACGACAGTGTCCGCCAGGTCTTATCGGTCATGACGACGTGTGGGATGTACGACGCAGCGGGAGACTGGGTCTCGAACGTGGGCATACCCGCCAAGAGCGGCGTTGCGGGCGGCATCATCGGCAGTCTACCGGGCCAAGTCGGCATAGCGGCTTTCTCGCCCAAGCTCGACTCGAGGGGGAACAGCGTGCGGGGCGTTGCTATCTGCGAGAAGCTCTCCCGGGATATGGGTTTGCATATGATGGACGTCAGCCAGATCGCCCGAGCGACAGTCCACACCTCAGTCGCGACCATCGTTCCCGCCGATCACAAGGGAGAGCACCACGACGACTGCGAACGTCAGGTCATCATATTCAGCCTCCGCGGAGCTGTGCGGTTCGCGGGATCAGAACGATTGACGCGTGCGGTCGCACGAGAGCTCGGAGAACCAGACCCGAACGATCCAGGCTCAGGCGCGCATGCCGATGCCTGCGCCGTGGTGTTCAGCTTCAAGGATGTCTTCTCGCTCAACAAGGTCGCAAAAAGAATCATCCACGAAGATATCGATCGGTTGCTCAAGGAGGACAGGATGGTCGTGGTAGTGGATCCGTCGGGCGTGCTGTACTGGGAGCCGGAGGGAAAGTCCAAGCACCCGTACATCGTCGATGACCAGGCGCAGGCCAGGGACT
>Ga0308169_10004620_pt1 | contig 12826 bp, 11 predicted proteins | sample PhyBR1_2_FD_202139 | JGI IMG/M metagenome (GOLD analysis project Ga0308169, IMG submission 202139) | Phyllosphere microbial communities from UC Gill Tract Community Farm, Albany, California, United States - DLSLSB.R1 | ecosystem: Host-associated > Plants > Phyllosphere > Unclassified | place...
CATCAATAACATCTTGGCGGAACTCCGCCCCATAAGCCGTGGGCATGGTCAACATCCTTCCACGAGCATCAGCTCGCTAGGTCAGGAGTCAACAAAACCGGGGGCAGTCCCCTCCGAAAGTTTGCGCTCTTTGTCTTCGATGGTTTTACGCGGTGCGGCAGCGCCAGTCCAACTATCGTTCATGATGAGGAAGACGTCGTCATGCATAACGTCGTGCCAATAGGACATGAGCTGCTCGTACACGCTGTACTCGTCTAGTAGCGGCCTGTCTCTAAATCGAGCCAGTAAGTCATCGCCCAGCTCGCCAATGAGGGCGTTGGGCTTGATGTCTTCGGTGATATTTTCCAATTTTGGGCGGTGGGCAGCGTACCAGTGGTCGACTTCAGCGCTCACGTCCTTGGCGAACTGCTTGAATTCTTCAGAGTCGAGGATGGTTTGTTGCACTTTGGCGACGTCAATTGCCAAGTCACTGTAGCCGCGCCGGTTTGGTCTGAACAGTGCGGAGCGGAGGGTTGGGAAGGCATCCCAATAGCCGGCTAGGGCGTCAAGGTCGCGTTCTGGAATGCCCCCGTGGATGTGGGCTTGTAGATCCTGTATGTCTTCCGGCTCAGAGGAATCAATGTATCGCGGGATGTTGAGGTTAAAGTCGTTCTTGACGTCCGCAATCTCGGACAACGGAACCATGCGCGAATAGCGTTCGAGCTCGATCTGCCTGTTGAAGACGTCGACGACTTTGTGCAGGTCCTGGGAACGTAGACGGTTCTTATTGCCATCCTTGATAAAGCCTTTGGACGCGTCGATCATGAAGACGCCGGTGCGTGCGGCCGCTTTCTCCTTGTCAAGAACGATGATGCAGGCCGGGATGCCCGTTCCATAGAACAGGTTGCCAGGTAGACCGATGATGCCCTTGATTAGCCCTTGCTGTAGTAGCCGCTTGCGGATGCCAGCTTCAGCGTTCCCGCGGAACAGGACGCCGTGAGGCAGAATAACTGCAGCTTTCCCGGTGCTCTTCATGGACTTCAGGATGTGCAGCAGAAAGGCGTAGTCGCCATTCTTTTCCGGTGGCATGCCGTATTCGAATCGGCCGAACTCGTTCTCGAGACCGTTGCTCCAGGACTTCACGGAAAAAGGTGGGTTGGCCACCACGAAGTCGAACGTTTCGAGCTGGTCACCCCTTGTGAAGTGTGGGCTGGTGATCGTGTCGCCCTTGCGGATGTCCGCGATCTCGTTGCCGTGCAGGATCATGTTCATCTTCGACAGCGCCCAGGTAGCGTTGTCCTTTTCCTGGCCGTACAGAGTCAGGCCGTTGGGCGCTTCATCCGCGACTTTGAGCAGGAGGGATCCGGAGCCGCAGGTGGGATCATAGGCCGTGGCCGAGAACTGCGTGCCGGTGTTGATGCCGAGAAGCTTGGCAAGAATGCGCGAGACTTCGGCAGGCGTGTAGAACTGCCCTTTGGACTTGCCTGATTCGGTGGCGAAGTGTCGCATCAGGTATTCATAGGCGTCGCCCAGCAGGTCGTCGCCTTCCGCGCGGGAGCCACCAAAGTCGAGGTCCTGGAAGATGGTTATCAGCTTCGAGAGCCGGTCCTGCATCTCCTTGCCTTTGCCAAGTTTCTCCTCGTCGTTGAAGTCGGCTAGGTCGATTACATTTTGGAGCGCATTGGCTTCAGCAAGCTTGGCAATGATCTTGTTGATCCGGTCGCCAATTTCTTTGTCACCCTTGGCCGCGATCATGTCGTCGAAGGAGCCGCCGTGAGGAACCTCGATTAGAGAGCTCGGATCGGTCTTGGATTTATCCGAGACGTACTTCACGAACAGCATCGTCAGGATGTAATCCTTGTACTGACTAGCGTCCATACCGCCGCGCAGTTCATCACAGCTTTTCCAGAGCGAGCTGTAAAGATCGGACTTCTTGAGCGCCACGGCACGTACCCCTTGTGTTGATTCCTATTCAGTTGAGTTTGTCATGTCTGAGATGGTGGAGGGCTGCTGCCGCGACCACGACCGCCAGGTGAAGGGCTGCGATGCAGCAGTATCAGCCCCAACCCATAGGATTTTCTCGACGACAACCCAAGGAGCTAGCTAGTGGTCTATCTGTGGCAGGGCATCGACCAGTATCTGGCTGAGCGTGCACCTAACGATTGGGAGAAGGCGGAAGTGCGCCGGTACCGCCAACGCATCCACGAGATTCTGAGTGCCGAGTACCGACTCATGTCCTTCTACCAGAGCGGCTCGTTCCAGCACGGAACTGCGATCACCCCACACAGCGATGTTGACTACATTGCCCGCATCTATTACGAGGACCAACCTCTCTCATCGACCACCATCCTCAATAAGATGCGACAGCTACTCAAGGACGAGTTGTACGAGGCCACCGGTGTCAGCGTTTCGCGTCCCACAGTGACTATCCAATTCCCGGGCCTTGTCACTCGATACGAAATCACTCCCGCCTACCTCATTCGGGGAAAGTCGGACGACGACCGGGTTGTTTCCATCCCCGCTCCTGGCGGGGGGTGGCGTGAAGCAGCCCCGAAGGCACACAACAAGTTCGTCGCTGACGTCGATCAGAAGCACACCGGGGACGTGCGTGAACTCGCGCGCCTACTCAAGGCCTGGAAGTACGAGCACGGGGTTCCCATTTCATCGTTTTACCTGGAAATGCGCTGCGGGGAGCATGGGAAGAACCACGATGTCATCTGGTCACTGTCCTCACTGAAGTCAATTGCCAACAAGCTCATCACTACGAATCTAGCGGCGATGAACGACCCCACCGGCCTCGTCTCCCGCATCAATGCATGCGCCACCGAGAGCAGCCGGTTGATATCGATGGCGCGGCTTCGTGAGCTTCATAAAAACTTGGACGTTGCACACACCGCATGGTCTGGCGGGGAATCGGAGCGATGGACAATGAACCAGGCACTATCCGCAATTTGGGGGTCCAGCTTCCCCTACTGTGACCCTCGTGACGCATGACAAGTGGAGACCCCGCGGCTGCTGCTCGTATCCCCATCGCGGTCGCCCAAAACACCGACCATTCCCGGCGTCTCCTCGCCGCTCAGTCACGGCTGTACACAGACGCAAAGAGGATCCATGATGGCCGCCTGATCACCGTCGTCTTCCTCGCCGTCGCTTCCATCGCGGTCGCCCTCGCCGTCCCAGAGGCGCGACAAGCGGTTGGCGCGACAGGAGGTGCAATCACGTTCCTGTGGTCTGTTCTGGGAAGCAGTCGGGAGAAGCGTCGCCGTCGCGAAGCTGCGAATGTCCAGGAGGAGTTCGACACCCACGTCTTTGGTATCCCCACCAACGAGTTCGCTGTCGACCGTCCCTCCCCCACGCTCGTTGCGGAGGCCGCAGCCCGATACAAGGGCAACCGGACCAAGGACTGGTACCCCGATCCTCGGCCCGTTATCTACCCATTGGACGTCCTGATCTGTCAGCGCAGCAACCTCGGGTGGGGGTCGTCTGTGCACCGACTCTACGCGGCCTGCCTTCTGGCCGCGCTCCTCGGGCTCATCTTCTCAGGACTCACGGTCACCGCCCTGGCGGGCCTGTCGCTCGTGGATGGCCTGATTGCCGTGCTGGTGCCGCTCCTGAGCCCCGCCCGTGAACTCATCGAGGGAATCCGTGCCAATTACGAGAGCTCTGACACCAAGGCAAAAGCAGAGTCGAAGGTCCTTCGGCTCTGGCAACGCGGTATGGAAGACCCAGGGGCCGTGACTGCGGAAGATTGCCGCAGCGTGCAGGATCGCATCCTCCAAATTCGTCAGTCCAACGCCCATATCCCCGACTGGCTCGACAATATGCGGCGGGACCGCAATGAGTCCGTGATGCACCAAAGTGCTCAGCACCTCAAAGAAGAAGCCGTTCACCACGGACGCACGACCTGACGTTCTCGATCATGCCATCGGCATTCCTCCAGCGCCCAGCCCAGGATTAACTCGTGGCTATGGTGGCCAACAAGGCGGCTACTGATTTCGATGTCACATCGTTGTGGGAATTGAGTGTCCATGCAACGCCGATTAGGGCCTCCTTCGGGACCGATACTCTTGGTCGCGCGCCGTCGAAGAGCGCCAACGCCACTCGATTTCTATAGAGCGTCCACAAGACATCTGCGTGGTCCTCACAGGTTGGTGTCATCGTTGGAGTCACCAGCTGCTCAAGACCAACCTCGGCGAATGGATCATGGTGCGGTGCGGACGCAACTACTCTCCCCCCGCAGCCCGCAAGTGGGCATTGTTCGGCAGAATTCATCTTCAGGGTCCCTCTCTGTAGTTCGTTATCTTCTACAGTTCCGTCCCCGCGGGCTCTTAAGTGGGACGGAGGGTATGTCTGGTCCTGTCCCACTTCCTTGGATCTGGGACCGTCCTGTGGGACACCCCCCACCTATCCTGTTCAGAGGAATACTGGGACGGTCAGCGGTAAGTGGTGCCGTGGCGTACAGCGGGATCTACCCCAAGTTGCTCGTCCAACAACAGGTGTGAACGGCTTGAAGCATGTCCAGCTCTTAGCTGGCTACCCCGACGAGGCCACCGTAGACGGGGTCGTGACGCGTTCGTCTAATTTTGTCGGTGAGTGCTGATAGTTTGACCTCGCCCACACCACACTGGCCGTCGCATCTGCGGCGCAGCGCGCAGAAGAGGACGACTATGCCAATTTCGGAGACGGATCAGTGCTGGTTGCTGCCAGGGACGGCCAGCTTTGCGGCCGAAGCTGAGAGTCCCTGGGTGCACCTATCACTTCGGGGTCGACGGTGAGTCAGCGAGGGGCCAGTCGGCGTCCACGTCGTGACGAGTGGGCGGGGCAGGCCGACCTGTTCTCGGTGGATCCGGGCGGCTACGTGTTGGAAAGATTGGCGAGTCTCGGCTGGCCGGCGGCTGACCAGTTTCCGGTGAATCACACAGGTGCGCGGGTGCGCGCGGTGGTGTGGAACGACCTGGTCTCGTCGGAGTCACCGCTGATCGTGGCCGGGTTTTCCTCTATCGCCGAACTGGTAGATCTCATTGCGGCCTGGGATCGAGAGCCCCATGCTGCACAGGCGAAGGCGAGGGTGCTGCTCGGCACGGAGCCGTTCGCATCGACAAGGTCGAGCTTCGCCTCGGCTGAGATGACCTTCACCGAAGAGGTCCGGAAGTACTGGCTTGAGAACGAGGGTGTGTCCCTGCGGCTGTCCGCGAAGGTTCTCCAGGTCCTCAAAGTGTTGGATGAGGACCGGCTGGAGGTCCGCTTCGTCGACGGGCCCACGCGACTGCACGCAAAGATCTATGTGGGGTCGGCCGCGGCGACCACAGGATCGAGCAACTTCACAGGCGCCGGCCTCGGTAACCAGATCGAGGCGAACACCAGGTTCGAGCGGCGCACCGACGCTAGCCGCTACCGGGGCGTGGTCGAGGTGGCGGAGAACTATTGGAGTGTCGGGCAGCCGTGGAATGACCAGTTCCGTGAGCTGTTGCGCGCCTTGCTTCGGTTCGTCCCTTGGCAGGAGGCGCTGGCCAGGGCGTGTTCTGACCTGTTGGACGGGGCGTGGGCCGAGCGCTACCTGTCCAGCGACGCTGCGGGCTCTCAGCTTTGGCCGTCGCAGGTGTCCGGGATCGCGCAGGCCCTGTGGATCGTGGAGAATGTCGGCAGTGTCCTCGTTGCCGACGCCACCGGATCCGGCAAGACGCGGATGGGTGCCCACCTTGTGCGCGCTGTGCGGGACAGGTTGTGGAGCACCGGCCGGGTGAGGCGAGATCTCACGGTCCTGGTCTGTCCGCCGTCGGTGGAGAACACCTGGTATCGCGAGGCAGTGTCTTGTGGTGTCTCAATCAACACGGTGTCACACGGTCTGCTAAGTCGGCAGTCAGAGAATGGGCCACGTGCTCAGGAAGAGGCGGTCAAGAACGCGCAGATTCTCGCTGTCGACGAAGGCCACAACTTCCTAAGCCAGGGTGCGAACCGTACTCGCCAGGTCCGGGAGAGCCTCGCCGAGCACGTCCTGCTGTTCACAGCGACACCGATCAACCGCGGATCGGCCGACCTTCTCCAGCTGGTGGGTCTTTTGGGAGCAGACAACTTCGAGGACGGGACGCTGGACATTCTGGAGAAGCTCGAACGGCGCCCCAGCCAGAGCATCGAGATGTCGTCGGAGCAGCAGGACCGGCTTCGCCGCGAGATCCAGCGCTTCACCGTACGACGCACGAAGTCAATGCTGAACGCGATGGTTGACGACAATCCTGAGGCCTATCGGCACCCCGTCACGGAGCGGGTCTGCCAATACCCGCGACACGAATCCATAACGTATGCGACCGGAGAGAGCCGCGAGGATGAGGCGGCCGCGGCCAGGGTGCGTAAGGCATCGGCCGAGCTGTCCGGAATAGCGTTGCTCGGCACCCAGATCGCGGTTCCGCCAGCACTGGCTAATGAGTACACCGAGGACCGGTGGCTGGAGATCCGGCTTGCGTCCGCCGGCGGACTCGCCAACCACCATGTCGTGACTGCGATGCGGTCGTCCAAGGCGGCCCTCATCGAGCACGTCGCCGGAACTGAGGAAGCGGCCAGACGATGCTCAATTCCTAGCGCGTTCAAACCCCAGCCCACTGGCAAGATGCTCGAATCCATCGCCAGACTTGCCCACCAGGGGCCCCCGAAGATGCTCCTCACCTGTGAAGTTCCCCGATGGCTCACCGACGTCGACGAATGGCGGGCAGCCTGTGAGCAGGAAGCGCAGCGGTACCGAACGATCCTCAACGCGGCCGAACAGCTGTCCACGGCACGCGAACAGGCCAAGGCCGACCTCATCACACAGCTCAGCCGGAAACACTCACGAGTCATAGCCTTCGACCATCACCTCATCACCCTCTCGGCGATCCAACCGCTCATCGACAAGGGTGGCGCACCGGTGATTGTTGCAACCGGCGCCAGCAACAAGAACCGCAAGGAAGTAGAGCGCGTCTTCGCCCCGGACAGCCATGTCAATGGGATCGCGCTGTGCTCCGACGCGATGAACGAGGGACTCAACCTCCAGGGCGCCTCGGCGCTGGTCCACTTCGACGTACCAACGACCCTTCGAGTCGCCGAGCAGCGGGTCGGGCGGGTCGACCGAATGGACAGCCGCCACGACGCGATCGAAGTCTACTGGCCAAGAGACGGCATATCGTTCGCTACCCGGGCCAATGAACTCCTCGCAGTCCGTACACACGAAAGTTCTTCACTGCTGGGCTCGAACCTGAACGTACCAAACCTCGCGGCGGACCGGGACGACGTCGTCGCCATCGAGCAACACATCACCACCTTGGAAGCTACTCGCAACGAAGCCTGGGACGGTATCCGCGATGCACTCGACCCCGTGCGCCGCCTGGTTGAGGGGCCGAACTCGTTGTTCTCTCGCCGGGTGTACGAGGAGCACCGTACCACCACGCATCGTGTCCTCGCCCGGGTCAGCCCGGTTAGATCCACAACGCCCTGGGCTTTCCTTGCAGTGACAGGCGTCGGGCACGGGGCCCCGCGCTGGATCATGCTTGAAGGGAAGGATGCGCAGCCAATCATCGGTCTTGAAAACATCGTCGAACCTCTTCGCGCGAAACTCAGCGACGATCCGCCCAGCCTCTCCTTCGATCCAAGCTGCGAGAAGTGGCTGAACGACTTTCTCACAGCTGCTACGCGCTTCGAACGGCTGCTCCTTCCGCGCCGCCTGCTGAGGGCACTCGATCAAATGACTCAAGTCACGGAACAGTGGGCAATCAACGCCGCACGACGAGGAGACCACGAGACCGGCGGGCGTTGGAAGAAGGTCGGCGCCCTGGCCGCTCCCAGCGACGAAACACACCCCGATCCGTACATGGTGGCCGAACGATGGCTTGAACTCGTCCAGCCCCTGCTCCATGAAGCCCGCAGCGCACACCGACGCTCTCGCTACATTCGCCTCAAACACATCACCCCGCAACTCCAAACAGAGCCCTTCGGCATCGAACACGTCGAGAAAACATTCACGGGCCTCCCGCTGGGAGCGCCGCTGGCGAAACGGGTCACAGCCTGCATCCTGGGTGTCCCCGATGCGTAACCTTGGCGTCCCATAGATGTCCCAAAACTAGGGGCGCGTTACGCGGCTGCGGACTCGACTTTTGGGACGTCGTTCCTGCTAAGAGCCCGAGTCAGTGATGAAACGCTGACGCTTAGCCGCTCAGCCGTTTCCTTCAGAGTCTTTCCTTCGTTCCGCAGCTGCCGGGCCGTTTCCAGTTTCCCTGGCGTCATCGATCTCGGGCGGCCGCCGAGGCGGCCTCGCGCTTTAGCTGCGGCCAGTCCGGCCTTCGTTCGCTCCGATAGCCGTGATCGTTCGTATTCCGCGAGGGAAGCGAACATGTCAAAGATGAGCTTGCCATGAGCACTAGTCGTATCCAGCCAAGGTTCAGCCAAGGAACGGAAGCCTATCCCCCGCTGACCCAGCACTGTGACGATGTCCGCAAGGTCGGAGGTACTGCGGCCGAGTCTGGTCAGGTCCGCGACCAACAGCACGTTGCCCGGCTGCAGGTAATCCAAACAGTCCTTCCACCGCGCCCTTGCTTGGGTAGCACCGGACGCGTACTCCTGAAAGACGCGAACTGCTCCAGCCGCCACCAACGCGTCCACTTGCGAATCGAGGGATTGACCACGAGTACTGACCCTCGCATAGCCGACTATGTTCCTGGACACGTCAAAAACCCTCCCCTTACCCTTCTGACCGGCTTTCTTTTCGGCAACCAGTTTTGACCAAGAGTAGGGGTGCTTTCCGACTATTTTTGAAGGCTCGCCGGCCGCAGGTCAAAAACGGTCGTTATTGACCCGATCAGTTCAAGCTTGAGTGCCGCAGGGTGTGGCCTTGCGGCCGAACTCCCCTATTGGCACGGCGCGCATGCTTTTCTCAGTCTCTGTATCGCTAATAAACCGTCCTTGATCGAATAGCGTCATCGGGGTAACTTCACGCCTGGGCCCTCGGCGTGAAGTTCTCCTTGCTCGTTAGATAGCATCAGTGATGGCTTGGGCGATCACCTAGTTGTTGCTCCATAGGGCCCCCAACTCGGTTTCATGCCATAAGGCATGCCATACGTACCATTGGACGAAACGAGGACACTCCCATTCGAAAACCTGCACAGCACCCAACGAGGCAAGCAGTTTAGTCTCGCACCTGGAGACATGTGTTAGAGGCCATTGGAGGCAACACGTGATGACGCACAAGTGCCATAGCAGGAGTAGCAGCGGGAAAACGTGCCTTACGTCCCACGTGGCGTAAAGCATCGCCCAAAGCATGAGCAGCACCAGTTTCTCCAGTGGGGGTACGGATAAAGCCCGCTATGAGGAGTCGAGCATGACTGCAAACGTCTATACGAGCATCACGACTTGCCTTTATAGCTACGCGCCAGGACATGGTGATGACTGTGCGACGCACTGCATGCCGTCGCATGCGTGTCACTACCCGTATCCACGGTGGAGTGCACATAACGTTGAGAGCAGGACAGCATTCCAGTCGATAACCAGGAGACTATTCGGCCGCTGGCACGATCACTGCAGACCCCCGTAAACCCGAGATTGCAAGCGACACGCGCCATTGACCGCGTCATCTCTCTGGCAAACGGCAAAGGTGGAGTTGGCAAAACAACCACTGCCGCCAATGTCGGCGGGTATGTGGCACTGGCCGGATCTCGCGTGTTACTGATAGACCTTGACCCCCAAGGCGACCTGGCCCGAGACCTCGGATATGAACGGCAAACGGGCAGGGAGTTTTTCCAGGCTCTCATCGCCGGCACGACGCCGTTGATCCTGCGCGACGTGCGGGAAAACCTTGACGTCATTCCCGGAGGCCAAGACCTCGAAGACATTCAGGGCCTCATGGTTTCCCGCTCGAGCAGGTCCGACGCCGGCGACTTCGGCGACATGCTTTACGCCGTCCTGGCGCCGCTGGCAGATGACTACGACTTGATTCTTATCGACACCCCGCCGGGGGAGCGGATCCTTGTAGAAGGCGCCTTCGCAATTTCCAGCGCTGTCGTCATTCCTACCCGCTCCGATGATGCGAGCATCGACGGTGTCGAACGTGTTGCTCGACGGTTTATGGCCGTCCGTGACCGGAACCCATCGCTGCAGTTGGCTGGCATTGTCCTGTTCGGTGTTGGACCACGCTCGCTGCGCTTGGAACGAAGTGTCCGGGACACTCTAGAAGAGATGCTTGGCACCGTTGCCCCGGTCTTTGAAACTCGTATCAGGAATCTTGAGAGCGCAAGCGCCGACGCCCGCCGTAAGGGTTTACTCTTCCACGAGCTTGAAGGTGCCGTTACGGACGCTTCTTCTCCCGCAATGCCGGGGGGCTTGCTGAAGAATATGAGCAGCTGACGGGCGAGATCCTCGCCCGACTGAACGAAATCGAAAGCGGGAACCAGGCATGAGCGGCAGGCAAAGCCTCGCCGGGGCATTCGCGCCTGTAACGACTACCCGCGGTGCAGCACTCCAAGGATTGTTGGCTCCAAAGCGGGGGAGGGGAGCCACTGCCGCGGAAGCAAGGCCCGCAGAGCCTACGGAGACACCGGCCGAAGGACTTGTTCAAGCGCCGCCAGCAGAAACACTCGACCCGGCTGGAACGAGATTACCTGCCGGCGGTCCGCCGACGGATAATCCGCCCACTCAAAAGGAACGCCCTAGGGAGACGCGCCCTGACTTGGCAGGGAAGCGGGAGGAGTCCAAAACCGTATCTGACAAGACCTCAAAGGACGCTGATGGGCAGCAACCTGTTGCTAAAAAGGCAGCTAACTCGACCCAAGCTTCCCAACTGGTTTCGGGGGCACTGCGCAATGTAGGAGTCTACTTACCTCCGGAGCTCCTCGCTCAAGTAAAGGACGCCGTTTACCAAAAACGGACGACGTATGCGGACTTGCTAATTGATGCCTTCGAAGCGGTCGACGACAAACAGATCGCCAAGGAGTTCACCACGGAGACCGTACTAACCAGATCGGGCATACCGCGCCGAGCCCCGCGGAAGCGAGGAGAGGCGGGCATTCAGATCCAGCTCCGTCTCGACGGCTTGCAAGTGGCCTGGCTCGATGAAAAGGTCACCGAATTCGACGCACCGTCACGCAGTGCCTTGGTCTCGAGCGTGTTCAAGCTATATATCCAGAATTCATCGGAGTGATGTTGCTGCATCTTCCGACTGAGGTCGCGACGAATGGATCCCGCCTTAGTTAAGGCTTGAACTATGGCATAGCTTATGGCACGAAATCGGAAACAACCGAGGGCGAACAGGCCGCCGCGCCAAGGGAACTGGCATCTACCAAGCCGTGACCTAAACCTCATCCGGTTCTAGTGAAGGCCATGTCGGACAACGACCATTCGTCAGGTGGCCCCTCAAACATGTCCCACGGATAGTCATCGTCGGGGGAGAGCAGCTCGGCGACGGTGTTTAGGTTTTTAGCGAGCCATTCGCGCCAGATGATGCGATCGTTGCGGTAGCGCTGTATCTGAACAGCAACAGCTTCCAAGACCCCGAAGTGCTCCGCGAGCTGCCTCAGTGAAGTCGCGGCGACGGTGAACCAAGAGCGTGCGCCGTCGCGTGTAATAAGGTTCCAGCCCGCGAGGACTTCGAGGGCTTCATGTACCGCAGACCGGGACAACCTGGTAACGCTGACGATTTCGGTGGTGGACAGGCCGGGGGAGTGCTCCAGTGCTTCGTAGACGAATGCCGCCGGCAGTCCCAATTCCCGGAAGACCGGCCGGAGGGCGTGAATCTTACCTTTCTGCCAGGTGGCGTCCTCAGCCGCGATCTTGAGCTCGCCGGGGATAGTAAGCATGTACAAGTCTCCCTTCGTTCCACGGGCTTCTTCAACCAAGGTGACCAAGGGATCCTTCTCGGAACGCAGCTCCCGCAGGTGAAGACCGACGGTGGTGTGATCGAGACCGGTAGCCACGGCAATGGAGCGGACCCCAAATTCGATGAACCGCGATCCTGTCATATGTGCAGCCTCCCCCAGTGCACGCAGCACCATCCTTCTGGCCATACCTGTCCTGGATTGTTGGTAGTTCACTTCCCTAATCCTGAGCGCATTGCGCCAGGTCCGGATAAACCGATGCTCTGCATCGGGATTTGAAATTGGGTTTGAACCCTTTACCCCTACCGCCTGTGTATTTGGCTGGCTTGTGGGGGATCTACGGACATTGTCTTTCCCGTCTCCAGTGGTCGGGTTTTTGCTGAGGTAGGTAAGGGCGTTCATCCAGTCCCGTCGCAGGGCTGGGAGCCGGTGCCGGGCGGCGTACCGGGCGTAGAAGGAGGCAAGTCCGGGCCAGGTTCCCTGCAGCATCCGACGTTCCACATCGACCAGCTCGAGGCCGGCCGCCGCGGCGCCAACGATGACCGCCTGTCGTGCATCGGAGTCCGTGGCGTAGCGGTTCGTGTCGTACAACCCCGTCTGTGCGAGTACCTGCATGGTCCGGGACATGCGGCCAGCAGAGTGGTTGGTGACGGGCGCGTCGGATGTGACGGGCGTGAAGGTCTCCTCCTGGCGGAGGGCCCGGACCGCTTTGATCTCGGCGCCTAGGTCCTTGGTCATTGCCGCCCAGACCGTTGGACTGTTGGGACGACGGACGATGTCGTAGGCCATGGATAGGCTCATCGCCAGCTCCTGGTAACCGCCGCGCTTGTGCGGTGAGCCGGGAGTTCGCATGCAGCCGTGCAGCAGGTTCTGGTGCGGGGTCTTGTCCAGGGTCCGGTAGCGGGTGCCCAGCGCCTCGACAAGATCACGCGCTTCAGAGAAGGTGACCCGCTGCGCCAGCGGGACGTAGACGTGGCGGCCGCCGTTGGGGGAGTAGTCCTCGATCCAGCGGGCACCCA
>Ga0308169_10004621_pt1 | contig 12823 bp, 18 predicted proteins | sample PhyBR1_2_FD_202139 | JGI IMG/M metagenome (GOLD analysis project Ga0308169, IMG submission 202139) | Phyllosphere microbial communities from UC Gill Tract Community Farm, Albany, California, United States - DLSLSB.R1 | ecosystem: Host-associated > Plants > Phyllosphere > Unclassified | place...
ACTGGATGCGAGCGGGCGGGATCCGGGTCACTAACGCGTTGGTGCAGGGCAGAGGGACGAAGACTTTCTCGTGAGTGGTACAGGTGAATGTTGCGCCATGCTCATGTCAGCTTTACCTCGACGCCTGACAACGCGCTGGTTAGCTTGACTTATACCGACCCTGCAACCGGTCAAAATCAGACCTGTACCGACTCGTGTTCACTGTCAACCGATCCCAATTTGGCTGTCCAAGACTACATCTTTACCAATGGTCCCAAAGATCTTACAGGTTTCCGCATGGATCTGACGGCATGGATCGGTGGTGGAGCGGGTCTCAGCAGTGTCCAGCTGCTTTCTAACGGTAAGCCCAAGTCCTCTGGGGTGACGCAATCTGACCTTCAGGAGCATTTGGGTCCGCCATCCCCAACACCAACAAGCCGCTTTGCCCGGGTAATCTCCCCTCGTCTTCAGCGTCAACTTCCGGTGATTGGTCGGTCCAGCAACATACCACGTCCGACCCCCACATCAACTCTTACTACCTGACCGCCAACGTCGATGTCGGCAGCAATGACCACCCTTCAGTCAATTTCTACCCCTACGTCTCCGCTTCGGCCATCTACAACGTTTACATCTCCATCCCGGGCTGCACGATGCTAGGCGATTGCGACGGGCGTACCGATGTTGATATCGAGGTCAATCCGGTGACAGGTGGACTCGGCTTTACCAGCACAATCTCTGAGCAAGTCCAGGAGGACACGCTCACCCTCGTCTACTCTGGTCCCGTCGATGCGAGCTCGGCGAACTTCACCCCGACCGTTGTGTTGTCGCTCTCGAAGAATGCCGGTGCGCCAGCAAGCGGCAACACGTACACCGTCGTGGCCGACTCGGTCATCATGTACCTGACCGAGATCAGCGGTGGCTCGACCAACACGTCCCGCTCTTCCGGCACATCCGTCAACGGCACCTCGTCCTCGAATGTTACCCTTGGCGACGCGTCTGTCGCCTTCGGACTCTTCGAGTATGTCAGGACCTCGAACAACACCATCAATGCAGCGGCATCGACACTGAGCAATACATCCGAGACCGCCCTTTCCCGCGTCGGTATGGCGCTCGATGCGGCATACAACGCTTCCAGTCAGCCGTCGCGCTGGACTGTCAATGCGATTGCCACGGCTAATAACACCGTCTACCTTGCCGGGGACTTCGCCGTCTCGGGCAACTACTCGAACGTTGTCGCGCTCGATGTCTCTACCGGACGATCCGAACCGCTGGCAATGATGGGACTGAACGGAGCTGTGCACACCGCCCTGGTCGTCGGCGGATCGGTCTACTTCGGAGGAGAATTTACGTCCACCGCCTCGTCAGGTGGTCAACAGCTGAATCGACTGGCGCGATGGGACGCGTCCACATCGAACTGGTCTGCCGTAGCCGGCGGCGTCGACGGAGCAGTGACGAAGTTGGTGGCATCGCCCACAACCGACGGCCAGATCGTCGTCATCGGCAACTTCTCCAGCACCGTCAGTGAAGATGGTTCGGCATCCAGCTCGGGCGGCTATGCAGTGTATGATCCGACCACCTCAGGGTGGGTGTCGTCGGGTTTATTGTACGGCAACCTCACCGCCGCTGCCACCGGATCGGGCGTGCGCAACACATTCCTCGCTGGCCGAGCCGCCGGATCTTCGCTCAATTCCGCCAACGGGCTTGCTATGCTTTCGAGCAACAACGGTGCAGCGATGATATCCAACTGGCCAGACGTCACGTTTGGCTCGGCAGGTTCCGCTCCCGCTTCGTCCTCGTCGCCTGCTCGGCGCGGTCTGAAGAGCTTCTCCTTGTTCCTGTCGCGTTTCACTGATTCGCTCTCCCCGCGAAACCACCTTCACACGCGAGCGGATCCACCTACCATTGCACCTGCCTCCGCTATCGCTCCTGCCGTGCTCGCCGGAGCGTTCTGGACCAATTCTTCGGCCAACGGTAGCCCGACCGTCACGATCATCGGCGGCAACTTCACCTCCGTCAACGGGTCGACGGAGATCGAAGGTGTTGGGTTTTACACCGAGGGACAAGGCTTGACAGGACCGACACCGCCCGTATCTGGCTTGGTGCGAGCACTGAACGTCATCGGTAACAACGTGTATATTGGCGGACAAGGTGTCAACGCTAGCGGCGTCGGTGCAGGACTACTGGTGTACAACCTCGAGTCGCGATCATGGGTCACGGGCGGTATGTCCAGCTTGGCCGCGGCGAGCGGTATCGACCCCGTTATCAACGGCATCCACACTCGGGGTGATACCAACACGGTCGTTGTTACTGGCAACTTTGCTACCGCTGGCTCGCTCTCCTGCGCGGCCGTATGTCTCTGGGACGCCCAGAACGCGCAATGGCACACTCCCGGCCAAGGGCTGCAGTCGGGCGAAGTCCGGGCGATTGACTTTGCCGGAGACAATGCCGACACGCTCGTCGCCGCCGGATCGTTTGAGCTGTCCAACGGTGAAGTCGCATATGTCGCGACTTTCGACTTTGGCAACGCGACGTGGACTAATCTCGGCTCATTACCTGGGCCTGCTCTCGCCGTCGCTGTCGACAACAAGAACGCCTCCAATGTGTATGCCGCGGGGTACTCGACCGACGGCGATGCACCGTACCTACAGCGATGGGATGGGCAAGCCTGGTCTGAACAGAACTCGACCCTGTTGTCCGGAAGCGTGGTCTCGCAACTCGCCTTCGTCCCGCTCTCGTCGGCGCACAATGCGCAGGGACCCATCGAGGACGACCGGATGTTGATGGTCTCGGGGAGCCTGTACCTCGAAGACGTCGGCAACGCCACCACGGCCCTGTACGACGGTGCGGCGATGCACCCCTTCTTGGTCGGTACAACCTCGTCCGGCACGCTCGGAACTGGCTCATCCCTGTTCTGGTCGGATGACAGCTTCTCCTTCAGTATCCGGAACTACCTCGCTCGGGGCTTGGTCGTTCTTGTCGCGATCGCCATCGCCACGGGTCTCATCCTCCTCCTAGTGCTCATTTTCGTGCTCATTGCGTGCATCGCCAAGCGCCGCGATAACAGCCGGTCACCCAAGCAGGAGATGTACGAGCGAGAGGGAAGCGACATCTCGTCGACGCACCAGAACGTGTTCAACAACGTCCAGGCCGCGCTGGAACAGTCGCTGCTCGGCGGCGGACTCGCCGCTGGGTCGGGAGCTGCCGCCGCCGCAGCTGCCAAAAACCGCACGTCCGGCCCGAGCGATTACGGCGCTGGAGCGTACGACGACAATGAGGAAGAGGGCGAAGATGAGGGACGAGAGACGACGATGCGGTACGACTTTGACGGGCCCGAGTTGCAGCCGGGCGAGATGAGCATGAAGGCGGGACAGAGGGTGATGGTGCTCGACGATGTGCAGAGCGACGAGTGGTGGTATGCTAGAGACCCGGCGACGGGTCGCGAGGGCGTCGTGCCCGCTACGTATGGTGAGTGTGGGGTCCGATGGCCTCATCCGGAGCCGTCCGGAAGGCTGGGCTAACGGTAGTTTGGTGATACATCTGTGTATAATGATATGACTGGTTCGGTACATCTACGATCTTTACGATACGACGCGCGGGATTCATGAGGCGAGACGGGTGGAGTGACGCGGTCTGGTAGGGCGGTGGGGAGTTGCAGGGTGAGCGATGCGATGCACGGACAAGAGCTGCGAGGCGGGGACAGTCATTACCTCATCATTATATCGGTAATTCTCACCTGTGTCATTTTACGTCCCATGCCATTGGGCAATGAATCACATCTTCGATCCAGGTCGCGGCTGCAGCTGGGTCCACGGCATGATGCAATGCTGCTTCAGGATGTCATTTATGTCATGGGACAGGGTCATATATACGTCGTGAAGCTCGCTAAACGCTCTCGTCCATGTCTCTCGTCGATTCGTCGTTGATCGTGTCTCGTTCGTCGTATGCTCCGTCAATGCTCGTGTCTCGCCGCGACGCCACCGATGGCCCACCAAGAGTCTAGTTGCACGATGTCCCCGCCGTCTCTAGCGGCCCTGTACTGTGTATGTGACGTTCGCCCCTCGCTCACTTCTCCCACTGTTATTCATCAGCGACGCCCTCCTCGAGGCCTCGCCCATACGCACCTTCAAGTAAACGTCAAACAATGCATCCATCGTCGGATCGTCCTGCCCCTCGGCGGAACGGATCTTCGCCTTAAGAAGCTTTCGTCCCGCAGCTTCACCTCCGCCGATGGCCGTGGCGCACGCTCGGACCGTACGGCCGCACGCCTGTCCGCAGAATGGGCATTTGTGCGCGGGCGTGCCGATGTCGGTCGATGCAGGCACGGTGTCGTCGTACAGCTTCTTGAGCAGCCCCCAGGTGGGCGACGAGGGTGCGTGAAGCTTGAGCGCACTGGCGTTAGCTGAGTCGCGTGAAAAACTACATGTTTTCAGACTCAGGCCCGCTCCTCGATGTCCCTCCCCGACCGCCGACCAACCGGGGCGCGGAAACCATTCACAACTCACTCTTTGATTGACTCTGGCCCGCTCGTGACCACGGGGCAGCTTGCAGGGAGATGAGACGCCTTCATACCGCATATAGCGCACGCGGTCACCGCCGTCCCAGACGTGTCCGTTCGAGCTCGCTTCGCCGACGGCCCAGGCTCTTGCTTGGCGTTGTCCTCGTCGTCGTCGATGTATATCACCCGGGCCGGCAGTGTCTGATGCGCTGTAGCCGGTTTGGCGATGGGACCCGGAGGAGTCGCATTCTCGTTGCTCGTCCCCGCTTCGCCTTTCCTCAGCCGAGCCTGCCTCTGTGACAGCACGATGAGCCTGTCGATATCGTCCAGCTTGAAGTCCTGGTATAAGCTTCCTGCACTGGGCGTGAACGTCGCGGCACAGCGGCAACTCGCCTTGGGATCAGACGCACCCGCCGCTGAGGCAGCGATGAGTCGTTCGCGGACCTGATCGAGCTGTGCTCTCGGAGGGAGCCGCGAGCACGCGACGAGGGTATGAGACCTCGAATGGCAGAACTCGCATGTGATCTCAGACGAAGGCTTGGCAGTCCTCGGCGAGCTGCTGCTTGGCTTCGCGCCCGTGCTTGCTCCGTTCGCAGCTCCCGCCTGCGCCTGCGCAGCGGGTCGCGACTCAGACGCCTGGCTCTTCCTGGCGCCCAGCTCCGTCCGGCGTGGATGAGGCTGATACTGCCAGTCGTTCGGTATCACGCTCCCGCCATTCTGCAGCAACGGAAGCACCGTCGTGGATATGTTCGAGAGTGTGAAGTACTGCACCTGTCCTCGGCGCATCATCTCCTCGTCGGCCGTCTTGGCGAGCTGGAAGAAATACGCCACGCGCTCGTCCGGATGCACCTCTGGCAACGCCATCTTGGCCCACGTGTCGAGGTCGGCACGCAGACTGAGGTTGTTGAGCACATGGTACAGCCACTGGCAGATCTGTTGCGCGGCTTCGATCTTGGCCAACCCCATCGCAGCTAGACGGACTTCCCGCTGAGCGCGATCGATGCTGATAGGCGCATAGGTCGGAGTGTGAGGAGGAAGGGGATGCGGCGGTGGGTGAGGGCCGGCTAGTCGCGGAAGGGCGGGTACCGCTATCGCGTGGTTCGAAGGACCCGGGATCTTGGCGACTTTCGGGGGTCTGCTACGTTTGGCCCCCGTCAAGCGAGGCAACGGGACCGAGCCGTTGTCCTGCTGTTCCTGAAGCATGGCCAGATCCGAGTCGTCGGCCGCTCCTGTTTCCGGGTCCGAATCCGACGCGCTCTCGTGTCCGGGATCAAGGGCAAAGTCCCCATCGGACCCTTCTCCGCTTTTTCGTTTCTTCCCCCGCCGTTTTGTAGCCTTTTGCGAGGCATCCGATCCGTAACCTCCCTGCAGCCCGTCGTGCGGCCCATTTGCGAACTGATGCTTCATCGCGATCTCCGCGAGCTCCCGTCGTTTTCGCTTGTTCTGCGCCATTTCCGCCATCATAGCCTCCTGACGCGATTGCTCCACCCTCTCTAAGACAGCCTTCCACTCCTCGGCCTGCGCCACCTCATCCTCGTCTTCTTCATCGTCTGACATCTCATGGACCCGGTTCGCGTCCGCCTCCCAGATCTTCGCGAATGCGAACGACATACTCTCCTTCTTTTTCCCCTCCGGCTCTTCCGACGGTCCGGAACTTGCTTGTTGCCGCCCCTTCTCCTCGAGCGCTTTCGCCTCGGCCGCCGCGTCCGCCTCCACCTTGTCTATCAGCTCGTCGACGTCTTTCGACGAGTACTTGATATCCGTCTCGGCGGTCCCGTCCGCGTTTGTATTGTACAAGGCCGCCGCGCCGTGCAGGAGCATGTTGTCGATGTCGCCTTCTTCGTTCTCCTTTCCCAGCTGCTGCACCACAAGGTGGTCCAGCACCATCTTTTTCTTTCCATTGAGGATGATCTTCTCTACCTGTCAGCGACTTCCGCTTTCATCACCTCGACATTGATGTGCACGCGAGAGCGATCAAGCAGTCGCAGAGGAGTAGGCCGAGATGGCATCGCGCTCACTCACCCTCCACGCTGTTCTTCATCATCAGTCTAAACACCAATACCGGCTTGGTCTGCCCATATCGGTGCGCCCGTGCTATAGCCTGGTGGTCCTGATGCGGATTGAAGTCTGGGTCGAAGATGATCACTGCCGTCAGTACCCCCTCCTATCTTCAATCAGATGCTCCGTCCATATTCACCCGTGTCCGCCGAAGCCAGGTTGATGCCCACTCCGCCTGCTCGCGTCGTGAGCATGAAGATGAAGACCTCCGAGTCGGGGGCATTGAACGCGTCCATCTGTTTCTGTCTCACCGCCTGCGCGACGTCTCCGTCGAGTCGGAGGAAGTTGTACCCCTCGTTGTACAAGAAATCCTGGACTACTCATGAGGTGTGACCGGGTGAAGGGAGGGTGTGATACGTACTGCGGTCCAAGCCGATTTTGAACTGACGTCAGCCACATTTTGGTACGTGATCTGCATGCGAGGCTCAGCCTGGTACGCACCTGAGAGAATAGGAGGATACGGTGACCCCGCTCTTTCAACTTGGGCAGCAACAACTTCAAGAAGGCGAGTTTGCCCGACGACTCGATCAACGCTTTCTGGGCGGCTTCGCCCTCGAGCTCTTGATTCTCGAGCTCTGGAGCCGACACGAACGCGCTCTGGCACGTCTTCCTCAGCTGTAAGTCAGCAATAGTTGGCAACATGCATCTTCTACGAGCCAGTGGACCACCATCAGGGAATCAGTCAACCCACCTCCATCATGATATTCCTCATGGTCGTCACCCGCGCCATGATGGATGCGCCCTCCTTGCTCCTTCGTGCCGCCAGGCTGATGAATGGGATCTTGTCCGCTGGAAGGCCGCTCGAAGCAATCCCTCTGGGCGCTCGAAACGCTCCCTCGTCCTCGTCTGATGGTTGTTGTACGTTTGATGAGATCGGTAGAACGGTCGGCGTCAACAAATGCGGGCACGGTTATCAGAACTCGCACTCGACTTCCGGCGGAAACTGGCGTCGCTGTCGATTACAGCGCCTGATGCCGAATATGTGGCGCCACGATCAATCTACAGACTTGCTGATCTGAATGGCCAGTCTGGAGTTGTATGACAGATCAAGAAGGAGAAGGCCAGCGCAATTGTGAGGGTCTCAGCCTCTCAGCTCTACCTCGTTCTTTCCTCTGTCGTTTGTCCCAGCGAGAAGGAGAGTGATCACAAAGGATCCGCCGGGCCCAAGTCTTCGTGTATCGACCTGGGCGGTGCCGATGTTGCCTCGAGGGCGTATCGGGACAAAGGAGTGCGCGCCGACCTGGTCGAGTGGCCACCACATGCTCATCGCCATCCGGAGCGGGACTGGTCAGATCGTCGCCGTTTGGGACGGGTCCAATAATACGGGATAATGTCGCAGATTGCATCTGCTTCCGGAGTGTAACGTTTCGTGAAACTGTACCTACTACTACGCTACTTCTACATCTCTACTCGATCGAAGTCTCTTGCAGCTTCAACCTCGCCTTGAGCTCCGCCAGCTCCGTCTTAAGTGTCTTGGCCACCTCCAGCTCCTTGTTCACGTCTCCCTGCGCCACACCCTTCTTGATCGCAGCAACCAGCTTTCCCTGTACCTGAATCTTCTCCTCCAAGACGAGCTCCTCCGGCGTCTTCTTGGCGGCGGCTGCAGCAGCCGCAGCCTTCTTGTTCTTGGTTGCCTGCGCCTGCCTCGCTGCGTGCTCCGCCTTCTTATCCACCGGCGGCAGATCCTTCGCGTGAGGGACCTTGCCTCCCTCGGGGTGTCCATTCGGACCGGCTGGTGTCACCTGGTCAGCTACGACCGCATCTCCGCCGAACTGCTTCTGCCACTTCTTCTCCTGCGCGCCGTCGACGTTGTCGATCTTCTTGAACAGGTGGTCGGCTTTACCGAGCTTGTGACCGGGCAAGATGTCGATCGTGAACTGCTCGGGCAAGCTGCGGGCCGGAGCGTTGAGCTGGCGCAGGATCGCATCGGTCGTGGAGGGCATGAAGGGGTGAAGGACAACGGAAAGGAGGTAGATGAGGTTGACAGCGTTGAGGATGACCTGGCCACATCGCTCAGGCTTGTTGGCGAGCAGCGAGTTGTCGAGACCAGCTTCTTGCAGGTATTGGTTTCCGCGGGAAGAGATCGTCATGGCGGTAGACAGACCTGTTCGCAGTTTGGTCTCCTCCATGAGTCTGCGATATTCGGCCAGTCGAGCGTTGACATCGTCGACAAAGTCCGAGTCCACCTTGGACTCGGCGGTGGCTTCCGAGTGTAGCGTCTTCGGGTCGCCGCCTGCGAAACCCTCCGGTCCGGGCACAATCGAGTCGTATTTGGCATTGGCAAACTTGATCGTCTGGGCGTCAGCTTCGACACCTCTGGCGGGTACTGCTCAACTGACTCGGTTCACAAAGTTGCCGAGGTTGGCCAGCAACTCATTGTTGTTGGCCGAGATGAAGGATGACCACATGAACGACGAGTCGTTGTTTTCGGGTCGTTGCGAGAGGAGGTAGTATCGCCAGACCGAGGGGGGTTGTCCGGTTTGCTGAGCGTTGTTGCCGAACACACTGGGATCAGTACGAGACACACGGGCTCCATTCTCGGCGTACCCAATGTTTCTGCTCTTGCTGAACTTGGTGTCTTCGTAATTGAGGTACTCTGCCATGAGCTTCTCACATCAGCGCCAGGGGGCGCCGCTCACGTGTGCTGGAGATGTTGTGCAGCATGGTCCATGGTCGGCCATCACCAATCAACATAGCCGGGAAGAGGACGGTGTGGAAGTAAACATCTGGGGTAAGCCTTGAACCTGTCCGGTATGGGCCACTCACTGTCTTTGCCCATGAACTGGAAGAGCTCGACGTTGTCCGGGTTCATCCACCAGTTCTTCCATTGATCAGTGTACGTTGCCGTGATCGACGGGTAGCCAATCGGAGCGTCGAACCAGACATCTGGTCGTCAGCTGTCCATCATGATCCCCCTTGGACAAATTGGACAGGCTACGCACAGATCACCTTGCCCTCCATCGCCTCATCCTCGTCCTTGTCCCCGACTTTCGGAACCTCCACACCCCACTTCAGGTCTCTCGTCACGGCGCTCGGCCGCAGTCCATCCCCGAGCATCCTGGGCTCGATGATATCCCCCTTCTCCGTGATGACCGCGTTGCTTCCCCAGTTGCCCTTCACTCTGGCCTTCTGCATCCACTCCTCCAGACGCGGCTGAAGTAGATCGAGTCGCACACAAGCGTGGGTCGACGGTCGGACTGAAACCGTGTGCTTCTTGTTTCGCTTACACCGGGGGTTCAGCAACGATGTAGGAGACGAGTAGGTGAGAGAGCATTTGTCACATTGGTCGCCTCGGGCATCGTCGTAGCCGCATGCGGGGCACGTGCCCTCGACAAATCGATCAGCAAGGAACAGCTTGTCGTCCTCGCAGTACGTCTGGTCCGCCGTCTCCAGCCGGAACAGGCCGTTGTTGTGCAGATTGAGGTAGACCTCTTGCGTGATTCTGCGCGTCAGTTGAACGTTTTCGACTAGGCAGCTTACTCGGTATGCTCGGGGGTAGACGTTCGCCCAAACTTGTCAAAGCCAATCTCGAACCACCTTTGAATCAGCTTCCCCCCGCAGAACGCGGCGGCGAACGCACTCGTAAATCTCCGAATGAAGCTTGTTGAACTTGGTCGTCAATTCCATGGGGGAGATACCCTCTTCAAGCGCCTAATATCAGCCCAGGCATCAGACTCCGAAGCGAAGCACCCACCTTGGTCTCGGTCGCGGTTCCGTATTCGTCCGTTCCGCAGATCTGATCACGCAATCAGCTATGATCACCGAGGGATGCCCGGTAGCTCCGGCAGCGGGGCAGCTCACGTAGAGGGTGGGAACATTGAGCGTCCTGCAGTACCTGGCGAAGACATCCGCAGACAGAGTAGACCTAGGCTGTCAGTCACGGCCGGGCTCCTCTCCACGATCGGCGCACCCAATGATGTTGCCCAGGTGGGGGACGTTGTTCACATCTACGAGTCAGCTTTGGACCGTATTTGAAGCACCTGCCAGCTCACATGGAAGGGCAGACGTGACCAAGACATTTCGCTGCCCATCCTTTGGCAGACTGCAGTCAGTACTGCGCCCAGTCGTCGAGGCGGAGGCCGGACCGGACTCACACTGGGCCAGTGGACGGGTCATGTATGTACATGAGCAGTCCGTCGGACTGCCTGATCTTCTGGTCGCTCATACTGACAAGCTGTACTCTTCGACAAGACCAGTTGAGTGTGGAAAGGTCGTGCTAAAGGCGCGTGAGGAGCTCGCTGTAGTGAGTAAGGACGGTCGAAGGGCAGGCCGACTCGAACTCTTGTCCCGAACGCCAATGCTGAGCCGGTCGTCGCTGATCACGTCGAAACGGCGATGGCCGAGATAAGCCATTTTGATACCGCATGGAACCAAGTGACGTGGCAAGTCTCATGCATTCTCTCGGTCATGCATGCTACTATTGCTCGCTGGATACGCCGCGACCGCCGCTACACAGGCAGAGGCATTCGTGTGCTGTCATCCGAACTGTCTCACTGTAAGGCAGGTGTAAGTCATCATCAACACGGAACCCTGGGGATAGTTCTGGTTGATTCCATTAGGTTCGGACTGAAAATCGCCACCCGGCTAGGCATGGGCTGTACGTGCTTGTTTCAGATTTCTGACGCAGGCGGCGATGGGCGATTAGAAATTCAGAGTGGAGCAGGTTCACAAGTCTGACTTTACCAGTCTGACTCTACCCGTACTCGTCACTTAACCTTCCCCTCACCTCAACAATGCCAGACTTGAACGATCTCCTCGCGTGGGCCACGGCCAACTCCTCCGCACCCGCCGCGGGCATCGTCGACACCGCCAACAACGCTGCGTCAGGCGACAATGACCAACAGCTCTCGATCCGGTTCAACCCGACCAGTAACCCCCAAGCCGGCTCATCCACCCTGCACCCCTCGGATCCAGGCATGCCATCACATCAGGCTCCCGCTCCGTCCGATTCCGCCTCGGCCGCCGCGAAGCGAACGGACCTCACGAGCGAGATGCTGGATCATATCCTCGGCAAGAGTGACAGCTTGATCATGAAGGAGAAGATGGCGATCGCGCTGGACACGGCGAACAGCATAGATGATCGAGTACAAGCACTCGACGATTTCGAGATGGTGAGCTTCTCCACCCGCCAGGACTGAGCGGGAATCTGATGGCAGCTCATCGAGTTGATCGACAACGCCAACAACATGGCGATCCTGAAGTTGTGGAACCCCTTGCTCGAACTGCTCAAGTCGGAACACCAGCCGGTCGTGGCGCACGCATGCTGGATCATCGGCACCGCTGTGCAAAACAATCCCAAGGCGCAAGCAGCGGTACGTGTGCTGGACGGTCATCCCTCGTCATCCTTCTCTTACCCTTCTGCCGCCCACACCTCTGATGTTCCGCCAATATCGAACGCCGCTGACGGCAGCTCTTCTCATACGGCATCTTCCCACCCATCCTCGACATCATCTACCCGCCCCCCTCCTCCACCACTAAGACGTACACGTCCACGCGCGCCAAAGCGACCTACGCCTTCTCCTCCGCCCTGAAGCACTGGCCTCTGGCCGCTTCTGCTTTGAACAGCAGCGCCGGTGACAGCTCAACCGGCTACAGCGTGCTCAAGCGCGGTGTGCGGGATACTGAGCCCGTCATCCGGCGCAAGATGGCGTTTTTGGTCGGTACGCTGGTCATGCAAGATGGGGAGAAGTACGAAGGGGAGATACCCGGCGAGGTGCGCAACCTCGTCGAGACGTCCGCGAAAGAGAACGGCCCGGAGGGATCATTAGTGGAAGGTCTGAGGCGAGGAGGGGTCTTTGGAGCATTGGTGGAGGGTCTGGGAGAGGGCGGAGACGATGTCGAGTATGACGAGAACGCCTTGCGCGCATTGACCCGGGCGGCGCAGCGAGACGGTCTGACGAGCGAGGAGCGGGGGGCTGTCAGGGCTGCGTGGGCCAAGTGGGGCAGTGCGGGACAGGCTGAGAGGGGTTTCGAGGGTGAGGACGCCCAGGAGATCAGCAGAATCTTTGCATAGACCTAGAGACGGGGTGTCACGCCATTATGATGCCTGTGTCGACGCGATGCATGTACAAAAGCCACTACACTACCTTCTCTCTCGTAAAAGGTATACTACCGCCCCCGTCAGCAAGATCGCAAAGCCCGCGATGAACGCGAACAGGACTAACACATCCCTGCCGATCAGAACAACAGCTCAAGTGATCTGCCTCGTTCATGCGCACCGATAATAATTCCCCAGATTGAAGCCAAACAGCGTTTCCATGATGATCTGCGCATTGATCTCGACGGGAACGC
>Ga0308169_10004622_pt1 | contig 12822 bp, 12 predicted proteins | sample PhyBR1_2_FD_202139 | JGI IMG/M metagenome (GOLD analysis project Ga0308169, IMG submission 202139) | Phyllosphere microbial communities from UC Gill Tract Community Farm, Albany, California, United States - DLSLSB.R1 | ecosystem: Host-associated > Plants > Phyllosphere > Unclassified | place...
CGGGGCTGACCTCGGGCGCCCCGCAGGCTACTCGCGGATGCTGTCGACGTGGTCTCGGTACCAGCCCACGGTCCGCTCCAGCCCGTCGCGCAGACTGATCTTCGACGTCCAGCCGGCGTCGGCCAGCTTTGATACGTCCAGCAGCTTCTGCGGCGTGCCGTCAGGCTTGGCCGTGTCCCATTCCGTCCCACCAGTGAAGCCGACGACGTCGGCGATCGTGTCGGCGATCTCCCTGATCGTGACATCACTTCCCGTGCCGACATTCACCTGGTCAGGACCGTCGTAGTGCTCCATGAGGTGAAGCACGGCGTCGGCCATGTCGTCCGAATGGAGGAATTCGCGACGCGGAGTACCGGTTCCCCAGTTCGTAACGGATGCGGCGCCTGCCCGGGCGGCCTCGTCGTAGCGACGGATGAGCGCGGGCAGAACGTGCGAGCCACGCGGCGAGAAGTTGTCGTTCGGTCCGTAGAGGTTCGTGGGCATCGCGGAGATCCACGGCAGACCGTACTGCCGACGCACGGCTTGCGTGTGCAGGATGCCCGAGATCTTCGCGATGGCATACGCGTCATTCGTCGGCTCGAGATGGCCGGTCAGCAGCGAGTCCTCGCGGATCGGCTGTTCGGCGAACTTCGGGTAGATGCATGACGACCCGAGGAAGACGACGCGTTCCACGTCGTTCGCGAGGGCGGCATCGAGGACGTTGACCTGGATGCGCAGGTTGTCGCTCAGGAAGTCAACCGGATAGGTGCTGTTCGCGAGGATGCCACCGACCTTGGCCGCAGCCAGTACGAGGTAGCGGGGTTTGATGGATCCGACGTACTCGAAGACGGCGTCGCGGTTCTTGAGGTCGAGCTCCGCAGAGGTCTGGCCCACGACCCGCTCGAAGCCAGAGCCTTCGAGCTTGCGGACGATCGCGGAGCCCACCAGCCCGCGGTGGCCCGCGACATAGAAGGTGGCATCGCGGTCGAGCTCGTGCGGCGTGTAGACGACCTTGTCGCCCGTCTCGGTGGTCATCATGCCATGCTCCAAGACGGGAGCTTCACCTCATCGATCCAGGGCGAGCCGGCGTGCTCCAGCGCGTCGATATCGGCATCCACCATGAGGCGTGCGAGTTCGCGCCCGTCGATCGTGGCGGTCCAGCCGAGCTTTTCTTTCGCCTTGGCAGGGTCACCGATGAGGGCGTCGACCTCCGTGGGGCGGAGGTAGCGCTCATCGAAGCGCACGTGGTCCTCCCAATTAAGCCCGGCATGGCTGAACGAGATCTCGAGAAACTCACGCACCGTGATACCGACGCCCGTGGCGAGGACGAAATCATCGGGCTCGTCGGCTTGCAGCATCCGCCACATGCCCTCGACGTACTCCGCTGCGTAACCCCAGTCGCGGATGGCGTCGATGTTGCCCATGTACACGTAGTCCTGCCGGCCCGCTTTGATCGCGGCGACAGCGCGGGTGATCTTGCGGGTGACGAACGTCTCACCGCGGCGCGGGGATTCGTGGTTGAAGAGGATGCCGTTCACTGCGAACAGGCCGTACGCTTCCCGGTAGTTCTTCGTGATCCAGTACGAGTACAGCTTGGCGGCCGCGTACGGTGACCGCGGGTAGAACGGCGTCGTCTCGTTCTGCGGCGGCGGGGTGGCGCCGTAGAGCTCGGAGGATGACGCCTGGTAGTAGCGGGTGTCGATGCCGGACAGCCGCACGGCCTCAAGCAGTCGGATGGTCCCGGTGCCGGTCGTGTCCGCGGTGTGCTCCGGTTCATCGAACGACACACGCACGTGCGACTGGGCTGCGAGGTTGTAGACCTCGTCGGGGTTGATCTGAGCGAGGAGCGTGACGAGGCGTGCTCCGTCGCTCAAGTCTCCGTAGTGGAGGAAGAGGCGCGCGCTCGGGTCGTGCGGGTCGACGTACAGGTGATCGATCCGGGAGGTGTTGAACGTCGATGCCCGTCGGATCAGGCCATGCACTTCGTAGCCCTTGGCCAGAAGCAGTTCCGCAAGATATGAACCGTCCTGACCTGTGATCCCGGTGATGATGGCGCGCTTGGTCAAGACGAACTCCGCTCGTTTCGGCTGGTGGTCGGCTCCTCCGTCGGCACCCGGTTTGCCAGGGTGTTGAGGAGGTCGATGAACTTCTGGATGGAGGGACCCTCAGCGAGGACCGACTCACGGTACCGCTTTCCGTTCGTACCCAGACGGGCGCCGCGCTCGACGTCGCTCCCCAGGGAGATCACGGTGTCGAGAAGAGCCCTCGGATCCCCAGGCGGCACGATGAGGCCTGCCTCGGCGTTTCGGAGTTCCTCAGCCGTAATGCCCGCAGGGTCGGTTGCCGCGAGCACCGGTCGTCCCGATGTCATGTATGAGGTCAGCTTGCTCGGAACCGACATCTCCGACACCCCCGGCTTCTCGTTGATCAGGAGGATGTCTGCAGCCCGCAGGGTCGCTGCGAACTCAGCGTCGGGCAATGGGTCGAGGAACTCGATATTCGGCAGCCCCGCCGCGAGCGTCTGGAGGCGTCCGCGTTCGCTGCCCCCGCCGAGCAGCACGAACTTCACCTTCTCATCGCGTTGCGCGGCCAACTCTGCCGCGGCGACCACGTTCTCGAGCCCCTGCTTGACCCCCATGTTCCCGGCGTGGAGGGCGACTGTATCGTCGTCGCTCCATCCTCGCTCGGCTCGGATGTGTGCAATGTCCCCGTGGGGCGGCACTGCGATGTGCGTCCAGTTACGGATGACCTGGATCTGGTGGTGATGCACCCCGAACGTCTTCGCGACTCGCCGCGCGAATCTGTCGTGGATCACGACGACCTTCGCCGCGTGACGCATCACCCAGCGTTCAACCGCGCTTATCACCCGCAACACGGCACCGCTTCCCTGGCCGGTCTCCCCGAGCCCGAGCGTGTAGATGTCCTGGACCCAGACGACCACCGGTGTCGAGCGGTGACCGATCCTCGCTCGCAGCATGATCAACCACGTCGCTAACAGCATCGGCGAAACCGCGACGATGACGTCGGGCCGGCCCCAACGAGCTGTCGCTTCACGTAGTCCGCAACTCAACTCCGACAGTGCCCGCAGCAGCCCGCTCGGTTGACGCGGGACGAAGTGGCGAAGCCGCACGACGTCAACGCCATCGACTTGATCGCGGCGAGACCACTGCCCGTACCCGTGCTGAATCTTCCAATGGGGATAGCTCGGATGAGTCGTGATCACGCGGACTGCTGCCCCTGACCGGCGAATACCGCGTGCGAGGGCGCCCGTGTATGGCGCATTCCCGCTCGGCTCAGGAGGATAGTGCCCGCACAGCATGAGGACGCGGAGGGGCGGGGAAGGCATGCTTTAAAGGCTAGCGTCACAAATCTGGACGTCAGTCGTGCCGCACCGTGAACCGTCTGCGCCAGCTGCGCGGGCTCGCTGCTGAGCACGGCACGTCCCCGGCTCCGGGACGAAGGAGGTCGGTAACGTAGACTGAACGCTCGACCGGAGGAATTGGATGAACGACGAGCCAGCGACTGAAAGCGCCATCGTTCCGGTTATCGACCTCTCCATGGCCCCCGGCGAGCGGGCGGCATGGGACCGCCCGATATGGGTCGTATTCCTCTGGGGGCTCTGCGAAGTCCTCTTCGTCACCAACCCCGTGCAGGTCAGTTCACGGTTGCGCATCGCAGTTCTCCGTGCGTTCGGTGCCGAGATCGGCCAAGGCGTGATCTTCCGCCCCCGCACGCGAGTCCGCTTCCCGTGGAAGCTCCACATCGGGGATCGATGCTGGATCGGGGAGGGCGCTTGGTTCCACAACCAGGACCACATCTTCATCGGGCACGACGTCGTCGTTTCGCAGGAATCGTTCCTCACCACCGGCAGCCATGCCCATCGGCGGGACATGCGCCTCATCACGAGGCCGATCCGCATCGAGCCGGGGGTCTGGATCACGACCCGCTGCATCGTTCTGGGCGGCAGCACGATCGGACGTTCCGCCGTCGTCGCACCCGGGACAACAGTCACGGGAGACGTTCCCGCAAACACGATCTGGAACGGTGCGGCCGTCGGCCCCCGTTTCAACGCGTGAACAAGGAGAGCAATGTCCGAGACCCTTGACCGAGTCGTTCTTCTGGATCCCTCCATCTCGTCGAGCAACATCGGCGACGACATCATCCGCGAATGCGTGTCGGCTGAACTCGACGGTCGCATCGACATCTCAGCCGCGCTCCCGACGCAGCGTCGCATGTCGCGAACCGAGGTGAGGCAGGCGGCGGATTCAACGCTGGCGCTCGTCGGCGGTACGAACCTGCTGTCTTCGAATATGCCGTGGTACATGCAGTGGAAGCTCGACCTGCGCTCGATCGCAGCTCTCCGGGGAAAGGTCGTGCTGATGGGGGTCGGCTGGTGGCAGTATCAACCGGCGCCCAACCTGTTCACGCGGAAGATCCTGACCTCGGTGCTCTCCAAGGAGCACATTCACTCGGTCAGAGACGAATACACGAGACGCAAGCTCGTCGACCTCGGCTTCGAAGCGCTCAACACGGCGTGCCCGACGATGTGGGGGCTGGACGAGCGACGATTCATGCGCGACCGTCCGAGTCGAGCCGTCTTCACCCTGACCGATTACAACAAGGAACCCGAAACCGACGCGTGGCTGATCGCCATGTTGCAGCGCTACTACGACGAGGTGCTGGTTTGGCCCCAGTCGCGGCGAGACGGAGAGTACGTCGCGCGCTTGGGAACGACGGCGACCGTTGTCCCAGGAGACCTGGCGACTTACGACCGGATTCTCCAAGAGGGGGCCGACTACGTGGGGACACGGCTCCACGGTGGGATCCGCGCGATGAACGCGGGATCGTGGGGGCTGATCGCCGCGGTCGACAACCGCGCGCTGGAGATCGGACGCGACACGGGACTTCCGGTCATTGCCCGGAACCAGCGAGAGGACATCGAGGCGGCGGTGGCTGAGCGAGCCGAACCGACCATCGACATCCCTCGGCGCAACGTCGATGCGTGGTGGGAGCAGTTCTCGTCGATTCGGCCGCGGATGTCGCAGTGATCCGCTCAATTGCACAGGTCAACGTGCGACTTTCCGAGGGCGGAGCGGCCGGCGTGGCGCGGGCGATCGCAAACGGCCTGGAGCAGCGCGGCATCGCCAGCCCGTTCGTCTACGGATACGGACCGGGCGGTGGCGACTCACCGCTCGATGCCGAATACGACAGCCTCCGGCTCACGTCGATGCCCGTCGCGGGCGTCAACCGACTCGCGTATCGCACGATCGGGCGTGAAACCGAGCTGCGCTCGCGACGTAAGTGGAAACAGCTTTCGGATCTGATCGCCGGTGTCGACATCGTGCACCTGCATGCGATCCATACGTTCTTCGTGTCGACGCGTGCGTTGTTCGGCTTGCTCCGCGATGCCGGGAAGCCCGTCGTCTGGACGTTTCACGACCAATGGGCGATGACCGGCCGATGCGCCCAGCCCGCGGGGTGCACGTTGTGGGAGACCGGGTGCTCCCGGTGCCCCGATCTCAAGGCATATCCGGAAGCGTGGATGGATCATGCCGGTCGGCGCTGGAAGGAGCGCAGAAGGCTCATCGCTGGCCTGCAGGCGGAGGTCCCGACGGCGATCGTGGCCTGTGCCGACTGGCTGGGTGAGGCAGCGGCGCGGGCCGGCTTCGAGAACGTGCACACCGTGACCAACTCCCTGGACACAGCGTTCTGGTCGGAGGCGACGTCCGGGAACATCGAACGTCGAGCCGGAAGCAGCCTGTTCGTCTGTCGCGATCTCCGTGACCCCCAGAAGGTGGACTGGGACGTCCTCGGCCGCGTCGCGGACATACCTGACCAGCGGCTCACGATCGTGGGCGACAACGCCCCGATCGTGCTGCCCGGAGTCGAGTATCTGCCGGCGATCGGTGATCGAGCCGAACTCGCCCGGCTGATGCGCGGCCGGGAACGGCTCATCTTCACCTCGAAGGTCGACTACTACCCTCTGACGGTGGCCGAGGCCGTCACCGCAGGCATGGACGTGTACGCCGTCGACTCCCCGGCAGCCCGCGAGCTCGCCGCGCACGGCAACGTCAGGACGTTCGCCGACCCAGGCGACCTCGTTGAGGCGATGACGGCATCGACGGGCCCTCGATCGGGGGATGCGGACGCCTCTGCTTTCCAGCCGGGCCGGATGATCGATGACTACGTGCGCATCTACGAGGACTTGGTTCAGCGATGAACCGGCAGGTAGCGAGCGCCATCGCCCTCATCGTGGCGGCCATTTTCCCCCACTTCGTCCTCTTCAACATCAACAACTTCGAGGTCTCTCTCGGTCTCTTCGGCGGCCTCGTCTTCATGGCTCTCGTGATTCGGGTGCTTCCGCTCGTACCGCTCTCGCTGGCGCTCGGTGCTCTCTTTCTGCTCGTCGGACCGCCCGCACTGCTCTCGAGGGATCTGGACACGACGCGCTTCCTGCAGACGACTGCGTTGATGATCTTGAGCGTCGCGACGGTGACGATCGGGGCTACAGCTCGACTCCGGCGGGAGGCCATCATCTCCCGGCCGGTCATGCGCGCCGCACGAGCCTCGCTGTACACGATCTCGTTACTCAGTGTCGTTCAGGTGGTGACCGGCCTCAAAGGGATCGACTTCTTCTTCAACCCGTTCCGGGGCTATCAGTACCTCCACCCGTACGACCCTCGCCTGGGCATGGTCACGGTGCCCCGCGCCGAGGGGTTCTATCTCGAGCCCTCGTATGACGCGTTCATGATCGGCGCTCTGGCCGTCGTGATCGTCTGCGTGAGCGGCTGGAGCGTACCGGTCGTTGCCGCGGCTTTCGCCGGCATGCTCGCTAGCCAGTCGGTCACGGGCTTCCTTGTGGCGGGCGTGATGATCTGCCTTCTCGTGATTCGCGCCCGGCCCGTCATCGTCCTGGGCATGGTCGCCCTGGTTGCAGTCGCATGGGTGACGGTCGGCTCGTATCTCATTGATCGCTTGTCGACGATCGGGCAGGTGGGGACCAGTGCGAATTACCGCCTCCTCGCGCCGTTGCCTGCGATCGGCGACATTCTGAGTCAGGGCATCTGGGGAGATCCGCCGGGTTCCATCGAACAGGTGCTGTCGAGATACGGCCTGCAGATGGCCGGAGTCCAGGCCACGTCGCTCGACAATGGCTACTACGTGTTGCCGTTCTATTTCGGCTGGTTCGGCATGGTTGCGCTGGTGGTGCTGTGCTGGTGGGCGATCGCGACCGTGATCCGCGCGCCGAAGGGATCGCGTTCCTGGATCGTTCCGGTCTGGATCGTCGGTTCCCTCGGCTTCTCCGGAGGCATCGTCGCGCCGGAGTTCGCTTTCATGACGCTCCTGGCCGTGGTCGCGTTCAGAGTGGCTCGAGAAAAAGAGGATGAGAATGGCTCCGAAGCTGAGCGTGATCGTGGTCACCTACAACGACCTCCCCGGCCTCGAACGGACGCTAGCATCACTCGAGCCGCTCCTGGGAGACGGTTCGTCTGAGCTGGAGATCCTCGTCATCGACGGCGGAACCGCGGGCATCGACTCCGTGATGCTGCCGGACAACGCGGTGCTGTGCAGCGAGCCGGACAAGGGCATCTACGACGCGATGAACAAAGGTCTCGATCTGTCGAAGGGCGCCCACGTCTGGTTCCTCAACGGAGGCGATGAGTCGCTCGTCGACACCTGGGAGGAATTGGCGGACGAGTTGACGCCCGAGATGATAATCCTCTCCGCCTACGAGTTGGCATTCGGCGGCCGGACGGAGGTCAGGAAGAGCCGGCAGCCGTCGTACATCTGGCACGCGCTGCCGACGTCCCATCAGGCGATCTTCTATCCGGGCGATCGAGCGCGACGTGCACGCTATGACCTCTCCTATCCGGTGTCAGCGGACTATCAATTCACGGCCGAGTTGATGCAAGGGCAGCAGACGCCGGTGCGGGTGACGGCGCTCCCCGTTGCGCGATTCCATGTCGGGGGTTCGTCCCTCGTTCACGGCGCTCGCGTGTCGGTCGATGCGCTTCGCGTTCAACGGGAGATTCTGCATTCACGCTGGTATCGTCGGGCGCTGAGCTCGACGCTCCATCGGATCAGCTTGGTCCGGCGACAGCTGAAGGCGAGGCGATTCGGTTGAGCTATCAAGAACGTGGCTACTGGCGGGCAGATCGCTCCCGATATGGCCGGTTGGCGATGCTGGATCAGCCGGCGCTGTGGGCGATCGCGGTCTATCGGTTCGGCCGCTGGACCGCCGACGCCAGTTTCGGGAAGGCCCCCCTGCGCGGCGTCTACTTCTTCCTCTACTCGGTCGTTCGCCTCATGACTGGGATCGACATCCCGCGCAGCGCTCGTATCGGGCCGGGTCTCCTTATCCACCATTTCGGCGGCATCATCATCCATCCCCAGTCTCAGATCGGCTCTCGTTGCGTCATGCGACACGGTGTGACGATCGGCGCCCGCGACTCGTCCGGTCCTCCGGTGCTCGGTGACGGCGTCGTGCTCGGCGCGTATGCACAAGTCCTGGGCAGCATCACGGTGGGGGACGACGCCGTCATCGGGGCGATGACGGTCGTCCTCGAGGATGTACCCCGCGGCGGGGTCGTCGTGGGAACGGCAGGGCGTCTATTGGAGAAGAGAGCCCATGAATAGGGCTTCCCTCTGGCTCATCGTCAGTCAGGGATCGACCGCAGCGATCGCCCTTGTGGTCTCTACGATCTTCGCGCGGATCCTCGGGCCGGCCGACTTCGGCATCTACTTCGTTGCCGTGATCGTGGTCTCAATCGTGCAGATCGCCATCGATCTCTGCGTGTACCAGGCAATCCTTACTGCCGTACCGGGATATCTGGAACAGTCTCGGCGGTGGACCCGATGGGCGATCACCGTCGCCTTCCTGGCGGCATTGGTCGTCGCAGGAGGCGGCTCGATGGTGCAGCCGCGCTATATCGCTACGTGGCTCGTGCTGGCGGCCCTCATGCCGTTCGTGCCGGCGAGTATGCGCCCGCGGGGCCTTCTCATCCGCCGCGGTCGCCTGGCGACCATCGCGAGCGTCGACGTCCTCTCGGTCCTGCTGGGCTCGGGTGTCGGAGTCATCCTGATCCTCTCCGGTTCGGGGATCCTGGCCGCCGCGCTGTCTCAGCTCATCATCGCTGTGATCCGATGGCTCGGGCTGGAAGCGATGTGCCGCATCGACGGGTCCGCGTCTTCCGGGGAGATCGAGGTGGTCCCGGCCGAGACGCCTGCGACACTCACCTTCGGCCAGTACCTCCGGACCATCAGCGGGGTCTATCAGAACCAGCTCGCCGGCTTCATCTCGCGCAATGCCGACAACCTCGTGGTCTCCGCACTGCTCGGCGCCGCGGTCGTCGCCCAGTATTCGCGTGCGTATTCGTTCATGGTCGGTCCGCTGGTGCAGACCCAGATGGCGTTGAACGGTCCGATCGTCCGCGACCTGAGTCGAGCTGCTGGTGAAGGTTCGAGCGCACGCGCAGTTCGTCGACTCGCGTTCTACCTCGCAGTCCTCGGAACCCCGCCCATCGTCGTCGTGTGCCTGCTCGGACACGACATCGTGCATGTCCTGCTCGGCGATTCCTGGGCGGCGACAGGCACGATGCTGCAGCTGTCGATCGGGCTCGGCCTGAGCGCGCTGCTAGCACTTCCGGCGCGCTGGCAGTTGATCGCGGAGCGCCGCACAGGGGCACTGCGAGTCGATGCGCTGATGCAGCTGAGCATCCTGGCGGGAGTAGCCGTCGGCGCCGTGCTCTGGGGCGCCAACGGTGCAGTGGCGTTCAACTCGTTCTTCGTGGGGCCGGTGATCGGGTTTGTCGCATGGACTCTGCTTCGCCGCCCGGTGCGCGGCATGGTGTTCTCGGTCATGTTGCCGACGATGGCCGCCATGGGGGTGCTGACCGCAGCACTGACTCTCGTCGTTTCGACTCTGTCGGATGACTCCGTCGTCACGTGCGTACTGGGTGTGCTGGCCCTACTTCTCGCCGAGGGACTCGCGGTGCTGTCACTGCTTTGGTACAAGAGGGCGCAGCGCACGAACAGGCGACGGCGCGATGCGGTGGTGGCGGCTGGCCAGGTCGGCGAGGGAACCGACACCAGCGAGGTGTGACCGCGCCCGACGGCTCCGACAGGCGCTCAGCGCGACGCGCGTCCGCGCGTGACATCGGAAGCTGACCTGGAGAGTTCGGCTTCCGCGCGGCGCTGGTGGGTGTTCAGGAAGTGCCTTTCCACGAGCCAGAACATGCCCCATGAGACTCCGAGCGCGATCGGGATACCGATGAAGGTGAGCATCAGATACTGCATGACGGTCGGCAGGTGCAGGGGGAGCGTAAGTAGATTCAGCAGACCGAGGACCGGGCTGTGGAAGAGGTAGATGCTGTACGAGATCAGCCCGACGAACATCATCGGACGGCTCTGGAACGGCTTCACGAGTGGGTTGCTCTCGCCTGCGATCGCTCGCCTGCCGACCCAGACGAGCGCGGCCGCCGTCGCGAGGCCCGAGATGATCTCCACGAAGGGGAGCGTCGGGAGCGAGAAGACCTTCGCACCCACCGTGACGAACGGCAGGGAAGCTGCCAGCAGGATCGCGCACAGGCCGACGAGCCGCGGCGGCGTGGATGAGAGCGTCAGCTGCGCTGCCCACATACCGGCGGCGAACAGCGCGACGAACCACGGATGCACGAAAGCACCGAAGCCGGTGACGGCCGGAATCAAAGTCAGGCCCAGGAGCACCGCCACGATGACGGGGGCTGGGATGCGTCGCCACAGAGGCGCGAGCACGAGCGCCATCACGAAGTAGATCTGCCACTCCACAGCCACCGACCACAGCGGGCCGTTGATCGTGACGATCCAGTCGGGAGACAGGTCGTGGAGAAGCAGCAGGTGCGAGATCACGCTCGGCCACGTGACTGGCAGCTTCGAATCCCATGCCGTGCCGTGCGGCTGCTGCAGCACGGTGAACATGCCTATGAGGAGCAGCGCGAAGAGAACGGCCGCGTAGTACGGCGGGAGGATTCGGCGAGCGCGGCGCTTGACGAACGCGGGTATGCCGCCTTTGAACTCCAGTTCGGGAGTGCGCACGAGCGGTAGCATGAGCACGTATCCGGAGAGCACAATGAAGATGGCGACACCGAGGTAGCCGAATCCAATGATGTGGTCCCAGTAGGGCATCGCGGCTTTGGAGGATCCGGACTTCCCGGTGTACAGGAATGCGTGGAACGCCACGACCATCAGTGCAGCGGCCCCCCGGAGTCCATCCAGGTACGGGAGTTCCACCCGCGCGCCGCGTGCCGCCATTATCCGCTCGCTCATCGACCTAGCTCGTCAGGAATCCGTGACACCGGACGAGACTAGCATCCGGCAATGTCGGCAATGCGTCGCCGCTCGGAGCTTTGGGCTTCCAAGGTCAGCCTCCGAAAGGAAGGCCGACGGATCACAAAGCTCCAATACTGGGAATCGTGCGCATAAGGCATCTTCGACGCAGACGGATCGACCGCAATCGGCTCTGGCGTTACGTCGTCGCCGTCCTGGCCCTAGGCGTCGCTGTCATCGTGATCGTCACCCTCCGAAGCGGATCGAGTCGCCCTGCTCCGGCGACGCCTGCAAGTATGTCGTCCACGCGCGCCGATGAGTCGGATACGGCGCCCGTTATGGTGTCTGTGCTCAGCGACTCCCACGCCTACAACGCCGGTTCGTGGTGGCGACAGACGGTCGTGAGCGGCAACATCCCGGACGCGGAGCTCGGAGCGTTCGAATCCCAGCCGGGCGCCACGTCTACCACCCTCATCAAGCTCCTCGACGCCGCGGCCGCACACGGAGGCCTGGTGCTCGTCCAAGCCGGCACGAACGACCTCATCGCAGGACGGCGACCGGCAACAGCCCTCACCGGGATCGAGGCGCTCTGGGACGGCATCACGGAGCGGGGCGCGACCCCCGTCGCGATGCTCGTCCCGCCCAGCAACAAGCACGGACAGCAGACGGTCGAGCTCAACGACCTCATCCGTAAAGCCGCGGCGAAGCGGGGTCTCGCGCTCATCGACGTGTACACCGTCGTCGCCAATCCAGACGGCACCTGGCGGCACGGGTTGACGACCGACGGAATCCACGCGAACGCCGAAGGGTCCGCACCGATGGCCGCCGCTGCGCAAGAGCAGATCAAAAGGATCGCCGCCGAGTACGCGGGGGGCTAGAGGACCACCTTCATAGCCTGCGCTTTCTGCGCACCGAGAGAGGACGCTCCCATACCGGACTGGGTTCCTCACCCACCCGCCCCGCTGCGGAATGTGCCGCTCGTCCCGGTGCGGAATCCGCCGCCGCCGAAACCGCGTCCGCCGAGCCCCGTGGTGTTCGACGGCAGCGCGGCGCCGGCATCCGCCAGCACCACCTGCTGACCCGCCCTCAGTCCGCTCGTGACCTGCACCCAGCCGCCGCCGACGGCGCCGAGCTGCACCGCGGTGCGGGTCGCGTTCGAGCCCGAGAGCACCGTCACCACGCCGGTGCGGCCGTCGCGGCCGGACAGCGCGGAGGCCGGCACGCGCACGGTGTTGGTCGCAGTGGCGGTGACGATCGACACGGTCGCGGCCGACCCGGAGGCCAGCACGGTCGGCGGATCGGCCACTGTCACCGTCGCCGGGAATGCGGTCGACGACGCCGAAGACGACGGCAGCAGCTGCACCGACTGCACCGATCCGGCGACGCTCGACGCGCCTCCGGCCGGCGTCACCCGCGCCGCGAGGCCGGCGTGCACGAGACTCATGTCGGCGAGGGGGATGTCCACGGTCACGACCGCGGCGCCCGCGCCGATGACCGTGATGCCCTGGCTCGTGGCGGCATCCGTATCCGCGACGAACC
>Ga0308169_10004624_pt1 | contig 12818 bp, 9 predicted proteins | sample PhyBR1_2_FD_202139 | JGI IMG/M metagenome (GOLD analysis project Ga0308169, IMG submission 202139) | Phyllosphere microbial communities from UC Gill Tract Community Farm, Albany, California, United States - DLSLSB.R1 | ecosystem: Host-associated > Plants > Phyllosphere > Unclassified | place...
TGGCGTTATCCGTTTGCAGGTCGCGGATCTTGTGCTCGAGCGTCGCGCGCACTTCCAGCATGCGCTGGGCGTTCGATTCGGTGAGGTTGGCCAGGGTCTGCTGCAGCGTATCGGCAAAGCGCTTCAAGGAGCGCGCCTGCTCTTCGCGCCCGCCGGCGGCGTGCAGCTGCATCTGCTGGCGCATGCTCTCCAACTGCTGGACGGTCGCGCCCTGGTGCTGGCCCATGTGGCCAGCCAGTTCCTGGCGCGTGGCTTGCGCGCTGTGCTGGAGTTCCTGGCGCAGCTCGCGTTCGAGGCGCTCGAAGGCGAGCGCGCTGCCGTCGCTGCGGCCGCGTAACAGCAGCAGCACCTGCAGGGCGATCACGACGAGTACGGCCGCCACCAGTAACGCAAATTGGAAAGTGGACATCAGTCGGCCTTGTTGCGCATCCAGTCGGCGGTCTGGTAGAAGGACTGCATCAGGCGCATGCGCAGGTCTTCCTCGATGCCGATGTCTTCCATCGCCCAGGCCATCGCGCGCAGCCACTGGTCACGCTCGCTGGTGCCGATCCCGAACGGCAGGTGCCGTGCGCGCAGGCGCGGGTGGCCGTGGCGCTCGACGAAGAGGTCGGGCCCGCCCATCCAGCCCGACAGGAACATGAAGAGTTTTTCGCGCGAACTGTCGTTCGGCTTGGGGTGCAGGGCGTGGATGCCCGCGAATTCGGGCTCCAGCTCCATCAGGTCATAAAAGCGGTCGACCAGTTCGCGCAGGCGCGTTTCGCCGCCGATGATTTCGTACAGGGTTTGGTTCTCGGACATGGGCGTCATGATAGCGCAGCGGGCGCAGGCCGTGGGGGCCTTGAACTGCCTTTACCCCGCTTCACGCAGCGTCTGCAACGGCGGCTGTCTCAGCACGCTGCGCAGGCCCAGCCAGCCGCCAGCCAGTGCGCACACTATGCCCGCCACGAGCCCGGCCAGCCACACGCCCGGTTCGAAACTCCACGGGAACTTGAACTGGTAGTTCGCCAGCGCCCAGCCCAGCAGCGCCGCGCCGGACGCCGCCAGCAGGCCGGCCAGCCCGCCCACCAGCACGAACTCGATGCGCTGCGCCTGCGCCAGCTGCCTGCGCGTGGCGCCCAGCGCGCGCAGCAATCCCGCTTCGCGCGTGCGTTCCGACGTCGAACCCATCAGCGCGGCATACAGCACCAGCACGCCCGAGGCGAGCGTGAACAGGAACAGGAATTCGACCGCGACGACCACCTGGTCGACCACTTCCTGCACCTGCCGGATGATGCCGCTGACGTCGATCACGGTGAGGTTCGGATAGGCGCGCGCCAACGTGTTGGCGAGGCTCGCGCCCTGCTGCGGCAGGTGGAAGGCCGTCATGTAGGTGGCCGGCGCATTCGCCATCGCCTGCGGATTGATGATGACGAAGAAGTTGGCGCGCATCGAGCCCCATTCGAGCTTGCGCAGGCTCGTGATCTTCGCGTCGACCACGATGCCGGCCATGTCGAAGCGCATCACGTCGCCCAGGCTCAAGCCCAGGGTTTTCGCGATGCCCTGCTCCACCGAGGCTTCCGACACGCCCGGCGCATCAAGGTACCACTTGCCCTTGACGATCTCGTTGCCCTCGGGTGCCTGCGCCATCGTCGACAGGTTGAATTCGCGGTTGGCGAGACGCTGCGCATCGTCGCTGGTATAGGTCGCGGCCGTGATGGCCTTGCCGTTCACCGCCGTCAGGCGGCCCCGGATCATCGGGTACAGCACGGGTTTCTCGACGCCGGCTGCGGCGATGCGGCGCGCCACGTCTTCCTTCTGTTCGGGCAGTACGTTGATGATGAAGCGGTTCGGCGCGTTCTCCGGCGTGGCGCGCTGCCAGGCCGCGACCAGGTCGCCGCGCACCACCGTCAGCAAGAGCAGCGCCATCAGGCCCAGCGCCAGCGACACCACCTGCACGATGGTTGCACCGGGACGGCGCTGCAGCGAGGTGATGGCGAAGCGCCAGCCCTGGTGCGTCGACATGCCGCGCAGGCGCCGCAGGAGTTTGAGTGCCAGCCAGGCGACCAGCGCGAAGACCGCGAAGCCGCCCAGGAAGCCGCCGGCCGTCAACAGCGCCAGCTTCGGGTCGCCGGCCTGCCACAGCAGCAGCGCGACAAACACGCCGATACCGAGGCCGTAGGTGGCAAGCGCCATCGGCTGCGGCGCCGCCTGTTCGCGCCGGATCACGCGGTTGTGCGGCACGTTGCGCAATTGAAGGACGGGCGGCAGCGCGAAGCCGACCAGCAGCAGCATGCCGGTGGCGATTCCCTGCAGTGCCGGCAGGGGCGAGACCGGCGGCAGGTCGGCCGGCAGTAGCGTGCCGATCAACTGAAGCAGCACGAAATGGGCGCCGAAGCCGACCAGCACGCCGATAACGCTGCCGGCCAGGCCGACGATGGCGAATTCGATCAGGTAGAGGGCGCCGACGCCGTTCTGCGTCATGCCGAGGCAGCGCAGCATGGCGCAGGCGTCCAGGTGACGCTGCATGAAGCGGCGCGCGGCCATCGCCACGGCGACCGCCGCCAGCATGGCCGAGAGCAGGCCGACCAGCGACAGGAAGCGGTCTGCGCGTTCGAGCGTGGCCTGCATCTCGGGCCGGCCGTTTTCGATCGACTCGATGCGCACGCCTTTGACATTCCCGGCGGCGATTCGCGCGCGCAGCCAGGTTTCGAACGCGCGCACCTGCGCCAGATCGTTGTTCGAAGGCGCCGCCACCAGCAATTTATAGGTGACGCGCGCGAAATCGTCGACCAGGCCGGTGGACTTCAGGTCGCCCAGTCCCAGCATCACGCGCGGCGCGAAGTTGGCGAACGAGGCGCCGCGGTCGGGCTCCGCCGCGATCAGGCGGGCGATCGTGAAGCGGCGCTCGCCCACCTGCAGCGGGTCGCCGACTTTCACGTTCAGCGCCGGCAGCAAATTCGGGTCGACCCAGACCGTGCCGGGTGCCGGAATCGCGTGCGCCGCGGTGCCGCGCGCCGCGCTGGCCTCGACCGGATCTGTGGTGGTGCGCAGTATCCCGCGCAGCGGATAGCCGTTCGACACGGCCTTGATCGAGGCCAGCTGGGCTTGTGAGGTCTCGCCCTCCCCGCCTTGCGCCATGCTGGGGAAGGTGACGGTATCGGCCAGCAGCAGGCCGCGCCGCTGCGCTTCCTGGCGCCAGGCGGGCGGCACCGGGTTGTCGGCGTTGACCAGCAGGTCGGCGCCGAGCAGCTGGTTGGCATCGCGCGCCAGTCCCGCGCGCATGCGGTCGATGAAGAAGCCGACCGAAGAAAGCGCCGACACGGCCACGACCAGCGCCACCAGCAGGAAGCGCAGTTCGCCCGCGCGCCAGTCGCGCGCGGTCATGCGGAGGGACTGGATCAGCATGGCCGGCTTTCTTTAGCGCGTGGCGAAGAACGCGTCGACTTCGGCGAGGAAGGCGCGCTTCTGCTCCGGCCCGAGGAAGGCCGCGCTGAAGCTGTTGCGGGCCAGCTGGCGCGCATGCGAGGCGTCGAGCGGCAAGGCGTCGAAGGCGGCGATGAAATTGTCGTTCATGTAGCCGCCAAAATAGGCCGGGTCGTCCGAGTTGACGGTCGCCACGAGTCCCTTGTCGAGCAGGGTGCGCAGGTTGTGCGAGCCCATCACGTCGAACACGCGCAGCTTGATGTTCGACAGCGGGCAGACGGTCAGCGCCATCTGTTCGCGCACCAGGCGCTCGACCAGTTCATCGCTTTCCAGGCAGCGCACGCCATGGTCGATGCGTTCGACATTGAGGACGTCGAGCGCGCTTTCGATATAGCTTGGGGGCCCCTCCTCGCCCGCATGGGCGACCAGGCGCAGGCCGAGCTGGCGCGCGCGCTCGAACACGCGTGCGAATTTTTCGGGCGGATGGCCGACTTCCGAAGAATCGAGGCCGACGCCGATGAACTTGTCGCGATAGGGGAGCGACTCGTCCAGCGTGGCCAAGGCTTCTTCCTCGGACAGGTGGCGCAAGAAACACATGATCAGCGTGGCGCTGATCGGCGCATCCTGGCAGGCGCGCCAGATACCGTTGATCACGGTCTCGAAGGGCACGCCGCGCGCGGTATGGGTTTGCGGGTCGAAGAAGATTTCGGCATGGCGCACATTATCAAGCGCTGCGCGCGCCAGGTAGGCGGCCGTCATGTCGTAGAAATCCTGCTCGGCCAGCAGCACGCTGGCGCCGGCGTAATAAATGTCGAGGAAGGACTGCAAATCGGAGAAAGCGTAGGCCTGGCGCAACGCTTCGACCGATGGATAAGGTAACGATACGCCGTTCCTTTGCGCAAGCGCAAAGATCAGCTCCGGCTCAAGCGAGCCCTCGATATGGATGTGAAGTTCGGCCTTCGGCATCTGTTCAATGGTCTGGCGCAGCTGCTCGTTCAGCATGGGATGTTCTCCGTCAAAGGCGGTTTTTCGGGGCAAGGCCGCAAGTGTACCGCATGCCGATGCGCCCCAGTTTTCATTGGACGAGAGACCGAAAATCAACGCGTTTCGCGTGCGCCACCAGCCTGCCAGATCGTGCACTATCGATTCAACGCTTTCGTCACCCCAGCAGTAAAGACTGGGGGAAATAGCCATGTGGCATGCATAAGACACCTCCCTGTTTTTTGCAGTTCACAGGCTTCCGAACGGGCCAAAAATAATATTGTTTTTCCAGTTGAATCAGTTACTTACACTCGTTACCGCCACGTACGAGATACTGCTTTGACTTCGAGAACCAATAGGGACATAATAAATTTCAGAAACAAAAGAAGACCCTCCAACCATTTGGGACATCCGGCCACGAGCCGCCGCCCACTTCGCGGCGCTACCAGGACGACCCACGAGACGGGATTCAGCGAAAAAAATGGGGCTTTGGCAGTCGGCATCATGCCGCCTGTCGTGACAGTGATCGTTGTTAGCAAACTAAAGGACATGCACATGACCATTTTTGACAACTACGCAGCCCGTTACGAGCGCACCCGTGAAGAAGAATATTCCCTGTCCGAATATCTTGCGCTCTGCAAGAAGGACCCGCTGATCTATGCCAGCGCGCCGGAACGCATGCTGGCCGCGATCGGAGAGCCGCAACTGGTCGATACCCGGCTCGATCCGCGCCTGTCGCGCATCTTTGCCAACAAGGTCATCAAGATCTATCCCGCCTTCCGCGAGTTCTACGGGATGGAGGAAGTAATCGAGCAGGTTGTCTCTTACTTCCGCCACGCGGCGCAAGGCCTGGAAGAACGCAAGCAGATCCTTTACCTGCTGGGACCGGTCGGCGGCGGCAAATCATCGATCGCCGAAAAGCTCAAGCACCTGATGGAGCAGGTCCCCTTTTACGCGATCAAGGGTTCGCCCGTGAACGAATCGCCGCTCGGCTTGTTCAATGAAGACGAGGACGGCGTCATCCTGGAAGAGGACTACGGCATCCCGCGCCGCTACCTGCGCTCGATCCCGAGCCCGTGGGCCGTGAAACGCCTGCACGAGTTTGGCGGCGACATCAACAAATTCCGCGTCGTCAAGCGCTACCCCTCGATCCTCAAGCAAATCGCCATCTCGAAAACCGAGCCGGGCGACGAAAACAACCAGGACATTTCCTCGCTGGTCGGCAAGGTCGACATCCGCAAGCTCGAGGATTATTCGCAGGACGACCCGGACGCCTACAGCTATTCCGGCGGCCTGTGCCTGGCAAACCAGGGCCTGATGGAATTCGTCGAGATGTTCAAGGCGCCGATCAAGGTGCTGCACCCGCTGCTGACCGCCACCCAGGAAGGCAACTACAAGGGCACCGAAGGCTTCGGCGCCATCCCCTTCGAGGGCATCATCCTGGCGCACTCGAACGAGTCGGAATGGAAGACCTTCCGCAATAACCGGAATAACGAGGCTTTCCTCGACCGGATTTATATTGTGAAGGTGCCCTACTGCCTGCGCATTTCGGACGAGATCAAGATCTACGATAAGTTGATCCACAATTCCTCGCTCGAGAAAGCGCCCTGCGCGCCGGGCACGCTGCGCATGATGGCGCAGTTCGCAATCCTGTCGCGCCTGAAAGACCCGGAAAACTCGAGCATCTACTCGAAAATGCTGGTCTACGACGGCGAAAACCTGAAGGACACCGACCCGAAAGCCAAGTCGCTGCACGAATACGTCGACTACGCCGGCGTGGACGAAGGCATGAACGGCTTGTCGACGCGCTTCGCCTTCAAGATCCTGTCGAAAGTCTTCAACTTCGACAATACCGAAGTGGCGGCCAATCCGGTGCACCTGCTGTATGTGCTGGAGCAGCAGATCGAGCGCGAGCAATTCCCGCCTGAACAAGAGCAGCGCTACCACTCCTATATCAAGGAACACCTGGCGCAGCGCTATGTCGATTTCATCGGCAAGGAAATCCAGACCGCCTACCTGGAAAGCTATTCGGAATACGGCCAGAATATTTTCGACCGATATGTGACCTTTGCCGATTTCTGGATCCAGGACCAGGAATTCCGCGATCCGGATACCGGCGAGAGTTTCGACCGCGAGTCGCTCAACGCCGAACTGGAAAAGATCGAAAAGCCGGCCGGCATTTCCAATCCGAAGGATTTCCGCAACGAGATCGTCAACTTCGGCCTGAGGGCGCGGGCAACGAATGGCGGCAAGAATCCGGCCTGGACCAGCTACGAAAAGTTCCGCACCGTGATCGAGAAAAAAATGTTCTCGAATACCGAGGAACTTCTGCCGGTTATTTCGTTCAACGCCAAAGCGAGTGCCGAAGACGCGACCAAGCATGCCGACTTCGTCAACCGCATGGTGGAAAAGGGATATACCGCCAAGCAGGTGCGGCTCCTGTGCGAATGGTACCTGCGTGTAAGGAAGTCGTCGTAAGGCAGCGCCGGCGCCGCCGCGCCTGGCGCGGCGTGCCGCGCGCAGCGGTGCTTGCCGGCAGCGGCCGCCTGAAAGCCGGACCGCTGCGCACCCGGCGACGCAATTTTGGCCAGCTGCCAGCCGTGCGCACCCCGCTTATGCACGCCGCGTATTAAGATAGGGGGACCGTGGCAGTGGGCGGTCCGCCCCGGTTTTTACAGGAGGCATGTTTTGACTTACCTCATCGACCGACGCTTGCAGAGCAAGAACAAGTCCGCGGTGAACCGTGAACGCTTCCTGCGCCGCTACAAGGCGCAAATCAAGGATGCGGTCGGCCGCGCGATCAAGGGCCGCTCGATCACGGACATCGAGAACGGCGAAAAAGTCTCGATTCCCGTCAAGGATGTCAACGAACCGCATTTCGGCCACGCCCATGGCGGCGTGTGGGAAACCATCAACCCGGGCAACACCGAATACCAGAAAGGCGACCAGTTCAGCCGCCCGCGCAGCGGCGGCGGCGGGTCCGGCCGTGGCCGCGCCGGCAACAGCGAGCAGACCAGCGAGGACGACTTCATCTTCGAGCTCTCGCGCGAAGAATTCATGAATTACTTCTTCGAAGACCTCGAGCTGCCGAACATGGTCAAGACGCAGCTGACCCAGACCATCGATTTCAAAACCCAGCGCGCCGGCTACAACGTCTCGGGCACGCCGTCGAACATCCACGTGCTGCGCTCGCTGCGCGGCGCACTCGGGCGGCGCATCGCGGTGGGCGGCCCCAGCCGGCGGGCCGTGAACGAACTCCAACAGGAACTCCAGGAGCTGTTCGATGCCGAGGCGCCCGAGGACGATCCGCGCGTGATCGAACTGAAGCGCCAGATCCACCACCTGCACACGCGCATCAACGCCATCCCCTTCATCGATCCGTTCGACCTGCGCTACAGCAACCGCATCAAGGTGCCGAAACCCAGCACCCAGGCCGTGATGTTCTGCATCATGGACGTCTCCGGCTCGATGGACGAAACGCGCAAGGACACCGCCAAGCGCTTCTTCATCCTGCTCTATCTATTCCTCAAGCGCGTCTACGAGCGCATCGACGTCGTCTTCATCCGCCACCATACGGCCGCGGCCGAAGTCGACGAGGACGAATTCTTCCACTCGCGCGAGTCGGGCGGCACCGTCGTCTCGTCGGCCCTGCACCTGCTGCAAAAGGTGATCGGCGAGCGCTACGCGAGTTCCGACTGGAACGCCTATGTCGCCCAGGCGTCCGACGGCGACAACTGGGACAACGACTCGGTGCTGTGCAAGCAATTGCTCGACAACGGCATCATGCCGAAGGTGCAGTACTACACCTATGTCGAAATCACCGACGGGCCGCCGCAGAACCTGTGGGAGCAGTACACCGAAGTCGCCGCGCACCACGCCAATTTTGCGATGCAAAAGATCGTGACGCCGGCCGACATCTACCCGGTCTTCCGCGAGCTGTTCAAGAAGCAGCCCAAGTAAACAGAGGCACGCATCGAGAGACCGCATTGAAAGACAGACTATGCCAGACGACCGCACCAAAAACCCGCGAGCCCTGCCAGAACAGTCGGAGTGGACCTTCGACCTGATCGAGCAGGCGCACGAGGAAATCCGCCGCGTGGCCAAAAAGTTCGGCCTCGACACCTACCCCAACCAGCTCGAAATCATCACCGCCGAGCAGATGATGGACGCCTATACCTCGGTCGGCATGCCGGTGTCCTATAACCACTGGTCTTTCGGCAAGCATTTCCTGTCGACCGAGAAGAGCTACAAGCGCGGCCAGATGGGCCTGGCCTACGAAATCGTCATCAATTCCGATCCCTGCATCGCCTATTTAATGGAGGAAAACAGTTTGACGATGCAGGCGCTGGTGATCGCCCACGCCGCCTACGGCCACAACTCCTTCTTCAAGGGTAATTACCTGTTTCGCACCTGGACCGACGCCGAAGCGATCGTCGACTACATGGTGTTTGCCAAGAATTACATCGCCGAGTGCGAGCAGCGCTACGGCATCGATGCCGTCGAAGACCTGCTCGACTCCTGCCATGCGATCCAGAATTATGGCGTCGACCGCTACAAGCGGCCCGCCAAGCTGTCGGTGGCGCAGGAAGCGGCGCGCCAGAAGGAGCGCGAAGAGTATGCACAGTCGCAGGTGAACGCCCTGTGGCGCACGGTGCCGCGGCGCGAGGAAGAAGAGCGCGACGCCCCGCCGCCGCGCTTTCCGCTCGAGCCCGAGGAAAACCTGCTGTACTTTATAGAGAAGTATGCGCCGCTGCTCGAACCATGGCAGCGCGAACTGGTGCGCATCACGCGCAAGATCTCTCAATACTTCTATCCGCAGCGCCAGACCCAGGTGATGAACGAGGGCTGGGCCACCTTCTGGCACTACACGATTTTGCAGGAACTATATAAAGAGGGCATCGTCGGCGACGGCTTCATGCTCGAGTTCCTGCAAAGCCATACCAATGTCGTTTACCAGCCGGCGGCGACCAGCCCCTATTACAGCGGCATCAATCCTTACGCGCTCGGCTTTGCCATGATGAGCGACATACGGCGCATCTGCGAGAACCCGACCGACGAGGACCGCGCCTGGTTTCCCGACATGGCGGGCAGCGACTGGGTCAAGACACTCGATTTTGCGATGCGCAACTTCAAGGACGAGAGCTTCGTCGCCCAGTACCTGTCGCCCAAGCTGATCCGCGACTTTCACTTCTTCGCCGTGCTCGACGACGACCGCAGCGACAAGCTCACCATCTCGGCCATCCACGACGAGGCCGGCTACCGCTACGTGCGCCAGCAGCTGGCCGAGCAGTACAACATCGGCAACCGCGAGCCGAACATCCAGGTCTGGCAAGTCAATACGCGCGACGACCGCGCACTGACCCTGCGCCATACCCAGTTCCAGCGCCGCCCGCTCAACGGCCAGGCCCAGGAAGTGCTCAAGCACGTGGCCCGGCTCTGGGGTTTCGACGTGCGGCTCGAAACGGTCGACGCCAGCGGCCACGTCGTCAGCTTCCTCGACTGCCGGCGCGAAAAACGCCACCGCTAATCAACTGCCGCAATCCGCCTCCAGCCCGCCCGCCCCAAACCGGTGCATGTCTGGAGGCAACCTCCCCACTGATGCATGTCAATGATATAGCGACTCAAGGACATGCCATCACCTCCAGTCATGCTTCCTGCCCCGTTGTACCCACAGTTCTGTTAGCTGGCGAACGCTCGCGTTTGCTAAAACTGGCTATAGTTTGCAAAAAGCCGGGCATTGCACTATATGATATTTGCCAATAGGAAAATCCAGCATGCAAAATTTGGTAAATACATACTCTTTCCACATCTTCTACAGTGCAGCCATATCAAGCAGTTAAGTTGTAATTTTGTATAGAGTTATTCTGCGTTTTTTTGCACACCGAGGGTGCGTCCGGATGAGCAGTAAGGCCTGTTTTTACAGGGGTTTACGTCCATTTTGGAGCGTCAAAAATACCTGTGCAAAAAAGAATTCGTAGGTATAATTCGCCGATGTCCCGGGCGCGGCCTTGTTATTTCGTCGTGTTTTGAGGGTTTAGTAGCAACAAAAAGAGTTGGTATTGGAGAAAGCAGGCATGAATTTTTCACATGAGAAGGAACCGGGGAAGAATCTCACTGGTATCACCATTGTGGTCCTGTTGCACGTCCTGGTCGCCTGGGGGATCATCAATGGTCTCGGTACGAAGGTGATCGCGAAGGTGCAGGAAGCAGTGGAAACGAAGTTGATCGAAGAGGTGAAACCACCGCCACCACCGGAAACTCCTCCACCGCCGCCGCCGCCGGAAATGAAGGCCCCGCCGCCTCCGTTCATTCCGCCGGTCGAGGTTCAGGTGCAGCAACCGCCGCCGCCGCAGAACACGATTTCCGCCGCGACGAACACGCCGCCTCCGACGACCAGCCTGGCTCCGCCTGCGCCACCGGCACCACCGTCGCCGGTCGCAGCACCAGCCGGTCCTAGCCGTACCGCTGCGGTCGCAGACTTCAGTACCTGCGCCAAACCGGAATACCCGAAAGCTTCGGCACGTAACGAAGAAGAAGGCAAGTCTGTGATTCAGTTCCTGATCGGCGTCGATGGCCGCATGGTTGAGTCAAAGATCGCGAAATCGAGTGGTTCGCGTGATCTGGACCGTGCAGCGCAGGCTGCCATCGGCAAGTGCCGCTTCAAACCGGCAATGGTCAATGGTCAACCTGAACAGGCGTGGACCTCGGTCGAGTACGTCTGGTCGCTGGACCAATAACCGAGACAGAAGATCGTCTCACAAACAGTGATTTTCGTTGTCTTTAGATCAGCGAACTGTCTATTTTTATATTTCTGGAGGAAGCATGTTTAAGAATACCCGTTTGTCCGCTGTACTGGCGGCAGTCCTGTTCTCGGTTACGGCGGCATCGGCCCTGGTCTCGGCACCAGCCTTCGCTGACGCACCGGCAGCAGCCGCTCCGGCCGCCGGCGCACCGGCAGACGCAGCAGCCGCTCCGGCCGCTGACGCTGCAGCCGCACCTGCAGCAGAAGGCGCAGCAGCACCAGCTGCCGCAGCTGGCGAAAAAGAAGAAGTCAAGAACCCGTACGGCTTCTCGGCCATGTGGGCTGAAGGCGACTTCGTCAACAAGGGCACCATCATCATCCTGTCGCTGATGTCGATGGGCTCGTGGTACATCATCATCACCAAGCTGATCGACCAGTCGAAGATCATGCGCCAGTCGAAAGAAGTGTCGCAGAAGTTCTGGAAAGCCAACTCGATCGCTGCCGGTTCGGCCGCGCTGAAAGAAGGTTCGCCATTCCGCTTCATCGCTGAAACCGGCACCAAGGCAACCCAGCACCACGACGGCGCCCTGCTCGAGCAGATCGACCTGTCGACCTGGGTGACCATGCAGATCCAGCGCGCAGTGGACCGCGTCCAGTCGCGCCTGCAAGATGGCCTGTCGTTCCTGGCAACCGTCGGTTCGACCTCGCCGTTCATCGGTCTGTTCGGTACCGTCTGGGGCATCTACAACGCACTGACCAACATCGGTATGTCGGGTAACGCATCGATCGACAAGGTCGCTGGTCCAGTCGGTGAAGCGCTGATCATGACCGCCTTCGGTCTGTTCGTCGCCGTTCCTGCCGTCCTGGGTTACAACTGGCTGGTTCGCCGCAACAAGTCGGCCATGGAAGATGTCCGTTCGTTCAGCGCCGACGTCCACTCGGTCCTGGTGTCGGGCGCCATGTCGACTTCGGAAGCCGCACGTGCTGCCACCTCGGCTAAAAAGATCGGCTAATTCCGGTCGTTGAATAGATTGGATAAATCATGTCAATGAGTGTCGGCTCCGATAGCGGAGATGATGATGCAGTGATGTCAGAGATCAACACGACGCCGCTTGTCGACATCATGTTGGTTCTCCTGATCATCTTCTTGATCACCAGCCCGGTGGTCCTGCAGTTGCAAAAGGTTAATCTGCCGGCAGAAACGAACCAGGTCACCAAGACTGCGCCGGAAGACATCAACATCACCGTCAACAAGGACGGCGAGATGTACTGGAACCAGCGCCGCATCCAGAACACGGACGAATTGTTCAAGTTCTTTGCGGAGCAATCGGTGAAGGTACCGCAGCCTGCAGTGAAAGTCCGTGGCGACCAAGCCACCCGCTACGAAGCAATTGGTCGGGTGATCTACACGGCACAACGTGCTGGTGTGCAAAAGGTCGGTTTCGTGATCGAACCGCCTGACAAGATGTAATGTCAGCCGCGGCGCCGGAGGCAACTCCGGCGCCGCAACTTGCACCCCATTAGAAAAGGAAACACCATGGGTATGAACGTAGGTTCAGGCGCCGCCAAAGGGGCCGATCCGGAACCGATGATGGAAATGAACATGACGCCCTTGATCGACGTCTTGTTGGTCTTGATCATCATGTTGATTATCACGATTCCGAAGCAAAACCACTCGGTCAATCTGAACATG
>Ga0308169_10004627_pt1 | contig 12810 bp, 14 predicted proteins | sample PhyBR1_2_FD_202139 | JGI IMG/M metagenome (GOLD analysis project Ga0308169, IMG submission 202139) | Phyllosphere microbial communities from UC Gill Tract Community Farm, Albany, California, United States - DLSLSB.R1 | ecosystem: Host-associated > Plants > Phyllosphere > Unclassified | place...
TACAGCCGCTGGAAGACCCAACGGGGGTTGGAGCATTCGTGTATAACCTCCGGTTTCCAGGTCAGGTGTATGAGAAGGAGTCTGGGCTTTACTACAATTACTTCAGGGATTATGATCCGCAGACGGGGCGGTATGTGCAGAGCGATCCGATCGGACTTGAAGGCGGCATCAATACCTACTCATATGTAGAAGGTAATCCACTCAGTAAGACTGATGAATTAGGCTTGGTATCTAGTTATGGCATTCCGGATGTCTACAATACAAACCGATACGCGCCTACGAGCCCGGATCCATGCAATTGTGCCGCAAAGGCAATGGGACTTGAGACCGCAGCGGGCGTTGGTTTAGGGGTCGGCGGACAGCCATCGATTCCAAAGAATTTTTCGCCGAAAGGAGCATCGGCAGGTACTTCACCAATTTCGAAGGGCTTGTCGAAAGCGCTTCCGCAGAAGTTGCCCATGGCTGTGCCTGCGCCGACAACGGCAAAACCATTCGCGACGTCAAATGTACTGGAACGTGTTCTTGGGCGTTGGGCACCATTTATTGGTTGGGGCATCATTGCCAACGACGTATCCCAATACGCAGCATGCATTAAGGAATGTATTAAGAATGAAAACTGTTCCGTCAAGTAGTGCGATGATCGCGAACGCTGTAAGAGAATATGTTGCTGCTGCGCGCTCTACATCTGTCGAAAAAATCACGTTAAGTAAAAGTCTTTTTCATGACTTGGGCGTAGATGGGGACGACGCATCCGACTTGATCAATGGATTTGCAACACAGTTTAATGTCAGCCTAGAAGGCTTTGATTTTCAGAAATACTTTGGTGCGGAAGCGGCAAGCGGCCCAATAGCGTTTTTTGTTGAGCTGTTCACCAAAGAGAAATCTGCAAAATTGTGTCCACTTAGGATCTCTGATTTGGTCAACGCGGCTTCCAATGGGAGATTTTCTGACGATGTTGGAAATGGCTGATTACATGTGCAGTGGCAGGGGTGAACAAGCGGCATAGGGTGCGGCGATTCGCGTCAGTTGATGTCGGGCCGTATCTTGTTCGTACCCTATTCGCACCCTTTCTGCATCAGGTCCGTATCCTGTCACCGTTCTTGCTTGTGCCTTAGCCGGTGTCTGCACTATGCAGGGCTCGGAGCCTGAGTGCCCTCCAGGTACAAAGAGCGCAGAGGACAAGACGACGACAGATACTGCTGTAGACCAATTGACTGATGGCGTGCCTAGTGAAACTGATAAGCGGGGCCGTCCGGTGAAAGGCCATCACGTCAATGGTACAGGTGATGCGCAAAAGGATCTTGAATCGTTGCCAGGTGAAATGGGTTCGAATGGACAGAAGACTCTGCATGACGGCAGTACAGCTGGTGTGCATACTTCGACTACGACTGGCGCACAAGCATTGCACATTCATCGCCCTCCAGGTAGTCAGGACATCAAAATTCGCTACCCAGGAGGCAAGCAATGATATTCGTACGTGAGCTGGAAGTATGGGGTTACCCCGGTAGCAAGCTATCTATAGAGGAAATTGATCGTCTGGTAGCGGAGATTGGGAATGAGCTTAATTTTCCCGAAACTGTATTGATCCCGTATCACTCGATTCCAGATGAGACCGATGTAGAGAATTTATCGATTTGTCTTTCAGAAGGGGAATTGACGCCGAATGCTTTTGTGCACTTTTGTAGTCGGCAAAACCTCGCCGTAGACATAAAAGATATAAGAGCGGCAAGCGAGTTTTTGACATTTTCGTATGGGCAGAAATTGGCGTGGCTGCACTTGCCCACAGAGCGCGACACTGATCAGTACTTAGCGACAATTTCACAAAAGTTGCAACAAAATTCTTGTTCGTTAATAGACCCGGAATCATTGGCGTGCTTGGTCCCTTAATGGTACAAACAGCGGAGATGGAAAGACCTCGCCGCACATCGATCCGAAGGATGTTGGAGGGAAAACTCCAGAGGAGATCGAGAAATTGGCAGGCGACAAAGGGCTTCAGCTGAAAGGTCCAGACCCTAAAGGTGGACGCGGTGTGTTTGTTGATCCGGTCACTGGCGAGCAGCGACTGTTGGTGCATCCAGGCAGACCTTGCCCACACTGCCACGTAAACAACCCACAAGGTCAGCGATTGGACATTAATGGCAATGTGGTGCCTGCCGAATCGCCGGCGGCGCATCTTCCTTTGGGTAGGAAATAAAAGGATCATTTATGCACGATTGGACTCTTGTTTCGCTGGCATTTGATTGGAAAGGTGCTTGCGTAATACTGGCTTTACTCAATCCAAAATCGGAGGCCGTCTCTCTGACAGCTGAGAATGTTGTAAGGCTATTAGTGCCGAAACAAGATGAGTGGGGGCGAAGTGTTAGCGTGAATGAGGTGACCGGGCCTACCCGACAAGCCGATGGGACCGAAACCCTGCAGATTGAAATGCAATCTGGAGACGTTATTGAGATTGCTGCGGGTTCATTCGTTCTACCCTACTGACGAGCGAGGCTGGATTTGTATGCGGTGCAAGGAGTAAATCCACCTTGTCCCGCCCCTGCGCGGTCCCGCCATGATTCGTATCCTGTCGTATCCCATCGGCGGTTGGCCGTATCCCATGTGTATCCCGTTCGTATCCTGCCTAAAAGGCCTCCCAGTGGCGTTACCGTCTCTGGGGACGGCCAGCGGCTCTGTCGCATTAGCGAACGCCGGCTGGCCGGTCGGTTAAACTGCGGCGCCGAATTTAGGATAAATCGACATGCTCAACTTGAAAAGTATGCGCTTCCCGATCGAAGTGATTTTGATCTGCGTCCGCTGGTATGCGGTCTATCCGCTGAGCTACCGGCACATCGAAGAGATCATGGAAGAGCGCGGCGTGTCAGTCGACCATTCTTCTATCAACCGGTGGGCGATTCGGTTCCTGCCACTCATCGAGAAAATGGCCCGGAAACACAAGCGCCCGGTCGGCGGCAGCTGGCGAATGGACGAAACGTACATCAAGGTCGAGCGCGTTTGGAAATACCTCTACCGCGCCGTCGACAAGCAGGGCAAGACCGTCGATTTCCTGCTAACGGCTAAGCGAGACATGGCTGCGGCTAAGCGCTTCTTCGACAAGGCCATGGGAACGAACGGCGATCCGGACAAGGTGGCTATGGATAAAAGTGGCGCCAATAAGGCAGCGATCGACGCGATCAACGCCGGCCGCGCCGTGCCGATCCTTGTGCGCCAGGCTAAATATCTCAACAACATTGTCGAGCAGGACCATCGTGCCATCAAGCGGGTGACCAAGCCGATGCTCAACTTCAAATCATTCCGCGCCGCCGGCTCCGTGCTCGCTGGCATCGAGCCGATTCACATGATCCGCAAAGGCCAGTTCACTATCGACGGCGCTGATCCGATGTCGTTCGCAGAACAATTTTCTAAACTGGCAGGAATGGTCCGTCCAGCCTCAGCGAGTAAATGCTCTTACAGGGAAATTTCGCCGCTGGATCAACAACGCGACAGAACCTGTTTAACAGGCCAGCGAGCTGAGTAAAACCTCAACTTATTCGGGGTTTCACACACACGATCTTGCCTGATAACTCGTATTATCTTAATGCTCCTCCAAATTTATTTTTTGGTTAGGCTTGGCAGAGCTGCTTTTGTTACATCATGTATCTGTACAGGGATGTCTGCAGAATATTGGGCTCGAATCGAGTATGATCGTCGCAAACTATTTTTAACCTTTTCAGGAACATCATGCAAGAACTATCAAAGTACTCCCTGTCGCAGTTGCGTACGCTCGAAGCAAAAATTGTTGAAGAACTTAAAAAACGTCATTTTCTTGGGGTTAGCCAAGCGCGGGAACAAATTCTTCATATTGCCCGGGCTGCAGGTCTTTCAGTCAACGAACTTCTTGCAGGAAAAGGATCCAAAAAAGGCCAATCTGAGCCACAGGAAGCGAAATTTCGTCATCCGGATGACTCCACCAAACAGTGGAGCGGTCGCGGACGTCAACCTGGTTGGGTCAAGGGTTGGCTTGCGGCTGGAAAAAGCTTAGACGACACGAAGGTCTAAGCAGTAAGAAGCGCGGTAGTCGGTTGTGTTTCCACATGACCGACTTGGCTACAGGGTGCCCGTGATGCTGTAACGACCGTCCGGTTTCGGCCAAAAGCGGTCGTTTACCATTTCAGCTTGAGTATATCTATGTGGGGAAGTGTTGAAGAGATTTGTCGGGTCTTCGAGCAACTGGAACGTCATATGCTCGACGTTGTGAACGGTGTCCAGGATGGTAAGGAAATCAGAAGATCCATTTTCGAACGGACCGAGCAGCTCAGCAGGCAACTAACTATGCTGCTTAACGGCCAAGAGCTGCTACCTCGATACATCTTGCTGCAGCTAAGTCAAGCCGCGACCATTCTTCAGAATGAGGCATCGTACATGCTAACCACTGCGGACAAATAAGAGACGCTTCGAATGGCAAGTGCAATAAAGCTCACCTTGGACTCCATCCTGAGAGGCGAGTGTCACGATGATCGCCGCCCCGGAATTCCTCGGATTATCTAAGGCATATCGCTGCGTTGCATACGTCCGCTTCGGGTCGAAGTCGGCCGGCTGAGTAGGGCGGAGGAGCGATCAGGTTGTATCGAACTTTATTGTTCGCCCACAACTCACTCCACAGCATGCTCGAATAAACCTGTGGTCGGTCTGAACCCAGGTGGGCCGTATGCAGATGTCAACTTCGCATGGTACTGACCCGAAAGGTGGAATTTTTGAAGATGACATCGGCCAGCGGCATGGAGATGTTGGTGCCTTCTCCAAGTTGGCGATCAAGACGGACACTGGCTGGCAGAACGCCTAGCAGCGTAAAACAATGATTTAAGGAATACCGATGAACACAGACACATCACTCCAAGCTCTCATCGAACGCGCAATTGCGATCTCGGAGAGACAGCATGCCGGTCAGGTGGATAAGGCAGGCCGTCCATACATTGAACACCCGCTGCGTGTCATGAAGGCGATGTCCAACGACGCTGAGCGTATTGTCGCAATCTTGCATGATGTGATCGAGGATACCGATTTCACCCTTGACCAGCTTGCGGCTGAAGGCTTTCCCGGCTACATTCTTGAGGCATTGGATTCTGTGACGCGGCGAGACGGCGAAACATACGAGGCCTTTGTTGCGCGAGCGGCCACCAACCCGATTAGCAGGCGCGTGAAATACGCCGACCTCCAGGACAATGCGGACTTGTCTCGCATCGCGGCGCCAACAGCTGCCGATATAGCGAGGACGGAGAAATATCATCGCGCAATGGCCCAGCTGGGCGCTGCATGACTGTCGAGGGAAATTGAGGGTTACAGCGCCAGCGTCCTGCGCAGCCGCAGTGCATCCATGCTGTCGTGGTAATACGCGGCATGGCGCCCAAACGCAACGTAGCCGCGCTTGCGAAACAGCGCGAGCGAGGCGGCGTTGTCTGTCCGGACTTCGAGGCGCACTTCCACGCAGCCATGGGCCGTAGCCCAGCGCTCGGCCGCAGTCAGCAGGCGTGCGGCCACGCCGCAGCCCAGGTGGGCCGGATGCGTGGCTATGGAATAGACGCGCGCACCGCGCCAACCTGTGCGTAGCAGCAGCATGATGTAGCCCCGCACGACGGCCCCATCTACGTCGACGAAGGTCACGCTGTTGGCCTGTGTGAGCAGGTAGCGAAAGCGGCGCCGGTCGAGCCGGTCGCCGGGAAAGCTGGTGTTTTCAATGGCCACCAAGGCCACGATGTCGCTCGTTGTTGCTAGCCTGATGGCTCTGTCCGTGTAGACGTTCGTAGGCACGTCTGCTGCGCCTTGCGCGGTCGGACCATCAGGTGTTGTGTGCCGCATGGTCACTCCCTTCGCGTTGCAGTCTTACGGATAAATGAATTGCAAATAGTGACGCGCCGCGCGTAAAAACGGCGTCATCACCTTCAGCGCCAGAGCGCATGCCCCGCGCCCATCTGCGCTTCCATCGAATGCGCCAGCGTCGGCAACGCGGCGTAGACCTCGTCGTGCAGCGCCTGCATCTCGGCGGCGGCATCCGGGTCGCACGCCGCTGCATCCGACACGCAGCGCCCCAGGCCGTAGTCGAATTCGGCCGGCGCGTGCAGGACGGTCGAGGCCAGCGTGGCGTTTTGCACCCGACTCACGTGCGCGAGCACGGCGGCGCGCTCGTTGGCGTCCGGCCCGGCCGGTCCGCTGACCGCGACGAACAGCACCCGGATGCCTGGATTCAATGCGCGCGCGCCGTTCAGCCGGGCCAGCAGGCGGTATTGCAGGTCGAGGTCGAGCGCGCCGCCTCGCACTGGCACCACCACCAGGCGGCTGGCTGCCAGCACGCAACGGCAACCGTCGGTATCGCGCGCACCGGCGTCGATCAGGATGTCATTGAACAGCGGGCGCAGCGCGGCCAGGCGCGTTTCGACGGCGCGACTGCCCACGTAGCGCGTGTCGATCCAGGGCCGCACGCCGGCGCTGCTGCGGTCATTGCACCAGTCGCTCTCCGCGCCCGCTGCGGTGGTCATCAGGCATACACGTCTGCCGCTGCGCGCGCGCAGAACCGCCAGGTTGCGCGCCACGACGGTGCGTTCAGGGCTGCCGTGCTGGTTGACGATGGCGATGATCATTGAAACCTTCCGAAGTTGATGCGATGTCCGCCAGCGTAGCGGGGCGCCCGTAAAAACAGGACAAAAGGGGCGGGCGACTCCATCAATGCCGTGTAAACGCGGCCTGTCGCGCCCTGCGGTGCGGGGCTAAGCTGCGCGTTTTCCACCTCGGAGCGAGCTACGCCATGATCCCGATCCACCCCGCCAGCCTGGTGACCCCGCGCCTCTGCCTGCGCGTGCCGACGGACGCCGACACACACGGCTTGCTGGCGCTGTATAGCGACCACGAGGTGATGCGCCACTGGAGTCACACGGTGTGGACGTGTCCTGGGCAGGCGCGCGCGGCGATCGCCGAAGCGCAGACTGACCTTGAACGGGGAAGCGGGCTGCATCTGGTCATTGTCAGCCGCAGCGACGGCGGCCTGGCAGGCAGTTGCGCGCTGTTCGACATCCATCCGCAGCACCGGCGCGCGACGCTCGGCTATCTGCTGGCGCGGCCGTACTGGGGGCAGGGCCTGGCCGGCGAAGCCGTGCGCGCGCTGCTCGCTCACGGCTTCGATGTGCTCGACCTGGCCCGCATCGAAGCCGAAGTCATTCCCGGCAACGACGCATCGACGGCGCTCCTGGCGCGTCTCGGTTTTCGCTGTGAAGGGTTGCTGCGCGCGCGCTGGCGTGTCGATGAAAAAGCGATTGACGTTCAGTTGTGGGCGTTGCTGCGTACTGAACGGGCTGCATGAAACCTGTGTGAGGCGATGACCGCGTTATTTACGCGGGCTTGTCGCGATGCGCCGTTTTCTTTACGCGGTTTTTACGGGCCAGTCGCTAGAGTCTGGACAGCGCTGGCCATTGTGCCAAGCGCCCGTTTCGCTCCAAGCCCGATCAACTCCGATACCTCCAATGACTACGCTTCGCATGATTTCCCCTGCCGTGACAACGACCCAGGCAGCGCCTGCCGAACCCGACCCCGAACCTGATGCGGCCGGCTTCCTGATCATCGTCGACCGTGCCGGTGACTGGCGCGCCGCGCGCACTGGCTGCACCGTCATCGAAGCCGACGCCTTCCTGGCCAACCCTGTGCTGGACGCAGACATCCTGGTCATCAATCTGTGTCGCAGCTACAAATACCTGTCGGTCGGCTACTACTGCTCGCTGATGGCGCAGGCGCGCGGCCAGCAGGTACTGCCGTCGGTGAAGACGATCAATGACCTGTCGCGCAAGGCGATCTATTCACTCGACACGGGCGAACTCGATCGCGCCCTGAATGATGTGCTGGGCGCCGACGGCAGCGGCCCGATGCCGGTCGAGTTTTCGATGGACATCCGGTTCGGCCGCACCGACTACACGCCGTTGGCTGCGGTGGCGCGCAGCATTTTCGAGACCTTTCCGGCGCCGCTGATGCGGGTCGAATTTGCGCGCAGCGATGAGCGCGGCGAAGCGTGGCATATCACGGCGATCCGCACCCATGGGCTCAAGGCGCTGGGCGAACATGGCCGCGCGGGCTGCGAGGCAGCTCTTGGTGCATTCGCGGGCTTGCCGCAGCCGGCGCCCGGGGCGCGGCGCTACCGTTACCGCATCGCGGTGCTGCACGATCCCGATGAAGAGCTGGCGCCGAGTAACACCGGGGCGCTGGCGCGACTTGGCGCAGTGGGGCGCGAATTGGGCCTCACCGTCGAACTGATCGACCGCCATGACTTTGCGCGCCTGGCCGAATTCGATGCGCTGTTCATCCGCGAGACCACGGCCGTCAACCATCACACCTACCTGTTCGCCAAGAAAGCCGAGAGCGAAGGGCTGGTGGTCATCGACGACGCCGGCTCGATCCTGCGCTGCACCAACAAGGTGTATCTGGCCGATCTGCTGCGTCTGCACGGGGTGCCCACACCGCGCACCTTCACGCTGCAGCACGCCGACGCCCAAGCGCTGGCCGCGATCGAGGTGCAGATCGATTATCCGATGGTGGTGAAAATCCCCGATGGCGCCTTTTCGCGCGGTGTGATGAAGGTGAAGGATGCGGCCGAATTCACCCGCGTGGCCGAAGAACTGCTGCAGCAATCGGCGCTGATCCTGGTGCAGGAATACATGTTCACCGAATTCGACTGGCGCATTGGCGTACTCAATCGCCAGGTGATCTTCGCCAGCAAATACTGGATGTCCAAGGGCCACTGGCAGGTCGCCAAGCGCGACGCCAATGGCAAGGCTGAATTCGGCATGGCAAGCGCCGTGCCGCTGGACGAGGCGCCGGCCGATTTGCTGGCCCACGCACTGCACGCGGCGAACCTGATCGGCGACGGCCTGTATGGCGTGGACATGAAGATGACGTCGCGCGGCCCGGTGGTGATCGAAGTGAACGACAACCCGAATATCGATGCCGGCGCCGAAGACAGCGTACTCGGGGACGAGTTGTACCGGATCGTGCTGCGCGAATTCGTGCGCCGGCTGGACCTGCTGCACTGCCCGGCGCCGGGCGTGCCGTGCTGATAGTTTTGCCGCATTTTTGACAAAATTTTTACACGGCGCTGCGTAGAATCGCGGCCACGATCAATCTTGCACGAGAGACCGCATGACTATCTGCCGAACCATCGCCAGGGGCCGCAACCCTGGCCAGCACGCATTGAAGGAGCCGATCCGTGAATGAAGTGGCGGCGCGCATCAACTGCACCGTGTACCGCAAGGGCGTCAAGCTGGAAGAGATCCGGATCGAGGACATCAGCGTCGCGCTGGAAGACGACGACACGTTTGTCTGGCTTGGCTTGTTCGAGCCGGACAAGGAACTGATGGACATGGTGCAGGACGAATTCGACCTGCACGACCTGGCGGTGGAAGACGCGCGCAAGGCGCACCAGCGGCCCAAGATCGAAGAGTATGGCGAGAACCTGTTCGTCGTGCTGCATACGGTGTCGCTGGTCGAGCAGGTGCTCCACTTTGGCGAGACGCACGTGTTTGTCGGGCCGCGCTTCGTAATGACGATCCGGCATGGCAAGTCCAACGGCTATCGCGCGGTACGCGAACGCGCCGAGAGCGTGCCGGCCAAACTCGCGACCGGCCCCGGGTACGTGCTCTACACGATCATCGATTTCATCGTCGACCATTACCAGCCATGCATGGACATGCTGCAGGACCGGTTCCGCGAAGTGGAGAAGGCGTTGTTTCTGCCGAATCCATCGTCGGATAACCTGGAAGAGTTCTACAACCTGAAAAACGAGCTGCTGTCGGTGCATGGAGCGGCGGCGCCGTTGATCGACATCTGCAACGAATTGCTGCGTTTTCACGGCGACATCATCCCGGCCGGAAACCGCATCTATTACCGGGACATTCTCGACCATGTCGCGCGTGTGACGCAGACGGCAGACCGGATCGGCGAGATGATCAATGCAGCCATGCAGGTTTCGCTGGCGCAGGTGACAATTCGCCAGAATGACGTCGTCAAGCGCCTCGCCGGCTGGGGCGCGATCCTGGCGGTGCCGACGATGGTGTTCAGCCTGTATGGCATGAACTTCCAGCACATGCCGGAGCTGGCCTGGCGCTGGAGTTATCCCGCGGTGATGTTCGGGATTGTCACCGGTTGCGCGCTGCTGCACCGGCGCCTGAAGCGCGTTGGCTGGCTGTAGGCGCCTTTCGGAAAGCTACCCCACCGCGCCACTGAACGTGATGGTCGCGCACACGCCGCGTCCATGCTCGGCATCCTCCAGCGAGATCGTGCCGCCGTTCCTTGCGGCGCCTCGTTCGGCAATCGCCAGCCCCAGCCCGGAACCCAGTTGCTCCTGCCCCGGCACCCGGTAAAACCGCTCGAACACCTTGTCGCGCAAATCCGGCGCAATCCCTGGGCCCCCGTCGCAGATCGCCAGCCGGTAGCCGTGAGCAGCACGCGTCAGGTGCACGGTGATGCGGCCATCCGTCGGTGAATACTTGATCGCATTGCTGATCAGATTATCGACCGCGGACGCCATGCTTTCCAGATGCAGCGGCAGCGCACCGCCAGCGTCCGGGGCAGCGTCGAATTCGATCTCGATATTGCGCTGCACCGCCAGGTGCGCAGCCGTCGCCACACGCTCGCGCACGAAGTCGGCCACGTCCGTCAGCGGACACGCCTGCGCCACCTGCGGTTCGGCCCGGGCACGTTCGAGCGCCAGCAACTGGTGCACCGTGTGCGTGGCGCGAGCGACGCCGCTGCGCAGGCCGGCCGCCGGCTCGGCGCAGCGCTCGGCCATCTCGGCGCCGGCGCGGCTCATCAAGACGTGGGCATTGATCTGGATCGCCGCCAGCGGCGTCTTGAGCTCGTGCGCGGCGTCGGTCAGGAACTCGTGCTCGTGTTCGATGCGTTGACTTAGGCGATGCATCAGGCCGTTGATCGCCACCACCAGCGGCGAGAGTTCCTTGTACTTCGAGTCGGGCAGCGGCGTCAGGTCGGCATCCGTGCGCTGGGCGATGCTGGATGCGATCGAGCGCAGCGGCCGCAGGCCGATGCCAACGATCAGCCACGCCGGAATCAACAGCAGCGGCAGGCTGAAGAAGGTCGACGACAGCAGGAAGCTGACGCCCCAGATGGTCAGCATCCACTCGTCGTCGACTTCGTGGCGGCGCTCGACGACGATGCGGTTACTGGCGTCATGCGCCGTCCAGCGCACCCACGCGTAGGCGCCGCGCGCGGCCACCTCGGGCAGTACGTCCGGCAGCTCCGGCATCGAGTTGTAGAGCAGGCGGCCATCGAGCCAGACCCGCACGCGCACGCGCGAGTGGTAGTCGAGCTCCTTGAACATGCGCTCGCGGTTCACTTCGATCGCGGCGAGGGCTGGCAGCATGCGCTCGGGCCGGGCGCCGGTGTCCACCAGGTGCGAGAGGATGTTGAGCGTATGCGCCTTGTTTTCGCTGAAGGTGCGCGTGCGCTGCGTGACCTTGGCTTCGTAGAACATCCACAGCACGCCGATGATCGCGACGCTGACGATCACGCCGGCAAAGCTGAACATCAGGCGCCGGAACAGCGAGGACTGTCTAAACGTCACGCTGCACCATGTAGCCGACGCCGCGCACGGTGCGGATCACGCCTTCGCCCACTTTCTTGCGCAGGTTGAAGATGTGCACGTCGAGCGTCTGGCTCTGGCCTTCGCCGGAGGGCAGGGCGCGCCGTTCGAGTTCGACGCGCGTGAGTACGCGGTTGGCCTGCTTCATCAAGGTGAGCAGCAGCGCAAATTCGGTCTTCGAGAGCGTGACGCTCTGGCCGGCGCGCGTGACGAGCATGCGGTTTTCGTCCAGTTCGATGTCGCCCGCCACCCACAGGTTTTCTTCGAGCGCGCCGTGGCTGCGGCGCACGATCGCGCGCAGGCGCACCAGCAGTTCGGGAATCTCGAACGGCTTGATCAGGTAATCGTCGGCGCCCAGGTCGAACCCCTTGAGACGGTCCTGCAGGCTGTCGCGCGCGCTGATGATCAATACAGGCAAGCGCACGCCTTCGTCACGCAGCGCGCGCAGCACGTCGGTGCCGTCGCCGTCGGGCAGGCCCAGGTCGAGCACCACGGCGTCGAACGATTCGCTGCGCATGCGCGCGGCCGCGCCCTGGGCCAGGCGCAGCCAGACTGCCGTGTGGCCTTCGTCCTGGAACACCGACAACAGTGCCTGGCCGATCGCCAGATCGTCTTCGATCATCAGAATTTTCATGCCGGAAGTGTATCAGTGCGCTGCGCTTCGGGCGCCGCGACGAATCTTCAGATTCGCTTCAGCCGCACATTGACCGCGCATCCCCGATGCCGGACTATCCGGGGCGACCGCTTTCAGGTTGAAAATGCAACAGAAAACAAGACGAGACAGGAGACGTAGGATGCATACCAGTTTATTGAAGATGAGCCTCGTGGCGCTGGGCATGGTGATCAGTACCGGCGCGTTCGCCGCCGAAGACCTGATGGCCACCGTCGAGTCGCCCGGCAAGGTGCTCAAGGTGTCGTTGCAGGTGGCACCGGACGGGCGCCTGTCGTACCAGGTCGAGCGCAATGGCCAGCCGGTGATCGCGCCGTCGCGCCTGGGCTTCGTGCTGGCCAGCGACAAGCCGCTCGATGCCGGCTTCGCGATGGAGCGCCATCTCGTCACGGCCCATGACAGCACCTGGGAGCAGCCGTGGGGCGAGCGCCGCACGGTGCGCAATCACTACAGCCAGCTGCGCGTGGACGTGCACCAGAAGAAGGATGGCCGGCGCCTGGCGATCGTGTTTCGCGTGTTCGACGATGGCGTG
>Ga0308169_10004628_pt1 | contig 12799 bp, 7 predicted proteins | sample PhyBR1_2_FD_202139 | JGI IMG/M metagenome (GOLD analysis project Ga0308169, IMG submission 202139) | Phyllosphere microbial communities from UC Gill Tract Community Farm, Albany, California, United States - DLSLSB.R1 | ecosystem: Host-associated > Plants > Phyllosphere > Unclassified | place...
ACAAGCGCTTTCAAGCGGCTGATTTACCATGATAAATCTCGCTCAAATAACGATCCTGTCAAGTGCGTCAAATTGGTGAGCATGCTCACCAATTTGGTGATTTGAATATTTATTACTTTAAATTCAACAGTTTATAAAACGTATAAGCTTATAAAAAATAATCTTGCTCATTTCAACAACTCAAGCTAGCGTCTAATCCTGACAGTCGTGACAGGATTAGAACACTGCGTGACTAACCTACCGTGATGGATAAAACATAAAGAACCGGCAACAGTCGGTCATGCCCTGCGAGGAACTCGGAATGTCTCTGTTGATCCGTGGCGCCACCGTTATCACCCATGATGAAAGTTATCGCGCCGATGTGTTCTGCGCCGACGGCGTGATCAAGGCCATTGGTGACAACATCGATGTTCCGGCGGCGACCGAAGTGCTCGATGGCAGCGGTCAATACCTAATGCCAGGCGGCATCGATCCCCACACGCATATGCAACTGCCCTTCATGGGCACGGTCGCCAGCGAGGACTTCTTCAGCGGCACGGCGGCAGGCCTTGCCGGGGGCACCACGTCGATCATCGACTTCGTGATTCCCAACCCCCAGCAATCGCTGATGGAAGCGTTTCATCAATGGCGGGGCTGGGCCGAAAAAAGCGCCAGCGACTACGGCTTCCATGTGGCAATCACCTGGTGGAGCGAACAGGTCCGCGAAGAAATGGGCGAGCTGGTCAGCCATCACGGCGTCAACAGCTTCAAGCATTTCATGGCCTACAAGAACGCGATCATGGCCGCCGACGACACCTTGGTGGCGAGCTTCGAACGCTGCCTGGAACTGGGCGCGGTGCCCACCGTGCATGCCGAGAACGGCGAGCTGGTCTATCACCTGCAACGCAAGCTGCTGGCCCAAGGCATCACCGGGCCGGAAGCCCACCCGCTGTCGCGCCCTTCCCAGGTGGAAGGCGAAGCCGCCAGCCGGGCCATCCGTATCGCCGAGACCCTCGGCACGCCGCTGTACCTGGTACACGTCTCGACGAAAGAAGCGCTGGACGAAATCACCTACGCCCGCGGCAAGGGCCAGCCGGTCTACGGTGAAGTATTGGCAGGGCATCTGCTGCTGGACGACAGTGTCTATCGCGACCCCGACTGGCAGACCGCCGCCGGCTATGTGATGAGCCCGCCCTTCCGTCCGCGCGGGCATCAGGAAGCGCTCTGGCATGGCCTGCAATCCGGCAACCTGCACACGACTGCCACCGACCACTGCTGTTTCTGCGCAGAACAGAAAGCCGCCGGCCGCGATGACTTCAGCAAGATTCCCAACGGCACCGCCGGTATCGAAGACCGCATGGCCGTGCTCTGGGACGAAGGGGTCAACAGCGGCAAATTGTCGATGCACGACTTCGTCGCCCTGACTTCTACCAACACCGCGAAAATCTTCAACCTCTACCCGCGTAAAGGCGCGATCCGCGTCGGTGCCGACGCGGACCTGGTGCTCTGGGATCCCCAGGGCAGCCGGACGATTTCCGCCAAGACCCACCACCAGCAAGTGGACTTCAACATCTTCGAAGGCAAGACCGTGCGCGGCGTGCCCAGCCACACCATCAGTCAGGGTCGGCTGGTCTGGGCCGACGGCGACCTGCGGGCCGAACGCGGGGCCGGGCGCTATATCGAACGACCGGCGTACCCGGCAGTGTTCGATTTGCTGAGCAAGCGGGCTGAGTTGAATAAGCCGACTGCGGTTAAACGCTGAAATCGAGGCCTTCGGCCTTCGCGAACAAGCCCGCTCCCACACTGGATTTTGGGTGAATGCAGAAACCATGTGCACAGCAGGTCCCCTATGGGAGCGAGCCTGCTCGCGAAGGCGTCAGCCCAGACAACCAAAAAACCACTGCCCACCAGAGGCAGCACCTCAAACACCGTGAGGCCCGATTCCATGATCCAGCCCTTGAGCCATCTCCCCCATTCGCCGGAAGACCCGACCACCCTCGCCGCCCGCTTCAGTGACCTCGCGCCGCCCCTCAATGCGCGTCAGGCCCACCTGGAGGCGTCCCGCTGCCTGTATTGCTACGACGCGCCTTGCGTGAACGCTTGCCCTAGCGAGATCGATATTCCATCGTTCATTCGCAACATTCACCAGGACAACGTCCAGGGTGCGGCCCAGCGAATTCTCTCGGCGAACATCCTCGGCGGCAGTTGCGCCCGGGTCTGCCCCACCGAGGTGCTGTGCCAGCAAGCCTGCGTGCGCAACAACGCCCAGGAATGCGCGCCCGTGCTGATCGGCCTGTTGCAACGCTATGCCGTCGACAATGCCCACTTCAGCGAACACCCGTTCAAACGCGCCGCCGCCAGCGGCAAACGCATCGCCGTGGTCGGGGCCGGGCCCGCCGGGCTGTCCTGCGCGCACCGCAGCGCGATGCACGGCCATGACGTGGTGATTTTCGAAGCCCGGGACAAGGCCGGCGGCCTCAACGAATACGGCATTGCCAAGTACAAACTGGTGGACGACTACGCCCAACGTGAACTGGACTTCCTGCTGGAGATCGGCGGCATCGAAATCCGCCACGGCCAGAAGCTCGGCGAGAACCTCAGCCTGAGCGACCTGCACCAGCAATTCGATGCGGTGTTCCTCGGCCTCGGCCTGGCCGCCAGCAAGCAGCTGGGCCTGAGCGACGAACAGGCGCCTGGGTTGCTGGCCGCCACCGAGTACATTCGCGAGTTGCGCCAGGCTGACGACCTCAGCCAGTTGCCGCTGGCCAACCGTTGCATCGTGCTCGGCGCCGGCAACACCGCCATCGACATGGCCGTGCAAATGGCCCGCCTCGGTGCCCGCGACGTCAGTCTTGTGTACCGGCGCGGCCTGGAGGACATGGGCGCCACCAGGCACGAACAGGACATCGCCAAGGCCAATCAGGTCCGCCTGCTGACCTGGGCCCAGCCGCAACAGGTGCTGCTGGACGACAGCGGCGTGGTGCGCGGCATGCGTTTCTCCCGGACTCATCTGGAGAACGGTCGGCTGGTGATCGGCAGCGAAACCTTCGACCTGCCCGCCGATGCCATCTTCAAAGCCATCGGCCAAGCCTTCGACGACGACGCGCTGGTGGACCCCCTGGCCCGGGAACTCAAGCGTCAGGATGGACGCATCCTGGTGGACGAACACCTGCGCACCAGCATTCCCGGCGTCTACGCCGGCGGCGATTGCACCAGCCTCGACCAGGACCTCACCGTGCAGGCCGTGCAGCACGGCAAGCTCGCCGCCGAGGCGATCAATGCTCATCTCACGCTCAATGTGGAGGCTGCGTAATGGCCGATCTGTCGATAGTTTTTGCTGGCATCAAAGCCCCCAACCCGTTCTGGCTGGCCTCCGCGCCACCCACCGACAAGGCTTACAACGTCGTGCGTGCCTTCGAGGCGGGCTGGGGTGGCGTGGTCTGGAAAACCCTGGGAGAGGATCCGGCGGCGGTGAACGTGTCCTCGCGCTACTCGGCCCATTACGGGGCCAACCGCGAAGTGCTGGGCATCAATAACATCGAGCTGATCACCGACCGGTCGCTGGAGATCAACCTGCGAGAAATCACCCAGGTGAAGAAGGACTGGCCGGACCGGGCGCTGATCGTGTCGCTGATGGTGCCGTGCGTCGAAGAATCCTGGAAGAACATCCTGCCCCTGGTGGAAGCCACCGGTGCCGATGGCATCGAGCTGAACTTCGGCTGCCCCCACGGCATGCCGGAACGGGGCATGGGCGCAGCGGTGGGCCAGGTGCCGGAGTACGTCGAGCAGGTGACGCGCTGGTGCAAGACCTATTGCTCGCTGCCGGTGATCGTCAAGCTCACACCGAACATCACCGACATCCGCGTCGCCGCCCGCGCCGCCCATCGCGGCGGGGCCGACGCGGTGTCGTTGATCAACACCATCAACTCCATCACCAGCGTCGACCTGGACCGCATGGTCGCCCTGCCCATTGTCGGCAGCCAGAGTACCCACGGTGGCTACTGCGGCTCGGCGGTCAAGCCGATTGCACTGAACATGGTCGCGGAAATCGCCCGCGACCCGCAGACCCAGGGCCTGCCGATCTGCGGCATCGGTGGCATCGGCAGTTGGCGCGACGCGGCGGAGTTCATCGCCTTGGGCAGCGGCGCGGTGCAGGTGTGCACGGCGGCGATGCTGCACGGCTTTCGCATCGTCGAGGAGATGAAGGACGGCCTGTCGCGCTGGATGGACGAGCACGGTCACGCCAACCTGCAAGCCTTCTCCGGCCGCGCGGTGGGCAACACCACCGATTGGAAGTACCTCGACATCAACTACCAGGTCATCGCCAAGATCGACCAAGAGGCGTGCATCGGTTGCGGGCGCTGTCACATCGCCTGTGAAGACACCTCGCACCAGGCCATCGCCAGTCTCAAGCTGGCGGACGGCACCCATGCCTACAAGGTGATCGAAGAGGAATGCGTGGGCTGCAACCTCTGCCAGATCACCTGCCCGGTGCAGGATTGCATCGAGATGGTCACGGTGGACACCGGCAAGCCGTTCCTGGACTGGAACCACGACCCGCGCAATCCCTACCACGTCGCGCCTTGACGCCCTTAACGGGCGCTGAACCTCAGCCGGGACAACATCCGCAGATCGCCGTCGCGGTAGTAGTCATCGGTCCAGCTGTCGTTCGGCGCCAAGGGATTGACCTGCTTGAGGGCGAGTTTTTTCGCAAAGTAGCGGAACCGGTAGTGCTCGTAGAAGCGCAGCAGTTCCAGCCCGTAGCGGTCGGCCAAGTCGGTGTCGCCCTGGATGATCAGGTAGTTTTCGTCGTTGCCGCTGCTGGCGGCGGCGCTGAGGTTATGGCTGCCGCTGATGATCGTCGGCGCATCGCTGGTGAAGTCGGTGACGATGGCCTTGGTGTGCACCAGCAGGTTGCCCTTCTGGCCCTTCATGTTTTCCCGCAGCCAACCTTCCAGGCCGGTGTTGAGTAACGCGGTGGCGGCGAATTCCGCGGTGCGATCGGCATGGAAACCGGTGATGCGGCTGGCAGAGTTCTGCAGGCCGTAGCGCAGCACATCGTCATTCGGCTGGCCGAGCAAGGCATCGAGAATCGCGTCCGGCAAGGCAAATGCCGTGACGAACAGCAGGTCCTTGCGCGCGGCCGTGATGATGTCGACGAAGCGATCGAGATCGCCTTGCCCGTTGCGGGGCGAAAACCCGGCGAACAGTTTGTCATCGACGTTCATGGGATTGTGTTGGGTCAACCAATCGCGGGTGGCGTCGACATCTGCGGGCGCGCTCCAGATCTGCTCGAACACCTGGCGGTAGCTGTCGCTGATCCGTGAATCATCCAGCACATGGATGACGTTGGCCTGGCGATAAACACCATTGGCGGTGAAATTGGTGCTGCCGCACAGCACCGCCTCGGGCGTCAACGTGCCGTTTGCTTCGACCCGGCTCAGTACGATGAACTTGTCGTGAAAGATATTGTGGGTGACCCGCCCACGTTTGTTGGCGGCCGGGAGGTTTTCCAGGCTGGCTTCGTTGCGCAGCGTCGTGTCGTCATCCGGCTCGGCGTGGTACAGCACCCTGACCTGCGCGCCGCGTGCATGGGCGGCGTTCACCGCAGCGACGATCACCGGCAGTTCGTATTCGTAAATGGCCACGTCCAGCGCCCAGTTGGCATCCAGGGCCCGGTCGATGAAGCCGATCAAGCGCCCCAGCAAGCCGTTTTCCAGCCAGCGACGTGGCGCGTCGGGCCATTCCTCGATGGATAACTTTTTATTGGCGCTGATCAGCGCATCCACTTCTGGAAACTTGCGCTGGAACGCCTGGCTGGCGGCCACCGCGCGGTTGAACATGACCCGCTGGCTGGCCGGTTGACCGTTGTCGCTGGTGACGCTCACTTCCAGGGCTTCGCCCAGTTGCGGCGCATCGGGACTGCCGTAGGCCAGGTGCACGCGATAGTGGATCGTCACGCCCGGGTTGACGGCGTAATCGGCCCAGCGAAATTTCTGCAACGGTGCCTTGTCGCTGGGCGTGGCGTGGAACTGGGGAAAGGTGTGGGCCTTGTCGGGAAAGGTCAGGCTGTTGAACAGGAACAGCCAGGGCTTGTCGCCCGCCTGCTTTTCGATGGCAAAGCCCAACAGCCCCTTGCGCCGGGGTTCGGCGAGGTCCATGGCGAGCAGCACTCCGTTGGTGCCAGCATAGGCCTTGACCCGGAAATCGTCCTGGGGATTGGTGACGAGTACGCGCATGGGTTCATTCCTTTGAAGATTGCTTGAGCATAGAGCAGTGATGCGGATTTGGAATGCAGATCCAAAACCGAGGGGATGCCTTCGCGAGCAGGCTCGCTCCCACGGGGAGACATCGGTTATGTGTCGACAACGAGCCCAATGTGGGAGCGAGCCTGCTCGCGAAGAGGCCCGTCAGCACACCGAAAAACCTCCATCAGGTCGCGTCATCGATATGCCTATACTCAGCCCCCAACTGCCCCGCCAATTGCCGCGCCCGGCCCAGGCGAATCGGGCCGCGCTCGATGTCGATCAGCAGGCTGGGGCAATCGAGGGGCGGCAGGGAGTGTCCTTCCTTCACCCGGCCATCGGTCATCAGCAGCACTCGCTGTCGCTCCGCCGGGAAGCGCTTGCGCCGGGCGGCCAGCCAGCGCTGCGCCTCGCCGACCGCCGCCAGCAACGGCGTGCCGCCACCGGCGCCCAGCGTGTCGAGCCAGTGGCCCAGGCCAGCGGAGGCCTTGAGCCCCTGCACTTGCCAGGTCGGTGCGGCGCCGCTGGCGGTCAACAATGCCAGCCGCGCGCGCTGCCGGTAGGCGTCGTCGAACAATTGCGCGAGCAGGCCCTTGCCGTCGCTCAGGGCCCGATGGCGACGGGTCGAGGCCGACGCATCGACGATCACCAGCCACAGCTCATGGGCCGAACGCTGCCGCCATTTGAAACGCAAGTCGGCAAGCAAGCGCGGACGCCCATTGAGCAAGGAACCCGGCCAGTCCACCAGGCCAGCGGTCGCCGCTTTGCTCCGTCCCTGGCGGCCCTGGTCGAGTCGCCCGGCGCGGGGTCTGGCATTCGCCCCCGCTGGCGAACGGGGACGAATGCCTAGGACTTTTTTGGCCAGCTCGGCACATCACGCCGGGCGCCGGTCGGCAATGCCCGAGGCGGCAGGTCGCCCCATTGCCCCTGGCCTTCGCGGGGTTGGCTGGGTTCATTCGAGTTCGAGGGTGGCGCCTGGGTTGGCGCGGGGGCCGGGGTGGCGTGGTCGCGGCGGCGATGACGCAGGGCAAACTCGGCAACGGCGTCGATGTCTTCATCGACGATGGCTTGCGCGCCACGCCACGCGGCGTGGGCGCGGGCAGCCCGCAGCCAGACCAGGTCGGCGCGCAACCCATCGACCCCGGCGGCAAAGCAACGCTCGGTGATCTGCCCCAGCGCCGTGTCATCCAGGGGGATCTGGGCCAAGCCGGCGCGGGCCTGTTCGCAGCGCTCACGCAACCGTTGCTGGGCGGGCTCCCACTCGGCGCAAAACGCCGCCGGATCGCTGTCGAAATCCAAGCGACGGCGGATGATCTGCCCCCGCTCGGCCGGGGCGGTATGGCCGTCCAGGGCCACGTTGAGACCGAAGCGGTCGAGCAGTTGCGGACGCAGCTCGCCTTCTTCCGGGTTCATCGTGCCGATCAACACGAAACGCGCCGGATGCCGATGGGAGATGCCATCGCGCTCGATCAGGTTGGTGCCGCTGGCGGCGACGTCGAGCAGCAGATCCACCAGATGATCCGGCAGCAGGTTCACTTCATCGACATACAGCACGCCACCGTCGGCCTTGGCCAGCACACCGGGGGAAAACTGCGCGCGCCCTTCCCCCAACGCCGCGTCCAGGTCGAGGGTGCCGACCAGCCGTTCTTCGGTGGCGCCAAGCGGCAAAGTCACGAACTGGCCGCTGGCCAACAGGTCCGCCAGGCCCCGGGCCAGGGTGGACTTGGCCATCCCGCGCGGGCCTTCGATCAGCACGCCGCCGATCTTCGGATCGATCGCCGCCAGGCACAGGGCCAGTTTCAGCGCATCGGCGCCGACCACGGCGGCGAGTGGGAAATGTGGGGTGTCGGTCATATGAGGTATCTCATAAATATAAGGGGGTCGCCTGTGGCGAGGGAGCTTGCTCCCGCTGGGCCGGGCTGGCGCTCCAGCGCGCAGCGGCCCCAACAACCTGAGGCTACGGTATTTTTCCTGAATGACGACTGCTTCGCAGCCGAGCGGGAGCAAGCTCCCTCGCCACAAGGGCTCGCCAGTCAGCCATCTTCTTCAATGTCCAGCAGCAGGTTTTCCAGCGCCTCGCGATAATCCCCCGGTTCCTGCCACATCCCGCGCTGCTGCGCTTCGAGCATCCGTTCGGTCATGTCCCGCAGGGCGTCGGGGTTGTGCTGGCGGACGAAATCCCGGGTATGCGGATCGAGAAGATAGGCATCGGCCAGCAACGCGTACTGATGATCGTCGATCAGCTGCGTGGTGGCGTCGAAGGCGAACAGGTTGTCCACCGTCGCCGCCAGTTCGAACGCGCCTTTGTAGCCGTGCCGCTTCACGCCGTCGATCCACTTCGGATTGGCCGCGCGTGAACGAATGACGCGGTTGAGTTCTTCCTTCAGCGTGCGGATCTTCGGCAGGTCCGGCTGGCTGTGATCGCCGTGATAACTGGCGGCGGCTTCGCCACTGAGGGTTTCCACGGCAGCGAGCATGCCACCCTGGAACTGGTAGTAATCGTTGGAATCAAGCAGGTCGTGCTCACGGTTGTCCTGGTTCTGCAGCACCGCTTGCACTTGGCTCAGTCGCCGAGAGAATTGTGCCCTCGCCGCGGTGCCCTCGTCGCCCGCGCCATAGGCGTAGCCGCCCCAATTGAGGTAAACCTCGGCGAGGTCTTCGCGGCTCTGCCAGAGCCGACCGTCGATCGCCCCCTGCACACCCGCGCCATAGGCGCCGGGCTTGGCGCCGAAGATCCGCCAGCCAGCCTGGCGCGCCGCGTCTTCCGGGAGCAAGCCCGATTGCAGCAGGGCTTCGCGCTCGGCGCGGACCTTGGCCGCCAGCGGGTTCAGGTCGTCAGGCTCATCCAGGGCCGCCACGGCCTGCACCGCCGCGTCGAACAAGCGGATCAGGTTGGCGAAGGCGTCCCGGAAGAACCCGGAAACCCGCAGCGTCACATCGACCCGAGGCCGGTCCAGCAGGCTCAGCGGCAGGATTTCGAAATCATCGACCCGTTGGCTGCCCGTGGCCCACACCGGACGCACGCCCATCAGCGCCATTGCCTGGGCAATATCATCGCCGCCGGTGCGCATGGTGGCGGTGCCCCACACAGACAGGCCGAGCTGGCGCAGGTGATCGCCATGGTCTTGCAGGTGCCGCTCGAGGATCAGGTTCGCCGACTGGAATCCAATGCGCCACGCCGTGGTGGTGGGCAGGTTGCGCACATCGACGGAGAAGAAGTTGCGCCCGGTAGGCAGCACATCCAGGCGCCCGCGACTCGGCGCGCCACTGGGGCCGGCCGGTACGAAACGCCCACCCAGGGCATCGAGCAAGCCGCGCATTTCCGCCGGGCCACAGGCGTCCAGGCGCGGCGCGACGACGGCGCGCAGGTGGTCGATGATACCGTGCACCGTCTCCCAACCCGGCGCGCCGAGCTGCCCGATCTCGCCGTCCAAGGCTTGTGCGATCAACCGTCCGGCGAACAATTCCAGGCGCTCGCGGCTATCGCCAACGGTGCGCCAAGGCTCGTCGCTGATGTCGCGCAAAGCCTCGGGACGCTCGCCGGTCCAAGGTTCGGCCAAGGCACAATCGAGTGGATCGAAACCCAACCCGAACGCCTTCGCCAGCGCCCGCAGCAGGCTCGACTGGGCGCCCTTGCCGTCACCCCGGGGAATGCGCAACAACGCCAGCAAGGTGTCGATGCGCAGGCGGCCGCTGGGCGATTCGCCAAAGATGTGCAAGCCGTCGCGGATCTGCGATTCCTTCAAGTCGCACAGATAGGTGTCCAGGCGCGGCAGCCAGATCGCCGCGTCGGCGTCACTGTCGAGGGCGGCGTCGAGTTGCAGCTCGCGATCGATATGCGTCTCGCGCACCAGGGCGAGGATGTCCCGTTGCAATTCCCTGGCGCGGCGCGGATCGAGCAGTTGCGCCTCGTAGTATTCGTCGGCGAGCAACTCCAGGTTACGCAGCGGCCCGTAGGTTTCAGCCCGGGTCAGCGGTGGCATCAGGTGGTCGATGATCACCGCCTGGGTGCGACGCTTGGCCTGCGCGCCCTCGCCCGGGTCGTTGACGATAAACGGATAGATGTTTGGCAGCGGTCCCAGCAGCGCATCCGGCCAGCAGTTCTCTGACAGCCCGACGCCTTTGCCCGGCAGCCATTCGAGGTTGCCGTGCTTGCCGACGTGGATCACTGCGTGGGCGCCGTAGGTGTAGCGCAACCAGAAATAGAACGCCAGGTAGGCATGGGGCGGAACCAGGTCCGGGTCGTGGTACACCGCGCTCGGATCGACCTGATAACCCCGCGCCGGCTGGATGCCGACGAACGTCAGGCCCAGGCGCAAGCCGGCGACCATCAAGCGCTCGTCGCGGAACATCGGGTCCTGCTCGGGCGCGCCCCAACGCGCCAGCACCGCTTGGCGATTGGCCTCGGGCAGCGCGTCGAACATTGCCTGGTACGCGTCCAGGGCCAGGCTCTGATGGCAGGGCCGCAGGTCGAGGCTGTCCAGGTCGTTAGTGACGCCGCCGAGCAATTGCTGGATCAACCCGGTGCCGCTGACTGGCAGCTCGGCGGACAGCGGATACCCTTCGGCCCGCATCGCCCGCAGGATATTCAACGCCGCCGCCGGCGTGTCCAGGCCAACCCCGTTGCCGATGCGCCCATCCCGGGTCGGGTAATTGGCGAGAATCAGCGCCACACGTTTTTCGCCGTTGGGCAGGCGCGCCAGGGTGGTCCAGCGCCGGGCCAGTCCGGCGACAAAATCCATGCGCTCGGGCACCGCCCGGTAGCACACCACGTCGCTCTGGCTGCGCTCGCTGCGCCAGGCCAGGTCCTTGAAGCTGATGGGCCGGCTGATGATGCGTCCGTCCAGTTCCGGCAAGGCGATGTGCATCGCCAGGTCCCGCGGGCCCAGGCCTTGTTCGCTGGCGCGCCAGCCGGGTTCGTTGTCCTGGGCGCAGATCGCCTGGATCACCGGGATATCGCGACGAAACGGCCGCAGGTGCGGCGCTTCCGGACTGGATTGCGCGAAGCCGGTGGTGTTGAGAATTACACCCGCCGCTACCTCGTCCAGCCAGTCTTCTACCTGGGCCAGACAGGCGGGTTCCTTGAGGCTCGCCACCGCGATCGGCAAGGGATTGAGCCCCGCCGCTTGCAGGCGCTGGCAGAACACATCGATGAACGCGGTGTTCGCGGCTTGCAGGTGCGAGCGATAAAACAACAGCGCCGCCACCGGTTCGCCGGCCTGCCAGTCAGCTTGCCAGTCGTTCAGGGTCGCGTTGTTTTTTTCCGGATGATAGATCGCCGTCCGCGCCAGGGGCTGGGGCTCGCCCCACGAATAATCGCGGCCAAACCATTGGCTGCCGAGGTGACGGAACAGGTTCAGGGCGTTTTCCAATCCGCCCTGGCGGAGAAATTGCCAGAGCCGATCGCGATCTTCGACAGGCACGTTGCTCAAGTCGCTGAGCTCCGGATCCGGGCGGTCGTCCCCCGGTACCAGGATCAGCTTCACCCCGCGACCGGCCAGCTCCATCAGCCGCTCGATGCCGTAGCGCCAATAGCCGATGCCGCCGTGCAGCGACAGCAAGATGACCTTGGCGTGTCGCAGCACATCCTCGAAATACAGGTCCACCGAGGCGTGGTTCTGCACCTGCATCGGGTTGGCGAGGCGGAACTGCGGATAATCGTCCGGCAACTGCCGCGCCGCTTCGGCCAGCAGCGCCAGGCTGGAATCGCCGCTGCACAGGATCACCAGCTCGGCGGGGGTTTGCCCGAGGTCGGCGATGTTGTCATCCGACACGAAACCGCCGGGCTGGGTCCTGAGCAGGTGCATGGCTCAGGCGCTGAGGGCGGCGCGCAACTGCGCTTCGAGCAGCCCGGCGTCCAGGGCCTGGCCGATCAATACCAGCCGCGTTACCCGCGCTTCGTCGGCGCCCCACTGGCGGTCGAAGTGCTTGTCGAAGCGCGTGCCGACGCCTTGGATCAGCAGGCGCATCGGCTTGTTCGGGATGGCTGCGAAACCCTTGACCCGCAGCACGTCGTGCTGGACCACCAGTTGCGTCAACGCGTCCAGTAGCAGGCTTTCGTCAGCCTGGGGCAGCTCGATGGAAATCGAATCGAAGGCATCGTGATCGTGGTCGTCGTCATCGCCGTCGTGGTGGTGGTCGTGATGGCTGTGGCGGCTGTCGATGTGCTCTTCGGAGCCCGCGCCCAAGCCGATCAGCACGTCCAGCGGCAAGCGACCGCTGCTGGCTTCGATGACCTTGACCGCTGGCGGCAGTTCTTCGGCGACCTCCAGGCGCACTTTTGCCAGGTCCTCGGGGTTGATCAGGTCGGCTTTGTTGAGGATCACCAGGTCGGCGCTCGCCAGTTGATCGGCGAACAGCTCGTGCAGCGGCGATTCATGGTCGAGGTTCGGGTCCAGCTTGCGCTGGGCATCGACCTTGTCCGGGAACGCGGCAAAGGTGCCGGCGGCGACGGCCGGACTGTCCACCACGGTGATGACCGCATCAACGGTGCAGGCGCTGCGGATTTCCGGCCATTGGAAGGCCTGGACCAGCGGCTTGGGCAAGGCCAGGCCAGAGGTTTCGATGAGAATATG
>Ga0308169_10004629_pt1 | contig 12797 bp, 12 predicted proteins | sample PhyBR1_2_FD_202139 | JGI IMG/M metagenome (GOLD analysis project Ga0308169, IMG submission 202139) | Phyllosphere microbial communities from UC Gill Tract Community Farm, Albany, California, United States - DLSLSB.R1 | ecosystem: Host-associated > Plants > Phyllosphere > Unclassified | place...
AACCTATGCGTCAGCTATAAGACTGCATTTTCTTCTTGTGGGTTTGTCGGGGCCAGTCGTCAGGATAAGCAGCGACATGAGGTCCCATTAGATGATCCCTTAGGGACTTCTCTATGCTATCCCGATGCTATCCCGATGCTATCCCGATGCTATCCCGATGCTATCTCAGAGCGAACGGCCGTCTGCCATGAGCAGAAACACTGTTTCCTCGTCAGTTTGGGGTTGACGCACAGCAACGGTTGATGGGATAATGGTTCGTCCCTATGGGGCATTTTTGGACCCTACAACTTTTTCAGTTCCCTCAAGGAAGTGAAAAGATTTCTAAAACCGCTTTTGCGGGACTCATCTGAAGCTGTCAGTGCAAACTGGCGCCATCTATAACCGTCAGTGCAAGCTGGCGCAGCGCAATCATCGCCGTCTTTCGATAGAGCAGCCTAATGGCTGTTTTTTTGTTCTATCGCTCTGAATCACGGTTGGATACAGAGTGTCGAGAAAACCCGATAACCATGCGGGTTTGCGGACATTCCTGAACACAGCAATCCCACAGAACCGAAAGTACATTGCCAACACGATGCCTGGCGCGATCGTCGCCGGCGTGCTTTCGACCATACAAGACGTACCACGCCTCGATAACTCTACGGGAAAAAAGCCGACCTCCGGCACCGACCGGACACAGGATGCGCTGGGCCACCTGGCCCGGGCTACTGCTGACCTCTGCGCACGTCTACGGACGTGAAAAAAATCACATCGGGTGCTAGCGCCGCCCAGAACTCGCCGAGATGGCGGGAGCGCTACGCAAGAAACTGCGTAAATGTTCGGGTCCTGGCAGCGTCAAGTCAGGCGATCGGTAGCCGAAAGGCGCCGGCGCGTTGTCGAAAGCCGATGAAGGCGGCAACGCGAAATCATTCTTCTTACGTTAGGGCCCTTCACCCCTGGCACAAATCCGGTTTGCTCCACTCCATTTTCTAGGACATGGGGCGTGACGCAATAGGGCGTCGATGAACTAGAAGATGGAGTAATAAATATGGAAATTATCGTACTACTGAACATGATCCTGGCCGCAAACGCACACACGCGGGTAAATGGGAAGGTGGCGAGTGAACGTACCGTCCAAGCAGCGGGCGAAGCTTTGCGCGCCATCTTTCGTCTTTTGGTGAAGTTGGGGTATCGAATAGAAGACCCTAAAAATATTAACGAGAAACATATCAAGGCCCTCTGCGGCGAGTGGTACAGGCTTAACCGATCGCCTAAAACAATCCAGGGTTACCTGTCGCACCTGCGTACTTTTTGCGGTTGGATAGGGAAAAAGGGACTGGTTAAGGATGTTTATCACTATTTGCCACACGTACCGAAAGGCGAACTTCGCGTGAAAACTGTTGCAGAGAAAACCAAAAGCTGGGCAGAAGTGGGGATCGACGTTGGTGCCAAGGCTGCTGAGGCAGCGGCATTAGACTGGCGCTTCGGCTTGATGATCATGGCCCAGGTGGCGTTTGGTCTTCGCCGGATGGAAGTGCTGCAAATGCAACCGTGGAAAAACGATAAGGGAGACAAGTTTGCCGCGTATGCGACCAAAGGCGGCCGCCCACGCGACATCGAAATCGACACGCCGGTCCAGCGTGCGGTATTGGACCTGATCAAGTCAAAGATCGGTAGAAAGGAATATTTAGGCTGGCCAACGAAAGCAGATGGCAGTGCCGGTTCGTTGAAATATTCGAAGCGTCGCTACAATTATTTGATGGAAAAAATCGGCATCAATAAAGTGATGGCGGAAGTGACTGGCCATGGTCTTCGTGCGCAATTTGCAGAGAACGCGGCCCTGCTGAAAGGCCTTATTCCGCCGACGTTGGGAGGAACGCCAGGGCAAATGCCGCGCGTGGATCGCGACCTGATCAAGCTGCAGGTTAGTGAAAATCTAGGACATTCGCGTGAATCTATTACCGGTGCATATTATGGTGGTTTCGGTCGCGAAACGACACTGGACGGGCCGGGGCGCGCCAAGGAAATGATTGAGCAGTGTCTGGCTACGATTACGGCCGATCAATTGCGGCCAATCGCTGATGACCGGCTAGCGCAGTGCGCATGCCTCGGCGCCGAGCTAATGGCAATTCAGGTTTATGACGATCCCAGAAAGATTCAGCTCCTATGGGAGCACTACAGCCGGCGCCATAGTGTTGAGTGGATTCCTCCGGTGTCTGGGTCCAACTTGGCGGCGCTCGAGGCAGCGGCTATCTCTATTCTCCGTGCCAAAGGTTGACTTGCGCGACAAGGGACCGCTGATATGGTGTTTTCTAGTAGCAACCATAAACCAGCCAAAGGAAGCATATGAACGATTTATTCGACCACCTCAAACGTGTCGCTGTAGCCGATACCAGGCTTTTCTTCCAGCCCTATGTCGCAGTGGGCCGCGCGATTCGCTCGGCCTATAGATTCATCAAGGAAGAAATAAGAAGGGCATGCAAATAGTCGTTCGGCATTGTTGGGAAATTGACTTCACGCAGCTGCCGGAAGACGCCTGACGTGAGGTCGATCATCCTTAGTGCTGCCACGGGCACGCCGGGGGACACTGGCTCAGCCATGGGGGAGCCAGGATCGCGGCGACTTTGCCTGATTCTATTTGACTAACGGCCCGTGTGTGCGAGCAGAAACGACATATCCTTATGCGTCCGCCAACTCAGGTGTTTATCGCATGAGCTAACACGAAACCATTCGTTTCCAGGCCGATAACCGACCATTACTATCTTCGCAAGGTCATGACTTGTCATGACAGGACATGAGAGCCCTTGCGAATGACAACCTTCCGCCCCGTCGAACAATCCGCCATCCCGCTTTACTCCCAAGTGCGCGAACGCTTGCGCGAGCGCATCGTTGACGGCACCTACGCACCGCACGCTCAGTTACCGGCCGAAAGCGTGATCAAGTCCATCTTCGGTGTTTCCCGCATCACGGTTCGCCAAGCCCTGAACGACCTGCACAAGGAAGGCATGATCTTCAGCGTGCCCGGCAAAGGTACCTTCGTGGCGAAGACGCGCCCCAGCCAGGACCTGACGCGGCTCGAAGGCTTCGGCGAAGCGATGTCACGCAAGGGCTACCGCATCGTGAACGAGATCGTGGGACACGCCCAGGTCGAGGCACCTGCCACCGTGGCGGCGCAACTGCGTCTGCCGTGTGGGGCGCCCGTCACGGAGATCCGCCGCGTGCGCCACCTGGACCGCGAGCCCGTGTCGTACGAGATCACCTATCTGCCGCCCGCCATCGGCGAACGGCTGCGCAGCGAGAACTTGGCCGAGCGCGATATCTTCCTGATCCTGGAAACCGACTACGCGATCGCGCTGAGCCACGCCGACATCCAGATCGGCGCCATCAATGCGCAAGCCGAGCTGGCCACCGCCCTCTCCGTCGCCCCCGGCACGGCCCTGCTACGCATCGAGCGCCTGACGTTCACGAGCGAAGGCGTACCGCTCGATTTCGAATACCTGTACGTGCGCGGCGAAGCGTTCCAGTACGCGCTGCGCTTGCCCCGCCACCCGCACTCCGCCCAATTTGCCGCCTCAGGAAGCTAATATGGAAACCCAACAAGAAACCAAGGTACAGACGGTCGACGTCCTCGTGATCGGGGGCGGCACCGCCGGCCCGATGGCCGCCGTCAAGGCCAAGGAAGCCAATCCGCAGCTGCGCGTGCTGCTGCTCGAGAAAGCCAACGTCAAGCGCAGTGGCGCGATCTCGATGGGCATGGATGGCCTGAACAACGCCGTCGTGCCGGGCTTTGCCACGCCTGAGCAGTACGTTAAGGAAATCACGGTCGCAAACGACGGCATCGTGAACCAGAAAACGGTGATGGCGTACGCGCAGAACAGCTACGCGATGATCCAGGAACTGGACTCCTGGGGTGTGAAGTTCGAGAAGGACGAGACCGGCGACTACGCGATGCGCAAGGTCCACCACATGGGCACCTACGTGCTGCCGATGCCGGAAGGCCATGACATCAAGAAGGTGCTGTACCGCCGCCTGAAGCGCGCCCGGGTCGAGATCACCAACCGTCTCGTCGCCACGCGCCTGCTGACCGCTGCGGACGGTTCGATCGCAGGGGCAATGGCCTTCGATTGCCGCACGGCCGAGTTCCACGTGATCCGCGCCAAGTCGGTCGTGCTGTGCACCGGTGCCGCTGGCCGCCTCGGCCTGCCCGCCTCGGGCTATCTGTTCGGCACATACGAAAACGCCACCAATGCGGGCGATGGCTACAGCATGGCCTATCACGCCGGAGCCGAACTCTCCGGAATCGAGTGCTTCCAGATCAACCCGCTGATCAAGGACTACAACGGTCCGTCGTGCGCCTACGTAACCGGCCCGTTCGGTGGCCACACGACCAATGCGAATGGTGAACGCTTCATCGAATGCGACTACTGGAGCGGCCAGATGATGCAGGAGTTCTATAACGAGCTCCAGGGTGGTAACGGCCCCGTGTTCCTCAAAATGAACCATCTGGCCGAGGAAACCATCCAGACCATCGAGACCATCCTGCACTCGAACGAGCGCCCGAGCCGCGGCCGCTTCCATGAAGGGCGCGGGACGAACTACCGTGAGCAGATGGTCGAGATGCACATTTCCGAGATCGGCCTGTGCAGCGGCCACTCGGCGTCCGGCGTATGGGTCGACGAGCATGCGCGTACCACGGTGCCCGGTCTGCATGCGGCCGGCGACCTGGCTTGCGTGCCGCACAACTACATGCTGGGCGCCTTCGTCTACGGCCGCCTGGCCGGCGAAAGCGCGGCCGCGTGGTGCGCGACGCACGAGCTGCCGGACGTCGACCAGGAACAGGTGGCGCGCGAGCGCGAGCGCGTGCTTGCGCCCTTGAGCCGCGAGGACGGACTGCCGCCGAACCAGGTGGAATACAAGCTGCGCCGCATGGTCAACGACTACCTGCAGCCGCCGAAGGTCACGCGCAAGATGGAGATCGGCCTGCAGCGCTTCGAGTCCATCCGCGCGGACCTCGACCGCATCCAGGCGCGCAATCCGCACGAGCTGATGCGCGCGATGGAAGTGCACTTCATCCGCGACTGCGCCGAGATGGCGGCACGCGCATCGCTGTACCGTACCGAGAGCCGCTGGGGTCTGTACCACAACCGCGTGGACCACCCGAGCCGCAACGACGCCGACTGGTTCGTGCACGTGCAGCTGAAGAAGGAAGGCGACGAGATGGTGTGCTTCAAGCGTCCGGTCGAGCCGTATATCGTCGACCTCGACGACAACGAGAAGGCAGCCTACAACAGCCTGCGCGTGTCGAAATCGGCCGCCCCTGCCGAGGACGCCGCCGCACCGCAGCCGATCGCCGCCTGACACCGAGAACAACAGCGAGGAAAACACCATGCCGACCACCATCAACATCACCAGCGTCCCCGTCACCGTGAACGAGGACAAGTGCATCGCGCACAAGGGCTGCACCGTGTGCGTGGACGTATGCCCGCTCGACGTACTGGCCATCGACCTCGTCAAGGGAAAGGCCTATATGAAATTCGACGAATGCTGGTATTGCATGCCGTGCGAGAAGGATTGCCCGACCGGCGCCGTGCACGTCGACATCCCTTATTTGCTGCGCTGATCGGCTGCGCTGCGCTGCGCTGTTGCGCTGCCTGACCGCCACTCATCCATTACCGGAACCAGGAGAACAAAAATGAAGCTGCATCCGAATCCACGTCGTACCATCCTCGGCCTGGCGCTGTCCTTACCGCTGGCGCTGGGCCTGGCGCCTGGCACCGCCAGTGCGGCCGAAACGATTCGCATCGCCATCGGCACGCAGGACACGACGATTAATTGCGCCACCGGCGGCCTCCTGATCCGTGAACTGGGCCTCCTCGAGAAATACCTGCCCCATGATGGCAAGTACAAGGACGTCAAGTACGATGTCCAGTGGAAGAACTTCACGTCGGGCGCCCCGCTGACCAATGAAATGGTCGCCGGCAAGCTGGACATCGGTTCGATGGCCGACTTCCCCGGTTCGTTCAACGGCGCCGCGCACGAAAAGGCCGGCAAGAAGAGCATCTTCGTGACCGTGCTGTCGGGCAGCGTCCTTGGTTCGGGCAACGGCATCGTCGTGCCGAAGAATTCCCCCGTTCAGTCGCTGGCCGAACTGAAGGGCAAGACGATCTCGGTGCCGTTCGCCTCCACCGCCCACGGTATGCTGCTGCGCGCTGTGAAGGCGCAAGGCTGGGATCCGGATAAGGATGTCAACATCACCACCCAGGCCCCGGAAGTGGCTGGTTCTGCCCTGCAGAGCAACAAGGTCGATGCGCACGCCGACTTTGTGCCGTTTGCCGAGCTGTTCCCGCACCGGAATTTCGCCCGCAAGATCTACGACGGGTCGCAAGCCAAGGCACCGACGATGCATGGCAGCCTGGTCGACGCCGGCTACGCCCGGAAATATCCCGAAATCGTGATGGCCTTCCTGCGCGCCGCCATTGAGGCCGACCGCCTCATCGCCGCCGAGCCGGAAAAGTACAGTGAACTGATCGCCAAGGTTACCGGCATCGAGGCCGAGGTGAACTACCTGTTCCACGGCCCGGTGGGCCTCCAGACACGCGACTTCACGTGGAAGCCGGAGTACCGCCAGGCCGTGAATACCTCGATCGAGACGCTGCGCCTTCTGAAGCGCACCGACTCCGACATTGACGCGAACACGTTCATCAATGACACGTACATCCGCGCCGCGTTCAAGCAGGCCGGCCTGGACTACGACAAGCAGCTCAAGAACTATGAAAAGCTGCCGCTCAAGGCCAAGGATGCCGTAACCGCCAAGCCGATCACGGACTTCAAGCATCTGACGCAGATCTGGGTGCAGGGTGAGCCGCTGGTGCGCCACTATGCCAGCGCCGACACGGCGTTTGCCGAACTGCGCAAGCTGGAGCAGTCCGGAAAGAAGATCCGCACTGTGTACGCGCATGACCAGGATTCGGGCCTGAAGCTGCTCGCTGGCGATGCCTGGTACGTCGTGAAGGGCAAGGACAAGGAGAAGGAAATCAGTGCGTTCCTGCTGAAAGCGGATGCGCAAGCCTGGGCCGCAAAGAACAAGGGCACCGTCGTCGATTTCGACACGCTGAACGCCGGCAAAGCGATTTAACGCGTTACCCCAACGACCAGGAGCCGCCGTGCAAGCGCTTTCAACTCCATCGATCCAACCGGCCGCGCTGCGGCTTGCCGCCCGCTGGCTGCTGCGCGCGCTGTCGCTCGTCGCCTGCGTAGCGGCCTGGCAGTGGGCGTCCACGCGCCAGGTCGACCTTGGGCTGGTCACGTTCCAGAACGTGCCCTCGCCCAAGGATGTCGTCGACGCTGCCGGGGTACTGATCGCATCGCCGAAGCTGGGACAGCATCTTGGCGCCAGCATCGGGCGCGTGTTCTTCGGCTTCGCTGCGGCGACGGCGATCGGCATCCCGCTGGGCCTTGCAATCGGCCGTTCGCGGCTGCTCGAGGATCTGCTGCTGCCGCCGCTCGAGATGCTGCGTCCCATCCCGGCCGTGGCCTGGATCCCGCTGGCGATATTGATGTTTCCGTCGTCTGAGATGTCGATGGTGTACATCACCTTCATAGGCGCGCTGTTTCCAATTTTGCTGAACACGATCCACGGCGTCGAGGGCGTCGACCCACGCCTGGTCGCGTCGTCACGTAGCCTGGGCGCCGGTGGCTGGACCATCTTCACCGAAGTAATACTGCCGGCTTCGGCGCCGTTCATCGTCACCGGCCTGTCGATCGGGATGGGCACCGCCTGGTTCTGCCTCGTGACGGCAGAGATGATCTCGGGCCAGTTCGGCATCGGCTACTACACCTGGGCGTCGTACACGATCCAGAACTACCCTGAGATCGTCGTCGGCATGCTGTTCATTGGCGTCATCGGCATGGGGTCGAGCGTGCTGGTGAAAAAGATCGGCGACCTGTTCCTGCCCTGGTACCACATGCAAAGGAAGAAGCGATGAATACCTCCTCCGTGCTCGAACGTCGCCTCGACAGCGCCGCGGGACTTGCTAGCAGTAGCGCCGGCCACGCCACCGGTACCGGTGAAATCGAGATTCGTAACCTGAGCATCCGGCTGGGCGAAGGTCGCCAGGCCTTCGAAGCCGTGCAGGAAATCTCGCTCAGCATCGCGCCTGGTGAATTCATCTGCGTGCTGGGTCCTTCCGGCTGCGGCAAGTCGACGCTGCTCGGGGCGCTGGCCGGCCACTGGCAGCCGAGTGGCGGCACGATCCGCCTGGACGGGCAGCCGATTGCCGGCCCGCACCCGGACCGCGGCCTCGTATTCCAGCAGCACACGCTGTTCCCATGGAAGAAAGTGCTCGACAACGTCGCCTTTGGCCTGAAGATGAAAGGGGTAGGGCGCAGCGAGCGGCACACCCAGGCGCGCGAGCTACTCGAACTGGTGGGATTGGCCGGCTTCGAGGACCGCTATCCGGTCCAGCTCTCGGGCGGCATGCAACAGCGTGTGGAAATCGCCCGGGTGCTGATCAACAACCCACGCGTGATGCTAATGGACGAGCCGTTCGGCGCCCTCGACGCGCAGACGCGCCTGAAGATGCAAGAGCTGCTGCTGGAGGTGTGGGCGCGCGTAAAGACCACCATCATGTTCATTACGCATGACATTGACGAAGCGCTGTTCCTGGCCGACCGCATCCTGGTGATGAGCCCACGCCCGGGCCGCATCATAGAAGAGATCCGGCTCGACTTCGCCCGGCCGCGCCACCCGGACCTGATGACGTCGCCACACTTCACGCAACTGAAGCGCCACTGCCTGGCACTGCTGCATCCGACGAGCAACCTCGTCCCGCTGGAGCGCCTGAGCCCACTCGGCCCGCCGCCGTTCGACCACAAGAATTTTGCTGTCTAAGCCCCATTTTTTAGGAACCACCGTGAACTTCGACGACTACGACGACCCCGAACTGCCGGCGATCGCGCTCCGCCTGCAACACAACGACGCCACCGTGCGCCGCATCGCTGTGCTCGACCTGGCCGACCTGGACGGCGAGGCCCATGTCCCGCTGCTCGTCGGCGCGCTGACGGACCAGAATGGCGCCGTCCGCGCCGAAGCGGCCAGAGCGCTGGAAGCTTATGAATCATCGACGACCGTGCAGGGCCTGGCGCGCCTGCTGTCCGACGCCGACGCCGACGTGCGCGCCGCCGCGGCGCAGAGCCTGTCGGAACTGAAGCTGCCGGCGTCGGCCGCGGAACTCATCCCCTTCATCAATAGCAGCGACAGTTTCGTGCGTGCGGCCGCACTGCGCGGCGTGCGCGAGTTGCGCATACCCGACAGCTTCGGCCCAGCGCTGGGCGCGCTGACGGATGGGGCTCCGCTGGTGCGTCGCGAAGCCGTCGCAGTGCTGGGTTACCTGAAACGGCCGGAAGGCGTGAGCGCGCTGACGGCCATCGCCGCCCAAGACCCGTCGCCCGAGGTGCGCCGCGCCGCCGTGGGCGCCCTGGGCTTCGCCAGCGACGACACTGTGCTTCCTGCTTTGCTGGCGGCACTGCGCGACGCGGAATGGCAGGTGCGCGAGGAAGCGGCCACCACGCTCGGCAAACTGCGTCTGCAAGCCGCAGCGCCGGCGCTGATCGCAGCCCTGGACGACGCCTATTGGCAGGTGCGCCTGCGCGCCGCCCGCAGCCTCGGCCGCCTGCGCAGCATCGATGCGCTGCCGAACCTGATCGTGGCGCTGACGCACACGATCAGCAATCTGCGCAAGGAAGCCGCCCTGGCGCTGGGCGAGATCGCTTCCCCCATCGCGCTGCCTGCCCTGCAGGAAGCCGCCAACGATCCCGATCCTGAGGTGCGCAAGTCGGTGCGCCTGGCGATCCAGCAGACGCAGGCGGCGGCATGAGCCCGCCCTTGGAGCGCATCGAAAATCATACGGTGCAGGGCGTGCTTTCCCTGCATTTCGCGGACGGGACGGTGGCCAGCCTGCCACATGCGCGACTGCGGTGGGCCTGTCCCTGCTCCGAATGCCGCGCACTGCGGCGCGCCGGCAATGAAGTCGACGTGGACGCGCAGGTGCGGCTGGATGCGCTCGAGCCGGTTGGCACGTATGCGCTCAACCTAGTGTTTTCGGACGGACACCGGCGGGGCATCTACCCGTATCCAATGCTCATCGGCCTTGGGGGCGAAAACGGGGCACTCAACATTATTCCAAGCCCCGGCTGAGGTGGATTTACTGCTTAGGCAGAACGCTAATCGACTCGCCAGCCTTAAACCGCGCAATCACCGTCAGGCGCTGTGGGTCCAATGGGCTGGGTGGGCGGCCCATGGTTTTCCCCCTCAGCCTTTCGATCAGTGAGGCAGGAGTGGTGGTGCTCGGCCGCCGGATTACGCTCCAACTGAACCATCACCGCCCACATGACGTCCTGCGCGAGCTACATGGCTTAGTGCAAGGTCGAGAACTTCGGCGGACCTGACGCTGAGGGCCGCGGTGCCTACAAGCCGATAATCCGCCGTCGGACTCGCTGAGCAAAAAAAAAGCCCGCTGTGAGCGGGCGACAAATCTATTTTCTTGGAGGAGAAAGTAGAGGAGACAGGAGCATAATGCGGCATTGCAGCAAATAAATCCACTTGCATTTCGTAATGCTGGATATATAAGTAGCGCATATCAGTTGAGCTGTTCGTACCGGTCATCTCATGTATACAACTTGGCCCGCATCGACTGTCCAGCATGCAGGGTGAACCGACAGCGTCTCGCCTTAGGCAAGCTTCAATAGCCTCGAATACTGGGAAATTAAGTCGATGCCGCAGTTACGCGATTGAGGACGGATCTTTGCTGGCCGACTATGGCGAGGGCGGCATCGACGCCCACCGCGGTCCGTGCGAACCAGGCAACCAAGTTAGCGATCAGTCCGCTGCGCTGGGGGGCGCGGTGCCGTGACTGCAAGACCTTTAAATAGGCTTGCGCAGGGCGCCTCGGACAAAAGCTGCACGAACCTTCAGCATGGCGAAAGCAAGGACAAGTTGGCCAAGGAGCGTCAATCGCCTCAGCGGCCGGATGATAATTGGTATTATCATCTGCACGTTTTTGAAGAAAACGCTGGTGCGCTCCCTGCCTAGTTTTTAGGCAATGGCCCAAGATCTGCATGAACGCTAGGTCATGCATCCTTGCTTCGCACCTAGCAGCGCTCTTCTCCTCAAAAGCGCAGCGATGTGTCTCCTAACGTTACTGTGAAAATCGGTTAAATTCTAAAATCGTCTAGCGTCTTACCGCCAGCTAATCCATCAGCAATCCACCTTGGCTGCCGGCCACGGCCAGTCCACGTCTGAGCATTATCAGCTGGGTTTCGGTACTGCGCTTCCACCTTTTTGCCAGTGCCCTTCGATTTTCCGCCATTATTCGCAAGCAGCTCTTCTACCGAAACACCCAAACCCTGAGCAATAGCCAGGATCTGTTCACGCGCTTTTGTTACTTCTTGCTGCTGGCGATTCTTAATTTCTTTTTCAATTTCAACTTGCAAACCTTTAAGTTCACTCAAGTTGTAGTCCGACAGATCCACCTTGGCCATATTCTTCCTTCTTTGTTAGGGTTGCTTGTGACAAAATTCCACGAGCGATTCTACTATGGACAGGCTATTGAAGCGTGTTCACGACTTGCGGTTTCTACTAAGGATGAGCGCCGTGGCACACAAGAAGTAAAACAGGTTTTAGAAATGGATATGCTCCTTCGATGATCGCCGATCAACGCGCTATTACTTTTCCGAGAACCGCAGCATTCAAGCCGTGCTATTTTGGAAAAAGAGTCTACCCACGGCTCCCTCTGAATCCGTTTCCGATCAATCCTGTTCAGAGGTTCACATGGCTCAAGCCACCTCGCTCCAGCCGGGGCAAATCCGTCACCTTCTCCGCGTCACTGGGGCCACTAGCAGGCATCCTGAGCGAGACACCCTTGTTCTGCTGCTGGGCTTAACTGCCGGCATGCGCGTAACCGAGATCGCACAGATCGAAGTGCAAGACGTGCTGTTCCCATCGGGTGCGCTTCGCGAAGAAATTAGCCTGCGCGCCGCGATCACCAAAGGATGCCGGCAACGTTGCATCTACCTGAGCCATGCAAAGGCCATTGACGCAATCGATCAATACCTGAGCTACCGGGTTATGCGGCGCCTGCGAACGACCAGCGATCCGAACCGCTATCGAGGGCTTGAGCCAGCGAGCAAGCTGATCCTGACACACAAGGGTTACAAGTTCCATCTCAACACGAAGCGCAGGGTGAGCTGGGCCGGCGAGCCAGTCGATTACTTCGCGTGCGACAGCTTGCAATCGCACGTTACAAAGCTGTACAGAGACGCCGGCATACGAGGCGGGTCTTCGCACAGCGGTAGACGCACGATGGCATCCAGGCTGATCCAGCAAGGAGCGGATGTGGAAACCGTCCAACTGCTACTGGGACACGCCGAACTGGACCACGTTCGCCCATATCTCCAGGTGTTGCAGGACCGCCTGGAAGAGATGTTCACGAACGTCCTTTGACGGCAGAGTCTGCATCACAACGCCAGTAGTGCAACCAGCAACCATACGGTTGCGATCGCTAAGTGAAGTCTCGTCAACTTTTCATGGACCAGACATGTACGCAGCTATAAAATTGCACAGACGAAATCTGCAATGAACGATACCAGCCCTAATCCGATGGACATTGACGCCACACTCGACACACATCAGTCGGTCTACCGCGAGCGCCTCCTAGAGCATCTGCTAATAGGAGATCTGCTGAAGTACTCCTGGCTGCACGCTGGAGCAAAGCTTGAGGTCTCGCAGCCGTCGATCGACCGATCGGGCCACGACGTAGTCTTGG
>Ga0308169_10004630_pt1 | contig 12796 bp, 10 predicted proteins | sample PhyBR1_2_FD_202139 | JGI IMG/M metagenome (GOLD analysis project Ga0308169, IMG submission 202139) | Phyllosphere microbial communities from UC Gill Tract Community Farm, Albany, California, United States - DLSLSB.R1 | ecosystem: Host-associated > Plants > Phyllosphere > Unclassified | place...
AATTATTTAAACAGGCTCGCGGACATAACCAGGAAGTTCCACTATTATTGTCCCCGTTCGCCCAGTGTCAGGCTCTTTACCAGTGCATGGAATGCCGAGGCCGTCCCACTGGGCGAACACCTTTCGGTTTCAAGTGCTGCCGATAATTTCAGAGGTACTTGGGTCAGCAGGATAGGCGGATACCTGAACGGCTATCTGTGAATTAACCGATGACAGGCGAACGCCAATCATCGGAACCCGAGGTGCCGCTGACTTCGTGTGTCCAAGTGATCTTGCGGTACGTGAAGTGCACATCCTCCAAATGGGTGAAATGCGAATTTGCAGGGTCTTGGCAATTGAACATGTAATCCTTGATCTCAACGATGATCGCGTCCCACAGCGTGGTGGTGAAATAATGTTCCTGCGTACCCGCTGCTGATGTTCTGAACCACTGTATGGCAACTTCTTCCATGCGCTCTCCACTGGTGAGAGCTCCCTGCAGCAGAGGCGTCGCCTTGTCGAATACTTTCGTAACGATGAGAGGGTGATGCACGCGTTGGCCGGTTGGCTGGCCGGATTGAGGATCACGCGGAATGGTCACCCGATGCTCGAAACCTTGCACCATGATTCTGTCTTCGCGTCCCTCCTGAAAAATGTTGCCAACCGAGTCGGCTGTAAATGCTCCGGCAGTAATCAGGCCTTGTTTGATGCCGGTGATGGTCATATACGCTGGGGTAGCCAATGGATGCTCTCCTTCCTGGATAACTAAAGGGCCCCGGGGCGGGGAATCGCCCGGGGTGGCCTGACGGTTATCAAGTGCTGTGCCAGTTTTGCCAATGTCTTTTAAATCAACGGGTTGAACAAGTCCGCTGACGAGTTGCCCTCCAGATATACCGAAAAACACCCAAGCAGTTGCGCGGCTCAATGCAGCTCTTCGCACACTGACCAAACCCGCGGGACCTGCACCGCACGACCTGCCCGACGCACCCAGCGGCAGCCAGTGCCGTGCAATTTGTTGCCGTTTCGGCTGAAGGCTTGTGCCTACAGACCCAACGCCGCCCTGCACTCATCGATGGAGCGCTGTTGCGTCTGGGCATACAGGCCCAGCTCATCGATGGTGGTGCGCCCCAGCGCCTCTTCAAAAGCCTGGCGGTTGGACTGGCCGGCGTAATGACTCTGGGCGGCATCGCCAAGGTTCGACTGGAAGATGCCGGCGGCGCTGACGGGCAGGAAGTCTTCGTAGACCAGGGGTTCGGCGCGCAGATATTGCTGCTCCAGCAAATGTTCCAGCGTGGTGGATTGTCCGAGTGTGCCCTTGGCGGCGAGGCCTTTTTGCGTCACGAAGTAACGGAAGTACGCCAGTGTCTGTCGACGCAGTTCATCGTGGTTGTCGGGGAACTGGGCAAAGTGTTCGCTCATCAGCGCGTTATAGCGCTCGGCGTTGGCCTCGTTGGGGAATTCCCCCAGGGCATCGCGGGCGGCGTTGAGCAATTGATCATAGAGCGCCCGCCCCTTGGGCGTAAGGGCGGCGCCGCGTTGTTCGATTTCGCCGAAGCGGGCGCTGTGGCTGCCCTGGCTCTGTGGCTGGTCGGTGAAGGCGACGGGCTCGTCGAGTGCCTTGAAACTGGTCTGGCGCAACAGGATCGGGCATTGGCGGCGGGGAGGGCCTTCGACCACGGCTTTGGGGGTGATGCCGTGCACCGGCATCTGGGCCTGGACGATATCGATGTCCAGGGTGCGCGGCGTCAGGTGGTTGATGTGTGGCCCCTTGAAGGCCACCACGTCGGCGATCAGGCGATGTTGGGCGCTCAGTTGCCGGTATTGTTCTGCGGTGACGGTGGCGCTGTGGTGCCAGCGAAAAGTCTCCAGGGCTTGTAGGACGAAGTCATCTGCCTGCGGCGCCGTCAGGCCACCCTGGCGTTCGGCCAGGTCTATGAGATCGAGGGCGCTGGCGGTGAATATCTGGCGTTTATCCAACACCGATTCGGCAAACGCCCGTAGCTCGGCGTTCTCGATCAGTTCCAGGCGCAGCAGCGAGGTGAACACGCGGAACGGGCTGACTTGCAATGCGGTTTCATGCACCGCGCGAAATGCGGTGGAATGCACCGGCACCCCGGCCGGCGTCAGGTCGTAATAACCCACCGGCTGCATGCCCATGACCGCGAACAGGCGGCCCAAGGTCGCCAACTCTGCGGCGGTGCCGACGCGGATCGCGCCATGGCGTTCCAGGTCCAGACGCTGCAGTTCGCCGGTGTTGCGCAGGTGGTCGGCCAGGGGCGGATCTTCTGCCAGCACCTGGGCGTTGGTTTGCTCGACCAATTTCATCAGTGCGCCATACAGCGGCACCTCGTCGCGGTACATGTCGGACATCGCTCTGGAGAAGCGCTGGCGGATCAGGTCGGGACTGATGAAGCTCATGGCGGGCGTTCCTGGTTAGGCTGATGGAAAGTGAAGGAAAGATCGCAGCCTTCGCTTGCCCCGACAAACGAAGAATCTTCAGGACTTCATTCTGCCAGGGACTGATCCACCAGCTCGATCCAGTGCCGCACGGGCGTGCGGCTGGCGCCGTCGAGGTGGTTCTGGCAGCCGACGTTGGCGGTGACGATCAGCTCCGCCAGGGCCGGCTGGGTCAGCGAATAGGTGCCGGCCGAGCCGCAACACAAGTGGCTGTCGGGCACGTTGGTGAGGTTGAAGCCCAGGCGCGTCAGCAAGGCTTCGACGCTGCCACCGAGTTTTTGTCCGTGCTGCAAAGTGCAGGGGCAATGGACGGCGATGCGCTGGTTCCTCGCCGCGCAAATCTGTTCCAGCGGTTCCTTGCCGAGTACCTGCACCAGATCCAGGGCTCGCTCGCTCACCCGTTTCGCCTTGGCGGCATAAGCGCGGTCGTGTTCCAGCAGGTGCCCGTAGTCCTTGATGAACGCACCACAGCCGCTGGCGGTCTGGACGATGGCTTCGGCGCCGTTTTCCAAGTGCGGCCACCAGGCATCGATGTTCTGTCGGGCGCGGTCCAGCCCGGTCGCCTGGGCGTCGAGGTGATAATCCAGGGCGCCGCAGCAACCCGCCTCGCGGCTGGGAATGACGCTGATGCCCAGACGGTCCAGCACCCGTGCGGCCGAGGCGTTGGTGTTGGGCGAGAGGCCCGGCTGTACGCAGCCTTCGAGCATCAATACCGTGCGTCCATGCCGGACCGCTGGTCGCTCTCCCTCAGGCGCGGAGTGTCGCGGCAGTTTGGCGCCCAGGCTCGTCGACAGCAGCGGGCGAAACACCGTCCCCAGGCGCAGCAGGGCCTTGAACCGCTGGGGGCTGCTCGCCAGGGTTCGCAGGCCCAGGCGCAGCGCCCGTTGGCCGACGGGACGGGGCACGCTTGCATCCACCACGGCACGGCCGATATCCAGCAAGTTGTGATAATCCACACCGGACGGGCAGGTGGTTTCGCAGTTGCGACACGACAGGCAGCGATCCAGGTGCAGCTGCGTGCTGGCGGTTGCAGGCTGGCCTTCGAGCACTTGTTTGATCAGGTAGATGCGCCCCCGCGGGCCGTCCAGTTCATCGCCGAGCAATTGATAGGTCGGGCAGGTGGCGTTGCAGAAACCACAATGCACGCAGCTGCGCAGGATCCGTTCGGCTTCCTCGGCGCGGGACAGGCGTTTGGCTTCGTCGCTGAAACGGGTTTGCATATCAGAACTCCGGGTACATCCGGCCGGGATTGAACAGCCCCAAGGGATCGAGCTGGGCCTTGAGCTGGCGGTGATAGCGCAGCAACGCCGGGGCCAGCGGTTGGAAAGGGGTATCGGTGGCGCCATGACGGTAACAGGTGGCGTGGCCGCCCAATTCATGGGCCAGGGCCTGCACCGTATCGGCATCGGTTTTCAGCCAGCGTTGTGCGCCGCCCCAATCGATCAACTGTGCGCCGGGCAGGGTGAGTGGACCGGTAGGGTTGGGCAGCGACAGGCGCCACAGCGGCAAGCCTTCATCAAAAAAAGCCAGCCGGTGCTCGTTGAGTGCCGTCCAGTATTGATCGTCGATCACTTCGCCGCCGAAGCGATCATGGGCAGCGCTGACCGAACCTTCGCCGCCTTCCAGGCGCAGGTGCAAACAGCTCCCGTCGTGGCTGGCCGCACTCAGAGGCAAGGGCTGCCGGCCCCATTCGGTGAGTTTTTCCAGGGCTTGGGCGCTGCTCATTTCCAGGCGGATACTCAGGCTGTGGCGAGGTTTGGGCAGCACCTTCAACGACACTTCCGTGATGACCCCCAGGCAGCCGAAACTGCCGGCCAGCAGGCGCGACAGATCATAGCCGGCGACGTTTTTCATCACTTCGCCGCCGAACCGCAACAAGGTGCCGTGGCCGCTGATCAGGCGGGTGCCAAGGACGAAATCGCGCACCGAACCGGCCCAGGGGCGACGTGGCCCCGATAGCCCGGTGGCGACCATGCCGCCCACCGTGGCGTTGTCGCCGAACGCCGGCGGCTCGCAGGGCAACCGTTGTCCGGCGGCGTCCAGGGTCGCGAGCAATTCTTGTAGCGCAGTGCCGGCGCGGGCGGTGATGACCAGTTCGGTGGGGTCGTAGTGGACGATACCGCGATGGACGCGGGTGTCGAGCACTTCGCCGGCCACTTCACGTCCCAGGAAGGCCTTGCTGTTACCGCCCTGGATGCGCAGCGGCGTGGCGCTGTCCCGGGCACGGTTGACCTGGTCCAGCAACGACGCGCTGGCGTCGCAATTTGCTTCGCCGGTCATCAAAAGCGCTCCAGTTCGGGAAACGGCAACTGCCCCCCATGTATATGCATGGCGCCAAATTCGGCGCAGCGGTGCAGGGTAGGGATGTTCTTGCCGGGGTTGAGCAGCCCTTCGGGATCGAACGCTGCCTTGACCGCGTGGAACAGCTTCAATTCGTCGCTGTTGAACTGCGTGCACATCTGATTGATTTTCTCCCGGCCGACGCCGTGCTCGCCGGTGATGCTGCCGCCGACCTCAACGCACAGCTCAAGGATTTTTCCGCCCAGGGCCTCGGCGCGCTCCAATTCGCCGGGCTGGTTGGCATCGAACAGAATCAGCGGGTGCATGTTGCCGTCGCCGGCATGAAACACGTTGGCGACCCGCAGGCCATGTTCGGCACCCAGGCCGGCGATGCGTTGCAGCACCTGGGGCAAGGCGCGGCGTGGAATGGTGCCGTCCATGCAGTAATAATCCGGCGCCAGGCGACCCACCGCCGGGAACGCATTCTTGCGTCCGGCCCAGAACCGCAGCCGCTCGGCCTCGTCCCGCGCCTGGCGTACTTCGGTGGCGCCGGCCTGTTCCAACACCTGGCGGACCCGTTCGCAGTCGTCGTGGACATCGGCCTCGACCCCGTCCAGTTCGCACAGCAGGATGGCTTCGGCGTCCACCGGATAGCCGGCGTGAATGAAGTCCTCGGCGGCGCGGATCCGCCGGGGATGATCCCGGCGGCGATGATGTCGGCCACCGCTCGCCCGGCCTTGTCCACTGAATCGAAACTGGCCAGTAGCACCTTGGCGACCTGGGGTCGGGGCAACAGCTTGACCGTCACTTCGGTGATCACCCCCAGCAGGCCCTCGGAACCGGTAAACAGCGCCAGCAGGTCCAGGCCCGGCGAGTCCAGGGCCTCGCTGCCGAGGGTCAGGCGCTCGCCTTCGATGGTGAGGATTTCCAGCTTCAAGAGGTTGTGCACCGTCAGGCCGTACTTGAGGCAATGCACGCCGCCGGCGTTCTCCGCGACGTTGCCGCCGATGGAACAAGCGATCTGTGACGAGGGATCCGGCGCGTAGTACAGCCCGAACGGCGCCGCCGCCTGGGAAATCGCCAGGTTGCGCACACCTGGCTGAAGCCGTGCGGTGCGGGCATCCGGGTCGATGTGCAGGATCTGGTTGAAGCGCGCCATCACCAGCAAAACGCCGCTTTCCAGAGGCAGGGCGCCGCCGGACAGACCGGTCCCGGCCCCTCTGGCGACCACCGGTACATGTTGACCCTGGCAGAGCTTGAGCAGTGCCTGGACCTGTTCGACTCGCCTGGGCAATACCACCAGCATCGGCGTGGTGCGGTACGCCGAGAGACCGTCGCATTCATAGGGCTTGAGGTCTTCGTCGCGGTGGAGGATTTCCAGGTCTGGCAGTTGGGCCTGCATGGTCTTGAGCAAGGCCTGTTTGTCCACCTTCGGCAGAGGGCCGTCGAGGTGTTCGTCGTAGAGAATGTTCATGGGTTATACCTTCGAAAACGGTGACCCGTGGTATTGCTTTTATTGGGATCATTGCCCCAGCCCCTTGAGAAATTCCCGATACAACGCTGCGGTTTTTCCCGGCCGTTCAACCATCGGCATGTGGCCGACGCCGTCCCAGATCTCCACCCGCAAATCGGAGATGCCCTTGCTCCACACCGGCACGCTGCTGACGTCGATCAGGCGATCCTTGCGGCCCCAGAGCAGCAGCGACGGGGCGCGGATATCGGCCAGGCGAGGTTCCATTGGCGGGCTGGCGCGAAAGTCCACGAAGATTTCCGCCAGTTCGTCCCGGCGCTGTTCGTAGCGCTCGGCCATGGCCGCCAGCACCACGCTGGGTACCCAGGGTGGCGAGGCCATGGTCATTGCGTAGAACGGCGCGAAGTCGTCCCGCGAATCCACCAGGAATGGGTTATGCCCGGCGGCCAGGTGGCGCTCCATGTCGCTGGCCTGGGGGGCGGTGACGCCGGCCGGATCGATCAGCGCCAGGGTCAATACCCGCTCCGGCGCGGTCGCCGCCAGCCAAGCGGCAAGGTAACCGCCCATGGAATTGCCGATGACATGGACCTTGTCCAGGCCGCAGGCGTCGAGCAGTTCGATGACGCGTCGGGCCTGGGTCGGGATGTCATAGCCACCCCCGGCCTTGAAGCCGGTTTCGCCATGGCCGGCCAGGTCGGGCACCACCACTCGATAGTCACCGACAAAATGCCGGGCAAAGCGCAGCCAGAGGTTTTTATCGGCGCTGTAGCCGTGCAGCATCAGGATGCTGCCGGGCGCCTCATAAGGCCCACCCTGCCAGGTCGATACGGTCATCTCGCTGATGGGCACGGTGATCTTGTGCAGCCGATAGAGGCGTGCCTCCAGGGCCATGCTCATGTCGTAGAGGACATGGCCTATGCCTGGATACGTCAACCAGCTCCAGGCGATAAACACGGCTAGGACTACCCACAACACCAGCATGTTTTACCCTCCATGGGTCAGGACGCAATGTGCTCGGCCAACCTGGGCCCGCAGGCCAGGCAGTGATAAGTGAAGCTCAAACCCGGGAACATCGTTGCCCAATAACCCCCTTGTCATATATAGCCAAAATCCGGCCAGAGTCCCGCTTTTGGAAGAGAATAAATAACCCTGCATTCGGTGATGGCTATTTGATGGTGCCCTGATAGACTCCAGACAACCCTATCCCGATGATTCGGGAGACCCGCCGTGCAGAGGCCTGTATGCAAACAACGGGAAAAAAGGGACTGTCGTTGGCCAGGAGGCTCTATATCTCGCGCATCCTGGGCCTGACGTTGGGGTTGTTGCTGGTCAGTGCCGCCATGTATCCACTTGACCCGCCGCGGTGGGTCTGGGGCTTGATGCTGTTCAATGGCCTGGTCTGGCCGCATCTATCGTATTTCTGGGCCCGTCAGAGCGCCGTGCCGTACCACGCCGAACACCGCAACCTGTTGATCGATGCGCTGCTTGGCGGTTTCTGGGTCGCGGCGATGCAGTTCAATCCGCTACCCACGGCCGTCACGTTGGCGATGATGGCGATGAACAACGTCGCTATCGGTGGCCTGCGTTTCCTTTTTGTCGGGGCGGTGGCGCAAATCGCCGGCATCGTCGTGGGCGGGGTGATATTCCCGCTAGCCTACGTCCCCATGACCAGCCCGGCACAGATCTACGCCTGTTTACCCTTGCTGTGCCTGTATCCGATGGCGCTGGGTTGGATCTGCTTTCGCCAGGCCTATACCCTTGGCCGGCAAAAACGCGAATTGTTGGCCCTGAGCCGCACCGACAGCCTGACCGGGCTGCTCAACCATGGCGCCTGGAAAGACCGCCTCAACGAGGAGTTCCAGCGTTGCCTGCGTCATCCTGCGGACGGGGCAGGGCGCGGCGCGATTGCGTTGATCGACATCGACCACTTCAAAGCCATCAACGACACCTACGGCCATGTGGCGGGCGATATCGTGTTGCGTCGGCTTGGCAAGATGCTCAGGCAGAATCTGCGAGCCGCCGATCTGGCGGGGCGCTACGGCGGGGATGAGTTCTGTGTGATTCTGCCGGACCTGACCCTGGCTAATGCGATGCACGCCATGGACGGTTTGCGCGAGCGTTTCGCGATGCTTGGCTACGAGCAGAACCCGGGGCTGAAGGTCAGCTTGAGCATTGGCCTGGCGGCCTTCAACCCGGACTATAGCGACGCCACTCTCTGGCTCAACGACGCCGACCAGGCGCTTTATGAAGCCAAGACCACCGGGCGCAACCGGGTCACGTCTCATCGGATCCGACCCGTGTTGGGGGCATCGGCCGTTCCTCTTTGAGGCGATCAATGAGACTTGCGGTCTAGAGCCTTGGCGGAATGTCGGGTAGGGTTGCCAGGGCACTCTCCGACACGAAACAAGGATGACATCATGACGATCACCCCTTTTCGCTCCCGTCTGGCCGCAACTTTTGGCCTGAGCCTGGCCCTTGGCGCCTTCCTTCCCAGCGCGTTTGCGCAACCCCATCAACAAGTCCTGGCCGATGCCGAACAGTCCAAGGGCGAGGCGCTGAAACTGCTCGAACGGCTGGTGAACATCGATTCCGGCTCCGGGTATGTGCCTGGGCTGACCCAGGTGGGCGACATTGCCATCGAAGAATTGAAAAAACTCGGCGCCACCATCGAGAAGGTGCCGAACTCGGACGGTACCCAGCACATCCTGGCGACCCTCAAGGGCACCGGTAAGGCGAAAATCCTGCTGATGGCCCACATGGACACGGTGTTCAAGGAGGGCTCGGCCGCCGAGCGTCCCTTCCACATCAAGGACGGCCGGGCCTACGGTCCGGGCGTGATGGACGACAAGGGCGGCATCGTCGCGGGCATCTATGCCTTGAAAATCCTCAAGAACCTCGACTTCAAGAACTACGCGCAGATCACCTTCCTGCTCGATGCCAGTGAAGAAACCGGCTCGGACGCCGCCACTGACCTGATCAAGAAAACCGCCAAGGCCCATGACGTGACCCTGAACCTTGAACCAGGTCGTCCGGCGGATGGCCTGGTGGTCTGGCGCAAAGGCAGTGCCACGGCGCTGGTGGAGGTCAAGGGCAAGGCGTCCCACGCCGGTGTCGCGCCGGAACTGGGGCGCAACGCGGCGATGGAAGCGGCGCACCAGATCCTGCAACTGGGCAAGCTCGGCGACGCGGAAAAGAAAACCACCATCAACTTCACGGTGCTCCAGGCCGGCGACCGGACCAACGTGATCCCCGACAAGGCCAGCGCCAAGGCCGATGTACGGGCAGCGGTGCCGGAAGAATTCGACCGCATCGAAAAAGACCTGGCCCGGGTGTCGCAGGACAAGCTCATCGCCGACACCGAAGTCACCACCAGCCTCAAGCGCGGCCTGCCGCCGATGCCGCAGACGGCGGAATCGGATCGCCTGATGGCCATGGCCCAAGGCATCTACGGTGAACTGGGGCGCAAACTCACCGAAGAAGGCAGCGGCGGCGCGGCGGACGCCAGCTTGTCGGCCGGGGTCGGCACACCGACGCTGGATGGCTTCGGTATCGTCGGCGGGAATATCCATACGCCTGAGGAATATGCCGAGGTTGAGAGCGTGGTGCCCAGGATCTATCTGCTGTCGCGGATGATCATGGAGTTGGCGGGGCGGTAACGCGCTATGTCGTAACGTCTAACACTCATAAAGTGAACGCCTCGAAACCTGTGGGAGCGAGCCTGCTCGCGAAAGCGATATGTCTGTCGATCAAGTGTTGACTGACACGCCGCCTTCGCGAGCACGCTCGCTCCCACAGGGGAATGTGCTGCTGCGGCTAGCGCGCTTCGACGTTGTCCAGCGCGCGGTTGGCCAGTAGTCCGCTCAGTTCGATCAATTGCTGGATGCCCAGGGCAACATGACGTCTCGAGCCGTCCAGCTCGAAGGCCAGGTCGCTGACCATGGCATTGGCCGAGGCCAGGGTTTCGCTGAGGTTGGCGAGCAGGGATTCGGTGTCGACCCCGCTGACGACAGTGAAGAGTAGACCGGGATCAGCCTCGGTCTTGTTGGTTTTGGGCTTGAGGTAGTAGTCGAGGGCGCGGTCGGCGGCTTTGTCGCGTTTTTTTGGGTGCGGTTTTTTGCGTGGCGAAGTCGGATCGGTGTCTGGCGGGTTGGGGGTTACTTTGAACATAGTTGAAGCTCCGATGCATTTGAAAAGGAGCCATCACCTGCTCGCTACCAAACGAATTGGGTGGTGGCCATACGAAGGTTGGTAGACCGGGCATCGGAGCCGGCGCCTCCGAAGAGGCCCTGCGCATGGCCACCAAAAAGCGAAGTGCATGACTGCACTTGCGGAGGGTGACGCTATGCACCGACAACCCGGGCTACCAAACCCGATCGCTGATTTGTCAGCGACCGGGTAACGATAAAGCCGGGCCTCCAGGCGCACAAGCCGGCGGATTCTGGCGTAGTTGTAGGCAATGGCGCAAGCTGGCGGAGTCTGCTCCTACATCGAAGCTAGCACGATAAACACTGGGCCGTGGTGGCGAGGGAGCTTGCTCCCGCTCGGCTGCGCAGCAGTCGTAAAATTGGCCGACGCGGTCTGTCTGAAAGACTGTGCCGCCTCATTTGGGGCGGCTTCGCCACCCAGCGGGAGCAAGCTCCCTCGCCACAAAAGATGTGTCCGGCCTTGGGATTTTAGTAAACCCAAACCTCCACCCGCCGATTCCTGACCCGTCCTTCGTCTTCATTATTAGCCGCCACCGGCATCAGCGCGCCGAAGCCGCGGACTTCGCGCAGGGTCACGCCGTACTTGACCAGTTCCCGCCGCACCGCCATGGCCCGCAATTTGGACAACAGGTCCGCCCGCGCCGGGTCGTCCTTGGCGTCGCCAAACCCCACCAGCGTCACACGTCGGTCGGTTTTGCCGTGCTGCTTTATATAGTCGAGCACGCGGCTCAGGTCTTGATGGGCCTTGTTGTCGAGGCTGGCGCTGCCTTCTTCGAAGCGAAAATTCACGCTCAGTCGCTGGGCCCGGCGACTCAGGGCCTGGTAGCCCTCGGGCATCAAGGCATTGGGCGTGACGGTCATGGCCTGGACGGTCTGGGCGACAAACCCGTTGGCCGCGACGATGGCTTGGCCCTTATCACTCTGTGTGAACTCGACCAGTGCCTCGGCCCACGGATTCGCCTCCAGGGGTGGCAAATAAAAGAACAGGCGCCGGGACAGGGGATAGTCCTCGGTGGCGATTAAATGATTCAACGGCAACATGGGCTGGGAATTGCCGTCGACAATCGCCAGCGCCTTGGCCTGGCGCACGTAGGGTAAGCCGATGAAACCGATGCCTTGCGGGTCCTGGCTGACCGCGTCGGACAACTGTTCGCTGGACTCGAAGCGCCGCGCTGTAGGATCCAGCCGTTTTGCCTGTCGGTTGAGCACCAGTTCCTTGAAGGTGTCGTAGGTGCCGGATTGTTCATCCCGAGCATAAAGATGAATCGGCCCGCCGACGCCGCCCACCGACTCCCAGGTTCTGGCTTCGCCGCTGAATATCCGCGCCAACTGGACAGTATCGAGCTGACGCAGCGGATTTTGTGGATGAAGAATGATCGCCAGGCCATCGATGGCGATGACCTGCTCGGCGGTGGGACTTTTCAGATCGCCGAGAGAGGACAGGTCCTTCAGTTCGCTGTCCTTGATCGGTCGGGACGAGGCGGCCAGGTCGGCGCTGGCCTGCTTGAGGGCGACGAAGCCGGTGCTGGAGCCGTGGGCCGCGATGTCGATTGTCACGCGCCGGCCATCGGCGGTCTGGCCGACGATGCGCTGTTCATTGTCGCGCCCGGTGATTTCGCTGCTCACCCTGAGCAATCCTTGAGCCTCCATCAAGCCCTTGGCCAGGGCAGGCCCCAGTGCCGCGCCGATGGTGTTGGAACCTTGAAGGCGCAGGGCAGGGCCGTGCTCGGGGATAGGCAAATTGCCGGCCCATGCCATGAACGGCAGCCAGAGGCCGATAAAAACGACAACGCACAGCCGCATGCCGGTACCTTCTGAACCCGAGGAAGTGCCGGAAGATTAAGTCAGACAAGTTGCCGAAATATGACAAGGCTGCGACCACGAATCCCTTTGTGGGAGCGAGCAAGCTCGCACACAGTTAGATCGGAGTTCGACCGGAGAGCCAGGTCGGCTATCAGGCCGCCTCGCGGCGGACGTTGATCTCGGCGCCCCGTTAACCATGTGTCCGGTCCGTACACGCTTTTCAAAAGTGACCCGCTGTAAGAGCGGAACCCTAAGCAGCCGTTACCGCAGCAATGGATATGTACACAGTCAACAAAATCCTGGTCAGCCGTAAGGCCGCCTTCGCGAGCAAGCTCCCACAGGCGTCGCTGTGATGCGATCAGCCCAGTTGCAGCCAGATCGGCGCATGGTCCGAAGGTTTTTCCATGCCGCGCAGCTCATAGTCCACACCGGCGTCCTTGACCCGTGGCAGCAGGCCGTGGGACGTGAGGATCAGGTCGATGCGCAGGCCGCGCTTGGGTTCGTCCTCGAAACCGCGGCTGCGGTAGTCGAACCAGCTGAAGCGGTCGGTAACGTCCGGGTTCAGGTGGCGGAAGCTGTCCACCAGGCCCCAGTTCTTCAG
>Ga0308169_10004631_pt1 | contig 12793 bp, 9 predicted proteins | sample PhyBR1_2_FD_202139 | JGI IMG/M metagenome (GOLD analysis project Ga0308169, IMG submission 202139) | Phyllosphere microbial communities from UC Gill Tract Community Farm, Albany, California, United States - DLSLSB.R1 | ecosystem: Host-associated > Plants > Phyllosphere > Unclassified | place...
CAAACCGGCCTTGAGCACGCTATGCAGCCTCAGCGGCTGCAAGGTCGACCTGCCGGCGCAGATCGAGGCGCTGGCTATCGAACAGGGCGAACTGCAGACGCTGGCGCCGCAAACATTCTCGTATGTCTCGCTGCTGCGCAATCACAGCCGCAGCGTACAGGCCTGGCCCAGCATCGAACTGACGCTTGACGACAGCGACGACAAACCGGTGCTGCGCCGCGTGATTACGCCACGTGAATACCTGCCGGCAAATATCAACGTGGCCAGCGGCCTGGCGCCACGCTCGGAACAAACCGTGAAAGTGTACTTCACGACCCAGCAGGCCAAGGCGGCCGGCTACCATATCGCCATCTTTTACCCTTGAAAATACATCACATGAACAAGACCTCGCTGATCTGCGGCTCCCTGGCCACCGACTCCATCATGCACTTCCCTGGCCGCTTTGGCGATTTGCTGCTGGCCGACCAGCTGCACAAGGTGAACGTGTCGTTCCTGGTGCCCACCATGCGCACCGAATTTGGCGGCTGCTCGGGCAATATCGCCTACAGCCTGAAAATGCTGGGCGGCGACCCGCGCATCGTCGGCGTGATGGGCCAGGACAGCGCCGCCTATCTGGAGCGCCTGCAAAAGCTCGGCATCTCGACCGCCAATATCCTGATCAAGGCCGACAGCTACAACGCACAGTGCTTTGTTACCGCCGATGCCGACAACAACCAGATCAACGCCTTCCATCCGGGCGCCATGTCGTTTGCCCATGAGAACCCGATTGCCAATGCAGGCCCGGCACGCGTGGCCATTATTTCGCCGGACGGTGACCAGGGCATGCTCAAGCACGCCGCCGACCTGGCCGAACTGGACATTCCGTTCATGTTCGATCCGGGCCAGCAGCTGCCGCGCTTCAATGGCGAGCAACTGATCGACTTCATCAACAAGGCAACGTACGTGTCGGCCAACGACTACGAAATGGAAATGCTGATGGAGCGCACGGGCCTGAGCCTGGAAGACATCGCCAGCCGCCTGGAAGCGCTGATCGTCACGCGTGGCGAGAAAGGTTCGGAAATCTACACTGGCGGCAAGCGCCTCGATATTCCGGTCGTGGAAGCGAAGGAAGTGCTGGACCCGACCGGCTGCGGCGACGCCTACCGTGCAGGCCTGCTGTTCGGCATTACCAACGACCTGGGCTGGGAAACCAGCGGCCGCCTGGCCAGCCTGCTGGGCGCCATCAAGATTGCCACGCAAGGCGCGCAAAACCATGTCTTTACGCCTGAGAGCATTGCCGACCAGTTCGAGGCGCAGTTCGGTTATCGTTATTGATTGCCCGGGGCAGACGACAATGGCGCTAAGTTAGCGCCGCTGCTCCATCAGCACACCAATAAAGGGGACGCCCCTGCGGTCGCTGGCACAGGAGCATCGGGCCAAGCGAGCCTGAAAAATGTCAAGGGCAAGGCGCGGCGACGCAGACAGTACGCCAGTACGGCAAGGAAGCCGCAACGCCGCCATCGGCATTTTCTCAGGCTCGCGACGCTGGCCCGCCATTTTCGCCTTGCCAATTTCAACGCCTGAAAAGCTCAATACCGCCTGACCTGAATTTCAGCAGCGCGACTATACAACAATCATCCTCACCAGCATCTGCGCGATCTGCAGCAGTATCAACGCCACCAGCAAAGACAAATCCAGGCTGCCGATCAGCGGCACCACCCTGCGTATCGGACGCAGCAACGGCTCGTTGAGGGCGCGGATAAATGGCGCCAGCGGCGCATGCGGATTGACCCAGCTGAAAATGGCTTCAATAATCAACAGCGCCATAAAGCCATACAGTATCCATTGCAGAAAGCGCTGCAGGGATTTGAGCAGTACCACTTCAATCGTGACGCCAGGAAGCAGGAACAGTATCGAACTGGCCAGCAACACGATCAGGAAAGCGCCAATCAGACTGGCCCAGTCATAACCGCCCACGCCCGGTACCACGCGGCGCAGGGGACGTACCAGCCAGTCGGACAATTGAAAGGTGAATTGCGCCACCGATGAGGGCGGACGCACGCGCACGGCCTGCATCCAGAAACGCAGCAGCAGGACCGCGCCCAGCAGCGTGGCAACAGTATCAACAATCAATGTAAGAATAGTGATCAGCACAAAAAATCTCCGAAAAAAAACCGCTGTGTGATTGTGTCACACAGCGGCGTATTGCCTCAAGCAGACATTCGACCTGCAGATATTACGAAGGACGCGTGCTGGTCGGGAATGGCCAGGCTGCTGCTGGCGACAACACGGTTTTAGCTGCTGGTGCAACAGGAGCTGCCGGTTTGACGCCGTCAGCCTTCTTGACGACTGCCTTTTTCGGCGCTGCCTTCTTGGCTGCCGGCTTGGCCGCTGCTGGAGCGGCTGCCGCTGCTGCTACCGGTGCGGCTGCTGGCGCTTCAACTACAGCTGGCGTTGCGGCCACTGGAGCAGCGGCTGGTTTGGCTGCTGCCGGCTTTGCCGCGGCTTTCGCTGCTGGTTTGGCGGCCGCTGGCTTGGCTGCAACCGGCTTGGCTGCTGCTGGCTTGGCTGCGGCAGGCTTGGCGACAGCTTTTGCTGCTGGCTTGGCGGCGGCAGGTTTGGCTGCTGCTTTCGCTGCCGGCTTGGCGGCTACTGGCTTGGCTGCAGCTTTCGCTGCTGGTTTTGCTGCTGGTTTGGCGGCAGCTTTTGCCGCTGGCTTGGCGGCTGCCGGTTTGGCGGCAGCTTTTGCGGCTGGCTTGGCGGCCGATTTCGCTGCAGGCTTGGCTGCTGCTTTTGCTGCCGGCTTTGCCGCTGCTGCCTTGGCTGCAGGCTTGGCGGCTGCCTTGGCTGCAGGTTTCGCTGCTGCTTTCGCCGCTGGTTTCGCTGCCGCTTTCGCCGCTGGCTTGGCTGCCGCTTTTGCAGCAGGTTTCGCCGCTGCTTTGGCTGCAGGTTTCGCTGCCACCTTGGCAGCTGGCTTCGCCGCTACTTTTGCTGCAGGTTTTGCGGCGGCTTTAGCTGCCGGTTTCGCCGCTGGCTTGACTGCAGCTTTTGCTGCTGGCTTGGCTGCTGCTTTTGCTGCTGGTTTGGCCGCTGCCTTGGCAGGAGCTGCCTTGACTGCCGGCTTGGCCGCTGTCTTCGTCGCTGCTGCTTTTGCTGCCGGCTTGGCGGCGGCCTTGGCTGCTGGCTTTGCAGCCGATTTTGCAGCTGGTTTGGCTGCAGCTTTGGCCGCTGGTTTGGCCGCTGCAGTTTTGGCTGCAGGTTTGGCGACAGCTTTTGCTGCCGGTTTTGCGGCGCTCTTGGCTGCCGGTTTGGCCGCTACTGCTTTGGCTGCAGGCTTGGCTGCAGTTTTGGCTGCTGCCGGCTTGGCGACTGGTTTTGCAGCTGGCTTGGCGGCAGCTTTGGCAGCCGGTTTGGCCGCTACTGCTTTGGCTGCAGGCTTGGCTGCAGTTTTAGCTGCTGCTGGTTTGGCGGCTGGTTTCGCGGCTGGTTTGGCTGCAGCTTTGGCAGCCGGTTTGGCGGCAACCGTTTTGGTTGCTGCTGCTGGCGTCTTCGCAGCAGGAGCAGCCTTGGCGGCTGGTTTCTTTACTTCTGATTTTTTAGCGGCTGTTGCCATTTGTCTCTCCTTCATCTGAGATGAAAAATTTAGCTACAAGATTTAAACCCGTCCGACCCACCACGGGGATAGGCCAGGCGAATTATTCATCGGCACAAACGGTCGTTTGCGCTAATGAATTCGGCACCAGCTGAACTGCTGCAACTCCTCACGTTTGCAGCACTTCAGCCATCGTCGGTGCCACCGTGCTTTATCTCGCAGCTGGTGGCAAAGTCTGAATTCGGTATATCGTTTTCGATGCCGTGCGTTTTACGCGCCTCGCATCGCGCTCGCCATCACACCGTCGCGTCAAATAAAAAACCGCCATGCCTGAAAAAATTCGAGCACGGCGGCAGACAGAAACGGTGTGGTTTTGTGCATATCCGTGTAAATCTGTATCCCTGTTTTGCGAGCCTTTGTGGCGTCGCGCTGGTTAAAAAAACCCCGCATACTACCACTCGCATTTTCAATCTCCTAAATTACACGAAAACCTTGTTGATGCGCAACTGGCACGATAGGATTTAAGGCGCTTTTTTGCGCGATACGCGCGCCAGCGCACCATCGTATCGCCAGCGCTGCATGCGGGCGCGGTCAAAGCCTTTATCGGCATGCTGATACGCAGCAGATTTTGCAGTATCGCACGCGGCACAAAAACGCGAAAAAAAAGCGCCGTCTGATGACGGCGCTTTGCATGCAGGCGGCCAGAAAATCTGGCCTGCATCTGACCTCTATATAGACTTACTCCCAGTTCAACGCACCACCGGTCTGGTACTCGGTCACGCGCGTCTCGAAGAAGTTGCGCTCCTTCTTCATGTCGATCATTTCGCTCATCCACGGGAATGGATTTTCCTCTTGTGCGAACAGCGGCTCGATGCCGATCTGCTGCGCGCGGCGGTTGGCGATAAAGCGCAGATAGCCCTTGAACATCGGTGCGTTCAGACCCAGTACGCCGCGTGGCATGGTGTCTTCAGCGTAGGCGTATTCCAGGTCCACCGCCTTCAGGAACAACGCCTTGATTTCCTCGCGGAAGGCCGGCGTCCACAGCTGCGGATTTTCCATCTTGATGGTGTTGATCAGGTCGATGCCGAAGTTGCAGTGCATCGACTCGTCGCGCAGGATGTACTGGTACTGTTCGGCCGCGCCCATCATCTTGTTCTGGCGGCCCAGCGCCAGGATCTGCGTGAAGCCGACGTAGAAGAACAGGCCTTCCATCAGGCAGGCAAACACGATCAGCGACTTGAGCAGCTTCTGGTCGTTTTCTACGGTGCCGGTAACGAAGGTCGGATCGGTCAGCATGTCGATAAACGGGATCAGGAATTCATCCTTGTCGCGGATCGACTTGACTTCGTTGTAAGCGTTGAAAATCTCGGCTTCGTCCAGGCCCAGCGATTCCACGATGTACTGGTAGGCGTGCGTGTGGATCGCTTCCTCGAACGCCTGGCGCAGCAGGTACTGGCGGCACTCGGGTGCGGTGATGTGGCGGTAGGTGCCCAGCACGATATTGTTGGCAGCCAGCGAATCGGCAGTGACGAAAAAGCCCAGGTTGCGCTTGACCAGACGGCGCTCGTCTTCGGTCAGGCCGTTCGGGTTTTTCCACAGCTCGATATCGCGCTGCATGTTTACTTCCTGCGGCATCCAGTGGTTGGCGCAGCCGGCCAGGTATTTGTCCCACGCCCATTTGTACTTGAACGGCACCAGCTGGTTGACGTCGGTCTTGCCGTTGATAATGCGCTTGTCGTCGGCGTTGACGCGCAAAGCCACCTGCTCGGCGTTCGCTTCGGACGGCTCGGCGCTGCCTGCAACGTTCAATTCGGTATTGCCCAGCGGTGCTTGCTGCGCCGGACGCGGTGCCGTTGCCGGCGTGGTTTCATCATCCCAGGATAAGGACATAATTATTCTCTCTCAAACAACCTTGACATTGAGGCCAGCCCGGCATCTGGCCGGGCTGGCAACTGAATTACTGGCTTACTGGCAGGCTTCGCACTCTTCGAAACCGTCGTCGCCCGGACGCAGGTAGCACGCTTCGCCATCGGCATCATCGGCTGCCGCAGCTACCACTGGCGCGACCGCCGGTGCCGCTGCCACCACGGCTGCTGCCGCCACTTGCGCGCTGGCCGACATGCCGCCGTCGACTGCCACGGCGTTCAGGGCGCCGGTACGCGAGGTCGATTTCTCCATATGGGTGGCGGCAATGGTACGCAGGTAGTAAGTGGTTTTCAGGCCACGCAGCCATGCCAGCTTGTAGGTCTCGTCGAGCTTCTTGCCCGAAGCGCCTGCCATGTAAATATTCAGCGACTGCGCCTGATCGATCCACTTCTGGCGACGCGACGCTGCTTCCACCAGCCAGCTGGCCGGCACTTCAAAAGCGGTGGCGTAGATGTCGCGCAGGTCTTGCGGAATACGGTCGATCTTCACCAGCGAGCCGTCGAAGTATTTCAGGTCCGAGATCATCACTTCATCCCACAGGTCGCGCGCCTTCAGGTCGCGCACCAGGTAGGCGTTGATTTCGGTGAATTCGCCCGACAGGTTCGACTTCACATACAGGTTCTGGAACGTCGGCTCGATACAGGCCGACACGCCGATAATGTTCGAGATGGTAGCCGTCGGTGCAATGGCCACGCAGTTCGAGTTGCGCATGCCGAACTTGGCGATGCGCTCGCGCACCGGCGTCCAGTCCATCGACGACGAGGAATCGACTTCCAGGTAACCGCCGCGCTCTTCAGCCAGCAGTTTCACGGAATCTTGCGGCAGGATGCCACGGTCCCACAGCGAGCCGGCGTACGACTCGTAGCGGCCGCGCTCTTCGGCCAGTTCGGTCGAGGCCAGGTAGGCGTAGTAGCACACCGCTTCCATCGAGGTATCGGCAAACGACACCGCTTCGTTCGAAGCGAACGGCACGCGCATCATGTGCAGGCAGTCCTGGAAGCCCATCACGCCCATGCCGACCGGACGGTGGCGCATGTTCGAATTGCGCGCTTTCTGCACCGCGTAGTAGTTGATGTCGATGACGTTGTCGAGCATGCGCATGGCGGTACGGACGGTTTTGGCCAGCTTGACGTGATCGAGCTTGCCTTCCTTCATGTGCGCTGGCAGGTTCACCGAACCCAGATTGCAGACGGCGATTTCATCGGCGCTGGTGTTCAGGGTAATCTCGGTGCACAGGTTCGAGCTGTGGACCACGCCCACGTGCGACTGCGGGCTGCGGATGTTGCACGGATCTTTGAAGGTAATCCATGGATGGCCGGTTTCAAACAGCATCGACAGCATCTTGCGCCACAGGTCCAGCGCCGCGATCTTCTTGAAGACACGGATTTCGCCGGCGGCAGCCTTGGCTTCATAGCCGACATAGGCTTGCTCGAAGGCCTTGCCGACTTTGTCGTGCAGGTCTGGCGTATCGGATGGCGAGAACAGCGTCCAGTCGCCTTTTTCCATTACGCGCTTCATGAACAGGTCGGGAATCCAGTTGGCCGTGTTCATATCGTGGGTGCGGCGGCGGTCGTCGCCGGTATTCTTGCGCAGGTCGAGGAATTCCTCGATGTCCATGTGCCAGGTTTCCAGGTAGGCGCAGACCGCGCCCTTGCGCTTGCCGCCCTGGTTCACGGCGACGGCCGTGTCGTTGACCACTTTCAGGAAGGGCACCACGCCCTGGGACTTGCCGTTGGTGCCCTTGATATGGGCGCCCAGGGCGCGCACCGGCGTCCAGTCGTTACCGAGGCCGCCGGCAAACTTGGCCAGCAGCGCGTTGTCCTTGATGGCGTCGTAGATGCCTTCCAGATCGTCGGACACGGTGCTCAGGTAGCACGACGACAGTTGCGAGCGCAGCGTGCCCGAGTTGAACAGGGTCGGCGTCGAGCTCATGAAGTCGAATGAGGACAGCAGGCTGTAGAACTCGATGGCGCGCGCTTCGCGGTCTGCTTCGTTCAGCGCCAGGCCCATCGCCACGCGCATGTAGAAGGCCTGCGGCATTTCAATGCGCACATCGCGCACGTGCAGGAAGTAGCGGTCGTACAGCGTTTGCAGGCCGATATAGCCAAATTGCAGGTCGCGGTCGGCAACCAAGGCCTTGGCCAGGCGCTGCAGGTCGAATTCGGCCAGTTTCGGATCCAGCAGTTCGGCAGCGATACCCTTGGCGATATAGGCCGGGAAGTAGGTCAGGTATTCGGTAGCGGCGGCAGCTTGCGGCACGTCTTTGCCGAATACTTCCTTGCGCACCGTGTGCAGCAGGATGCGGGCCGTCACTTGCGAGTAGGCCGGGTCTTTTTCCATCAGCGCGCGCGCAGCCAGGATGGCCGACTTGTGCAGTTCTTCGACCGGTACGCCGTCGTACAGGTTCTTGACGGTCTCAGCCAGGATGGCGTCGGCGTCGACGTGCTTTTCCAGGCCAGCGCAGGCGGCATTGATCAGGTCGCGCACTTCCTGCATGTCGAGCAGGCGGCGCACGCCGTTGTCAAGTACGTGCAATTGCGGTGCGGCCACCTGGGCCGACGCGCCTTGCGCTTCCTTCTGCAGGCGGCGCTCTTCCATGTGCTTGGCGCGGTACAGCACGTAGGCGCGCGCCACATCATGCTCACCCGAGCGCATCAACGACAATTCCACCTGATCCTGCACGTCTTCGATATGGAAGGTGCCGCCGCCCGGCTGGCGGCGTACCAGCGCCGTCACCACGCCATCCGTCAGCTGCTCGACCAGTTCGCGGATGCGCGCCGAAGCGGCGCCCTGGCCGCCGTTGACAGCCAGGAAGGCCTTGGTCATGGCGATCGCGATCTTCGACGGCTCGAATGCCACCACCGCGCCGTTGCGGCGGATGATGCGATAGTCGCCCATGGCAGCAGTAGTGCCGGCCACGCTATGCGCCGCGCCTGGCGCTGGCGGTACTGGCGTTGGATGGTTGGAAATATCTTGTGGTGATTGCATTAAAGCTCCCGTTCTCAGCTAAAGTCAGCCTGCAGTTTTGCTGCCGGTGTTGGTTGAAAGGAACGCCCGCTATCGGGCTTCTTCAGATCAATGTTATAAAAAAGTCTTTTCGACATCACATGAAACAGAACGAAAGCAGCCCGCCGTGCCGTCTGGCTGGCGTGCAACGCTATCTAAAAGGTAAAAAACCGCCAGTTCCAAATTGCTGTTTCAGCAAGCAGGTTAGCTTTAGAGAATCATTCTGAATACTTCTGTGATGGTGCTGCTGATGCTACTAGATATAGTCCCTGTACCGAATTTCTGCACTAATTGTAGTACCCCTCGCAGACAGGCGCAATAGCATGCTGGCATTGGTTCAGCGAATATTTTTGCCTTTTCATATGTGAATTCGATTGACTTTTTACAGTGTCGATCACAGGCCCGGCATCCGCATAGTAAGCACTAACGCAGTAGCTTTGAGCCACATCAAAAGCAATATTGCTTGGGGTAAAGTCTGTGTAAAATCGCCGCGCCATGGCGCTGGCAGCATTCCGGCCTGGCCATCAAATGGCCAACGGAGCGGCATTATAATCTACCTGGCGTCTCGGCATCGGCCCGGCCAAACCAGGCCTGCCGCTGCTGCAGGTCGTTGCCGGCGCTTCAGAAGGGCATGTCCTGTATCTGCAGCTTGTGCATTTTGTAGCGCAACTGGCGCACACTGATACCCAGCAACTGCGCTGCCTGTGCGCGCTGGTAGCGGCTATCGAGCAGCGCCTGCACAATCATGTCGCGTTCGGTCTGGCGCAGCACTTGTTCCAGAGGCAAGGCCGGCGCCGGATGCTGCGCCATGCCGGGCAGGCTCAGTTGCCGCTCCTGCCCTGGCGCCGGCCGCAAGGGCACAATCGCGGCGCTGGCCGGACTGGCCGGCAGGCCCAGCCCGGCCACCGTCAGCACGCCGCCTTCGGCAAACGCCAGCGCGCGTTCCAGCAGGTTTTCCAGCTCACGCACATTGCCGGGAAAACCATGGCGTCCCAGCGCGGCCAGCACGGCGGCCGGCATGATCTGGCGCTGCGGCGACAGGCGCGCCAGTATGGCCTCGCACAGAGCCGGCAAGTCGCCTGGGCGCTCGCGCAGCGGCGGCACATGGAGTTCGATGACATTGAGGCGGTAATACAGATCCTGGCGAAACGTGCCGGCCGCCACGCCGCGTGCCAGCCCCTGCTGGCTGGCGCACAGAATACGCACCTCGACCGCCTCGTCAGCGGTGCCGCCGAGTTTGCGCACGCGCCGCTCCTGCAGCACGCGCAGCAGCTTGACCTGCATGGCCAGCGGCAATTCATCGACTTCATCGAGCAGCAGGCTGCCGCCATCGGCCGCCTGGAACAGGCCGGCGCGCTCCTGCTGCGCGCCGGTATAGGCGCCGGCGCGGCAGCCGAAAAATTCGGCTTCCACCAGCGCATCGGGAATCGCTCCGCAATTGACGGCAATAAACGGCGCGCTGCTGCGCTTGCCTTGTGCATGAATGGCGCGCGCAACCAGCTCCTTGCCGCTACCCGACTCGCCGCAGATGGCCACCGGCGCGCTGCTGTGCGCAAGGCGCGCCACTTGCGCGCGCAAGCCCTGCATGGCGGCCGAATGGCCGATCAATCGTGGCACAGCCAAAGCGGTAGCTGATGAGGTAGCCAATGAGCGCGGACGGGACATGCTTGGCCTCCTGCAAAAAATGCAGTAGCGAAAGTCTCATGATCGAGACAATCGGACGACGCAAACATCCATGCTACGCCCAGCAGGCAGCACGCGATTTACAATACGGATGAGCAATGGCGCGCCGAGCCTGACCGGCCGGGCCGGCCGGGCTGGCGTACTTTACAGCGTGGCGTGTGCGTGGCTGCAGTAATCGTGGCCCTTGGCCGGCACGTTTTCAGAGGCGGGATAATAGACGCCGCAATGGGCGCAGCACAGCATTAGTTCGGCGTCAGGCAACTCCTGCACGCGGCTGGCGCGCGCCTGAGGCTGTTGTGCCTGTTGCTGGGCGCGCTGCTGCATGCCGCGCAGCTTGCTGCGTATGGCAAACACCACCAGAAACACCAGCGCCAGCCAGAATAAAACACGTGTCATGCAAATCCTCGGTGTAATACAACTTCAAGTACAAAACGGCTGCCGACATAGCCGAGCAGCAAGGTGGCAAAGCCGGCCAGCGTAAAGGTCAGCGCCGTCTTGCCGCGCCAGCCACGCAGATGGCGGCCGACCAGCAGTACGGCAAACAGCAGCCACGACAGCATGGTAAACACTGACTTGTGATCCCAGGTCAGCGCCTTGCCAAACAGCTTTTCAGAAAACACGATGCCCGACAGCACGGTCAGGCTGAGCAGCACAAAACCCAGGCCGATCATGCGAAACAGCAATTTTTCCATGGTCAGCAGCGCCGGCAGCTGGTCCAGCGCGCCGGTCAGGAAACCGCGCCTTTCGCTGCGCGTATGCAGGCGCGACTCCTGCAGCGCCATCAGCACGGCGTGAAAGGCGGCAATGGTCAGCGTGCTGTAGGCCAGCACGGCTACCGTGATATGCCAGCCAAACACGGCCGATTTGCCCTCCAGAACCACCTGGTTGCCGGGAAACGCCCAGGCCAGGCCGATTGCCACCAGCGCACACGGCATGACCATGCGGCGCAGGCCATCGAGGCTGAAATTGCGGTTTTCAATCCAGTAGGCGCCGACCGACACCCACAGGGCAGCGGACAGCATGGCGGAAAAGCCGAAGCGCAAAGTGCCGGGCGCCATCAGGTCCAGCCACAGCGTCACGGCGTGCGACAGCCACGCCACGCCGGTCAGGCCGGCAATCAGCTTGCCTTGCTTGGCAGGAAGAAAGGCGCACACTGCATAGGACAGCGCAGCGACCAGAAAAAAATATGTCTGCATGTTTTAAGTTTACACCATAGCCGGCAAGCGCGATTGGCGCCAGCCCGCCATGATAACGCGCCTGCGCGCCCTCGGGGTGGCCGGGCCTCAAGATTTACCAAACTTACCCAGGCGCCAGGTTTGCCAATTGCGCAAAATGGCGCTAGGCTGGCGCCATTGCCTTCCTTGACTGCCCTGCCATGCCTACCCCGCCGCCTTCGAGCCTGGATCAGAAACTGTGCTTTCAGCTCTATGCCACGTCGTTGAAAATGACGCAGCTGTACAAGCCCATGCTGAGCGCACTGAACCTGACCTACCCACAATACCTAGTGATGCTGGTGCTGTGGGAACAGGAAGGGCTGGGCATCAAGGACCTGGCCGAACGGCTGCAGCAGGATTCCGGTTCAATCACGCCGCTGGTCAAGCGGCTTGAAGCGGAAGGCTATCTGCTGCGCAACCGCGATCCACGCGACGAGCGCAACCGCGTGCTGACACTGACCGACGCCGGCCGCGCCCTGCGTGCAGCCTCCGAACAGATCAACCGGACGATCGCCGAGAACTGCAGCGTGATCGCACCGGAGTTTGACGCCATGATGGACAGCCTGCGCAAGCTCAATGCGCAACTTGGTTAAAAAACCAGATACAAAAATAGTTGAAAAATATATTGCGCACTAATTATTAGTGCGCTATTCTTCTTTTCGTCGCTTCTGCTTGCACTCACTTGCAAACACCGCGCTAAAAACAGCATAAATACTTAGCACGCTAACAAATAACCTTTAACCATACGGAGCTACATCATGTCGCACGCCACATTCAAAACCGCCCTGCTCGCTACTGCCGTTGCCTCTACCCTTGCTTTTGCGCCGGCGCACGCCGCCAGCAACAGCGCCGGGCAAAACGCCGATACCACGGTGGTGCTGGTGCATGGCGCGTTTGCCGACGGTTCCAGCTGGGACAAGGTGATTCCATTGCTGCAGGCCAAAGGCCTGAAAGTGGTGTCGGTGCAAAATCCGCTCACCTCGCTGGCTGATGATGTGGCAGCCGCCCAGCGCGTGATCGACGCCCAGACCGGCCGCGTGGTGCTGGTCGGCCACTCGTGGGGCGGCACGGTCATTACCGAAGCCGGCACCAGCGACAAGGTCAAGGCACTGGTTTATGTGGCAGCTTTTGCGCCATCGGAAGGCGAAGCAACGGGCGACCTGGGCAAGGACTATCCAACCCCGGCCGGCATTGCCACCCTGAAAGCCGACGCCGCCGGTTTCCTGTATCTGCCGGAAGACTCGGTGCGCCTGAACTTTGCACAGGACTTGCCTGCGGCCACCACCAAACTGATGGCGGCAACGCAAGGGCCGATCCAGGGCAAGGCGTTTGCCGACAAGACCACGGTCGCTGCCTGGAAGAACAAGCAGAACTACTATATTGTTGCTGGCAA
>Ga0308169_10004632_pt1 | contig 12791 bp, 10 predicted proteins | sample PhyBR1_2_FD_202139 | JGI IMG/M metagenome (GOLD analysis project Ga0308169, IMG submission 202139) | Phyllosphere microbial communities from UC Gill Tract Community Farm, Albany, California, United States - DLSLSB.R1 | ecosystem: Host-associated > Plants > Phyllosphere > Unclassified | place...
CACGCATGGTCTATGCGTGCAGTTAAACGGGAAACACGGAGCGCAGGCGCCCCCGGCGCCGCGCCAACGTGTGCTGCCCCCGCAACGGTAAACAAGCGCCGCCTTGATGGCGGCTGGCCGCTCCAATCACCACTGCGTTCAAGAGCGTCCTACAGAGCCTACGGCGAGGCGATGCAACGCCGCCATAGGCTCTGTAGGACGCTCTTGCAGGAAGGTGGAGCGGTCTGTCTTGCTAGCCCGGATACCGGCCAGGACAGGGGGAAGCGGGCACTGTGCCGCGCTTCCGTGACGAGCCGGTGTGCGGGGACGCGCGCCGGCCTAACGATCGAACACTGAATAATCGATGAACTCCAAGAATAAGCCCGCGCTCGCGCTGGCGTGCGCCATTGCCTTTTCCATTCCTTTTGCCGCCCAGGCCGACGAAGCGCTGCCAGCCACCGTCGTCATCACCGGCTCGCGCTTTCCCAGCAACGAGGCGCTGCAGCCGATCGGCGCGACCGTCATCACCCAGGACGAGATCCGCGAAGCCGGCGTCAACGACGTCAACCAGGCGATCCGCAAGATCGGCGGCGTGTTCGGCCGCCAGAGCCTGGATTCCTCGCCGGACTTCGCGCTCGACCTGCGCGGCTTCGGCACCAATGGCGCGCAGAACATGGTGATCATGGTCGACGGCGTGCGTCTGAACGAGAACGAGCTGACCAGCTCGGTGCTGTCGACGATCCCGATCGACACCGTCGAACGCATCGAGATCACCCGCGGCGGCAGCAGCGTGCTGTACGGCGAGGGCGCGACCGGCGGCATCATCCACATCATTACCCGCCGCTCGGGCCAGCCGGGCACCCACGGCTCGGTATTCGCCGAAGCCGGGCAATTCCGTGAGCGCGACGTGCGCGCTTCCCTGTCGCACGTGGCCGGCAATATCAGCGCGGACGTGGCCGTGGCGCGCCAGGACAATGACAACTACCGTGACAACAGTAACTTTATCCAGAACAGCGTGTCCGCCGGGCTGCAGCTCACGTACTCGGGCGGCCGCGCCGGCGTGCGCATCGAAAGCGCGCGCCAGGACCAGCGCTTCCCGGGTTCGCTGACGCTGGCCGAGTTCCAGGCCGATCCAACCGACACCAGGACGCCGAGGGACTTTGGCAAACTCGATACCGACCGCGTCAACGCCTACGTCGAATATCGCCTGGGCGCGGTCGACCTGGCGGCCGAACTGTCGCACCGCGAACGCGAGGCCGACTCGAACTACTACTTCGGTTCGTCGGCATCGGTCACGCATTACAAGGGCCGCCAGAACCAGTTCTCGCCGCGTGCGCGCTGGCTGCATCAACTGGACGGCACCGGCGGCATGCTGAACGAACTCGTGGCCGGCGTCGACGTCATCGACTGGAAGCGCAAGACCACGTCCGGCTTCTCGCTGGCCGACGCCAGCCAGAAATCCAAGGCGCTGTATGCGCGCGACGAATTGCGCTTCGACCCGGCCCACAATGGCCGCGTGGCACTGGGCGTGCGCCGCGAGATCTTCGACAAGGATTACGTCGATGCGATGGCGGGCGGCGCGGCCGACAACGGTTCGCAGGCGCAGAACGCCTGGGAAGCGCAGGGCAGCTATGCGGTGCTGCCACAACTGGAAATGTTCGCGCGGGCGGGGCAGAGCTACCGTGTGGCCAACGTCGACGAGAACAGCTACCGCACCAGCCTGAGCCTGCTGAAGGTGCAGACCTCGCATGACCTGGAGCTGGGCGCCAGCTGGGGCGACGGCTTGCGCAAGCTGACGGCGCGCGTGTTCCGCCACAAGCTGGACAACGAGATCTTCTACGACGCGACTGCCTTCGCCAACACCAACCTCGATCCGACACGCCGGCAGGGCTTCGAGATCGATGCCGAAACCCAGCTGGCCACCGCCTGGCGCGCCACCGCCCACCTGCAGCACGTCAACGCCAAGTTCACGGACGGCCCGAATGCCGGCCGCGAGATGGTGCTGGTGCCGAAGAACGTGCTCACGGCCCGCCTGACCTGGCTGCCGGGTAACGGCCAGACCGCCGATCTCGGCGCGCAATGGGTCGACAGCCAGCGCTACGGCGGCGATGTCAGCAATGCGTGCCCGACACGGATATCCTCCTATACGACCATTGACGCTCGTTATGCATTGCGTGTCAGTCAATGGGAATTCGCTGTCGCGGGCCTGAACCTGGCGGACCGTCATTACTTCAGCTTTGCCTTCGATTGTGAAGGGGGGATTTACCCCAGTGCAGGCCGTCAATTGAAATTATCGGCGCGCTATAACTTCTGAACGCTTTAGCTCGGCACTTTACGGCAAGATGGACGCAGCCCTGTTTCGGGCGGCTGCGTCCTGTCCGACGTGCGAATTGCCGTCGGATTACCTGATCTCGTCCTCCCGGACGATGGTAATTCCAGCCGATACGCAGGCGTCGGAGGCCAGGCAGCCCGGCACAACGAATGGCGCGATCGTAACCGCCTTGTACCAGCCGTTTTCGCCGATCGAGCCGAAGGCCTTGACGCTCCAGTTAATAAATGGGTCATGGAGTTCCGCCAGGTGTTTCAGCGGCGGGAACCCGTTGGCCATCTGGAAATACCAGCATTGATCCCCGGTAGGGCAGCCAGCCCCGCTGACGCCAACCAGTGAGTCCGGATCGCCATAGGCGTTGAGGACGAGTTTTCCGGTATACGCAAGACCCGCGCCTTTTATGCCGCTCAGCAGTGCCTGGTTGACTTGTTGGCCCTGAAGTAATCCGGTGCTGAAACTGGAAAATCCCGCCGCAAATGCGGCATTTTCCGCCGTGCCGGCGGCAAGTCCGATATATTCACCAATATACTGGCCTTGGATCGCCAAACCGATACTGAATGCGACCACGATGAGCTTTTCGAGGAAAGTGGGCTCGGGAGGGTGGTATTCGTAAAGCCAACCATTTACCTTGGTACCCGCCGCATCTTCGAAGCCGATATTAATGTTTGCCGCCCCATTCGAAATCGGTATGTCGATGCGACCGGTTCCACATACCGTGAATGGCGTAACGCATCCGTTCTGGTACGTGAAGTTGGATTCGAACACGCTGAGAATATGGTAATACGCCGTCGGCTGCACGCGCCGAAGGTCGAGCCATCCCATGAACGCTCGCCGTTCTTCCATGGTGTACATCGGCCTGTATGGGGGCGATGCTATTTGATACGGAAGCGTCGTCGTTCTCAGGTCATAATGCGTTTCCGCCCTGACGGCCGAGATGCCGCCAAATATCGGCTGGTTTTCCCTGTCGAGTTTCGAGTCATACCATCCCGCGTATTGGACGATATTGTTCTTGTCTCGGAAAATGACGACAATCGTACCGGGGCGAATGGGATCGCCTGCCGCCCTGTCCGAAATTTTTGCACACTCGCCTTTAAAGCCATAGCCGTTGGATGCGGCAAATAACAGGACGCTCTTTTTCCACTGATTCCAGCGCGATCCGGTGATTTGGCCGCAGGTCCATCCGTTATCCAGCAAGGAACTCCAGTCAGCCGTCGTCGAGCTCGGCAGAGTCTCGGCTTTGGCCATTCCCGATCCCGATGAGAGAATGAAGCCCATGATACTGAATGCCAGGAGACGTTTTAAAGCAAGCCAGCAGTTTCGGATATTTCTCAATTCGTCCTCGCATGGTTGGGGGTGGATTTTTCTGATTTTTACTATACATATTGTTCAGTTTCTCGACAAGACATTTTCGGATATCTATTCCATCTGAAAATCAGGTTTTCTAGCGGAAAAATTTAATAAGTGATTTGATATTTATCAAACGAATTTTTCCTATTTAATTTATTTGTAATCGTTTTATGCAAATCGAATTAATTACTTTCTTGGAAAAAATCATGATGGAATGGGCTGGACAGTAATAGTGCCCATGTGATGCCAAGGTCCGACGAAATGCGTCCTGTCCGGCAGGAACTGACGGACCGCTTCGACAACCCTGCGTGAACTTACTGCGGCGCGATCAATCGTTAATTGACGGGAAACCTGTTTTTGTTACCATTGGTAAGTGCCGTAAAAAATAAGCCCCGGCTAAGGCCCGCGGACGAAAAAGTGGTAATCTCGCGGTCGTTTGCACAACCCACACTAGAAGGATACTTATGCGTTCCCTCCGTTTTGCCCTGCTTGCCGCCAGCCTCGTCGTCAGCACCGCTTTCGCCTCGCCGACCGATCCGAAGAACGGCGTCGAGTACGTGACGCTCGCTCAGCCGCAGCCGACGCAGGCCGCCGGCAAGAAGGTCGAGGTGATCGAGTTCTTCATGTACCACTGCCCGCACTGCAACGCGCTGGAACCGCAGCTCGAACAATGGGTCAAAAAGCAGGGCGATAACATCGTCCTGAAGCGCGTGCATATCCCGGCCAGCGGCCCGAACGATCCGGAAGCCCACCTCTACCTGACGCTGGAAGCGCTGGGCAAGGTCGACGAGATGCACGCCAAGGTGTTCAAGGCCATCCACGTGGACCGCATCCGCATGAAGGACGACGCCACCGTCATCGACTGGGCCTCGAAGAATGGCATCGACCGCGCAAGCTTCACCAACGCCTGGAATTCCTTCGGCGTGATGACCAAGCTGCGCCGCCTGTCGCAAGTCGTCGATGCCTACAAGGTCGATGGCGCGCCGACCATCGTCATCGACGGCAAGTACCAGACTTCGCCGGCGACGGTCTATAATTCGGTCAAGACCAGTAACGAACCTCAGCTGTTCCAGGCCACCCTGCAGGTCATGGATGCACTGGTCGCGAAGGCAGCCAAATCGAAATGAGCGATGTCGAAGGCAAGATCCTGAAGATCTATGACAAGTCCAAGCCGGAAGACGAGGACTTGCACGACACCAGGTATTACCTCCACTGGGTCTGGGCCCTGGTGGCGGCCCTCGTCGGTCTGGTCTTCTGGCTCTGCATCGCCCTCGTGAATGCCGAAAACCAGCGTTATGCGCTGATGACGAACAAGTGTGCCGATCCCCTGTTCAAAGGGGAGATCGACCGCCGCTGCCTGCTGACCGTGGACTCGCGCCCGCACTTCTGGGAACACCTGTGGTACGGCATGAGCCACCTGAAGCCGGAACGGCCGCCGGAAACGCCGGCGCGCCGCCGCTGATTGTCCAGCTTTCTTCAAGAATCCCGCTATCCAGGCGGGATTTTTTTTGCTCGAAAGAATGATAAGCTAGACAATACCGATAACCACAAAGGGAATTGTCCATGCGTCTACTGCGCCTTGCCGCCGCTTGCCTGCTCGCCACCGCCATCGCCATCCCGGCCTTCGCATCGCCGGCGAATCCGCAAAACGGCGTCGACTACACGACCCTCGCCCAGCCGCAGCCGGTGCAGGCCAGCGGCAAGAAGGTCGAGGTGATCGAGTTCTTCATGTACCACTGCCCGGTGTGCAACGGCCTGGAGCCGGGCTTCGAGGAATGGGTGAAGAAGCAGGGCGACCGCATCCAGGTGCGCCGCATCCACATGCCATTCACGGGCGCCAACGATCCGGAAGCCCACCTGTTCCTGACCCTCGAAGCGCTGGGCAAGCTCGACGAGATGCACGGCAAGGTCTTCGATGCCGTCCACAAGCAGCGCATCCGCCTGAACCAGGACGGCCCCATCATCGACTGGGTCTCGAAGAACGGCATCGACCGCGCGACCTTCCTGAACGCCTGGAATTCCTTCGGCGTGCAAGCCCGCCTGCGCGGACTGGACCGCGTGCTGGGCGCCTACAAGGTCGAGACGGTGCCGACCCTGGTCATCGACGGCCGCTACGTGACCTCGCCGGGGCAGGTCAACGCCAGCCTGAAGACCAACAATCCGCAGGAAATGTTCCAGGCCACCTTGCAGGTGGCCGACGCCCTGGTCGCCAAGGCGCTGCAGAGCAAATAAGCTCAGCTGGTGAGCACGCCGTCGGGCAGGCAGATGATAAAACGGGCCCCACCCAGCGGCGATCGCTCCACCTGCAAGGTGCCGCCGTGCAGCCTGACCGCCTTGCGCGCGATCGACAGGCCGAGCCCGAATCCGCCGGTGGCGCGGTCGCGGCTGCGGTCGAGGCGGTAGAAGGGTTCGAACACGCGTTCCCGTTCTTCCTCGGGAATGCCGGGACCGTCGTCGTCGACCAGGATCCGCAGCAGGCCGTCGTCGCGGCGAGCGCTCAGCGCCACCGTATGCGCGGCGTATTTCTGGGCATTGCGCAGCAGATTGCCCACCGCGCGCGCCAGCAGGCGGCGGTCGCCGTCGACGCTGCCCAGCCTGGCGTCGAGTTCGACCCGCAGCGCGGCCGGCGGCGGATGCAGGCCCTCGGCGCATTCGCGCAGCACCGGCTCGACCTCGAACAGGGCGCGTTGCGGCGCCGTCGCGTTGTCCAGCTTGCTCATCGACAGCAGTTCGTTCACCAGCTCGTTCAGCTCGGCCAGGTCGCCGTGCATGGCGGCGACGCGTTTCGACACCGCCGGGTCGCCGGCCTTGTCGGCCAGCAGCTCGAGCCCGAACTCCAGCCGCGCGATCGGGGTGCGCAATTCGTGCGACACCGAGTGCAGCAGGTTCTTCTGCGATTCCAATAGCTCCTGGATGCGTCCGGCCATCGCATTGATGCGCTGGGCCAGCGGCCAGGCCGCGTCCGAGGGTTTCATCTGCGCGCGCGCCGACAGCTTGCCGGCGCCGAACTCGTCGGCCACCCGCGCCAGCATCTGCAGGCCCTGCCAGTGCGAGCGCGACCACAGCGCGATCGGCACCAGCAGCGCCAGCGCCACCACCACGTAGCGCACCAGTTCCATCAGCAGGGCCTGGCCGAGGTCGACCGGCAGGCGCGAGGCGCGCACCGCTTCCTCGTTGCTGCCGATATAGCGATCGCCGGCCAGGTCGACCCGGCGGAAGAAGGTTTTATGGCTGGGGTCGAGCACCAGCTCGCCGCGCTCGAAGGCCGCGCGGCTACCGTAGGGCAGGGCCTGGCGAGCCTGGTCGAGCGGGATCAGGTCGAACTGCGTCGTCGACACCTCGCGCACCTTGTTCAGGCGCCCCAGCCATTCGTCGGCGGGCGCCTGGTCCACGTATTGTTCGAGCAGGAAGATCTGGGCCGAGGCCTGGCGCCGCGCGATGTCTTCGAAGGGATCGCCGAACAGGCGCGTGAAGACGAAATACACGACGAAAGTCGCTGCCGTGATCGACAGCATGACCAGGATGAAGAAACGGAAGAAGAGGCGGTTCACGCTGCCGGGCAGGTCGTCATGCTCATGAGGCGAAATTGTATAGGAGCAATGATCAAGAAAACCATGTTTTACAAACTTCAGACAAAAGCCGGACATCTCGAGGGGGATTTGCTTGCATGTCCTGCGTAGGATCGCTACTCATCAGGTTTTTCCGTTTGGCCCACCTGATGCGCGAGTGAGGGTGGGCCTTTTTTATTCCAAGAGAGGCAAGCATGAGGATGTTGGGACGTGCGATGTTTGCGCTGCCGGTCGAATTTGCGACAGAAGTCGTGCAGGGCCAGTGAAGATGTGGGAGGAAGGAAGACAAGCACGTAGAATGTTGTCTTCCTGAATCTTTACTCACCCTATGAACAAGCTTCTCTTCCTCGTTCTGAGTACCAGTACACTGGCGGGATCGCTGGCTGGCGGTATGGCGCGCGCGCAGACGCCGGCCGTCAATCCGATGCCGGACGGCAGCCGCGACATGTACGTGGGCCTGGGCGCCCAGTCGGCGCCGCGCTACGAGGGATCGGGAAGCCGCAAGCTGTCCGCATTGCCGGTGCTCCAGGTCGAATGGAGCAACGGCATTTTCATTTCCGGGATGAGCGCCGGCATGCACCTGTCCGGATCGCCCACCGTCGAGTACGGCCCGCTGCTGGCGGTCCAGCCCGGCCGCGACGAGTCCGGCACCAGCGTCGAGGTCGGCGGCGTCGGCATGAACGGGCTGATCGGCCCGGCGGCCGGCGAGAAAGCGATGTTCATGACCGGACGCCTGGCCGGCATGGACGAGATCGGTGCTCGCCTTCAGTTCGGCGGATTCTACAATGTCTACCTCGACCCGCATTGGCGCCTGACGTCCAGCCTGCTGGTCGGCGCCGGCCGCGACCATGACGGCGCGCGCCTCGAGCTGAACGTCCAGCGCCTGGCCCTGGCAGCCGGCAGCCGTCACCGCGTGTCGCTGACGGCCGGCGTGGGCCTGGTCAACCGCCAGTACAACGAAACCTATTTCGGCGTCACGGCGGCGGAAGCCATGCGCAGCCGCTTCGGCCCCTGGCAGCCGGGTGGCGGCCTGCAGGACGTGCACGCCAGCGTGCGCTGGAATTGGGTGCTGAGCCCGTCCTGGATGCTGACCTCGAACCTGCAGGCCAAACGCCTGCTGGGCGACGCCAGCCATAGCCCGCTTACCCAGCGGCCCACCAACCTGACGGTTTCGACCGCCTTCGCCTATCGATTCTGACGATGCGTCCCGCCCGACAACTCATCGCATCCCTTGCCCTGCTGCTGGCGGCCGGTTCGGCCGGCGCGCAGGCGCAGGATGCCGTGAGCTACCGGGACGCCTACCGGGCCATGGTCGTGTTCGACAAATACGGCGGCCCGAAAAACCTGCTGGTGAACCAGCTGCAAGTGCTGCCCAGGGAGCGCGGCGCCCTCGCCGAAGGCTTGCTGCTGAGCCTGACCGGCAGGTCGACCCAGCTGAACCTGCCGCTCGATCCGCTGGGACGCACCGTGTTCCCCCTGCAGAAAGCCGCCTACGACGAGAACGCCTCGCTGAGCCTGAACCGCAAGGGCATCGCCTTCACCCTGCGCCCGCAGGTGTCGATCGCGGCGCGCGCCGACGGCGTCTACGACGTGGCCGAGCTGCGCAGCGCCTGCGCCCAGGCCCTGGATTTCGCGCGCTACGTCGACGCCTCCCAGCGCTCGCGCCAGTGTGCCGGCGTGCGCTTCGTGTTCGCGAAGAAGGCCGAAGCCGGCGCCCGCCTGCGCCGCCCGGACGGCACCGAGCAGGTGCTGCCGGTGACGACTGCCGAGGCCGAGGACGGCTTCCCGGCCGTCAGCTGGCGCTTCGGCGGCGGCGCCGAGCGCGGCCAGGTCGCCACCTATAACGCCCCGCTGGCCATCCTTCCCATCTTCGAATAGCCGCGTTATTCTTGCGGCATGACTAAAACACTACTCATCACCGGTGCCAGCCGCGGCATCGGCGCCGCCTGCGCCATCCTGGCTGCCGAACGCGGCTGGCAAGTCGCCATCAACTACCGTGCCGACGGCGAGGCTGCCGCCGCGATCGTGGGCCGCATCGAGGAGGCCGGCGGCAGCGCCTTCGCCGTGCAGGCCGACGTCGCCCGGGAAGACGATGTGCTGCGCATGTTCGCGACGCTCGACCAACGCTTCGGCCGCCTCGACGGCCTGGTCAACAATGCCGGCATCCTGGCGCGCCAGATGCGGGTCGAGCAGATGGACGCGGCGCGCATCGGGCGCATCCTCGCCACCAACGTGACCGGCAGCTTCCTGTGCGCGCGCGAAGCGGTGCTGCGCATGTCGGCGAAGCATGGCGGCAGCGGCGGCGCGATCGTCAACGTCTCCTCGCGCGCCGCGGTGCTGGGGTCGAGCGGCGAATACGTCGACTATGCGGCCTCGAAGGCGGCGCTGGATGCGCTGACGATCGGCTTGTCGAAGGAAGTGGCGGACGAGGGCATCCGCGTGAACGGCGTGCGCCCCGGCCTGATCGACACGGAGATGCACGCCAGCGGCGGCGAACCGGGGCGCATCGCGCGCCTGCAGGGCTCGGTGCCGATGGGACGCGGAGGGGAGGCGATCGAGGTGGCGCGCGCCATCCTGTGGCTGCTGTCCGACGAAGCGTCCTATACCACCGGCAGCTTCATCGACGTGTCGGGAGGTCGCTGATCAATTCCAGGCCGAGGGCGAGAACAGGTAACCCTCGCCCCACACGGTCTTGATCTTTTCGGAGAGGTTGTCGTCGAACTTCTTGCGCAGCTTGGAGATGCAGTTGTCGATGCTGCGGTCCAGGCCGTCGAACTCGATGCCGCGCATCTTCTTGAGCAGTTCGTCGCGCGACAGCACGCGGCCGGACGCCTCGGCCAGCACCAGCAGCAGCTTGTACTCGGTATTGCTGAGCACGCATTGCAGGCCGCGCCAGGTGACGCTGCGGTCGTTGGTCATGATGCGCAGCTGGCCGAATTCCAGCACCCGGGTATCCGGCACCGCCTTGGTCTGGGTGCGGCGCAGCAGGGCGCGCAGGCGGGCCAGCAGCACGCGCGGCTGGACCGGCTTGTTGACGAAGTCGTCCGCGCCCTGTTCCAGGCCCGAGACTTCGTCGTAGGTGTCTTCGCGCGCCGTCAGGATCAGGATCGGCACATCGGACTGTTCGCGGATCTGGCGGCACACCACCATGCCGTCCATGCCGGGCAGCATCAGGTCGAGCACGACGATGTCGGGCTGCTTTTCCTTGAAATGTTCGAGCGCGGTATCGCCCCGAGTGACGAGCTCGACCGAAAATTCATAGCCGGACAGGTATTCCGTGACCAGTTCCGCCAGGCGCGGATCGTCTTCGACCAACAGTACGCGATACATGATGTTCTCCTTGAGCCGTGATTGTATAAGAGCAAATATCAAAGAGGCAGATTTACCGTCGTAGCTGGACAAATTGATACAGTTTCGCGACAAAGGCGGGTAGTAAACGAAACAATCCGCCACCGCGGATGTTGTCCGGCGCGGCCCGGATGCTCGCCGGTACCGCTAACTGGCGCACAGTCGAAAAACTCGTGCGCCAGGATCATGGTTCCCATTCACGGGAGCATCTGCATGATATTGCACTGGAAAGGAATAGCCCTCGCGGCCGCCTTCACGCCGCTGCTGTGGCCGCTCAGCGCGCAGGCCGACTGGGCGCAATCGGCCGATCCGCTGGTCGTGCGGACCAAGCCCTCGGACAGCGAAGTCCAGCTGCAGAACCCGCCCACCTTCAGCTGGGCCCGTTACCCCGGCGGCGCGGCCCGCTACGAGATCCAGATCAGGCCGGAGGGCGGTTCGCCGTTTGGTGCGACCGTCGAACGCAACTGGTACCTGCCGGCCAGGTCCCTGGCGCCGGGCAAGTACAGCTGGCGCGTGCGCCCGTCCGGGTCGAACGACTGGTCGGCGCCGCGGACCTTCTCGATCACCGGCAAGTCGACCGCGTTCGAGGTGCCGGACAATGCCGCGCTGCGCGCGCGCATCCTGGCCAGGGCCCGGCCGCGTTCGCTTCCGCCGTCGTTCACGCCCTACGCCGCCTGGAGCGCCTCGAAGAAGAAGGAGCTGGACCCCTACCTGAGCCGCCTGGTCAAGGAAGTCGGCGTGCAGATCGGGGCGCTGCCCGACCTGGATGACGCGCGCTGGCCGCTCGCGATCGCTGCGCCGCTGACGGCGGCGATGGCGGCCCAGCAGAGGGAGGTCGCAAACCGCATCAACGAAGCCTCGCGCCAGCTCGAAGCGGCAGCCGTCCTGTGGCGCCTGAAGAAGGATCCGGCTTACCTGAACGAGGCGTTCAAGCGCGGCGACCAGCTGGCCGCGCTGGACCCCGCGGGCCCGACCGGCTATGCCGGCCAGGACCAGGCGACACGCCAGATCGCGCTCTCGCTGGTGAAAGCGATCGACCTGCTGGCCGGCGACCTGGACGCCGGCCGCAAGGCGAAGTGGCTGAAGACCGTGAGCGTGCGCGCCGCCGGGATGTTCAGGGACCTGGCCGCCGACCGCGGACGCCTGGACCAGCACCCCTTCGATCCGCACGCCACCACGCTGCAGGGCTATATGGCGCTGATCTCGACCCTGGCGCTGGGCGACATCCCGGACGCGCAGCAGTGGTTCGACTTCAGCTTCCGTGCGCATGCGGCCATGCCGGAGCCCTGGTCGGGCCAGGAGGGCGGCTACGCCAACGGCACCGCCTACGCCGAATACACGGCCGGCTACCTGGTCGCGCTGTGGGACCCGATCCTCCACGCGACCGGCGTGAACCTGTACGCCAAGCCGTGGACCGTGGGCTTCATGAACTTCCTCATCGAATTCGTCCCGCCGGGCGCTCCCGTGCATGCCTTCGGCGACGGTTCCGAGACCAGGCCCGACTTCCGCGTGCTGCGCGCACTGGCGAACCGCATGGTGTCGCCGCGCGCCGCGTGGTATGCGAGCAAGGTGAAGGCCAACGAGGATGCGCTGTCCTTACTGGAGGGACCCTACCCGATGCCCGTGACCGGGACCCGGCGCAAGATCCCGCCGGATAACGCGGCCGGGTTCCCGGGCATCGGCTGGGTGGCGATGCACAAGGACATCGGCTCGAGCGGGGACACGTCGTTCTACTTCAAGTCCAGCCCCTACGGCGCGTTCAACCACAGCCACGGCGACCAGAACGGCCTGCTGCTGACGGTGGCGGGCAAGCCGCTATTGATCAAGGCCGGCTGGTACGACTGGTACGGCTCGCCGCAATGGACCGACTGGTACCGCCAGACCAGGTCGCAGAACGCGATCACTTTCGACGGCGGCAAGGGCCAGCTGGTGGACGGCTACCGCGAGCAGCTGCAGCACAACGGCCGCATCACCGCATTCTCCGTGAAGCCGGACCACGACTACGCGGAGGGCGACGCGACGCCGGCCTATGGCGGCCAGCTGACCCAGGCCAGGCGCCAGGTCGTGTACCTGCATGGTCCGAACGCCTTCTTGGTGCGCGACAGGCTGGCGGCGAAGGCGCCGCACACCTACGAGTTCAACGTGCATGCGCCGGTCGTCATGAAGATCGAGAGCCCGGCCAGCGTGAAGATAGGGGCGGGCCGCCAGTCGCTCTGCCT
>Ga0308169_10004635_pt1 | contig 12785 bp, 21 predicted proteins | sample PhyBR1_2_FD_202139 | JGI IMG/M metagenome (GOLD analysis project Ga0308169, IMG submission 202139) | Phyllosphere microbial communities from UC Gill Tract Community Farm, Albany, California, United States - DLSLSB.R1 | ecosystem: Host-associated > Plants > Phyllosphere > Unclassified | place...
CTCAGCATCGTCGGCGGTGAGTGCGCCCGAGGGAACCATTGGAGGCAGAGACGAGCGGCGCGCGGGCTTCTGTCCATATGAAAACTCGAGCAGAACACACCTTCCAAGCTCACGAGACCTTTGTACGTCAGCTCCATCGCCATCAGTACGATATCAGTCATGTTGCTAACAGCTCCTCCGCGCCTTCCACAAATCATAAAGGTAGGCACACATGCCCCCCATCTCGCGGCTGCAAGACAGGTCTGGCAGGAGTAGTCCACTCTCCACTCCCCGGCTCCCAGAACTGTGTGACTGGACCATGTGCATCTCGCAGCTTCATGCTACGTTCAGACGCCACACAAACCCAACGAGGGATATCTGTCTCTGACTTTGTCATTGATGCATGTCATGAAATGTCGTGAGGGCCCGTACGCTACCGTCGTGTCGATCGTTCATGAGCGGCCAATAAGTTGTAGATCAGTCGTCATCATCCGACAACTCAATCTGCCATCAGTCGCGGCACGACGAGCCAGCCTCAGTGACTTACCACGTTCGATTTCTTCGCCCCCTTCCCTCGAGACGAGAAGCTGGCATGAGCAAGCGATCTTCACACGAGTGATTACACGAACTTGAGCTGTGATTGCGTTGGGGCCGCGCCCTTCCCTCTCGCAGCCAGCCCAGTCTTCTTTACCGGCGGTCGAGCCGGAGCCTTCTTCGCAGGAGCTTTGCTGGCCGCCGTTGCTCGTGACTTCTTCGCCGGCATGACCTCCTCCTCTTCTTCGTCATCGGACGCATCATCGAACTGTCGTCAGCAGACTTTGGAAAAAGTCCTGAAGCTGGCTCACCAGAGCCTTTGATGCCTTGCCCTTGCTCCTTGAGCTCGACGCGGCGGACTTGCCCTTGACCGGAGGAGATGGCTCGCCCAGCGATCCGTCAGACTGCGAGCCCATACTGTCCGTCAGCCGTGCCGGGTGGCTGTTTCCTCACATGCTATCCTCTTCCACTGACAGTCAGCGTGAATTGATATTTGTGCTATGCCGGGACGTACTCATACTGTCCACGTCGGATCCCCTGCCCTTGTTCTTGCCCTTTTTCGCCTTTTTAGCCCTTTCCGCGTTCATGTCCACGTTCTCGTCGTTCCAGATACTCGCAGCACTGCTCATGAGCCCTGAGCCGTCAGAATCGGTCAACCCACTTCTCTTTCAGACGCATGAGCTGCAAGTCAGCTCAGACCCCTCTTGACCCCGTCCCATTCCCACTCACATGATCCTCGACATCATCTTCCGTCATATCCTTATTTGCCTTCATCGACTTTTGATACGACTTGAGCGAGTCCATGACGAAACTGCTGGTCAGTCCCCCTACTAGTTGATCCCCAGATTCGACTCACTCTTTGATCGCGTCCCTATCGTCCTTTTCCACGAAACGCATCACGGCGTTCTCCATCCCGCCCTCCACCAGCACATCCAGCTCCTGCGCCTTCAAGTACTGCTTGACCAGACTTGACATCCTGAGCTTTGACAACCGGTCTTCAGTCGTCAACGCTCCATCTTCACCGTCCACCCAGGCGTCCTCGAAGACTTCAGGCGCATCCGCGTTGTTCTTTGGTTCTGCACGTCAGCCGACGCACACCAGCAATGGGTTCGCAGACTGACTCCTCTCGGTGGCTTGTTTCCTTCGGTAATACTGCAGGATGTCTCGTGGGTTCGCGACGCGCCCTATGAAATCCTGCCCAAATCGGACGGGGTTGGACATCTCCTTTGCCCCCGACGTTTCGACCTGGCATTAGCGCGATCAAGACATAGACCAACCTTTAAGCGGATAAGCGGAAGCATCATCTCTGTCTGCTCCTCGTCGTCCTTGTGACGCTCCTTCCAGTCTCGCTTCGCCTCCTTGATGAGCTCTTCCACCTGGCGCGTGAGCTTGCATTGAGGGCGAAAGCGGACGACAGCTTACCTTTTTGCGCAGAAATCTGGTGATACTGTCCCTATCCTCCATGTCGATCTCGTTGAGCGGCTCTTGGGCACACTGCGAAAGGGCGACTTCATCGTGAATGAACGGCCGGACGGTCTTGAGCGGGATCTCGGCTATTTGGAACTGCGAGCCTTGAATCGACAGTAGGCCCACATGTCTGACGTGAGCTCCTGGGTGATGACACACGGCTCACTTTGGAAGCGCTTCGCCCGGCGCCAGGGATGTAGCGACGGATGACCCGGGCTGAGTTATGTAGTAATCCTTACCCTCCACCTTTTCCGGCATGATCCGGCAGTCGTGTTCGTGGCCCCACACGACCAGCTTGATCGAGTCGTCGAACATTCCCTCTGGCACGCTCTGCTGCGGTCCATGCTTGACCCTGCCATCAGCTCCTCCACAATCGCAGCGAGGTGCAACCGACCGATTCTGGTGCACCAGCAGCACATTGAACCAATCATCTTCTCCCACGTCTCCCCCTTCCGGCATATACATTTTGACCTTGTTGCTCCTCAGCTCGTAGTGCATCCTTGCATCGCGGACGTTGCCCACACCGTACAGCGCTAATGAGGTCGAACCCTTGCGCAGCAGGATTGGCTTGATCCGGATACCCTTGTCGGCTTGTTCGGCTTGACCCTCGTCCGCAGCGAGATCAACTTTGCCAAAGTAATTGAGCACGCCTGAGACGGACAGGACGTCCAACGCACAGAGTGCTCCTTCCTGGCGTAAGCTTTGCACGAATTGGAGGGGAGGCAGCCCACCGGACCGGTGCCCTGTGGATCATCGTGATTGCCATGGATGGAGAAGACAGGAATAGCGATGTTCAGGTTTGGGTCTTCGTAGTTGATAGCTGGGAAGCTTGACGTCAGCTGAGGCGGGTGAATCGGGGAGGGCTCACTTGAAGCCTGCGGCACTGCCTTCCATCGGATCGCTGAGGAGCTCAAACTGTCATCAGGCTCTGTCATACGCGACCACTACCGCTCCGTGTTGCCCCTCCGGCATCGGAAACCCTGCAAGGAGCAGGACGTAGTGATTCAGTTCAGCTCGTCCACCTGCCGCCCCCAAGCTCTTCACTCTAAGACTCACGGGGATCGGCTTGTCCCCCAGCGTATACTCTCTCAAAAGTGCTATCGTCTGGTGCATGCACGTCCGACTTGGTCTGTTCTCGTGGAAGAGATCACCGGCGAGGAGAATGAAGTCGACGTCGGCGTCCCGAGCTATCTCCAGTATCTCGCGAAAGGTGTTGATCGAGTCTTGCCCTCGGACCGGGTCTTTTTCGGCGTAGCCGATATGATTGTCCGTCGCGAGGAGGATACGGAAACAGCTGCGGATGAGTCGAGGTGGTATCATTGTGTCTTACTTGTCTGCATCTGGCCGTCAGCGTGTGGTCGGGGAGCTTCCGGCAGCTCACCTTGCTGAGGGATGCTCGGGGGAGGTCCGGCGTGGCTTGTTGTCAGCTCAACTTGATGAAGGATACCGTACTCGTGATTTTCTCTCTGGTCGTCCGAGTACTGAGAACCCGGCGGCATGTTGGCGACTATGCAATGATGGTGGAGAATCGACGGTGAAGAAGCGCATCATGGCGACGTCGAAAGACCAGTCCAGTCAACTTCAGGCACGCCCTCACCACGTGGCGGAACGCGCCGCGCTTACCCATGTCTCGCTGATCTTTGACTTTCACCTCGATCATCACTCACCCACTGCAACTTAACGCGAACTTCCCTCGCCATGCCTGGACGGCGGTCGCAAGCCGAGCGCGAGCTCCTCGATCTCGAGTCGGCCTCGCAGTCGGGCTCTGATGAAGAGCACGATCAAGTTGGCTCGCTCGGCGCTGGTCCTTCCACACGTCAGAAGAAGAGGAAGAGGCTGAGCGACCTGTCGGCGGAGGAGAGGTTCCAAAATATGCCGTCGAAAGAAAAGCAAAAGCTGTCGGCACAGTACCGGGCGCTGCAGGCCGATGCGGAAGGTGAGTATCTCGGGCGAGAGACGAGGGCGTGCTGATGGGCAGACATGAAGCAGAACCTGGCGAATACGAATATTTCGGAGCTGGAGAAGAAGATGAGAGAAGGAGAAGAGCTGTTTCAAGAAGGTCAGTCTCTATCCTGCGGATCGAGCTGACGGCAGTGCGGGATCCAACGCTGGGCGCTCTGGATGCGCGGTTCATGATGACGGGGGCCGAGACGGCTCTGCTCATGGCGCGGAAGATGAGGATGGACAATAATGCTTTCAACGTTGACGAGTACCTGATTCGGTATGTTCTGTTTGCCGGGTAGCTTTGCACCGATCTGGCTTCCCCCGCTCCCCGCGAAGCTTTCGGCGCTGACGAATGCAGGGTGAAAGGGCTCCTCGGACTGGAACGGGAGGAGCTGGAAGATCAAGACGGGAGCGAAGATGACGAGGACGAACTGGACGAGGAGACTGCCGAGGATCGCCGGGAGGCGAGAAGAGAGAGTGCCAGAAAGGGGCGGTTGGGGGATTGGGCGAGAATCGGGTGGATGGCCGCCAAGTTTGTGAGGCGCGTACCGGGAGTCGAGTTCATGTGAGTTGGCTGCCCTTGCACGTAATCAGCTCATGCCAGGTATGGACCTATCAACACCGCTCCAAAACCTCGGGTGAATCGGACCAACCAACGTCGCGCGCAGATCGAAGCGGAAAGCCGACCACAAGAAATCAGGCAGGAACCCGGGGAGCCGGCCGGGAGCGACGCCACAACGGCCAATGTTCAGCTTGTAGGTTGCCTCGCATGGAAGTGTGCTGATGCCCAGATCGGAAAGCTGCTCCGACGGCGGGATCCTGACAGCAAAGGCATCAACTTTTTCCGCTTCGTCATCGACCCGGACGACTTTGGGCAGAGCGTGGAGAATTGCTTTTACGTCAGCTTTTTGATCAAGGACGGCAAAGCGGGTATACAGGTCACGTCTGATGGCGAGGTGTTGATTAGTGCGTCATGGCGTCGAGTGGGGAGCTAACTCGCAGTCAACCGAAACCCTTTTACTTTCGACGTCGACACCGGAAAGGAGCCAGACCGTAACCAAGCAGTGATGGAGCTGACCATGGCGGCGTGGGAGGTGAGCTGGAAGCTGTGAAGCTAGAGCGACCAACTGACTGGCAGACTGCCAAAAATCTGTACGACATTACCGAGCCGGTGATCCCGCATCGAGTGTACGAAGAGGCTCTGCCTCTGCAGGGCAACCGCTGGTACACATGACAGCGTTGTATAGAAAGCTGGGGCAGTCACGAAATCGTGTCGGAGCAGAGCATCGTGACTGTGCACCTATTGTACCCTCACCGATCACCCACGCATGCGCCGCACGCCAGCGAGTGGCGACGCGTGGAGATGATACATGCTGCATTTGCCTAGTGTACAAGTGTGTAGTTTATGCTCGGAGTTGTCATCTATGCCTCGTCTACTTGTGCGCGTCGGCGATCGGGTTCGCGTGGATCGTTATTCGGTTCAGCTTGATCTCGGTCGTGGGTCGGTTCTTCGGCGTGACGGGGACTTTTTCCATCTGGTCAAGTGTCGAATCCGCGCCGTCGATGACTCTTGCTGTCAGCGTTATCACCGAGCGACAGCGCGTGTCCTACTCACTTGCCAAATATAGAGTATTTGCCGTCCAGCGAAGGCTGCTTGGCGTAAGTGATGAAGAACTGTCCAATCAGCATGTCGAGCACGTGTTGCGACGGAGCCATGAGTAGCTCACCTGCGATTTGTTCGTGTCGGGCCCGCCATTTGCCATGGCCACTATGCCTCTGGTGTTGAACTGGGCTTAAGCATACCATCGTAGCGAAAAGTGCAAAGCTTACCCGTAGCGTCTGCCTAATCTCATCCGGAAATTGACCACCCCATATTGATTGCCCGCCCTTCCCGGTGCCTGCAGATGAGCCATGCTCGCGTGCAAAGTGAGCCGAGACGGCCTACCGGTGGGATCTCCTCCTTGGATCATAAACGTCTTGATATTCCGGTGGAAGATGGTGTTGTCGTAGTATCCCGAGGCAGCCAGCGCCAGGAAGTTCTGCCCGATCAGCTCATGTTCGGAAAAGGTCACTGCGAGGCAGACGTGATCAGACTGCGTACCTCTGCTGTCCGGGGTACCGCTTCGCAAAAGATCTCGAGCTGTTTCGTGAGCTCTGGCGGGCGCCGATGAAGATGGGTCTCACCTTAAGGTCACCATGTGATGTATGCAGGGTGACAGACTAAGAACGTGAGCACCTGATGTCTGCGACGGCCCACTCACCATCTTGCGCGCCGAGATTGATGTATGGGTGGAAACGAGTGGGTCGGGTCTGGAGCCAAATACCGGCGGGGGTGGTGATGAAACAGCTTATCACGGGATGACGTGGACAAGAGAGCTCGCCCTATCTCCCCCCGGTCCCGCTGCCGTCACAGCCGGCGGTTACGTAATTCCTTGTGACCTGCGTTCATGGCCGTGGGATGTTCGCGTCGAATCTTGAGGGGTCGCATACTGAAGACACACTGCGCGGCTCGTCCTTTCTTCCAGCTTCGAGCGACGCTCATACAGGCTACGCACGCGTGGAGGGGCGGCATAGCATCATTAAACTCGAGGAACTCTTCGCACTCCATGTCGACCTCGACCACCTAGATCGCTCAGTTGAGCCCCGCATCATGCCGACCATTCGCCATCCGCATCCCGCTTCCGCATCTCCTTCGCCCAAGCCGTCTCGTCGGCTTGCTCGCTCGCCGTCCGATCCCGCGCGTATAGCGGCCCCGGGGGAAGATGACACGCCGCACCCACAGCAGATCTACGTGCTCTCCGCGGACGGCTCTTCGCTGTTCCTCCTTGATCCGAGCAAGCCAAGCGGCAACGAGGAACCACCACCCTACGCCCCCTTCACGACCGATGTCGATCTCAGCCGCTCTTCGTCCGAGGGCGCTCTCCAACCCAACGCCAATGCAGGGCCTTCCAGCCCCCGCAACGCCCTCAGTCCGGTCCCTTTTCCCGCACTGATCCTCCCGCCCGAAACACATTCCCGACACCGCGCCAGTACACTCTCGGAACTAAATCAGGATGCTTCGCCGACGGTAGCCAGCGGTCGTCCAAGGGTACGAAACCACAACTCTTTCTCGTATGCGGCGCGCTCGAGAGAACCGAGGGAACGCAGGACACAGTCGGTGCGATCGTCGCCGGGTTTTCCGGCGCCATCGGCTCTGCCCGACGAGCACACGCCGTTACTCGCGACACCCGCGACAGGCCATCTGGATGGAGATGAATGGGTAGAGGTAGACTGGCAGAAGCGCAGAGGGTTTTGGAGGGCTGTGTTCTGTGGAGAGCTTGAAGAGGGACATGTGGAGCCGACTTGGAAAGCGGGCTGGAGGAGGTTTTGGAGACCGGTCGGTACGGGACGATACTGGAAGGCGATGGTGCATCTATGGTTTTTGAACTTCCCCTTCGTGAGTTGTGCGGTCCCGACCAGGAATTCTGTAGCTAACTTGGAGGCTCTGCTCGTCTGGCCGCCTTTGGTAGCTGGCACTTTGGCTGGAACGGCACTGCTCATCACGCTACCTCTCGGCGCGGCGGTCTGGTGGCTCACACTGTTCATCTCTCGTTCTGCTGCACGGCTTGAGGTGGGTGTTGACTGTGGACCGGCAATGGCTTACGCACAGACCATCATGCAGCTCAACCATCATTCGCCGCTGCGCCCCTCCATCCCTCAACCAAGCTACCATCCAATCTTCTACCGCCTAAAAGAGCGCTCGTCGCCTCCCACTTCGCCGTTGTCAGAGGTGCCCACCGACACCGAGCTCGTATGGGAGAAACGCTTCATGAAGTGTTCCTACGCCATGGTGGGCTATCAGTCGTCTGGTCAAGGGCGCAGCTGATGGTAGTTCCTCGACCATTACTCGTACTCGGCCTTGTCATACTTCCTGCTGATCAAGCCGCTCATCGTCCTCTTTTCGACGATCGTGTTACTGGCGTTATTCCCGGTCGCGGTCGCTCTTGTCTTCACGCTACCGATGTATCTCCGAGCAGCGCGACGGTGGGGCCAGTGGCAGGCGGGTATAGCGATTGAGAACTTGTAAAATAGGCAAAGCCTCTGGGGAGATTTTCGATTCAGGGTTGTATTCAGACGGTCGGTAGTTGTCTTTCTGCTTTTGGTCTTCATGCACGAGCTCGACATGCTCTTCGATGCCGCGAGGCTTATTTAGTACGTCGCTGCGGCAGTCTCTGGTGCCCGTCGTAACGCTTAAGCGCGTGTCCATGCTGTCCTACCATGGACGTCCTCCCCGAGGCCTTCTCTCACACGCCTAACAAGCAATGTCTGCATTGTCCAGCTTCCGACCCTCGTGCGCTTGAGTAACCGTTTGAGGGATGGGTTTAAGCTAGTACTGTTACGTCTGCACGGAGTGACTGGCAAGGTGCGGACGACGAGAAGCTATCGAAGCGTGGGGTGAACCCAGACACTCGAGAGCTCGCCCTCGCCCCTCGAGCAGTAGGTCAAATCGCAGTCGGCTTCCTACGGATCTTTGCAGAAAGCCCTCCATGCATTCCGAAGAGATAGCATCAAGGCATCTCACTACCAGGTCGGCCACTTCTTGTGTGGAAGGGGTGCGTCGACTGCGGGACTGGACGGACGAAGGGTACATCCAATGTCAGAATGTTTTGGAAGCCTCCGCAGTCGCGCAGACTGTTCGAAAGCGCTGCCCGAGCATCTCAGACAGAGCAAGTGTCGGCAGGCGCCCTTGGCCAAGAGGGGTCCTGGCTGAACTCTTGTGATTTGGCCGGCAATCGCGAGTCCGATTCTCGAATGGCGCAGCGTTTTGGCTCGTCACGAGCACATATCGAAAACCAGCGCCCATAGGCTGGCTACCTGTCGAATCTGATCAGTGCAGCGAGCTGCATCGCAACCTTCCCATGCATGCGTGAGCTTTGCTTCGCGTCCGGAATGTTCCTGCCCAACGACGTGCTTCGAGTTGTCTACGCCTGATGTCCCCGGAACTTGACCGGATGGAGATCTGATCTACGGCGCACCCTCGGTGTCTTCCATCCTCGCATCCTGCGGCTTGTTATCGCGGGACCTGGTGCAGCGCCGGAGCATTCTGCATGCTTGTAAGCATACAAATGAGTCGATCCATCTCTCTCCCAACGGCCGTTCCCCGATTCAACGGCGCATCCCCTCACTCATCGTATCGTCTTGATCACGCCGCACAACGATGACTTCCGCCCTCTTCGAGACGCTCGTGGTAGGCAATTGCAAGCTCGACCACCGGGTCGTCATGGCGCCCATGACCCGTTTCCGGACCGACTCAAACCACACTCCTCTTCCCATGGCAGTCGAATACTACCGCCAGCGCTCCCATACGCCGGGCACACTCCTCGTCACCGAGGGTGTGGCCGTATCCGAGCGCCTCGTCGGTCTTCCGGCTTGGGCGGGGTGCTGGACCGACGAGCAAAGCGCGAGATGGAAGGAAATCACCGATGCAGTACACGCCAAAGGGTGTTTCATTTTCCAGCAGTTCTGCTGCGCAGGACGTACGGCCGATAAAGGGTATCCTAAGCTCTCGTCTGGAGACATTGCCCTCGACCCGGGTGTTAGCGCCATTGCCACTGAAGATGACTCGTCCCCGCCCACGCCGATGACAGAGGAGGACATTCAGGATACGATTCGGGACCACGCCAATGCCGCGAGGCGGGCGATCGACGCGGGGTTCGACGGCGTCGAGATCCACGGCGCGAACGGCTACCTCATCGACCAGTTCATCCAGGAATCCTGCAACAACCGGACGGACCAATGGGGCGGTTCGGTCGAGAACCGCTCGCGCTTCGCTATTGAAGTTGCCAAAGCCATTGTCGACGCGGTGGGACCCAGCCGCGTCGGCTTCCGGATCAGCCCATGGAGCACTTACCACTCGATCACGCCGACCGACCCACAACAGCAGTTCTCGCATCTGGTCAGTGAGCTGCGCAGACTTGATCTTGCGTATCTGCACGTCATCACGTCGCGAGTGGACAACTGGTCCGACGTCGACCGGGATGAGCCCCTCGACTTTGTCTATGACAACTGGGGCCCAGAGGCTCCGGTGATTATCACGGGCGGGTTCGATGGCGAGTCGGCTAAACGCGCGGTGAACACATACTCGGAGTACAAGCTTGCCGTGGGCTTTGGGCGCGCGTTCGCTTCAACGCCGGATCTGGTCGAGTGTGTTAAGAGGGGAATCAAGCCGAGTCCGTTCAGGGCAGATCTGGCTTATACTCATGGGGCGGCGGAGGGCTACGTGGACTACCCCTTCTTGTCGGCATCATAGGAGTCCTCCATTCTGTAGGAGAACACCGGAGAGGGCACGGGATGATGGGGCGCGCTCGCTGTGGAAGATCCGGGCCCCGGTGCACCGTCATATATCCCCATACAGTCTCATGCACTAAGAAAGTGAGGCTTCAGCATAGGAAGTTTCCTGTGTACCCCTTTTACCCAGTGGGGACAGCTCAATCGCTGCCTAAACTGCTCCCCGTATTACGTCTCCTCCCCGCATACTCGCCCCTATCCTTCAGCTCGATCCTCTCTCCATCTTCATCATCCCCTATCTGGCCCGGCCGTCTCCGGACCTCCCCTCTGCTCCGTCTCCCGGCTTTCCGGGTAGCAGCCCACCAGCCCCGGACGAGGCTGATCGCGCCTGCGGTGACGCCCATGGGTGGGACGAGCCAACATAGCCTCCACCACCAGCCCGTCTCTCCGCCCTGCTGTTTCTTCCAGCGCTTCACGAGCCGGTCCACCTGAGCGTGCAGGTCTTGCAGCGTACCCGAGTTGTCGATCACTTGCGTGGCGTACGTGAGTTTTTGGGACAGCGCGAGTTGTGACGCTATACGGCTCTGGGCCTGTTGTGGGGTAAGAGGAGGGTTTGAGGGGCGCGCGAGGAGACGTGACAGCTGTAGGCGTTCGTTCCTGCCGTCAATGCCATCCCAGCACACGTCAAGTCACGACGCAGCACTCACACAAACACCACGACCACCTCGCCGACCCATCTCCACAGCCCGGCCTCGATCAACAGCGGCACATCGACCACCACTGCCCACTCCCCTCTGACCCAATACCAGAACAACGCCTTGACAATCTCCTTTTTCACCGCGGGGTGGATCACCCCATTGAGCCATTTGCGTTCGTCCGGGTCATTGAAAACGATTTCGCCGAGAGCTGCGCGGTCCAGAGCGCCCTCGGGCGTGAGTATACGGTCGGCCCCGAAATGTGACACCAAGGAGCTGAAGCCGCTCGTGCCGGGCTCGACGACTTGGCGGGCGAGCAGGTCCGCGTCGATCAGGGGTAGGGAGTAAGGCGGCGAGGAGAGGAGCGATGAGACTGTGGATTTTCCAGAGGCTATGCCGCCCGTGAGGCCGATGACTGGCGTGAGCGGCGAGCCCCCGCGGTACGCATGAGAGCAGGGTCTCACTGAGCATATTTTGTTCACGGTATGTGTACAGCAATTGCTGTGAATGTGCAAGACCCGGTCGCTATCGTGGTCGTCATCGGCCAACGTATCGTCGGCGATGTCCGGGTGGAAGCGTGTTTGGTCCAAGCGTAAAGATGAAACGCCCATTCAACGCAGACTCCAACTCGACGCGGTCATCAAGACGACAACTATTCATCTACGCCCCGACAGCACGCTACAAGATCACAAGACGACCGGAATGAAAGCCACCCGACACTCCTAGCATTGACCTCCTCCTCGACGATCCCTTTGGCCTCGACGCACGCTTGGCATCGCCGACCGCTCACCATGTCCGCCGCTCAGACCACCATCGCTACACCTCATCCCCTCGCCCCAACATCTAGCTCGCATAACGGTGAGACACCCCAAGCATCCCACGGCCGCGATACGACCGCATACAGCAGTAACCAAGGGACCATGAACTCGAGCATAACGCAAACGACGCTCGCGCCCAGCGGCTCAAATGCAAAGTTTGACCGCTTCGAGTCGCCCGCGGGGGCATTTCCGACAAGCAGGAGCGAGGGGTGGGAAGAGGCGTATGAGCGACAGCAGCGCGAGAGGTGGAGAGAAAAGGTCGACGCGGATTTGCGGGGATGGCGAGGGGGTAATGGGTGCGTCCGAGCGTCGCGGCCCGCGGGGACAACTGGTGAGATGATCCAGGCGCTGATATCAGGGAGCCTCGGTCGGGGTACAGCAAAGAGGCAGTCCCGACGAATAGCTACTATGGCCAGCCGGTCACGGGGACGATAGGCAAGCACCTGCCAAAGGAGATCTTGCGGATCGAGCGGGACTGGTCCGAGGGCGAGGTGTGCCAGTGCGCAAACCACGACCTGCCCGTGGGTTTCTAAACTGATGGCAGGTTCGAGTCGTCGTTCCCTATGGAGTTGGAGGGCAGAGTAAGGTCTGGGCGTCTTGGCACGCATAGCTGACGATAGATCTCGCCGCAGCAGTGGAAAGCGTTCATCGAGCCGCTGAATCAGCACCTGTTCGAGGCGTACTCTGTGAAAGGGGCCGTGGTGGACAACGTGATTGCCATCGCAACGTGGTGGACGTCATTACTATGGCGGACGTCGCACTTTGAGCGTGTAAGCAATACCAGCTCGCCGAGTGTGCCCCGGCTGATGGGCAGCACCTGAAGGCAGCAGAGAGCCATATCATCGAGACGAACACGACCTTCAACGCCGCCGGGCTCAACGTGTTGTCGCCCCGGGAACAGGCTCTGCAATTCGTGAGCGCGAGCGTTGTAACAATACTGACCACCAGCTTGAGATAGAGTAAGCTAACTGACGCGAGCAATGGCCAGGCGCTCACTGCAAGGTATTACTAGCCGGTTGCGACTAAAGGCAATTCGCTGATTTTGCCACGGCACGTCTTCGCCGGGCCATCTCGGCCGCTT
>Ga0308169_10004638_pt1 | contig 12778 bp, 16 predicted proteins | sample PhyBR1_2_FD_202139 | JGI IMG/M metagenome (GOLD analysis project Ga0308169, IMG submission 202139) | Phyllosphere microbial communities from UC Gill Tract Community Farm, Albany, California, United States - DLSLSB.R1 | ecosystem: Host-associated > Plants > Phyllosphere > Unclassified | place...
GTCTCGAGGTGGTCTAGGCGATGTGATGCCAGACGCGGAAGCGATCAAGGTGCCGAGCGGGTTCGTGGGTGTGTGTGTTTTGATGAGTTGCTCGTCGTGCTGCCCTGCCGTATGCCTGGTCCACCTGTATTCGTTCTTATGTGGGGATGCGATGCTATGCTGGTGATGATTATGTCTATGCTCTTGCGCTGATGTTGCCGAAATGCTATGTACAGTATGCTATGAATAGGATGAGAGTGAACATGTCCTGTGAGATGGTCCGCGTTGATCATCGTCTCCGCGTTTCAACGTCATCCTTCACTGCTTTCAGACCTTTTGCCCTCGTTCCTGAACACGGCTGCAATTCCACAACCACTTCATCCCTCCTCGAACGACCACACAATGTCATCGCCATGGGCATCAGTGACACGCACAGCGCGGCAAGCAGCCAAGAGATCCTTCAGCCACCGACGAGGTTTGCATGCGTCAAGCTTGGCGCAATCGCATGAAAACCCATTGGTTGGTGAACACGGCTCGTCGTCTCCGAATTCATCGGTCGCTGACCACCCCAGGGTATACCTAGGCGTCAGGCTAACCCTCCTCCAACCCTTCCACGCCGTGGCGGTCCACCCGAGAAGTCACGTATACGCGGGGTCAAACAGATCGTGGTCGTTGCGTCTGGTAAAGGCGGCGTGGGGAAGAGCACCGTAGCTGGTCAGTCGTAGCATTAAGCGCCGTTACTCCATGCTGACATCGGTCTCTCCGACAGGATAGCCAACCTCGCCGTGTCACTCCTTCAGAATCATCCGTTGAGCCATCGACCGAATGTTGGCCTCCTCGATCTCGATATCTTTGGGCCGAGCGTGCCGAAGTTGTTCGGGTTGGAAAATGCAGGCGACCCCGAGCTGACGGATTGTGAGCTCCAGAGGCTCACCCTTGGCTCCAGCTTATGATCAGCGAACAAGCTGGTGCCGCTGCAGAATCACGGCGTGAAGACAATGTCCATAGGATACCTGCTGCGTGAGCGAACGGCCGAGAAGAGAGACCAAGGCGTGAGGGGATACAGCGGATTGCTGATTCCAGCCCCAAACCCCAACAATGATTCTCCGGTTGTATGGCGGGGGATGATGGTGATGAAGGCCGTGCAGCAGGTGAGAGACGCCTATTTACTTGTTCAGAGGGATGGGGCTGAGACCAGCTCCTCTTCGACGTGGACTGGACCTCCAACGGCGAAGATCTTGATGTTCTGGTCATTGACATGCCACCAGGGACGGGCGATGTGCAGCTCAGCCTGGGCCAGCTCGTCGTGGTTGACGGTGAGCCCATCAAATGTACTGCTACTTACATGCAGGCGCCGTCATCGTATCGACACCTCAGGATGTTGCGCTCATAGACGCTCGGAAGGGCGTAGGCATGTTCAACAAAGTCAACATCCCAGTGAGCTGCATATGATCCCACTCAGGCCAGTCTGACCGCTCAGATCATTGGCTTCCTTCTCAACATGTCACATTTCACGTGTTCGTCATGTACGACACCGCACGAGCTGTTCGGCAGTCCAGCCAGCTTTGAGAAAGCCGCATTGGATCTCAGTCTGCCCGTCCTCGGTAGGTCTAGGATGAATTTTGGTCTGTAGTACTAGCTGACCGGCAGGAAGAGTCCCTTTGGTGCCGACGGTGAGCGATGGAGGAGATGCTGGACGACCGGTCATGGTGCAGAGCAGTCCGGAGGGAGAGGAGGTTCGGGGGGTGATGAAGGATGTGGCGGGGAGTGTATGGAACTGGCTAGGCAAACGCCCCATATCGCCAGTTGGGCTGAGGGGGTAAAGTCAATATGCATGGCTTGACGCCCGCAACTCACATTGATTCCCGCAAGGTGCCGGGGAACAGAGCACCATGTGCATCGGCCCGCGACCAAGCGGTCATCGACCCCGATCCCCAAGACGGGACACCATGGGCCATCGTTGAACACCACTGCTCGATCTTGCGGTCAAGTCCTCCCTTGCCCCAATTCTGTCACCCTGCCTGGCCCTCCGCCGAATCAAAAGATATGCGTGCATGAAAGCCTCGTCAGCATGTGCAGCCTCGAGCCACGGAACGAGAACACGCGACCTGGCACCGCCGTGAAAAGTAGATTTCGAACGCCCGTACGCTGTCGACGGATGCATCCATATCCTACAACCTCGCGGTATAGTCCTCATCTCCCAGTCCCTCGTCCTTCATCGCTAGCGGCGGTTTAGTCCTTTCCAGCGTGGGCTCGGGTGTAGATGAGTTGGGCGTGGTGGTGGACAACTCGCTTGATGAGACCCTCCTTCTCGAGGTGGGCGATGGCTCGTCGAGCGAGGGATCCGTTGACCTTCATTCGGTCAATGAGGGTCGATTGCGAGATAACTCGGTAGGTCGGGACCTCCTTGACGATTCGGTCGCTGCTGTCAGCCGACCTTCCGGGTAGAGGAGGGGGGGAAGTCGACTCACTAGAGCGCCTTGTCGAGAACAACGGCGTTGTTCGCCTTGTCCTTGACCTTGCCCTTCGACCACTTCTTCTTCTTACTGCGTCGTCAGTACTGCTCCCTTCGTGTCCGCGATCCAATGTCCCTCCAACACCATCTGAACCCTCCAAAACTTCGATCGACCGTATCTCGATCATTTTTGATCGTATCTCGGTCATTTTTTGAGACACTCACCCAGCCTTGGAACCGGCCTGGGCGGCGGCGGCCTTTTGCGCCTTCGATTTCACTTGGGGGGGCATTGCTGTCGATAAAGGAAACCGCTATGATGGCGGAAAACGTATAAGTGGTAGCAGAGACGCAGGCGGCGGGAGGGGGAGGGTGGGTGGGGGTACCACCAACGAAGAAGTTGCCACGGAACCAATTCTCAGACGGAATTTCGCGGCGTTTCTGCGAATGAGGCTCCCATTGTGTGGTGTTCAGTTTTTCAAACCATGTGCACTGCGGCGACCTCCGCTCGGTGCGCCTGCATCGGCTATCTCCGTTTGCCACCCCGGTCACGGTGGAGGTGAGTCATCCACCGGCTACGAGGACCACGGCAAGTCAGGCTGATCATCGCACAATTCACACAACCATTATCGCCTCGAGGCAAGGGGTGCCGTCCGGTTCTTGGATCGGAGTGTACGATAGGAGACGGATTGAGTGTACATTGCACATCACGTAGCTCTCGGTTATTCACCCGACTCCGTCATGCCGGTCAAGCGCCTTCGATCGGAGTCACCCGCATGTGCGTCCGCCTTGTCTAAAGGCGATGGGTCGACCGCGCAAACAAGCGATGTACGTGATCGGAGTGGATGGGAGACACACCGACAGAGACGTAGAACACCGCATCCTATCGGCGACATCTTCGACTATCAAGAACTGTTCCTACGCATCTTGTCCTTTCTGTCTCCCACCGAGCTGGCCTCGATTCAAGGTGTGAACCGATATTGGTCGCGCATGTCCACGGATCCGCAGGTGATTACGCGGCTATCTAAATGCAACATAGCTGACAGCAGTTATGGAAACGCTTGTATCTCGGTGCGATTGCCAAACTACGCTCGCCCAGACAGAGCTGATGTCAGGCCGATATCCCCACCCACATCATTCCCGGCTTGTCTACAGGAACGCAGGTAGTGGAACATCGACACCATCAAAGCTTCGTCCAATCGCACGGCTACCATCTAGAGCGTTTCCACCGCCGTCTCCCTCGCGATCCCCCTCCGCTTCATCTATAGCCGGTTTATCCGGATCGTCCACCCCGGTCGCGCATCGCGAGAAGGGGAAGGGCGTTGCTGTGCCGCTCGAGCGCAGAGAAGAGCCCGAGGAACTTGGGTACGGGGTGAGAAATGATGGGGTCGACTGGAAAATGATGCTGCGACTGGGCACGAACTGGTGAGCTCCCATGCTGCGCCCGGAAGCTCACAGCTTATACTCAGGGCAAACGGCAACGCGTCCACCCAGTCGACAATACCTCTACCACCTTCTCCGTCGCCATCCGCAACATCGCAAGACTTAGATGATTTGGCTCGCGCGCCTCATACCGCCCACCTTCCCGCACACAGCGAACAGCACATCGCCCTCTTTCCGTCATTCATCTTTACTTCGAACCCTGCGTCGCCGCTGGTACACGTGCACCGCTCAGCGAAGTCCGAATCTGCCTCACCGCTTGGCATCATACCTCCGCCGCCTGGGTGGTCATCCCCGACTCGGCCGGATAACGTTACGGCCATATGCGCTGATGAAGCTGTCGTGCCCCTCGCCGACGACGGAGGCGATTCTGCGGAGTCCAGACCAGCTCGTCTCGCTGTCTTTTATCAGTCAGGCGGCTTCGTCATCGTCAGTGTCCAACTCGACGCATCCAGGCTGACCTGGGTGAGAGAATCGATACATCCCACGCAATCACGGCCTCGCTCGGTGAGGCGGCGCGCTACAAACTTCACGCAGATCGAAGGCGATCCGATCGTTCTTGCAGTGTTGCATTACCCCGTCCTCGTCACCTGCTCAGTCGCCTTCCACTTGTCAGTCTATTCGCTGGAATGCGTTCCCGGTAAAGTGACTCGACCGACCCATCTTTCGACAATGCACTCCGACGTCTCGTTCCATCCCGCTGCGCTGTCACTCTTCCCCTCCACGACCGACGACACCTCGCTGGAGGCATCCGGACGTTCGTTCCGGGCTGCTTTGACGTACTGCTCGCCTTTGTACCCCGCCTCATGGACGCTCGCAGTGCAAGAGTTCGGCGTCGATCTAGGATCTATCACCATCAATGAGGTCTGGCGTGGAGAGTGCTACAAGGTGGGCCGGGGAGATGAAGCAGATGATGCGGATGAGATCTGGCCGCGCAAGATCCGACCCATCGTCGGTGTCAAGGGACGGAGGGCAGTCGGCGTGGGAACGGACGGAAGATGGTGTGTCCTCGCCGGGGAGGACAACCAGATTCAAGTCTACTCTCTCCCCACGCCCGCGACATCCCCCTCCTTCAAGCCTGAGACAATACTGCACGCGCAGACTTTGCTTGCGCATGCGGCGGCTGTTACGTCTATATCGCTCCACGCGGGGAGATGCGTCTCGGGCGGACGGGATGGGCGGATCCTAGTTTGGGAATTGGACGAGGATCAGGGGACCGAGGATGATCATCGCGCCGTGCATAGCACGCGTGGAGGTCAGGGACGAGGAGATGGCCGTGTGGGCAGGACAGTGGGGTACGTCGAGGTCAAACAGGGGGGGAGGAGGAGATGGAAGGGCGCTTCCGGACCGGAGCCTGAGCCTGGTCTGCAAGTGGCGGATGAGGAAGGTGAGGACTCCCGACGGGTGGGAAATGCCGGCGTGCGAAGAAGGTCGGGTTGGCAAGGTCTTCCTCATCCAGCAAGTATCTCAACAGCTGCTCGGTCGCTTTTCCTGCCGCGACCGCCTGATTCTATGGACGATCGTCCACCCGCCATTCGTCAACTCGCGTTCGACGAGGAGAAGATCGTAGGTCTGGTGACTTCCAGGAAGGACAGGGTGGCACCCACGGCGGTGGCTGTGGGTGGATCACAACCTTCAGAGAAGGCGACACAGGTGGAGACGTTGAAAGTGTGGAACTTCAACGGCTGACATCTGTCAGGGAGGGCACAACCTACTATGTATTGCGGCGCAACAGGCCGGAGTGCAAACAATGAATGTCTTGTCATCGCTCGGGGTCTGTGAATGTGAGAGCTAGGGGCCGTGCCGCGCTTACAGAGGACGCACGACAAGGAGTAGAGGGGGCGTCGCAGGTGACTCACGGTGGTTAAGACTGTCGGAGGTGAAAGGGTCGTTCAGAGATCATTACATGCTTTGAAGTCACCTTGGTGTTTTGAGAGGCTCGCAGTTGATGTATTGCTGGTTTTCGCTCTTGCAATCGAGTCCCCCCAGTCTGCTCGCGGTCTGACACCCAGAGCAGCCTGTCTTGCCTTGTATGACTGTCTCCGCTTGCGGAAGGCGCACACGCGACTATTCTACGGGTGTAAAGGGAAGTTCGAAGGCCCTACGTGGGCGCAAGGCCCAGGCCCAGCGAATAACAGAGAATGGGGCAGATCATGCCACTCAGCGGATAGGATGAGGTGTTGAAAAGCGACAGATGATGAATGGAAGCATTGACGCCGGTCGAATGCAGCAGGGGTACAGTTCGGAGCAAGAGCAGAGAGGTGGAGCGGCGATAAATATGACTGTCTCCCCCTTCGTTGAGTGGGAAGCAGGTGAAGCGACCTGAGAAAGCGCGCAGGCTAAGCCGAACAAGGAAGGCGAGGGCGAAACGTATTGCTGCGTCCCACTTCCCCCACTACCTCCTTGTATCCACAGCTCGAAGGCAGGAAGGAGGGAAGTGGCTCAACACACTACGTCATCGATATACGGGTGGCTCTAGACCACAACACAAGGGAGTGGACCGACAATGAGTGAGCTAGAGAGGTGCCAGCGAAAGTGAGCGGGGCGCATCGCGGTCAACGAGACCTTTGCGATCCTCCAGACAGGACACATCGCCGACGAGAATCTTCCTGGGGAGATATCAACCCGTACCCCGACTCATTTCCGGCCTCCATCACTTGGGACCGCTGACTTCCAATTCACATGCGCGAGAGAAGGGCAGAGATTTCAAGGGCAGTCTCTCGCAAATGACGGCCCCTCTCCGATCACATCGGGGGTTTGCAGCGCAGGATGAGAAGCACTTCAGCTCCATCGACTCCACCAGCTCCGGCAGTCAATGAGTCTGCTTCTCGTTGTGGAGCAGGGAGCAGAGAGCGGAAGGCTTCAGTCGAGCCTGAAGACGAAGACGCCCCGATGGGGTAAAGCTATATAACAAGTCAGCAACCCCTCTGCCCTCTGTATAACTTTATCATACGCAAGTCACAATGTCTTCGCATGGCGGAAAGGACAAACGCAGAATCTCAAGAGCAGATGATGATGATGATGATGATGATGATGATGATGATGATGATGAGACGGGATGGGAACGACGACATCGACGTCCTTCGTCGTCGGGGCGGAGTTCACAGGCATCAGACAATCTTGCTGGAAGCAGCGGGAGAAGAAGTCGGGGAGAAGACTTGCCAGGGCGCTCGTCCACAGGATCGCAGAGTGCCGGAGGTGGACAGACCACAAAGTCCTCAGAGGGTGCAAGATTCGGCAGCGACGATGACGAAAGAATGCGGGGCGCATACCGACGGTCAAGCCGATCTGACGGCAGTTCTCGATCTCGTCGACACAAAGAGGAGGCGAGCCGAACGTATTCAGAACGTATCCACAGGCCTCAACGGATTCAAACGCTGAGCTCAACCCAGGACCGAGCCGGCACTTCCCCGATTTCAGAGTCCTCCTCGAAGCACGAGCGGTCTGGGAGCTACGACGATTCAGAGAGCTCCACAGGGAATCGGTCCAGAGGTTCAACGAAGCGGCTACCGGTGGAGGTAGATCAACCCCGTCGGCCCAAGCGAGACGGGCGAAGATCATTTCAAAGCGGTGGGAGCGGAAGTGTGAGTCCGCTTACGAGGGTGGAAGAAGAAACGCCTAAGAGGCGACAGACATTTGAAGACCAATCCCCTACGTACTTGAATCCAGATCGGAACCCACGGCGACCGTGTGGAAGACAGCCCAGAAGGATGTCGACAGGCTCGTCTGCACAGTCCCGATCATCTCGGGGCGGAAGATCAGGGGAGAGCTCGCCACGGTATCCAGAGGAATACCCAGCAGCACTCACTGGAGGGACTTTGCAAAGGCGCCACTCAACACAGTCCAAGGGCAGAAGTGAGGACAGTCTCGAGGCTCGCGGCAAAGGTAAAGGTCGCTACGAGGACTTGAGCTTGACCGAAGATCCGCAGTCGATACATCTTTGCGATAATCCGCAGCGCCGGACCTCTGGATCGCGGCCTTCCCCAAGCGGGAGCTCTGCTTCATCATACTCCATCCACAGTTCCCAGACGAGAAAGAGGGTTCGCGAGCAAAACGAAAGAATATTAGCTCGGCGTCCACTGAGCGCACCCTCACCACGAGCTGATTCCTCCAGACGCGACACCCTCTCAGAACCTGGTGCCGACACTGTTCGTGCCATTCATAGCAGGGAGCCGCGAACGGCCACCGAAATTGCCACGCCCGACACCGGTCAGCCCAGTGAAAGGTCTCGGGGCCGGCCAGGAAATACACAGAGTGTCCGCGACGAGCGGGAGTCTGACAGACGCTCAAGAGAAAGCGGACGCCGGGACGGAGGCACAGATGACTGGAGGGAAGACGCTCGAAGGAGGCGGGAGCATGAGAACGGGTGTTGTGCCGTGAGCTAGGTTTACGTATTTGACGTGGTCGAACGGTCCGTAGTGCATCTCCTGGTTTGTTTGGCGGGAAAAATCTCAGCGAAAGGGGTGTGCATGTTTTACTCAGCCATGGTACAGCTTTCACGAGGGTTATCCGAATTGTTGTCATGTCAGATCGACCTCCTTGTGCATCAGAGAGGCTTTCCACAACGTCAACCTTATGTGCTGCGAGGGACTGTCGGCACCCCCGCCAGAGTCATCGGTTGGGCCGGGAAACGCCACGTATGAGGTGAAGAAGCAATGACAGCTCCACGCTCGTCAGCTATGGGGCGGCGTGCAAAGAAGGCTCCAGCGAGACCGAAAGCGGTCGAAGGCTCGGTGGAGTGAGTGTAGTGGAACGGAAGCAGAGGAGCAGCTCCATACCGCGACATAGCTCTGCGGAGCGGAGCTCCTTTGCCGTGGCCGCTAGGAGAACGCACAGGCTCATCTCCAATGCGTAGTGACAGCAGGCCCCGAAGACGAGCGCAGGGGTGAGGCCATATAAAGGGGACGGCGACGCAGCGTTCACTCACAGCGCTTCCTCACTGGATCTTCGTGGACGGCCGAATCCCTTCACCTCCATCAACCCCCCCGCGCTAAGCATGGGCAAATCGGAGCGCATCAAAGTCACCACCCAGGTTAAGTTTCAGCCTGGGGAGGGCGGATCATGCACTATTGAGACAACAACACGGGTGCAACACTCGAGGGAGAGACGCCCGCACCGACGCGTTATCGAAGACACCAGGTCAATCCTGGGCGAGCATGGCGCAGAAGCACGTCCATCCCGAAGATGGCGCATTGTGTATGAGAGCGGCCGATCTTCGTCTCCCATACCCGAGCAGACCCTCTCCCGTCTTTCCAACCATCGGACGGGAAGGACGCGAAGACTGTCGAGTCCGGACTGACGTTCGCAGCCAGCGGTATCCCGCATTTCGCTCGACAACTACGTTTCGGTTTCTCCGGCTCAGAACACCGTGAATGTGTATGCCGCTCATGGGCATCCATACAGATCGACCGTGGGTCCCCATACTGATGAGCTGTACATGGCCTGCCCACCGGCGACCGCCCAGGTTCACACCCGTACGGACATCTACCTGGATCAACGATCCAAGGACAGACCGGCAGGCCCCTCCTCACAGCAGGAGTCTCGCCCACAAGTCATTGTCCGCACGTCTCAGGCATCAACGCCGGTGCCCAGCGCTTCGAGCCACTGGGAAGAACCTCAGCGATCGTCTTCACGTCGGCTCCTCGCGTTACTGCCTTCAAGCGGAGGTCCAACCGAGTACCCCTGGGAAGACCAATCAAGGCTGCAGCGAGCTCATGAGAACAGACTTTCTGGGAATACGAGCAGAAGCTCCGGCCATGCCCGCCGGACAAGCATGCCCGAGGCACTCTCCACCAACCAGAGTTCTTTGTACCAGTCGTGGACAGGCACAACCCAGCGGGTCTCTCAGGCGGGAGCGAGGGGGATCAGAACCACTGTTACGCGGACCAGCAACGCCGACCGTGCTCCGGATCGAACTGTGCGTTTCGCCGGTCCTGGCGCCGAGCCGCGTCGTCGTGGAGAGCCGAAACGAGATTCCGAGTGGCAGAAGCGCGGGCACTGGTAAGCGATGAGGCGAGCCCCCATCGTGAGAGAGCCTGAGGGGAATGTCGGCTGAGGTATTCGCGTCATTTTTGGGAACTATGGCGTGCATGCATTCGTATACCGGTCTGTCGTGATGATGACGGCTTGCCTGGAAAGCTATCGATGTCAAAAGCCAGGTCGCCATGACTGTCCCTCCGTGACATGCTCCATCTTGTGATCTGTCGGCCGCGCCGCGGACTCGTAGATAATCACCCCTGGTCGACCGGGTAGCTACAGTCAGCTACCGCTTCCCCGGAGATTTCTGCCGACTCACTGGTGACCATTTCCCCCGCAGACCGACGTAATACACCCTCGTCGTATCCTCCTCCCCATCGGAGCTGTTGGAAGGGATGTACACCGTGAGCGAGGTGATGCCAGCGAACTTGGCCGCTCTGAGGTCAGCTTCGAATCAGTGGGCATAGATGCCCGCAGTACTTTGCCGGCAGACGCCCGACTCACTTGACCTGGTACTCCACGCCTTCTCTACCTTCCACAACGTCCAACACTTGCGTCGCCTCCGTTGCCTCTGCGTCCGCAAAGTCCAGGCCTGGAGCGTCTTTGAACTGAAATCAGCTCGGCTGCCAGATACAAGGAGTGAACTGTACCAGATGTATTGCACTTGGTGTCTTGCCAGACGGGCCCGCTTTCACGGCGATCGAGCGCAGCGACACCGCAGCCGTAAAGGGTACTGTGATCAATCGTATGTCATCGCGTCTCCCGCGTTAAGCTTACTGCGTATGATCAAGCTATCGTCCGCGTCACTCTCGCACCACTTTTCGGTCAGACAAGAGGCTCCCTTTGGGCTTTGCATCCGCTCACCTTAGTCTCGTCGTCCCTGTCTTGCCATGTTCTACGGTGAGCGCTATGTGGCCACCACAGCCATTGACCCACTTGATTACGTTCTGTCCGACCGCGCCTCCCCCTTGCGCATTCATCGCCTCGACATGAACGACGTCAATTTGCCCATACAGCGAGTCGTTGGGTCCAGCACTCAGCGGGACCTCGTGCGAGTGATCGTGTCCTCCGTGCCCATGGTCATCTGACCCGCCATGTTCGTGGTCGTGTGCGCATGACATTGCGGTCGGCGGTCGAAGTCTGATGCGGCTGACAGCCTGAATATGGTCAAAGTGAGTGGACCAGCCAAGTGGAGGTCGAATGTGAGTGAGTGACGCCACCCATCGCATTCTCCGGAAATTTCCGGGCGGGTCACTTGGACATGACGAGGGTGGCAATGGTTGGCGGTGATCGCCGCTGACAGGCCGAGCATCGACCGTGTTTTCAGTGCATTCCACTTCGACCCAGTTCATCTACACACATATACATTACCTCGTCAGCATGTCCGCCCCGCAACCCGTCAACCCGCACTACCTCGGCTCGTCCCGCTCCAACCCGCGACAGAACGAGAACCCCCTCGTCACCTTCTGGAAGACGCAGGTCGTCGCCCCGGAGCACCGAGCGGACAACCTCACGTCCGTCATCTTTGTCTTTCAGCGGGAAGTTCGTGCTGATACGTAGGATCCTGCGAGCTGCTACGCTCTTCATCGCTGGTGTCGCCTTCTTCCGATCAGATCTGGGCAACGTCATTGTTCCGGCATTCTAAGGTGGGTTGTGAATCGCGCGACGGGAACAGTTGGGGGCACATGACTGATGGACAGAGATCGATAAAGGTGTATCAATACGATGTATAATTAGGCATACATGCACGCATCACATCTCCATGCTCAGACTGCTCAGACTAGCTGCTGATCTGCCTGCTCTTTGCGAAAACGATCACTTGGATGCCATGGAGGAGGAGGGTGCTGGGATGGTCGGGTGCCGTCGATCCGCAGGTGGTGCGGATGCGCCGTGCAGAGATCCTATCATGTGGAACCGTGTCCGTGCACAACAATCATGCTTCCCCTGCCCTTTTCCTGTAAGCTGCCGCGCACGAAGGGGGATGTCGTTCCACGAGGATTCTGCAGGACGGGACAATCGCCCCGGCTCCCGCTCCTTCGCTTGCAAGGTTCATCTTCGCTTTTAGCGCGCTGCTTGCATGATCGAGGAGCAGATACAAATCACGGCTGGGAAACCGGTCCATTCTGCACAGCCATCCTTGTACATCTTGTCATCTTGTAAGCTATATATATATGGCTTCTAACTCAGATCCCGACTCCTGTCCAGACGTCGCCTCAAACCTGTCTACAGTGTATAATCCAAGGGTTCCGACTTAGTTCTGCTCAATGATAGCCACCAACGCCTTCTCATACTTGCCCGTCGTCTCGCCCTCAACCCTCCGTCTGAGCGACTTGCCATACGTCGCCTTATACTGGTTCTTGATCGCCGCGAATCGGGGCTTGTTCCACGATAACCGAACCAGTCGATAGCAGAGTCGCTCGTCTTTGGTGCCCATGCCGGCCATGGATGCCTCGAGCAGCTCCACATCTCGGACGACTCCTCGACCGTCCATTTCGGCTCCACGGGCGATGTAGTACAGGCCGTCTTGCATGTGTCCAGAGAACTCGGACAAGATCCTGCGCATCAGCCTTACCGGTGCTTAAAGAAAAGGTAGCTTACATCTTGGACAGAGTCACTCTGTGGCGTTGAGGGAAGGCCTGAGCGATGGCTTGTAGATGCGCGTCCGAGCGGGACAGGAGAATCCCGCAGATGGCGATTTCATCCGTACCGATCTTGCCTGCTCCAGCGCGGTATAGCGCCTCGACATCTTGTTGGACGAGTTGCTGGTTGACGAAGGGGGCCTCGTCGCGGGTGCCGGTCAGTGCCATGTTGAAGAGTCTGTTGTCAGGGCAATCCCCAGATAGAGCCTGTCAAGTCTCACCTCTCCGTCTTCATACTGAGCTCGCCTCGGACGACCTGGACCAGATCCTTCCCGTACACCCGCCTATACCC
>Ga0308169_10004640_pt1 | contig 12773 bp, 11 predicted proteins | sample PhyBR1_2_FD_202139 | JGI IMG/M metagenome (GOLD analysis project Ga0308169, IMG submission 202139) | Phyllosphere microbial communities from UC Gill Tract Community Farm, Albany, California, United States - DLSLSB.R1 | ecosystem: Host-associated > Plants > Phyllosphere > Unclassified | place...
CACTCACCAACTGCTCACCCAGCGTGCCGATCAGCGATTTGGTCACCGAAAACATGACGTGGCGGTCGTGGGGTTGTTGGCCGTTGAAGTAGCGCTCGAACAGCACCGTGTCGCCCTGCATGACCAGGAAGCCATCGGTCTGGCTGGCCACGAGATGGTCGATGACGCTGATGCTCAAGCCACATTCGCTGTCGAAATGCAGTTGATCCAGCGCCCGTGGGGCCTGCTGCAACGGGCTGACCGGGCCGGTACCTGCCGGAACATCGATCGAAGGCCGCAGCCGCGCGAGGTGGCGGAATCCCCATTGGTTGAACGGCGGGCGCATCCAGTTGTGCCAGGTGACGCGGCGCTGGGGTTCGGCGGGAAAGCCCTGCATGAACGTGGGTGCCACGCTCGATCGGATGGGCGATTCGTGGGTCTGGACATAAAGGCTGGCCAGAGTAGGCACAGTGTTCTGATTCATCGGGTCGCCCCTGGTAATGACTCTGCGTCAAAGCAGATGCAGGGAAATAATTACCCGATGTATTTCTTTAGTCAATAAATGTTTTTACCGGTGACAAGATTTTGCTCAACCCATGGGCGATCAGCGCCCAAGCCTTAAGCTTATAACTTGATGTTATTTGTTTTATATTTTTTAGATCACTTAGATTAACGTTTCCTCACCAAACGGGCCACCGTCATGCAGCTCCTCACACTTCCCCCCTCGCCCGGCCTGGCCACCTCGATTCGTGCCACGGCCCAAGTGTTCGCAGACCCCAGTTCCCAGGCCTTGCTGGCCCATTTGCAGCAAGTGGCGCCCAGCGACGCCAGCGTATTGATCATCGGCCAGACCGGCACCGGCAAAGAGTTGGTGGCGCGTCACGTCCACAACCTCAGCGCCCGACGCGACAAGCCGTTCGTGGCGGTGAACTGCGGGGCGTTTTCCGAGACGCTGGTGGAAGCCGAGTTGTTCGGCCATGAGAAAGGCGCATTCACCGGGGCATTGACGGCCAAGGCCGGGTGGTTCGAAGAGGCCGATGGCGGCACGCTGTTCCTCGATGAAATCGGCGACTTGCCGCTGCCGATCCAGGTCAAGTTGCTGCGTGTTCTACAGGAACGCGAAGTGGTCCGCCTGGGCTCGCGCAAGAGCATCAAGATCAACGTGCGCGTGCTGGCGGCGACCAACGTGCAACTGGAGAAAGCCATCAACGCCGGGCATTTTCGCGAGGACCTGTATTACCGCTTGAATGTGGTCAGCCTGGTGCTCAAGCCCTTGCGTGAACGGCCCGGCGACATCCTGCCGCTGATCCGTCATTTCATTGCCGAATACAGCCGCCGGCTCGGTCATGGCGAAGTCACGCTGGACGCCCAGGCCCAGCGCAAACTGCTCGATTATTCCTGGCCGGGGAATATTCGTGAGCTGGAAAACGTCATCCATCACACCTTGCTGATTTGCCGCAACAGGGTGATCGGTGTGCAGGATTTGCACCTGTCCAACTTCCGCATCGAGCGCCAGGACACGCCGCAGGACAGTGCGCCACAAACGGCCGAGGCATTGCTGGAAAAAGCCTTTGTGCAATTGCTCGAGCAAGCCCACGGCGATGTCCATGAAAAAGTCGAAGCCGCCCTGCTGCGCACGGCCTACCGCTACGCCAGTTGCAACCAGGTCCATACCGCCAGCCTGCTGGGCCTGAGCCGCAACGTCACCCGCAGCCTGCTGATCCGCATCGGCGAACTGGTGGTCAGCAAACGCCGCGGGGCGCTGAGCACGCAGGATGGGCGAGTGGTGAACCTTTCAACTTGAGCCAACGCTCACCCGTGGCGAGGGAGCTTGCTCCCTCGCCACGGGTTCGCTGTCTGGACGAAAGGCCATTACCCCGCTAGGCAGCTTGGCAAAAGCGCCCCCAATCGTCAGGACTCCTTGCTGCAATCGCGCGGCGTGATGCCCTTTTCCCGAGCGTACTGGTGCGACGACGCTTCGATGATCGGCCGCAGCAAGGCACGGTCGGCCTGTACCCAGTCGCTGATCAGTTTCCATTGCGTACCGTCCCACTGCTGGAAGCGCACCGCGCCCCCCCCTTCGTGGTCCGAGCAGGACAACTGCAACGGCTGCACCAGCCCCAACGCGCCTAGCTCCTTCAGACGCGCGTCATCCAACCTGAGGTTCTCGAAGCCCCAGCGCACCTGCTCGCCGGTCAACGGTTGCTGGCCGAACTTCTGCTGGGCGATGCGCAGGGCCTCGACGTTGAGAATGCCGTTGACCACGCCCAGGTTGTAATACACCGTGCCGAAACGCTTGGGGTCCGCCAAGTCGCCGTGGCCTGCCTCGACCACGTCCTTCTTGATGCCTTGCAGCACCGGGAAATCGGTGCCCGACGGGTGCGTGGTAATGGCGATGAAACCCTTGGCGGCGGCACCGGCCGGCGCGGCGTCGTCTTCGGAGTTGCTCCAGATGTTGCCGATGATATGGTCCGCCGGGAATCCGACTTTCTGCGCGGTTTTCAGTGCCACCGGGTTCATCACGCCCCAACCACGCAGGATCACCCAATCGGGTTTTTCCCGACGGATGTTCAGCCATTGCGATTGTTGTTCGTTGCCCGGATGCGGCACCTCCAGCAGGGTCAGGGCAAAGCCGTATTTGTCCGCCAGGGTCTGCAATACCTCGTTGGTTTCCTTGCCGTACGGCGAGCCGTGGTACAGGGTGACGATCTTCAGGCCCTTGAGCTTGTCCAGCCCGCCGGCGCGCTGGCCGATGTAGTTGATGATCGCCGACACTTCGGAATACGGGTTCAATTGCAACGGGAAGACGTAGGGAAACACGCTGCCATCGGTGGAGTCCGTGCGGCCGTGGTTGATGGTGATCAGCGGCAATTTGTCGGCCGTCGAACGGTCCAGCGTGGCATAGGCGATGCCCACCGACAGCGGGTTGGTGGCGGCCGCCGGGGCGCCGTTCAAACCTTTCTTCAGGCGTTCGTAGCACTCGACGCCCTTCTCCACCACGTACTCGGTTTCGCACTCGCTCCAGGTCAGCTTCACCCCGTTTACGCCACCGCTGGCGTTGACGTACTTGAGGTAGTCGATGAAGCCACCGAAAAAACCGGTGCCGCCGGCCGCGTAGGGACCGACGCGGTAGCTTTGCAGCGGGAAGTATTGTTCATTGCCCGCCTGGACGGATAACGCCGCGGTGGTGAGGGCCAGGGCCAGCGCGAGGCGGCTGGCGATTGATCGTTTGGACATCGGATTTTCCTTGTTATGAAGCCATAGAGAACCAACGGGAGGGAGCTGGTCAGTAGCGCAACGGCCACAGCCGCGCACGCTCGCGAAAACGTTGCCAGAGGCGCGCAAGGCCCTCTGGCTCCTTGATAAGGAACAGGATGATCAGGGCGCCAAAAAACATCTTTTGCAGGTTCTCCACCTGGCCGGCGTCAATCAGCCCGCCGGGCAGCAGCGACACCAGGTTGGACAGCAGCACCGGGAACAGGACGATGAAGGCCGCCCCGAGGAAGTTGCCCAACAGGCTGCCGAGGCCACCAATAATGATGATGAACAGGATCTGGAATGAGCGATTGAGATCGAAGCCATGGGGCTCGACGGTGCCCAGGTAAGCGAAGGCCCACAGCGCCCCGGCCACGCCGAGGTAAAACCCGCTGAGGGCAAAGGCCAGCAGCTTGGTTTTCGCCAGGGGGATGCCGATCACCGCCGCGGCCGTGTCCATGTCGCGCACGGCCATCCACTGGCGTCCCAATTCGCTGCGCACCAGGTTCTTGCCCAGCCAGAACAGCGCCACCACCACGGTCAGGGTCAACAGATAACGACCGGCCGGCGCATCCAGGTTCACACCGAAGATGTCCAGGCGCGGCGCGCTGATCACCCCCGACGCGCTGTTATTGGAAAACCAGCCAAACCGGGTCAGCGCCCAGCCCACGAAGAACTGCGCCGCCAGGGTCGAGACCAGCAAATAGAAACCCTTGATCCGCAGGCTCGGCAGGCCGAACAGCGCGGACACCAACGCCGCCGCCAGCCCGCCCAGGGCGATGCTGATCAATAGCGGCAAACCGTCGACACGCACTTCAAGGTTGTAAGTGGCAAACGCCCCCACGGCCATGAACGCCGCTGAACCGAGGGACAATTGCCCGGCGTAGCCGGTGAGCAAATTCAGCCCCAGCCCGGCCAGGGACAGCACCAGGAAAGGGATGAGGATTGCGCTGAGCCAGTAGTCGTTCCCCACCCACGGCACCACGACAAAGGCAACCGCCAGCAGCGCCGCGAGCCCATGGCGATCCTGGCGCAAGGGGAAGCTACGGCGATCCTCGGCATAACGGGTGTTGAACTGGCCTGCTTCTCGATAAAACATATTGTTCTCCTAGACCCGTTCGATGGCGCGTTCGCCAAACAGCCCCGCCGGCCGCACCAGCAGGAACAGCAGCGCCAGCCCATAGGGAAACCAGTTCTCGATGCCGCTGCCGATGATCGGCCCCAGGTACACCTCCGCCAGTTTCTCCGAGGCGCCGATGATCAACCCGCCGATAATCGCCCCACTGATCGAGGTGAAGCCGCCGATGATCAACACCGGCAGCGCCTTGAGCACCACCAGCGACAGCGAGAACTGCACCCCCAGCCGAGCGCCCCAGAGCAGGCCGGCGACCAGGCCGACGAAGCCCGCCACCGTCCACACCACCACCCACACCCGCTGCAAGCGGATGCCCACCGCCAATGCCGCCAAGGGATCATCGGCCACGGCCCGCAGCGCCAACCCCAAGCGGGTCTTGTTGAACAGCCAGGACAACAGCGCCACCAGCGACGCGGCGGTCAGCGCGGCGAAAATGTCGAATTGCGACAGCAGCATTCCGCCAAGCTCCAGCGGCTCGTCGCTGATGCCCAGGTCCAACCCGTGCACCTGTGCGCCCCACAGCGCCTGGGCGAAACCTTCGATGACGTAGGAAAGCCCCAGGGTGGCCATGAACAGCGTGATCGGCGAGCGATTGACCAGCGGGCGCAGCACCACGCGCTCCACCGCCACGGCAATCAACAGCATCGCCGCCAGGCTGATGAGAAACGCCAGCCAGAACGGCACGCCGCGTTCCAGCAGGCTGACGAAGGTCAGCGCGGAAAACAGCACCATCGCGCCCTGGGCGAAATTGAACACCCCGGAGGCTTTGTAGATCAGCACGAAACCGATGGCCACCAAGGCGTACATCACCCCCGCGAGCAACCCGCCAATCAATACTTCAAAGAAAAATTCCATCGTGTTTTCCTGTTTCGCGGGCGCAACCTGCCGGCCCTCCCGGACGGGAAGGCGTCGAATCTCAAAAAAAATCAGTGCCGCGTACCGAGGTAGGCCGAAATGACCTCCGGGTTCTTCCGTACCGCTTCGGGCGAGCCGTCGCCGATCTTGCGACCGTAGTCGAGCACTACCACGTGATCGCTGATGTTCATGACAACGCCAATGTCGTGTTCGATCAGCAGCACCGTCGTCCCCAGCTCCCGGTTGATGTCGATGATGAAACGGCTCATCTGCTGCTTTTCGTCGGCGTTCATCCCGGCCATCGGTTCGTCCAGGAGCAACAATCGGGGCTCCGCCGCCAGGGCCCGGGCCAGCTCCACGCGCTTCTGCAAACCGTAGGGCAAGGTGCCCACCAACGCGTCGCGCCACGGCTGCAACTGCATGAACGCGATGACCCGTTCGGCCACTTCGCGCTGGCTGTCGTCCTCGCGACCGGCCCGCCCCAGGCGTAATGCCTGCTCGATCCACGTACTGCGGCGCTTGAGGTTGCGTCCGGTGAGCACGTTGTCGAGCACGCTCATGCCCTTGAACAGCGCGATGTTCTGGAAGGTCCGGGCGACGCCACGCACCGCCACGTCGTGGGCACGCATGCGGCGGCGCTCGCGGTTGTCGAAACGTATGCGCCCTTCCTGGGGTTGGTAGACACCGCTGATGATGTTGAGCAACGAACTCTTGCCGGCGCCGTTCGGGCCGATCAAGGCGCAGATCTCGCCAGCGGCGACGCGAAAGCTGATGCCGGTGACCGCTTTGACGCCTTTGAACGACAGCGAAATATTGTCCAGTTCCAGCAGGTGCGTGGCGGCCGTTTGTGTCATGTAGTCGCCTCCTTCCAGACGCGTTGTGAATGAGGCTCATCCTGTCCATTCGTAACGGGCGCCGGCGAACTCGACGGCACTTCCCATTCGGTCGAATCCCCCCACCGACGGACCTTGATACCCACGGATTCGAAAAACGCCTGGGTCTCGGGCCGCAAGGCATCCCCCACCACCAGCGGCGCATGGGTCCGTGAAAAACCCAATACATCCCGCAGGGGCCGACGAACCAGCCAATGGCCGACGAACCGCCGCAACGCGCCCGGACGTGCCGCCAAGGCCCAATCCACCAACCTGCGGGCGCGATCACCCGGCGGTGGCAGGCGCTCCAGTGCGTAGCCATGCAAACGCTCATAGGTCTCCCGCGTGCCGGCCACCAGCGTCGGACCCAGCTCACGGCGATCGCGATCACGGGTCGCGAGGTTTTCCGGAAAATTCAAGCGGAAACCGGCGATCAGCCAGGGCGCGAGCAGGTACCGCGCCTGGCCGGCCGAGGCAAATCCCCGGGCCGCTAGCGCTTCTTCGTATCGACCCAAGCCTTCGCGCTGTACCAAGTGGCGTCCGTGTTGCAGCAGTTCGGTGTGGCGGATGCGTTGTGCTTCGGTGGCTTGTTGGCTGCGCCGGTAAAAGACGAAAGCCGTTTGTTGCGCGTGGGCCAGCGGAACCGTGTCAGCGAATGCTTTCGAACCCATCAACGTGGCGTAATCCAACGCCCGGTCAAACGGCCCCGAGCCCGACAGCCCGCGCCCGTCCAAGTAGATCAGCACGCGGGGCGTCACCTGTGCCGCGCCCAGGCGCAACAACTCTTCGTGCCCTTGGGCCAGTACGAAATCCGGCTGCAATTCGCCGAGCAGGTCTATCTGCCCGGCGGGTTCGTCCAAGGGATCGAACAGGCTCGCGGTGCCGCCCAGCCATTGCGCCGCCAACGCCGCCACGATCGCTTGCGGTGTCGGGCGGCTGATAATCGTCAGGGTCGCGCCCACCGAAAAACCCCGCGCTTGCAGCGCACCCGCCAAGCCCTGCACCTCATCGGCCAGTTGCCGCCAGGTCCGCAGTTGCCAAATGCCCAAGTGCTTGTGGCGCAGCGCGACGTCCGTGCCATGCTCGAGCGCTTGTCGGTGCAGCCAATGGGGCAACGTGTCGAGGGTTTCAATGAGCGTCCCCATGTTGTCCCCCGCCTAGGCGACCGCCGCCGTTTTGACCGTAACTTTCTGCTGCTCCAACTCACGCACCAATGGCAGGACTCGTTGGCCGAAATACTCCACTTCCTCCTGGAAGTGCAGGAACGCGGCGAGCACCAGATCCACACCCACGGCTTTCAACGCCACGATGCGCTCGGCGATTTGCCGAGGCGTGCCGATCAGGTTGGTCTTGAAGCCATCGTTGTACTGCACCAGGTCTTCGAAGCTGGACTTGGCCCAGTTGCCCTCGCCTTCCGGGCTGGCCTTGCCGGCCTGCTTGGCGGCGTCGCCAAACGCGTTGACGGCTTCGGGGTCGGCCTGGTCGATGATCTGGGCCAGCACCGCGCGGGCTTCTTCCTCGGTGTCGCGGGCGATGATGAAAGCATTCACGCCGACCTTGACCGTGTGATTGTTCGCCGCCGCCTTGGCTCGCAGGTCATCGACCTGGGCCTTGACCCCTTCTACCGTGTTGCCGTTGGTGAAGTACCAGTCCGAGACTCGGGCGGCCATGTCCCGCGCGGCGCGGGAACTGCCGCCCTGGAAAATCTCCGGGTGCTGTTGCAGCGGTTTGGGCTTGAGGGTGTAGGCGTTGAAACGATAGAAATCACCGCGAAAGGTGTAGTTGTCGGTGGTCCAGATGCCCTTGAGCGTGGTGATGAATTCCTCGGAGCGGCGATAACGTTCGTCGTGCTCCAGCCAGGGTTCGCCGATGGCGGTGAATTCCCCCTTGAACCAGCCGGACACCACGTTGATCGCTACGCGGCCGCCGGTGAGCTGGTCGATGGTTGCGATCTGCTTGGCCAGCACCGAAGGCGTCCACGGCCCCGGCAATACCGCCGCGATGACTTTAAGGCGCGTGGTGGACGCCAGCAGCGCGTGACTGAACGCCACCGATTCGTGCTGGTATTCGGCGCCGTAACCGGCGGTGAAACGGATCTGGGTCAGGGCATAGTCAAAACCGGCAGCCTCGGCGATCTGCGCCAGCTTGCGGTTGTAATCGATGCCCCAGTCGGTGCGCTGCGCGATCTTGCTGACCACCAGCCCGCCGCTGACGTTAGGCACCCAGTAGGCAAACTTGATCGTGTCCTGGCTCATTGCGTGTACTCCCAGCTCGTTGAGATATAGGCGTCGTCGCCTCTGTACAACGGCTAGAGCAGCAACCGTGCCATTTATATTTCTCCTTTATTTTCAATAGGTTAGTTAGTTACCTAATTTTCATGTCTGTCGTGCGACAGGCAGGCTGTTGGATCGCTGTTGCCCAGCCAACACCCGGCATACCGCTGCCCAAAGGACTGACTGTTGCCTGGCGCACAGTCGCCGGACAGATTGCCCGCAGGACGACAGCTTTTGTGCTGGGAAACCCGGCGAACGCCCCGTTTTCGTTGGCTTCAAGCGCCGGGCATGGAGCGTGCAATGGTTGTCGCCAACGGCAGGCTTTCACGCTGCCCGCCCTCTCGTCCTCAAAAGGAACACCGCCATGACCGCACAGCAACAACACTTGCCACCTGTCCTTTCCACCGGCACCGACTATCAAGCCCTGGCGGAGCAGTTCCGGCCGATTTTCGCGCGCATCCAGGCCGGCGCCCTGGAGCGTGAACAGTCACGTAGCCTGCCCTTCGAACAGGTGAAATGGCTGAAGGAAGCGGGCTTCGGTGCCGTACGGGTTCCGGTCGAATTCGGTGGTGCCGGGGCGTCGTTGCCGCAGCTGTTGCACTTGCTGATCGAGCTGGCCGAAGCCGACTCCAACCTGCCCCAGGCGCTGCGTGGCCACTTCGCCTTTGTCGAGGACCGTCTCAATGCCCACGCCAGCAGCCCGCAAGACGTCTGGTTCAAGCGCTTCGTCGACGGTGACCTGGTGGGCAACGCCTGGACCGAAATCGGCGCGGTGAAACTCGGCCAGGTCATCACCCGCGTTTCCCGCAAGGGCGAGCAATGGGTGGCCAACGGCACCAAGTACTACAGCACCGGCAGCATCTTCGCCGATTGGATCGACCTGTATGCCCAGCGCGACGACAACGGCGCCGACGTGATCGCCGCCGTCAGTGTCCACCAACCGGGGGTCAAGCAAAGCGATGACTGGGACGGTTTCGGCCAGCGCACCACCGGCAGCGGCACATCGGTGTTCGAGAACGCCGTGGTGGAGGCTGAAAACCTCATCGATTTTTCCAGCCGTTTCAAATACCAGACCGCGTTTTATCAGTTGGTCCTGCTCGCCGTGCAGACGGGCGCCGGCCGCGCCGCTGTCCAGGAATTCAGCGAACACGTGCGCCAACGCACCCGCGTGTTCAGCACCGGCAACGCCAGCGAAGTAAGCCAGGACGTCCAGGTCCAGCAAGTGATCGGCAAGGCATCGGCCCAGGTCTACGCCGCCGAAGCCACGACCCTGCGCGCCGCCAGCGCCTCGCAGCGAGCCTATGAAAGCCGCTTCGGCCAGGACACCGAAGCCGAGCACACCGCCAACATCCTCGCCGAGCTGGAATCGGCCCAGGCCCAAGTGGTGGTCGCCGACCTGACGCTGCGCGCCACCAGCGACCTGTTCAACGCCCTCGGCGCATCCGCCACCAGCACCGGCAAAGCCCTCGACCGCCACTGGCGCAACGCCCGCACGGCGGCGTCTCATAATCCGCTGATCTACAAGGAACGCATCATTGGGGATTGGGAGATCAATGGGGCAGAGCCGCCGTATGTCTGGCAGATTGGTGGAGGGTCGAAGCAGCGTTGAACGGGGCGTGGCCAATTGCCGGTGCCTGTTCAAATCGCCTACCCTAGGCGCCTGAATCGGCCTGCCAGCGGTCCAAGACAAAAACGACTGCAGTCGCCTGCCTTGGCCCGCCCCCGACCATTAGAGCTACGAACGGATGCAACATGCCGCTGAAAACCCGCGACTTCATTCTTGCGGCACTGGAGGAGCTGGATATCGGCGACTTCCCGGCCCGCCCCTTTGACTGCGCCTTCGAGCTGCTTGCCGCGCCAGCGAGTCGCAAGCGATTGATCATGGTCGGCTTCAACGGCTCACTCGCCGACGCCATTCACACTAACGCGGGAGCCATCCTAGCCGGCTATGACCAACCGTCCTTTTCCAACGTCGCCCATGGATTGGAAGGTGGCTGGGGCACCAAGACCCTGGCCCGTCGCCTGACGCAACTGCCCGCTGAGCTGGGCTTCGACTGGCGCGACACGATCTACACCAACGCCTTGCTCCTTTGCTCCGCCGACGCCGCGGCCATCCAGAAAGCGGCGCGCCAATCCCCTGCGGCGAGCCTGGAGTCGTTGACCCGCAAATCGATGGATTTCTTCCAGCGCGTGACCGTCCCCCTCGCCGAGCCTGAGCTGATCATCGCCTACAGCAATGGGCTGGGCAGCCCGTCGGCGGCGCGGATCCTGTGGGAGGCATTCGGGAACGAAGCGCCGCTCGACCATGTCGATTCTTCGTCCTACCACGCCACGTACGGATTTACCGCCTCCATCAACGACCGTAAGGTACCTGTGATAGGGGTTCGGCATATGTCCAGGTTCGTGCCGAACATCGAAGCCATAAAACTGGCCTGGACGCGGCAGAAAGCACGCTTGGCGTCCTGATCCAGCTGTTTGGAGGAAGACATGTTCGCCAGACCTTTTGTCATCGACACGCCTGAAAGCGCACTTGATGACTTGAAATACCGCGTGCGAAACACCCGCTTGCCGGAGCCCCTGGCCGGCTTGGGCTGGAGCGAAGGCATGGACGCGGATGTGCTGCGCGACCTCCTCACTCACTGGTCGACAACCTTCGACTGGCGCGCCCAGGAAGCAGCACTCAATCGCCTGCCGCAATTCGTCGCCATTTCGTCCACCAGCGCGGCATCGGTCCCAACCCGATGCCGCTGGTGCTCACCCATGGCTGGCCCGGCTCGTACATCGAGATGCAGCGCATCATCGAACTGCTGACAGACCCCGCCAGCCACGGCGGCGACCCGGCGGATGCCTTTGACGTGGTGGTGCCGTCGTTGCCGGGCTACACCTTTTCCGCGCCGTTCAAGCAAACCGGTTGTGGCCCTTATGAAGTGGCCGGTTTATGGAGCGAGTTGATGTCCGGACTGGGTTATGAACGATTCGGTGCCCAGGGCGGCGATGTGGGCGCGGCTGTCACCAGTTGGTTGGGCGTGCGCTTTCCCGAGCGCCTGACCGGCATCCACCTCAACTACATCCCCGGCGCCTACCGCCCGCCCCTGGGCGAAACCGATCCGCCGTTGAGCGAAGAAGAAACGGCATTCCAGCAACGCGCCGCGGCCTTCAGCGAAGCCGAAGGTGCCTATGCGCACATCCAGCGCACCAAGCCGCAAAGCCTGGCCGTGGGCTTGAATGACTCACCTGCGGGATTGCTCGCCTGGATGGGCGAGAAGATTCTGTCGTGGTGCGATCCAAGCGCCCCCATCGACCGCGAATGGCTGCTGACCAATGTGACGCTCTACTGGCTGACCAACTGCATTGGCTCGTCGTTTCGCCCGTACGTGGAAGGCAGCCGCCGGCCTCTGGTGCTTGCCAGCGGTGAGCGAATAAAGCCGCCGTTGGGGGTCACGCTGTTTCCCAAGGAACTGCCGCTGCCGCCACGCAGCTGGGTGGAGCGTGGCTACAACGTCCAGCGCTGGACGCAGATGCCCCGGGGCGGTCATTTTGCGGCGTTGGAACAGCCTGAGTTGTTGGCGGAGGATATTCGGGGGTTTTTCCGGGACTTGCGATGAGTCGAGGCGGTCCGAAAATCTCGTAGGAAATGACGACCCGTGGCGAGGGAGCTTGCTCCCGCTGGGCTGCGAAGCGGCCTCAAATCAGCGCTTCCGTTTCTCCAGGCACACCGCAGCGCCCGGTTTTGCGGCGGCTGCGCCACCGAGCGGGAGCAAGCTCCCTCGCCACGGGGGATCGGGGGCATCCTACAGGTCGGTTGTGGGGGCTGGGGGCGACTTCTATAGTTGGGGCGTCGCTGGCTTTCGTCAGTGACTGGGTTTCGCAGCCCGATCGCAAAGGAAATGCACCGTTGAGTGAAATTCAGGCAAACTTGCCCGCTTTCATTTTATGGCGGTTGCGCGCGGGAGACTTTTGGGTCTGCCGGGTTTTCCTTCCTCGGTCTGCGAACCTGCGCGCAACTGCCACCCATTTGTTTCGCAGCGAAAAGGGGGCATTTCTTTTATTGAAGGAAGTAATCTCATGACAGCTAATCAACAGTTACCCCGCTACACCCCTCTGACCCAAACCGCTACGACCCAGCCCGTCCTGCTGATTGACACCCAAGCCCCACTGCCCGAACTCCACGCCTGCGTCAGCGAACGCCTGCACGCCACGCTCGATTTCCTGACCCTGGTGGCCTGCTCCAGCCTGCGTGACTCCTCCACCAGCGACATCAACACCCTGACCAACGTTGCCCGGATCCTCGTGCAAGACGCGACAGACGTATTCGGCGTCATCGAACAACGCGGCCTCGAAGGCTGACCCCACTGTGGGAGCGGGCTTGCTCGCGAAAGCGGTGGGTCAGCTTGCATCTTCATT
>Ga0308169_10004641_pt1 | contig 12772 bp, 7 predicted proteins | sample PhyBR1_2_FD_202139 | JGI IMG/M metagenome (GOLD analysis project Ga0308169, IMG submission 202139) | Phyllosphere microbial communities from UC Gill Tract Community Farm, Albany, California, United States - DLSLSB.R1 | ecosystem: Host-associated > Plants > Phyllosphere > Unclassified | place...
ATGGTAGTGTGGGGTTTCCCCATGTGAGAGTAGGTCATCGTCAAGATTAAATTCCGAAACCCCTATCTGCTGACGCAGGTAGGGGTTTTGTTTTGCTCGCCGGAAAGTTCTTACGACAAGCGCAGACAGCTCCCGGCTGTAACCACCTTCCGACAGTGCTAAGGTTCTGCCCTAGCTTTTGCATTTTCAAGGATGCCTTTACATGCCGGACGCAACGTCCCTTAGCCCAGCTTTCATGGTGGTTCACGGGAATCGCCTTGATGAATTGCGCAGCCTGGTAATCAGCCTGATGCGGCGTTATCCGCTGGCCCCACTTGAAAATGAAATCGCGCTGGTACAGAGCAACGGGATTGCCCAATGGCTTAAGCTTGCGCTGGCTGAGGACCCGGAAGACGACGATACCGGCGGTTGCGGCATTGCGGCAGCCATCGACGTGCAGTTGCCAGGTAGCTTCATGTGGCAGCTCTATCGAATGGTGCTCGGGCGTGACGAAATCCCTGCCAAATCCCTCTTGGACAAGGCTCCGCTCACATGGAGGCTGATGCGTCTGCTGCCACAGCTGATTGAACAGCCACATTTCGAACCCCTGCGACGTTTTCTCACTCATGATGCTGACTTGCGCAAGCGGTACCAACTGTCTGAGCGTCTGGCTGACCTGTTTGACCAGTATCAGGTCTACCGTGCCGACTGGCTCGAGGACTGGGCACAGGGACGACACCAGACGAGAAACGTCCGTGGTGAAATCAAGCCTCTCCCGGCGGCCAACTGTTGGCAAGCGGAACTGTGGCGAGCCCTGCTGCTGGATGTAGGGGAGAAGGGCATGGCCCAAAGCCGTGCCGGTGTTCATCAACGCTATCTGGAGCGCATCAACAGTCTGGAAGCCGCTCCGCAAGGCCTGCCTGCGCGAGTCATCGTCTTTGGCATTTCGTCGTTGCCCGCCCAAGTACTTGAGGCGCTTGCCGGGCTCTCACGGTTTAGCCAGGTTTTGCTGTGTGTCCACAATCCTTGCCGCCATCATTGGGCAGATATCGTGGCGGACAAGGACCTGCTTCGCCATCAATACAAACGGCAGGCACGCAAGCGCGGCATGCCTGAAGTCCTCGACTCGCAAACATTGCATCAACATGCTCATCCTTTATTGGCGGCCTGGGGAAAACAGGGGCGCGACTATATCAATCTGCTCGACAGTTACGATGACCCCACGACCTATCGCTCGGTGTTCCGCGAAGGAAGAATCGATCTGTTCAGCGACGGCCAACCCACCACCCTCCTCCGCCAGTTGCAGAATGACATTCTTGAATTGCGTCCCTTGGACGAAACTCGAGAGCAATGGCCGGAGGTCGATACCCAGCAAGATGAGTCGATCCGCTTCCATATCGCCCATAGCGCGCAACGCGAAGTCGAGATTCTTCATGATCAGCTCCTTGCTCAGTTCAGCAAGGACCCGACCTTGCGTCCCCGCGACATTATCGTCATGGTCCCGGATATCGACAGTTATGCGCCGCATATTCGTGCGGTGTTCGGTCAACTTGATAAATTCGACAATCGTTTCATTCCATTCACCCTGACCGATCAAGGCCAGCGTGGACGTGACCCGCTTCTGATCGCAGTCGAACATCTGCTCAAACTTCCTGATAGTCGTTTTCCGGTCAGCGAGATCCTTGATTTGCTAGACGTCCCGGCGTTACGCGAGCGGTTTGGCATTGGTGAGTCCGATTTGCCAACGCTCCACCGTTGGATCGAGGGGGCCGGCATCCGTTGGGGAATGAGTGCCGAACATCGTGCCGGGCTGGGTTTGCCCGCCGAGCTTGAGCAGAACAGCTGGCGTTTCGGCCTGCGTCGCATGCTATTGGGGTATGCGGTCGGCAATTCGCAGGCTTACGAAGGCATCGAGCCCTATGACGAAATCGGCGGCCTCGATGCGGCGTTGATTGGTCCTTTGGTAGCGTTGCTGGATGCCTTGGAAGTCGCTCATCAGGAGCTCAGCCAGCCAGCGTCACCCCAGGATTGGGGCGCGCGCCTCCATGACCTGATGCGGTTATTCTTCCTGGCAAGCAATGAACACGACGATTATCTACTGGCCCAACTTGAAGATTTGCGTGAGACATGGCTGGAAACCTGCGAGTCAGTTGCGCTGTACGATGAGCTGCCATTGACGGTCGTAAGGGAGGCCTGGCTGGCCGGCCTGGACCAAGGACGATTGTCCCAGCGCTTCCTGGCTGGGGCGGTCAATTTTTGTACCCTGATGCCGATGCGGGCAATTCCCTTCAAACTGGTCTGTTTGCTGGGAATGAATGATGGCGATTATCCACGAGCCCAGCCGCCCTTGGACTTCGACCTGATGGGCAGCGATTATCGACCCGGCGATCGCTCCCGGCGTGAGGATGATCGATACCTGATGCTGGAGGCGCTTCTTTCAGCCCGGGAAAAACTTTACATCAGCTGGGTGGGACGCAGCATTCGTGACAATAGCGAGCGACCGGCATCCGTTCTCGTCGGCCAGCTACGCGATCATCTCGCCAGTGGCTGGCGGTTGGCAGACGGCGAGGGAAGCCTTCTTGACGCGCTCACCCAGGAGCATCCTCTACAACCGTTCAGTGCCCGTTATTTTTATCAAGGCGATCAATTGTTCAGTTATGCCAGCGAATGGCGAGTGCTTCATGACGCCCAGGATCACACTCAGCTGCCTCAGCGATTGGCTCCCTATGTCCAGGAAGAACCCTTGGGGCTGGGCCAGTTGCAGGATTTTCTCCGCAATCCTGTCCGTCATTTCTTCAGCCAACGACTCAAGGTGTTTTTCGAGACCATCGAAGCTCCCCTGGCGGATGATGAGCCTTTCGTGCTCGATGCGCTGCAGCGTTACAGTTTGAGTGACAGTCTGCTCGAAGCCGCTCTCATTCGTCTCGACCAACCGGATCTTGCATTGCAGGCGCATGCCAAGCGGCTTCAGAACAGCGGCCTGCTGCCGATGGCTGGTTTTGGTGAAAGCATGCAGCGTGAATTGATCGAGCCATTGCCTGACCTGCTCCAACGTTACCAACAGCTTCTGGCGTTGTGGCCGAATCCATTGACGAGCGCTGTACCTGTCACTCTGAAACTGCATGATGTCACGGTGGAAGGTTGGCTCAGTGGTCTACATCAGAGATCTGATGGTGCAGTCTTGGCGATTACAGCCATCCCCAACAGCATCGGTTCCACCAAGACTCGAAAATGGCATCGCCTGATACGGCCTTGGGTGAACCATCTCGTTGCCTGCGCCAACGGCCTCTCGATGACGACTGCACTGGTTGCCAGTGATGACAGCTTGCTGTTGGCGCCTTTTGAAGAAGCTGTTTCGCAAAGACTGCTCGGTGATCTGCTGCAAGCCTGGCAGACAGGCATGCGTGAGCCGCTGCCGATCGCGGTGAACACTGCTTTTGCCTGGCTCGGTCAGAGCGACCCCGGCAAAGCCGAAGCGGCTGCTCGTAAAGCCTACGAAGGCGACGGTCTGAATTTCGAAGGGGAGCGGCGGGAAAGCCCGGCCCTGGCTCGACAGTTCGCTGATTTCGACGCGCTCATTGCGGACGAAACATTTCCCGATTGGTGTGATGCGCTCTATCGGCCGTTATTCGAAGCGCCCTGGCGTTCACTGGCCGATGAGGAGGTGCATTCATGAGCCGGCAACCTCCGTTGGCCCTGGCCTTCCCGCTGCGTGGCAGTCAGTTGATCGAGGCCAGCGCCGGTACGGGCAAGACTTTCACCATATCGGCTTTGTACTTGCGCCTGGTATTGGGGCACGGCGGGGCGGCGGCTGGATTCGGTCGCGAACTGCTTCCCCCGCAGATCCTGGTGGTGACCTTTACCGACGCCGCCACCAAGGAGTTGCGTGATCGTATTCGTACGCGCCTGGCAGAAGCAGCGCGCTTTTTTCGCGACGAAATCCCTGCTCCGGACTCGTTGGTAACGGCGTTGCGCGACGAGTTCGACGAAGGGCAATGGCCTGCCTGTGCCAACCGGCTCGACATTGCCGCGCAATGGATGGACGAGGCGGCTGTTTCGACTATCCATGGCTGGTGCCAGCGGATGTTGCGCGAGCATGCTTTTGACAGTGGCAGCTTGTTTACCCAGACCCTGGAAACCGATCACAGCGAACTGCTCGGCGAGGTACTGCGCGATTACTGGCGGCTGTTCTGTTACTCGATGCAAGGCGAGGCGTTGGATTGGGTACGTACCCACTGGGGTGGACCTGCGGCATTGTTGCCACGAGTAAAAGGTTTGTTTTCCAACGGGCGTGGCAACGATGGTGGGATTGAGCCCGCAGAGCTCATCGCCGCATCCCTGCAAGAGCGCAGCGCCGCCTTGCTTGATCTCAAGGCCCCGTGGCGTCAGTGGGCGGTGGAGTTGCTGGAGATATGCCAGCAGGGTGTTGCCAATAAAAGCGTCGACGGGCGCAAGATGCAGGCTCGTTATTTTGAACCGTGGTTCCAGAAGATCACGGCCTGGGTAGAAGATGAAAGCGTTGAGCTTTTGGACATCGGCACGGGGTTCACGCGGTTGACACCCGAGGGGATGGCCGAAGCCTGGAAGGGTGAAGTGCCCAGTCACCCCGGGCTGGACGCGATGTCGGGCCTCAAGGCCAGCCTGGACGCGTTGCCCACCCCAGATGCCGCCGTCTTGCAGCACGCCGCGCAATGGGTAGGGGAGCGCTTCGAGGCGGAAAAGCGTCGCCGAGCGGAAATGGGCTTCGACGATATGCTGTTGCGCCTGGACGCGGCTCTGCAGGCTGAAGGCGGGGAACGACTGGCGAGCGTGATTCGCGAGCAGTTTCCGGTCGCACTGATCGATGAGTTCCAGGACACCGACCCGGTCCAATACCGGATCTTCGAAAGTATCTATCGCATCAAGGACAACGACCCCGAAACAGGACTGTTCCTGATCGGCGATCCGAAACAGGCCATTTATGCCTTTCGGGGTGCCGACATCTATACCTACCTGCGCGCCCGGGAAGCCACTGCCGGCAGACTGCATACGCTTGGAACGAACTTCCGTTCCAGTCATGCCATGGTCGGCGCCGTGAACCATATTTTCCAGAGGGCGGAAACCCGTCCAAACGGGCGCGGGGCGTTCCTGTTCCGAGAGCCATCGGGTGAAAATCCGGTGCCGTTCCTCGCAGTGGGCTCCCAAGGACGAAAGGAATCCTTGCTGATCGCAGGGCAAGCCGTCCCCGCATTGAATATCTGGCACCTGGCCTCAGACCAACCGCTCTCTGGCGCGACGTATCGGCAACACATGGCCGCTGCCTGCGCCAGTGAGATCACGGCGCTGCTCAACGGCGGCCAGTTGGGGCGTGATGGGTTTGTCAGTGATGGGGAAACGTTGCGTGGGCTGCTGCCAGCGGATATTGCCATTCTGGTTCGCGATGGCAAGGAAGCGCAGGCCGTGCGCGGCGAATTGTCTGCACGAGGCGTACGTAGCGTCTACCTGTCCGACAAGGATTCGGTCTTTGCCGCGCAAGAAGCACGGGATTTGCTGACTTGGCTGAAGGCGTGCGCCGAGCCGGATGCCGAACGCTCATTGCGAGCGGCGCTGGCCAGTATCACGTTGAATTTGCCACTTACGGAGCTGGAGCGCCTGAACCAGGATGAGCTGGCCTGGGAAAGTCGCGTCATGCAGTTTCGTGGCTATCGGCAGGTCTGGCGTACCCAGGGCGTGCTGCCGATGTTGCGGCGCTTGCTGCACGATTTCAAATTGCCCCAGGCCTTGATGACGCGTGACGACGGGGAGCGGGTGCTGACCAATTTGCTGCATCTGTGCGAATTGTTGCAGCAGGCAGCCGTCGAGCTGGACGGCGAGCAGGCGCTGATTCGATACCTGTTCGAGCATCTGGCATTGAGCGGGCAGGCAGGGGAGGAACAGATACTGCGCTTGGAAAGCGATGAGCAGTTGGTCAAGGTAGTGACGATCCATAAATCCAAGGGACTCGAATATCCGTTGGTCTTCTTGCCGTTCATTTGCTCCACGAAACCGGTGGACGGCAGCCGATTGCCTTTGCATTACCACGATGAAGCCCGCCAGGCGCAAATCAGTCTCACGCCTACCCCCGAATTGATCGCCAAGGCCGATGACGAGCGCTTGGCCGAAGACCTGCGCCTCCTGTATGTGGCGCTGACTCGCGCCCAGCATGCCTGCTGGCTGGGTGTCGCCGATCTCAAGCGTGGCAGCAACAGCCGCTCGATCCTGCACCTGTCGGCGCTGGGTTATCTGTTGGGCGGCGGCGCACCGTTGACGGAGTCGGTGGCGTTGCGGCAATGGCTGGAAGATTTGCAACAAGGCAGCCAAGCGGTGAACTGCCAGGATATGCCCCAGGCCAACGATGAACACTACCGGCCTGCCCAAAACGAAGCGGTGTTGCGCGCAACGTTGTCGCCGGTACGCAAAGCCAGCGAGAACTGGTGGATCGCTTCCTACAGCGCATTGCGCCTGGGTGAAACGCTTAGCGCGGGGGGGGACACCGCACCGGAAAACCCACAGGCACAGAAACAATTCGATGATGAGCGTCTTGACCCGGATGCACCCAGGGAAGTGCTTGCTGTAGGCGGTGACATCCATCGCTTCCCACGCGGCCCAAACCCAGGCACGTTCCTGCACGGTCTTCTCGAATGGTCGGCCAGGGAAGGGTTTGTCACCACGCCAGCGGTTATCGAGGACGCTATCGCCCGACGCTGCAACCGCCGAGGTTGGAAAGGCTGGATCACCACGCTAGGCGACTGGTTGCAGCACCTGATTACAACGCCGTTGCCTGTTGGTGGCGGCCAGGCTCCGGTTTTGTTGAAGCAACTGACTCAGTTCCAAGTCGAAATGGAGTTCTGGTTCGCCAGTCATAAGGTCGACGTGCTCAAGCTTGACGAACAGGTCTGCCGATTCACCCATGGCGGCGTGGCTCGCATCGCGGCCGAGCCGGTGTTGCTCAACGGCATGTTCAAGGGTTTCATCGACTTGACCTTCGAACATGGCGGTCGGTATTACGTGGCGGATTACAAGTCCAACTGGCTGGGGGCTGATGATACGGCCTACACCGTGCAGGCGATGGAGCAATCGATCCTGGATAATCGCTACGACTTGCAATATGTCCTGTACCTGCTGGCGCTGCATCGCCAGCTCAAGGCGCGCTTGCCCGACTATGATTACGACCGGCATGTCGGCGGAGCGCTGTATATATTCTTGCGGGGTACGCGCGCAGCCAGCAAGGGCGTGTATTTCACCAAGCCCCCGCGGGCGTTGATCGAACAACTCGATCGTATGTTCCAAGGGGCACCCGTACCCAAGGCCGAACCGGCGTGGGTACAGGGAGAACTGTTATGAGCCGCTCCTTTGCCGATCTGCTTCCCAAGCCTTCCGAAGACGAGAGCCTGGTCAACCTGGCGCCGCTGAGTCAGGCTAATGATCTGTTACTGCTGCTTACGCGCTGGGTGGAGCGCGGCTGGCTTCGGGCCCTGGACAAGGCGTTCGTCGCGTTCCTCCATGAGCTGGAGCCCAACGATGACCCGCTGGTACTGCTCGCCGCGGCGCTGACCAGTCACCAACTGGGTCACGGGCACGTCTGCCTGGATCTGTTCGAGACACTCAGCGAGCCGGATTTTGCGTTGTCGCTTCCTCCCGAGGGCGACGTTCAGACAGGCGCAACGCTGTTGCCGTCGCAGATATTGCAAGCCTTGGCCCCAGCTCATTGGTGCAAGGTCCTGGCATCCAGCCGCCTGGTGGCCTTGGCGGTCGACACGACTGAAGAGGCGCAGCAGCGGCCGTTGGTGCTGTCGGGCAAACGTCTTTATCTGCGCCGTTACTGGGCCTATGAACGGCGGATCGATGAAGCGTTGCGTCAACGGCTGGTCGATCATGGCGCAGCGCCCGATGACCTGCGCGAGCGCCTTGCGGGATTGTTCGGAGCGGCCAGTCCCACAGGTCCGATCGACTGGCAGAAGCTGGCCTGCGCGCTGGCGACCCGGAGCGCTTTCAGCATCGTGACGGGCGGCCCGGGTACTGGCAAGACCACCACGGTCGTGCGCCTGCTTGCCTTGTTGCAGGCACCGGCTGTCGAGGCAGGGAAGCCGCTGCGTATCCGCCTTGCCGCGCCCACCGGCAAGGCAGCGGCGCGCCTGACCGAGTCCATCAGTCAGCAGGTCCGGACGCTGGATGTTACCGAGGCCGTACGCGAACGCATCCCCTGTGATGTCACTACTGTCCATCGTCTGCTGGGCAGCCGCCCCGGCACTCGGCATTTTCGTCATCATCGGGGCAATCGCTTGCCGCTGGATGTGCTGGTGGTTGATGAAGCGTCAATGATCGACCTGGAAATGATGGCGAATTTGCTGGATGCGCTGCCGGCTCATGCACGGCTGGTACTGCTTGGGGACAAGGATCAGTTGGCGTCGGTCGAGGCGGGTGCGGTTCTGGGGGATCTATGTCGGGATGCCGAGGAAGGCTGGTATAGCCCGCAGACCCTGGCCTGGCTCGAGTCCGTCAGCGGCGAGAACCTGGCGGCCAGCGACCTGAAGCAGGACCTCGATGGCGCTCATCCCCTGGCCCAGCAAGTGGTCATGCTCAGGCATTCCCGGCGCTTTGGCGAAGGCAGCGGCATTGGGCAATTGGCCCGCAGCGTGAATCAGCAGCAGCCGGAGAAAGCCCGCCAGGCACTGCTGGGCGGTCAATATGCGGACCTGTTTTCCCTTGCGCTCAAAGGCGAGCATGACGATGCGCTGGAGCGTTTTCTGCTCGGTGGCCAAGCAGATGGCCCACAAGGGTATCGGCATTACCTGAATCTGCTGCGGCAACGGCGTCCGGACATTTCTCGTCCGTTGGAAGACAGTTGCTGGGCGGATTGGGCGAGGGATGTCCTGTCGGCATTCGACGAGTTCCAGTTGCTCTGTGCCGTGCGCAAAGGCCCGTGGGGAGTCGAGGGGCTGAACCAGCGAATCACCGCAGCGTTGCTCAAGGCTCGTTTGATCGACAACGATCATCTCTGGTACGAGGGTCGTCCGGTACTGATGACTCGCAACGACTATGGGCTGGGGTTGATGAATGGCGATATCGGTATCGCCCTCAAGCTACCTGAGCGTGATGGGCCTGAGGCGGGCAGGCAGGTATTGAGAGTTGCCTTCCCCCGTAACGATGGTCAAGGTGGTGTGCGTTTTGTCCTGCCCAGTCGCCTGAATGACGTGGAAACGGTGTACGCCATGACGGTGCACAAATCCCAAGGCTCGGAGTTCACCCATACGGCGCTCATCCTTCCCGATGCGTTGAACCCCGTGTTGACCAAGGAGCTGGTATACACGGCGATTACCCGGGGCAAGCAATGGTTCAGCCTCATAGAACCGAGAACCGGGGTATTCGAGGAGGCCGTTCGCCGCAAGGTCAAGCGCCTGAGCGGGCTAATGTTGGAATGGGAGCAAGGTGGCTGATTGATCAGTTGTCACGTCCCGTGCCTTGGTCGTGATTCTGCCTGTTTTTTGTCGGAAGGCGCCGTAGGGCACTGTCTCGCTGGCTTTTTGACACTGTGTTATCGTTTCGGCTCTTAACTTAATCAGAGATCATCCAGGATGGTGGCAGTTCGGGGGGCAGCGTGCAGCAAGGACTGGAAGCCTCATGTGCTTGCCGGCTTCCTGTGGGTGCTGTCATTTGCGGTGGTCGCTCAAGAACAGGCGACCCCCGACCGAGCCGACCAGCGAGCCGAAGCGGTCACCCAGGTGGTGCTGGGTATCCTCAGCTATGCCCGTTGGCCTGTGGAGCCGACACAACTGCAGCTCTGCATCGTCGGTCCGACTCAATACACCGATGTGCTTGTCAAAGGTACGACCCAGGCCACGGGGCGACCGGTGGCCGTGCAACGGGTGCTGGCAGATCATCCTGGCATCGCCGATGACTGCAACGCGGTCTACATTGGCAGGCTGACCAACGATGAACGCTCACGCCTGTTCACTTCATTGATCGGCAAACCTGTGTTGAGCATCAGCGAAGGGGGCGATCAATGCACCGTGGGCAGTCTGTTCTGCTTGCGGGTAGGCGATGAACAAGTGTCGTTCGAGGTCAACCTTGATTCGGTGGCGCGCAGTGGCGTGCGAATTCATCCGAGCGTTCTCCAGCTTTCACGTCGCAGGCCGGCTGCCCCATGAGTTCGTCAAAACCACGAATTCGGCCCACGTTGGGCTCGGTTATCGGTCGCGGCCATCTGATCGTCGCACTGGTGGCGATCTCCATGGCCAGCATTTCGCTGACGCTGCTCGGCGTGCTCGCGTTGCGGGTCTATGCCGATCACAACCTGCATTTGATCGCCCGTTCAATCAATTACACCGTGGAGGCCGCCGTGGTGTTTGATGACGCGGCGGCCGCCACGGAAGCGCTGGCGCTGATTGCCGCCACCGAAGAAGTCGCCGATGCACAGATATTCAATGAGCACGGTCGCCTTCTGGCTCACTGGCAGCGACCGGACACCGGTCTCTTGTCGGGTCTGGAATTGCATATCGCGAAGGCATTCCTGGAAAAACCGATCAGCCTCCCCATCGTCCACCAAGGACAGAACATCGGTAGGATCTTGCTGGCGGGACATGGCGGAAGCCTGTTGCGCTTTTTGCTCAGCGGCCTGGCGGGCATTGTTTTATGTACGGCGATAAGCGCCTGGGTCGCCCTGTATTTGGCGAGGCGCCAGTTGCGGTCGATTACCGGGCCGCTGCGCAGCCTGGCTGAAGTGGCTCACGCCGCGCGCTGCGAGCGCGCTCTGGATCGCCGCGTGCCGCCGGCCGACATCGCTGAACTGGACAACCTGGGCAACGACTTCAACGCTTTGCTTGCCGAACTGGAATCCTGGCAGACCCATCTGCAAAGTGAAAACGAAACCTTGGCTCACCAGGCCAGCCACGACAGCCTGACCGGATTGCCTAACCGGGCATTTTTCGAAGGTCGATTGATCCGCGCGTTGCGCAATGCCAGCAAGCTCGACGAGCAGGTGGCCGTCCTGTACCTGGACAGCGACCGCTTCAAGGGCATCAATGACAACTTCGGTCACGCTGCCGGCGACGCGGTGCTGACTGCCGTGGCGACCCGGGTCCGCGCGCAGTTGCGAGAGAATGACCTGGTCGCGCGCCTGGGGGGCGATGAGTTTGCCGTGCTGCTGACACCCCTGCACAAGGTCGAGGATGCCGAGCGGATCGCTGAAAAAATCATTGCCAGCATGGACATGCCGATTCAGTTGCCCGGCAACGCCTCGGTCTTGACGTCCCTCAGTGTCGGCATCGCGGTTTTCCCCGAACATGGCGTCACGCCGGGCGCCTTGCTGAGTGCCGCCGATGCGGCGATGTACCAGGCCAAACGCCTCGCCCGAGGCGGCCAACACACGGCAGGGTCGGAGCACCCGGTCGCGGATCTTCAAACCAGGAGCTGATTGCATGCTTTCAAATGCTCGTTTCCCCCTGCTGCGATTCGCAGCATTTTTATTGCTTGCCGTTTTCACCCTCTCGGGATGCCAGACGGCGCCGCAGAAGGGACTGACCCCAGCGCAAATTGCCGTGCTCAAGGAGCAGGGCTTCAAGCTGACGGAAGAGGGCTGGGCCTTTGGTCTCTCTGGCAAAGTGCTGTTTGGCAGCGATGTGGAAAGCCTCAACCCGGCCAGTACCGAAATTGTCGAGCGGATCGGCAAGGCACTGCTGGGCGCGGGTATCGAGCGAGTACGTGTCGACGGCCATACCGACGCGTCAGGCTCCCAGGCCTATAACGAACAACTGTCGATACGCCGGGCCAGCAGCGTTGGCAAGGTTCTGACAGGCGTGGGCATGCGAGAAGAAAACGTCCAGCTGCGCGGCCTTGGCAGCAGCCAACCCGTCGCGTCCAACGACACGGCCAATGGCCGCACCGAGAACCGCCGTGTCGCCATCGTGGTCATTGCCGACTAATCGGCAAACACCATCTCCCGGCTGTCGCCCATCAGCAACAGCCGGTTCTGTTCAGTCACCTCGCGAATGTAATCCCACAACAGCGTAATCCGCTTGAGCTTCCTCAAGTCCTCCCGGCAGTACATCCAGAACTTCAAGGAATTCAGGTTAACCCAATGATTACGGGGGCTAACCGCCATGAGTATCCTTGAAGTCCGATCTACTGTTACAAACACCGTTACAACCCCTGCTTTTCCTCTGAGGCCAACCACGAGGCTCGCCAAGCCGTACCACTACAGACGCAACGGCATTTACTACATGCGTCTCCGGGCGACCGGTAGCTCAACTGAGGCCGCTGCGGTTTCTCTCCAGACCAGCAACAGGCGAGATGCTTTAGACGCTTCGGAACAGCTTACGGAATTGCTCAAGGCGTTCCATCAGAAGAATCCAGACGCTTCATGGAACTCGCTGAAGGAGCATTTCCGCTTGGTCTCAGAAGCGCTGTTTAAGTCTGGACGTGATGGCAACGTTACGCGGGTGTGGGGCGCGCTGCATGATAGCCATCCTGACTCCATGGGTAGTTTGCACAGCTCCTTCAAGCCACAGAAGGGCGCTTCGGTGTCCCTATCTGTAATCGCGCCAGCAGTGACCTTTGAGGCCCTTTCAGCGCTCTATTTGGCGGACCGAGGGCAGGACCAGAAAGCCTCTACCCTAAATGAAACCAAGATCTGCCACGGGACAATCTCTGCGGCTCTTGGAGAACTGGATATGCGGACCCACTCACGGGCTGACCTCGTTGCGCTGCGTGATCGTCTTGCAGAGAGTCGCAAGCCTTCAACGGTGAATAAGTTGCTCGTTAAGCTGTCAGCGGTCCT
>Ga0308169_10004642_pt1 | contig 12771 bp, 9 predicted proteins | sample PhyBR1_2_FD_202139 | JGI IMG/M metagenome (GOLD analysis project Ga0308169, IMG submission 202139) | Phyllosphere microbial communities from UC Gill Tract Community Farm, Albany, California, United States - DLSLSB.R1 | ecosystem: Host-associated > Plants > Phyllosphere > Unclassified | place...
CGAACAGGGGCCGGCGTTCTCACCCATGTCTTTGTAGCCAAAGATGTAGCCATCCTTCGCGTTCGGCGTCCATCGAACCTCACAGATGATCGCGGTGACGGAGGTGGGCACACCGTTTTCGAGAATTTCGACAGCGGCATACCAGACGCGGTTTCCGACGCACGCGCTGTCGATCACGCGCGCACCGCGCGTGCCGCCACCATCGGCGTCGTTGGAATAATTGAACTGGGCGTCGAAATAGTCCTTTGGCGTGCTGTGGCCGCCCATCCCGAGGCGCGTCATCGAAAGCCATCCCATGGCGGGTTCTCCTGTGAGAATAGGTCATGCTGCAAGCTTCGCCGGCTGTGCGACCTCGGTCGAAAAGGCGCGGAGGTAAGCGAAGGCTTGTTCCGCTTTTGTGGCGGCTACGAAGATCGTGCTCTTGTCTGCACGCAGCATGCGCAGCCAATCGCCAATGTAATTTGCATGGCTGTCGTGCATCTCGGATGGAAGACCGAGCTCGCTACACACCATGGCTCCGGTTAATTCGGCAACCAATTCCTCTAGGCAGTAAGCCTTGTCGCCGAACTTCTTACCGAATGTCCGATCCAAGCGCGATTGATGCCCGGTCCAGTGAGCATGTTCATGAGCGAGGATGGAGGCATGAGCGTCGGCGGACTTGAAGCTGCCGATGTGCGGCATCTGGATGAAGTCGAAGGTCGGGCTGAAGAAGGCGCGATCACCGCCCCGACGCACGCGCGACGGAATAGCCGAGAAGAAGGCGTCGATGCGATCCTGTCGCGCCGACAGCAGTGCAGGGGTTGGCGGCACGGGTCGCGCATAAAAGTAGCTCGGGAGGCCCTCGATCTCGTCTGCATTGAAGACCGTGTACGAGCGGAGGAAACGGATCAGCTTGTCGGCCGACAAACCGAGGAGGTTCGGTTGCGCCTTCTTGCGGAAGGTGGAGCTGTAAACCGAGAAAGACGGCTGCGCGTCACGGCGGACCTGTCCTCCAAGCTCATCGGCCTGGCGCGCGGTCATCCAATAGCGGCTTTTGAACCCCAGAAAATCGGCCATCGCCCATAGCCAGATCGAGTTGATCCCGAGATACGGGCTCCCCTCGTGGCGGAGCGGACGCCCGCCCTCTCCGGTTACCGACCATGGACGCTGCCAAGGAACGGTGCCGGCTTCGAGTTTGGCGATGATGGTGTCAGTGATTGCGGCCGCGATGTCGCGAGTGCCTGCGGGCATGGCACGGCTCCTCGATAGGACGAAAAAGGAAGCTGCCGACGCTGCGGGAAGGCAGCGCCGGCAGCGAGGTTGCCCAGCGGGTGCGCTGTTACTCGGCCGCGACCAGGTCGTTGGTCGTGTCGTCGTTCTGGTGATCCGGATGCGGGACGTCGTCCGTGCCGCTGCTCTCGCCGGCGTCGTTCATCTCATCGTCCTCGTCCGGTTCGCCGTTCCCGTCACCGATAAGCGCGCCGAGGTCCTCGTCGTCATCGTCGCCGCTGCCGTGGCCGATCAGCCCAGCAAGCTCGTCCTGACCATCGTCCCCGGCCAGCTCGTCCGACGGCTTGTCATTGAACCGCATCGCGGAGGGCACCCAGGCGAGCGCCTTGTCCTTGATCTCGGTTTCGACGATCGCATCGCCAGCAAACAGCTTCTGGCACGACGCCGAGATTTCCGGCTTCTTGCTGCTCGCGTGGCGGCTCGTCAGCGCCGGACCGCCAACCTCGTCGAGAAGCGAAAGCAGCGCGCCCTTGGGAACGCGGTCGAAGAAATTCTCCGACGTGGGGCGCCACCAGCTGGCGACGTCGATTTCGAGGATGGTGGCGAGCCTGTTCTGGAGCGGGATCTGCTGGGTTGCGCCGTAGCCCTCCTTGGCCTCGAACGATGTCGCGACGATCCACGCCATCCATGCGGCCTTCGTCTCGTCGGCCAGCATGCGGAACGCCTCGAAGCGAGCTACCTTATCGGTCGCCTCGGTCCAGGTCGCGTCCAGACTGTCGTGGACCTCGGCGAGATAGTCCCGCGCACGCGAGGGGGGCACGTTATTGGCCAACACCGGATCCTGCGGCAGCGCTGCGCGAATGGTCGTGCCGTTGCCGGTGCCTCGATGGCTGCGCGCTTCGATCATGGTGAAGATCATGTAATCGAGCGCAAGCCCGGGGTTCGCCTGCAGTGCTGCGCCGAGCACGTCGCGGCGCTGGATCGCGAGCTGATCGAGCAGGACCTGGCTCATCTGCTTGCCACCAGGTGCCGCACGGTCGGGTTCGACAATCCCGGTGGTGCCACCCCGAACGCTCGACCGTCCAGTGCCCTCCTCGATGCGGAAGGTCGGCGTCTGGACACCGCGCGGTGTGACCTGGCCATCTTCGCCGGCCTCATCGCTGGCGTCGTCATCGATTTCGCCTTCCGGTGCGCCAGTTGCGCCGTCGGTAACATCGGGTTCGACCATCGTGATCGTCAGCGGAGTCTCGCTGTAGAAGGTGTCGTCGAGCACCATCTCGCCGGCGTGCGACAGCGTCAGGAACGTGCCGACACGCGGCGCCAGCTCGGCGGGCATCATTACCGGCCGGTTTTCGAGGCCATGCAGTTCTGCTGCCAGCGCATCGTACTGTTCCTCGATCGCGAGGTACGCCTCGTCGGCGAGCGTGCCGCTTTCGAGTTGCTCCTGCAGCGGCTCCAGCAACGCCTCGATCTCGACCGCGCGGATGCCCTGCTCCTCGGTCATCGGCTCCGTCGGGAGGTTTACCGGATAGAGGCCGCGTGCCGCATCATACGTGCTGTTCGATGCGACTGGTCGGATCCATGCGAGGCCGCGCTCTTCCCCGATGCTCTTTGCTTCCGCTTCCATTTTCTCGGCCGCGAGCTTTTGCACGATTTCGGGGTTCGACCAGCGATCGTCACCCTCGCTGAAGAGCTCGCGTTCGATGATACCGCCCGCAGCCTCATAGGCGACCGCACCCACGAGCAATGCGACCGGATCGCTGCTGCGCATGTCGTCGTTTGCGATCATTCGGCGGATCGCGTCAGCATTGTAGTAGCTGCTGTGCCCGTAGGTGTTCCAGACCTTCAGCTGGCGGTCGTGGCTGGCGGTCGAGCCATATGCCTTGGCCATCTCAAGGCCGATCTTTTCATCGGCAAGCGCGTCGAAGATCGGCTCTGCGAGGTTTGCGAGCCGCAGACGTCCCTCCACGAAACGGCGGGTCACGCCAAAGCGGCGCGCCAGACCGTCGATGTCGCCGCCCTGCGAGAGGATGAGCTGGAAGCCCCGGCACTCGTCGGCCGGGTTCATGGCGTCGCGCTGGAAATTCTCGACCAACGAGACTTCGGACAGCTGGCTCTCGGCGCCGGTCATCAGCTTCACCGGCACGTCGTAATCGTCGGCGTTGATCTCGCCGCGCTCGGCCAGGAGCATCAGACCGCGATAGCGGCTCTCGCCCGCGACGACGCCGAAGTGACCGCGTGGCTTCTTGAGCGGCGTGACGATGAGATTTTGGAGGATGCCGTTTGCGGCAATGCTGATTGCGAAGCTTTCGGCCTTGTCGGCGCGACGCTTGCGGACATTGACCTCGGAGAGAACGAGCTTCGACAGCTTGACGGACTGGATCATGGGAAATCAACCTTTTTGCTGAGCATCCGACATTCTCGCCGGACACCAGCTCCCTCCCCCCTTCTCTCCTTGGCTCGGGGCTGCATCGGAACGTGACGTGTTCTTGGGCCGTTCAGTGTTGCTGCGTGGCCGCACCGGGCTATGAAGGTGACGTCGCCCGTGCGACCTTACCCTGACTATCAGGATCCAAGATGAGCGAAGATACGAACCCCGTCGAACTGGCGACCGAGCTGACGATCGCGTGGCTGTCGAACCCGAATACACGAACCTCAGCCGACGACGTTCCAGCTTTCCTGAAGGCGATGCACGACGCCGTCGCGACGCTGGGCGCCAGCTCGAATGAGGCGAGCGCCGAGCCTGCTGCCGCTGAATATACGCCGGCGGTGTCGGTGCGTAAGTCGCTGGCGAGCAAGGATCACATCGTCAGCATGATCGATGGCAAGCCGTATAAGACGTTGCGTCGTCATCTCGCGGGTCACGGTTTGACCCCGGAGGACTATCGTCAGCGCTATGGGCTGAAGGCTGATTATCCGATGGTCGCCGAAGCCTACAGTGAAGCGCGCCGGGATATGGCGAAGAAGATCGGCCTTGGACGCAAGCCCGGCCAGAAGCCGGGTGCTGCAGCGGCCGAGGCCCCGGCAAGCAAGCCGCGTCGCACCAAGAAGGCCGCGGAAACGGCCGAAAGCTAATCGGGCAGCCGGTCCTCCCAATTGTGGCAGGACCGGCCCACTTTCATGCCACCTTGAGGAGCTTCTCGAGGATCGTGCTGGCCTCCCCGACCGGCACGAACACGCGCGTGCGATAGGCAATGATTTCCGTGAAGCATCCCAGCGCCTTGAGGTAGCCGAGTTGCTGCGCCGGTGCTCGCTCGATCTCGATCCGCTGTGCACCGTTCACGAAGGAGCGGCGGATCGTCATCTCGAACGGCCGAACCACGTCGACGCTGCGGCCCGACAGGACCGACTGTGCGATTGCCTCGACCGGTAGATCCTCGCTCTTCGCGATCCCCAGTTTGGTGAAGAGCTGGACGACGTGTTGATCGAAGACGAGCCGGCCGAGCCACGAGTTGCCTTGCCCGTCGACGATCCGGTTCACCGCGAGGTGGTCGGACGGAAGCGCCGACCAGATCGGCAAGAGCAGACCGGTTGCAAGCCGGATCGTCTCGACCTCGGTCTGTCCTGCCAGCTCGGCAACCTCTTCGGCCCACTTGGTCTCGAACGTGGCGCGATCAATCACGTCCCAGGCGGACTCGAGCAGGTCGGACTCGCCGATATATTCGCGCCGGCACGGGCGCTGCAGTTCGAGCCGGGGGACTGGCTGACCCTGTTCGTCCATCCACGGACGTGCGTGCAGCTGCAACGCTACCTTCCCCGACCGCCCGTTCATTACAAACGCCGCATCGCCAGCCCACTGCGCCGTCGTGAGGATCCGCTCCAACGAGATCGGCATCTTCTTGCGCGCAATCTCGATGGTGAGAAGGTGGGACGTCGCACCGGATAACGGGTCGGTCCGCAGGAGAGTGTCGTCGACGACGGTAGCGGTGTCGGCTGTAATGGTCTCGACGCCCACGTCGAGCGTACCCGCTTCCCGGGCTGCCGCAACGCGCGTCGCGACGAGGGAGAGGAACTCGTCGAAGATGACATTCTGCAGCCCGATCGGCAGTGCCAAAAGGCGATTGAGCCAACGCTGGATAGGCGGCAGCTCTTCCTTCAGGCATCCGTCGTTGTCGTAGAGCTCGAGGCCGGTGCGCGCGCAGAAATCATCGAGCGTTGTGCTGGTGAGCTTACCCCTGTCGAGCAGGTGGAACCAGGTGACGAGCGCATCCTTGGCATACTCGCTTTCGAGGTTGTCAGCCGGGTCGAAGAGGTTCTGTCCGCCAGTCTGGCGCTGCCCGCGTGTCAGCGCACCGAGGCTATCGAGCCGTCGTGCGATGGTCGAGGTAAAGCGCAGCTCTCCCTTGCAGTCCGTCGTGACCGGCCGAAACAGCGGCGTCGAGGCCTGATGGGTGCGGTGCGTGCGGCCTAGCCCCTGGATCGCTCTATCGGCGCGCCAGCCCGGCTCCAGCAGGAAGTGAACGCGCTGCTCCTGGTTCTTCGCGTCAAGGCTCGCGTGATAGGAGCGCCCCGTTCCGCCGGCGTCGGAGAACACGAGCACGCGCTTGGCGCCCGCCATGAAAGCCGCAGCCTCGACCTGGCTCGACCGAGCGGATCGCGTTTCGACCTTCTGACGGCCGTCGGAGGTAGAAACCAGACGTTTGGAGCGGCCTGTTACCTCGGCGACGTTGTCGGTGCCGAAATGCTCGATCAGGGCGTCGAGGGCGGACTTGATAGGCGGGAGCCCACAGATATGTTCGAGCATTGCCTCGCGCGCGGCGATGGCGTCCGGATTGTAGACCGGGTTGCCGGCCTCATCGGCCATCGGTCGCGATCTGGTGGTCCCTGTGTCGTCGGTGAAGGTTTCCATCTGACGTGTCGGAAACGCGCGCTGCAGATAGTCGGCGATATACTCGGTTGGCGACAGGTCGATCGTGGGATCTGCGCGTTCCTCGGCCGACATCTGGTTGAGCCGACGATCGAGGATCGCCTCGGCGGTGGTCACCAGCTGAAGCACGACCGATTGTCCAGCCTTGAGGTGCTGTTCGACCGCGCCGATGACCGTCGGAAGCTTCATCGCGAGGAGGACCTGACCGAAAAACCGCTGCTTGCAGGATTCGAGACGTGACCGGGCGGCTGCTTTGGCGCCGCTGTTAAGCGTTCCCCCTTCGAGCCCGTCGACGACGTTTGTGAACTCTAGCGCCTCCTCCATGTTCTGATGGATCACGCTCCAGGCCTCTGCATAGGTGTCGTAGATTTCGATCTGCAGAGGCGTCAGCTCGTGCTTGAGAACATCGTACTCGACTCCTGCGAAGCTGAGCGCCCTCGCCGTGTAGAGGCCGAGAGCTTTCAGGTCGCGGGCGACCAGCTCCATTGCAGCGATGCCACCCTTCCGGATTTCGGCGATAAACATTTCGCGACCGGCGAACGCCGTCTCTGGCCCCCACAGGCCGAGGCGAACCGCATAGGCGAGGTTGTTCACGTCGGACGCGCCGGTCGCGGAGGCGTACAGAACGCGGGCGTCCGGAAGGTGGTTCTGCAGGAGCACGCCGCAGATCCCCTGCTGTGATCCATCCTTCTTGCCGAGTGCTCCCTCGCCGCCTGCTACTCCGCCCATCTCGTGGGCCTCATCAAATGCGATGACACCGTCGAAGTCGGGGCCTGCCCAATCGAGAATTTGCTGCAAGCGGCTGCTCTCGGTTCGCATTGAACGCAGCGTGGGGTAGGTCACGAACAGGACTCCCTCCTCAAGGCGGATCGCCTCGTCGATCTTCCAGTTTGAGACCGGTTGCACATCGCCCGCCATCCCGCCGAGCGCAGACCAGTCGCGCCGCGCGTCCTCGAGCAGCGGCTCGTTCTTGGTCACCCAGATGTGGCGTCTCCGGCCCTGCAGCCAGCTATCAAGGATACACGCGGCCACCTGTCGACCTTTGCCTGCACCCGTACCGTCTCCGAGGAAGAAGCCCTTGCGGTAGCGGCGGCCATTGTCATCCAGGGTGAGACCCACGCCTTCCTTGTCGGGCTTGAAAGTGCCCGGAAGCATCTGCGACCATGCGTGCCCGGCATAGATCACCGTCTCGAGCTGCGAGGAGGACAGCATCCGTTCCGAAACGGTTCGCTCGGGCAGGTGCGGAACGTGTGCAGGAACCGGCGCAGGGATCGAGCCCATCGCGACCGATTCCACCAGAGCCGTGGGGTGCTCACCGGCTGCGTTGAAGACGATGCGGCTCGGTCGATACGGGAGGTATACGCCCACTTGCTCGGCGAGCGGTGCCGGTGCTGTCAGGGTTGTATAGCCGACCGGGAGTACGGCATTGCGGATCGGCTTGTGAAAGGTGCGTGCGACAGCCGGCTTAGCCGCACGTGCAACGCCGAAGAGGCTCACCGGCGCGGCGGAAGGCTTGGCGCTCCGTGCTTCGGGGACCAGCTCGGCGCGGACCGGCACGTCGACCACGTCGAGGAAGTCGAGAACGGACCGGCGCTGGATGACGGTATGCGATGTGCCACCAGCCACCTTGTCGATCACGTATAGGCGCACTGCGATGTCGGTGCCGTGCTTTCTGTAACAGCTTTCGAGCCGCAGTGAGGTGCGGACAGTGCAGCCGGTCAGCACCGCTTCGTAGGCTGCTTTCAGCTGCGCGCTCGGCGCGAACCAATCGGGCATGATCGCGACAATCCGCCCACCCATGGAAACGCGGCGTATGGCTGCCTGCAGATGGCGCAGGGCTGCGAGATTGTCCGCGCCGCGGCCGATGCTGCGCGAGAACGGCGGGTTCATCAGTACGACGGTGGGCCGTTCAAGCCCCGCGTGAAGACTGACAAGCGAAGCTCCGTCGTGGCCCGTGATGATGGCATTCGGGAAGACGCTGGCGAGGCGTTCCCGACGACGCGGGTCGATTTCGTTCAGCTGCAGGCCGGCATGGTGCGGCACCTGGACCGCAAGCAGTCCATTGCCGGCGCTCGGCTCCAGCACGATGTCGTCCGGTCCGATCGCGGCCATGACCGCGGCAAGAGCGCCGATATCGATTGGCGTCGAAAATTGCTGGAGTTCGATCTGCTCCTCGCTGCGTACCGTCTGCGTCGGAAGCCGTTCCATCAACGCTGCGGCATGCGTCACGCCGGCGATGTCAGCCAGCGGATAGGGCTGCTTGGTCACGTGCAGCGCCAGCGCGTGCTCCAGCATCTCGAAGCTGTCGCGCTGGGACCAACGGCCCTCTGCGTCGGTGCCTCCGAACGCAGCTGTCATAGCGTTGTTGAGCGCGCGCCGGGTGATCGGCTCGCCGGACGCCAGCGCCAGGGCGATGGTAAGCGCGGCCGAACGGTCGGTGACAGGCGGCAGGTCGAGCAGGTCGGACATGGAAGGCTCCCTTGGTCATGCTGCCATTCCGGCAGCTCACCGCCTTCCTCCCCCTCCTCTCTCTTTCGCCTCGAGCACCTCCGCCCAATCCTTGTAGGGCGCTGGCGGATAATCGGGCACGACGGTGAGCGCGTCCGAAGCATATTGCTCGATGCTGCGCGCCACGGCTCGTCGGCCGGCGAGATCGCGATCTGCAGCCAGGATCAGCCGCGTGACCGACGATGGTATGGATACAAGGTCGAGTCTGCGCGACCCGAACGACGACCAGCACGGCAAACCGCGCAGGCGCGACCATGCCTGGGCACTCTCGAAACCTTCCGCTAGTCCGATCGTGGGAGCGATCCCGCCGCCACGCCACGCCCCGGTGCCGAGCGTTCCGAGCGTCTGTTTCTCGGTGTAAGTGCCTGTCGCCGGATCGATGAATATCCGCTGGAAGGCGACCAGGCGGTCATCCTCACGCGCCGCGACAAGCAGAGCCGGCTTGAACACGGTGAGTGGCTTGGGGCCGAGGGGACAGCGCGGATGGAAGCGAAGGTCGGTTGGTAGCGGCAGAAGGAAGCGCGACGCGAGATAGCGTTCGGCGCAAGATCCCGGCACGGCTCGAGCCTCGTTCCACAACCGGTCGATGTTTGCGGTGCCCGCGGCCCGGGATATTTTAGGCGGCTCGTACCTTTGCCCCAGAGGTATGCGGTCGAGCTCTCGCAGGATGTCGGCAGCGGCGCAGCCTGCATAGCAGGTCACGAGGATGCCCCGGTCGCCTTGGCGAAGCGAGAGGCTAGGCGTCTTATCCGTATGGGCGGGGCATCGGCACGTCGCGACATTGTGGTGCCAGGTTCCCCCGAGCGCGCCCACGAGGTCGACCAGCTTCTGTGAGGGGCGATTGGCGATCAGAGTCATGCCGGATCCCCCTCACGGCGCATCGTTTTGGTCAGGCGCGCAATCACATATTCAGCGTCTCGCGCGGCGAAGTAATTGTCGATCGCGTCGTCGTCGTGGAGCGGGACGACATCGGCATTCGGCTCCGACCGGCCCCGAACATACTCGGCAAGGGCGGTGCGCGCCGACCGCTCACTCGGATGCACGTCGGTTTGGTCGCGACCGTCGTCGTCGCGGATGAAGAGCAGAAAGCGTTCCATGGCGAGCGGACCTCGTACTTGGCCGCCTGTACCGGCGAACCATTACTGAAAGGGAATATCGGGCCATCCGAGCAGCCCATCCCTTCTCCCCCCCTCCGCTCTTCCTCTACCCCCGTTAAATCAGGGGTGATTTGGTATCAGTCCCGTTTACCCAGCGCTAAGCCCATTCAAGTAGGGTGCTTGAGGAACTAGAATCGATCCGTGCTTGTTTGTCGATGCACGGCCTTAAGAAGAGGTGTGGATGTCTCAGTTTTCGCCAATCGAGATTGCGAACTGGGTCGCTATCTATCTGGCGGCGGGTATCTGCTGCGGGATCGCTATGGTCATGTCCGTGTCGGTGACCCTCCATGAGATGTGGCAGGCGAAGGTCTGGCAGGACGCCCGTACCTTTCGAGGTGCCGCCCTGTTGCTCCCGAAGACATGGTGGAGATGGCAGAAGCTTTATCTTCTTTCCACGCCGGTGACGCTTGGAATCGTCTGCTACTTTGCGGCGACTATGCGCTGGAGCTAAGCCGCTATTTCCACTTTTTTAGGTGCGGATTTCTAGCTTAATATCACCCGACGACGTCAGACGCGTCATAACACCTTCGATATGCTAGGTAGGTTCTTAGCACTACAGCCGCATGGCTTTGGCGATCCGCAATCCAGCCGCGTCGTCCTCGATATCGCTTGGGCGGAGGGTAAGGAGATCGCCCAAGTGTCGCATTCGTGGGTGGGTCACGGCCTTTGCAGCCAGATAGTCGTCGTTATCGAAGCCCATCGCCTCCACGACGACGGTCCGAAGCTCCCCCGTTTCGCGTGATCTACCCTCGAGGATGAAATCGGGGCGGCAAGGTCCATCCGGCGTCATTGTATCGAAGAGCGGTTTCCCGATCGCCATATCAATCGACTGCGAGCGGAGGAGGCGTTGCGCTTCCAAAATCCGCTTGAAGGTTTTCCGCTCGAAATCCGACTCCACTGGAACGAACAGCCGGCCATTGTAGATCGGCTGCGCGTATCCTCGGAGAGGTGCATATCCGTGCGCCTCCGGGTACTCGCCGGCGACAACCAGCACGAGGAACGGCCCGCTGATCCTGTTACCGCGCACCGACGGTGACTGGACCCGGTTGGCGATCTCGACCGGCGGTCCATCGGGGACATAGATTTTGTGCCCGTGAATGGCAGTCGCATAGAGCAGAACGAAACCCTGCGGCGCGTGCGCTTTCGGCCAATTCTCCGCGAGGCGTCGCAGCGTCGCGTACACGACCTTAGCCTCCAGCGGTCGAGCGTGCGTCCAGATAGCCCGCCCCAGCTCGATGCCAGGCGCGATCTCGATCTTTCCTGCGGCGCCCAAGATCGCGGCGAAAGCCTCCTTGATCGACCATTCCGGGCCGGCACCAATGGGCGGGACAGTGTTCGATCCGGCCGTGTCCATCAGTCGCCATAGGAGCCGGGCGAGCCGCGGCGTGGAGGCGTTTCTCGTGCGATCGTCGTTGCTGTCCTCCTCCGGGCGCTGCGAGAGCTTTTCTGGCGCAGGCCTTAGCACCTCGAAAAAGCCGGCGGGTGGGTCGGTCGGCGTGTTGTGGGAGCGGACTTCGGTGATCCGGTTTGTCACCTGGTCCCGGAAGAACGGGCATTCCGCGCGATGCTCAGGACGCTTCTCGCTGGTCAGGCGTCGTAGATAATAGGTTTCCGCCTCGGATAGGAACGCGGGGGTGAGTATGGGTGGGGCGGCCTCTGTTCCAAGGCAATTGCAGGCGATCCAGCGGTGACCGATACGCGCGTTCTGGACGAGCGTGATCCCGGCCTGCTCGTCGTGAAAAGTGCCCTCGCCAACGTACCAACGTACCAGTGCCTCGCGCAGCGGCTGCGGAAGCTTGATGCGATCGGGGCCTTTTCCGTCAGTATCTCGATGGATCAACCACATGCTCTGAGAGCCTTTGGGCGATGTTTCTGAGCCAGTTTCGCGCTCGGCCCCCGTCTTGACAAGGGCAAATCTCTTGATCTCCACTGTTCTAAACCGGGGGTCGAGGAGGTTTTCGTGCATCAGTTTTACGCCGTATTGGCGATCGCGAGCATGGCGCTTGCCACATCTGCCACGGCCGCGCCCGGGAAGCGCGGCAATATCCGGCGGGTCGAGATGATCTCGATGACGACGGCGCCATCGGCTGCCGCGCCTATGGCGGACGGGGATTTCGGAGCCATCGAGAACCCTCCTGCGCCCGAGTTACCCGCAGAGTTCAAGATTCATGACCTGAGCCGTCGCTATGTTGAGTTTCGCATGAAGCAGGAGCTCGCCTCGATTGTCCCCGAGGTCAGCGTATCGGAGAGCCTTCCACAGAGTGTCGCGATCACGTCGTCGATTAGCGTGCCAGACTGGATGAGGCCCGGCGTCGGATCGTTTACGGCGCCCGCGTTCGTCCCCGGCTGCGCGCCTCTTGCATATAGACCGTCGGGCTTCCTTTCGCGGGAGGCCGAAAATCGGCGAGCGGTTTACTATGGCATGATGAGCTCGATCGCGTGTGAACACGGCATCCCAACGGGGCTCTTCGACGCGATGATAATCCGGGAAAGCCGTTACAATCCGACGGCGCTTTCACCGAAAAATGCCTTTGGCTTCGCGCAGTTGATGCCCGGCACCGCAATCGGTCTCGGTGTGAACCGTTTCGATCCCTATCAGAACATGCGGGGCGGCGCCCGCTACCTCCGCCAGCAGCTCGATAGGTTTGGCCGCGTGCAGCTGGCCCTCGCTGCGTATAACGCTGGTCCGGGGCGGGTGCGCGGGGGCCTCGTACCGAGGATCACCGAAACACAGGCCTATGTGACCGACATCATCGCCAACTGGTCAAGATTGACCGCCTCGCCTGGATCACAGACGTTCCGCTCTACCTTACCACAATCCGCCTATCGCTCGGTCGCACTCGCGCAATTCTAACCCTTCCGCGCACGCGCCCGTCCGATGAACGACGACAGAAAACGCATGCTCCATCCGGGAGCATTGCGACGGCGTAGCCGGCGCTCAAGGGTCTCATCTTGCGATGGTGGCTCGGTTGCTCGGGTCCGTCGTATTGGACCGCCGTCAGGCGATGAGGCCTTGGCCGACGAGGCCAA
>Ga0308169_10004643_pt1 | contig 12766 bp, 12 predicted proteins | sample PhyBR1_2_FD_202139 | JGI IMG/M metagenome (GOLD analysis project Ga0308169, IMG submission 202139) | Phyllosphere microbial communities from UC Gill Tract Community Farm, Albany, California, United States - DLSLSB.R1 | ecosystem: Host-associated > Plants > Phyllosphere > Unclassified | place...
ATACCAGCATCTATTGCTGACCAATGGACAGGTCGATGCCGTATAGCTGGGCAATGAAGAGCGCCGCGATGCTCTGGTACAGGGTCGAACCGTCGAGGTTGAACGAATAACCGGTGGGCACCACGAAGCTGCAAATGGCTTTCGGCGCACCGTAGGCTTCCATCTTCTCGATCACCCGTGGCAACACGGTTTCGGAACTGGCGGTGGAGTAAGCCAGCACCAGCTCATCCTTGAAGATGCGCATCAGCTTGATCACCGAGAAACCGAACAAGCGAGCGATCAGGCCCAGCACCACAAAGGCGAAGAAGGCGATGGCGAAGTAAACCAGGATGACCAGTTTCGCCAGCGGCAGCAGGGAAGCGAAACCGAAGTTGGCGACGGTCACCGCGATCAGGGCAAACACACCGATCGGCGCGTAGCTCATGATCATGTGGGTGACCTTGAACATGCTCTCCGACACGCCCTGGAACATCTTGACCAGCGGATCACGCAGGTCCGATTGCAGGCTGGACAAGCCGAGACCGAACAGGACGGAGAAGAAAATGATCGGCAACATCTCGCCGCGAGCGACGGCGGCGAAGATGTTCGACGGGATCAGGTTGAGGATCGTCTGGACGAACGCATGCTCATGCTGGACCTCGGCGGCCGTGGCCTGGTACTTGGAAATATCCACCGTACCCAGCGTACTCATGTCGATGCCATTGCCCGGCTGGAAGAAGTTCGCCAGCAGCAGGCCGACGACGATGGCGATGGTTGTGACGATTTCAAAGTAGATGATGGTCTTGAACCCGATCCGCCCGAGTTTCTTGGCGTCGCCGACCCCGGCAATGCCGACGATCAGCGAAGAGATCACGATAGGGATCACGATCATCTTGATCAGACGGATAAAGATATCGCCAGCCGGTTGCAGCACGTTGCTGATCCACCAGGCCTTCTCGGCACTGAAATGGTTGAGCAGCGCACCGATTGCAATCCCGAGCACCAGACCGATCAGGATTTGCCAGGCGAGGCTTAGTTTTGCCTTCTTCATATCATTACCCTTACTTCAGTTGGACTCGGGCAGCAGTGTCAACGGACGGCCAAAATGGCGATGCGAAGTCGTGCTGCTGCCCCCGTGTAACGTCACCCGAGCGCCCACGACGGCTCGCTGGCAGGCGAAAAAAGGCGCAACTATTGCCACGCGAGTGGGGATCGTCTAATGCCGTAACCGCCTACCCCATGCCGAATCGGCATGAGATTTCCCAAGTGAAACGTGCGTCCCAATCGATTCAAAAGCGACACTTCAGCAGGCATAAACGCCGTCAGGCGGCCATTTCAGCGTAGCCGTGCGCTGCTCTGATTGCTGGAGCGTCGATAAAAGGATCGAGCATTGGAGTCCACTGGGGAGGAAAAATGGCGGGCGCATTCTCCGATATACGGTCGGCGTTGGGACAGTGACATTCGTCCAACAGGACAATATGCCGCAGCGCCTGGCGGGTTCTGTCAGGAAAGACAACCAGCCGCTCTAACGTGAGCATCAAGCTCTCCGCAAGTTCGCCAAGCCATCAAGACTTTGCGAACTTGCGTCGCAGCTTTTACCTGACCCGGCCCTTTCGCAGGCACCCCTTGTGCCCGTAGGTCACTCCGACCCTTTTTGGTCAGAGCGTCCCAGCCCCCTGGTCATGCTTTGGCCCTCCTCGGGCCTCGCAGAGAGAAAAGCAGGGCTGCCTTTCCCGTTCTCAAGTCTCAGTACCAATTCGGATCTTTTTTCAGCTGTTCCATTAACAGTTCTTGCATACCTTCATCGGGATTGCCGAGAAAGCGATAGTCTGCGTGACGGGTCGGCGACTTGTCGGCCGGCAGTCCGGCAGGCACTTCAACCAGCAAGGCGTAGGCTTCGTCCTTGTCGAAACTGAAAGCCACGAACAGGCGCTTGCTTCGGCACGTTGCCTGGGTTTCGCACAATGGCCCCACCAGGTATTTGTCGCCATCCTCTTCGACGGCATTCATCTGTTCGGCGTCGCCCGTCAGGTTCATTACCCATTCGGGCAGACGCTCTTCCTTTTTGACCACTTGCTGCCAGGTCTGGCGGTATTGCGGGTCTGCCTCAAGCAGTTGATTGACCCGCATCTGTCCGTCATTGGCAGCCAGTGCCATGGCACTGCCGCCCAACAGCAGGGCGGCGGCCAGTCCTTTTAATGACGCGCTCATTGTCAGCCTCGGCCGCGACGACCAAAAAAGAACGAAGCGATGAACATCACCAGGAACACGACAAAGAGAATCTTGGCGATGCCCGTGGCGGTGCCTGCGATACCACCGAAGCCCAATACCGCAGCGATGATGGCAATGATCAGGAAGGTGATTGCCCAGCTCAACATGGTGATTCTCCTTACGCTTTTCTACTTAGTTGGGGTATGGCGATGATGGTTCCGGCACGACGGACGACCGGTCCATCGGCTTTAGAACACCCAGCGCTCCTCACGAGGCATGTCGGTAAGAGGCTGCGTTTGGTCGACCTCCATCATTCGCATCGAGGCGGACGCCTCGGCGACACTGCTGGCCGCGCTGAAATGCGTTTGGGGAGCTCGTTGAATCGACACCAGTGGCGCTTCCGGCTGTTGGCTTTCATGCCACAACATGAGTTGCTGGCCTGCCACGAGGGTGATCAGCAGTGCGACGACTGCCCACAGCCCTTGTTGGATGGACAGGGCAGTGATGCGAAATTGGGCAGCACGTTGACGATTCATCCTGGAATTCCTCCCCACCCTGGCGGTGATCTGGTTGAGGCGCTTGACGCCATGTTGATCTGGATATTGCAGTCCGCATGCCAGAACCATAACCCATTAAAATATCTTCAAAATCAATTAGTTATGACATGTAGCCGAAGAGCTCAGGGCGCATCCTGCACGATGGGCCCGAGCGGAGTCGTGCGTTATGCACGAATCAGGGAAAGAGGAGCACAGGATTCTTTTTTTGAATTGCCGGTGGGAAATAGATGTCGGAATGAGCGAACCGAACCGAAGGCCCCAGGCGGGGCGGAAAAAAGATGAAAATCAGGCTTTTAGACGCCAGAGGTCCACAGAAGCCTGTTCGATGAGTAATATTCGACCAGAATGGACCATGCAACTTGCCCGATTTTTCTGACACTAATCATCATCATTCATTAAGGAGCGTAGGAAAAATGGAATCCGCCACTGAGCATCAAGGCCGCATTCTGCTGGTGGACGATGAGTCCGCCATCCTGCGTACCTTCCGTTATTGCCTTGAAGACGAAGGCTATTCCGTCGCCACCGCCAACAGCGCCGCCCAGGCCGAAGCCCTGCTGCAACGCCAAGTGTTCGACCTGTGCTTTCTCGACCTGCGACTGGGCGAGGACAATGGGCTCGATGTATTGGCGCAAATGAGGATCCAGGCGCCGTGGATGCGGGTCGTCATCGTCACCGCCCATTCCGCCGTGGACACCGCTGTCGATGCGATCCAGGCTGGGGCCGCCGACTACCTGGTCAAGCCATGCAGCCCGGATCAACTGCGCCTGGCGACGGCCAAGCAACTGGAAGTACGCCAGTTATCCGCCAGGCTCGAGGCCCTGGAAGGGGAGATCCGCAAGCCGAAGGACGGCCTCGACTCCCACAGTCCGGCCATGAAAGTCGTGCTTGAAACCGCCCGCCAGGTCGCCAGCACCGATGCCAACATTCTTATCCTTGGCGAATCCGGCACCGGTAAGGGTGAGCTGGCGCGGGCCATCCACGGCTGGAGCAAGCGCGCAAAGAAATCCTGCGTCACCATCAACTGCCCTTCGTTGACCACCGAACTGATGGAAAGCGAGTTGTTCGGCCACAGCCGCGGCGCGTTTACCGGCGCCAGCGAGAGCACATTGGGGCGGGTTAACCAAGCCGATGGCGGAACGCTGTTTCTCGACGAAATCGGCGATTTTCCTCTCACGTTGCAGCCAAAGTTGCTTCGATTCATTCAGGACAAAGAGTATGAAAGGGTCGGCGACCCGGTCACCCGACGTGCTGACGTACGGATTCTGGCCGCCACCAACCTCAACCTCGAAGACATGGTGCGCGACGGACGTTTTCGTGAGGACCTGCTGTATCGCTTGAACGTCATCACCTTGCACCTGCCGCCATTGCGCGAGCGGGCCGAGGACATACTGACCCTCGCGGATCGGTTCCTGGCGCGCTTCGTCAAGGAATACGCCCGCCCAGCGCGGGGCTTCAGCGACGAAGCGCGCGAGGCACTGCTGGGTTATCGCTGGCCGGGCAACATTCGCGAACTGCGCAACGTGGTCGAGCGTGCCAGCATTATTTGCCCGCAGGAAAAAGTCGAAATCAGCCATCTGGGCATGGCCGAGCAACCGGTCAACAACGCCCCGCGAATCGGCGCCGCGCTGAGCCTCGACGAACTGGAGAAGGCCCACATCGGCGCGGTGCTGGCCACCGCCGATACCCTCGACCAAGCGGCAAAGACCCTGGGCATCGATGCGTCTACGCTGTACCGCAAACGCAAGCAATACAACCTGTGAGCGCCACCTTATGAAACTGGCGATGAAGCTGCGCACACGGCTGTTCCTGAGTATTTCGGCATTGATTACCGTGGCGCTGCTGGGGCTAGTGCTCGGCCTCGTCAGCGTCATGCAGATGGCCAATACCCAAGAAAAGTCCGTGCGCGACAACTTTATCCTGCTCGACCTGGGCCTCAAGTTGCGCCAGACGCTGGGCGATCAGTTGATGATCATGCTCCAGGAAAAACCCAATCTGGCGGCGCTGGAAGAGTCCAAGCGCCAATATTTCGAGTTATTGGACGAAGGCATTGCCCATGAGCGGGAACAGGACGATTCAGCCGCCCGCTTCAGCCACGCCAAAGCCGATTACGTCAGTTTTATCCAGGCTTTCGACGCATCTCGCCAACAATCGACGCCACTGAGCAACAATCAAGACCTCACCGAAAAATTCAATGTGCTGCGCGGCGGCTTGATCGATGGCTATCGACACGCCTTGAACAAAATCAGCGATACACAGGACCGCGCCCGTGAACGGGCTCTCCTGATTGCCAGCTTGCTGGGCCTGGTGGGCCTGGCGGTACTGATTATCGGTTTCGTGACCGCCCACGGCATAGCCAGGCGTTTCGGCGCGCCGATCGAGGCCTTGGCGGCCGCGGCGGACGATATAGGCCAAGGCAATTTCGAGGTGACCCTGCCCATCTCATCAGCGGCGGAACTGAACCTGTTGACGCGTCGTTTCGGCATCATGGCCCAAGCGTTGCGCGAACATCAGGCCACCAATGTCGATGAACTGCTCGCTGGCCAGCAACGCCTGCAAGCCGTGCTCGACAGCATTGACGACGGCTTGCTGATGATCGACCGCCAGGGCCGGCTGGAGCACCTCAACCCGGTGGCGCAACGGCAACTGGGCTGGGACCAGGAACGCCTGGGCCAAGGATTGGGCGAGGCGCTCGGACGTATCGAGCTGGATGACGAGCTGCAAGTGGTCCTGCGCGGTGGTTCACAAGAGCGTGCGCCAGACGACCTGAGCATCGAGGTGGATGGCGAATCCCGCGTGCTGACTTACAGCCTGACGCCGGTCATCCATACCCAGGGCCAGATTCTCGGGGCAGTGATGGTGTTGCATGACGTCACCGAACAGCGCGCCTTCGAGCGGGTGCGCAGTGAATTCGTACTGCGAGCGTCCCATGAACTGCGCACACCCGTGACGGGCATGCACATGGCCTTCGGGCTGCTGCAGGAGCGCGTGCACTTCCCCGAGGACTCTCGCGAGGCGGATCTGCTCAATACGGTCAATGAAGAAATGCAGCGGCTGATGCAGCTCATCAACGACCTGCTCAATTTTTCCCGCTATCAGAACGGCTTGCAGAAACTCACCCTGGCGCCTTGCTCCATCGAGCAACTGTTGGACGCGGCCCGCCTGCGGTTCGCCGAGCAGGCCGAAGCGAAGGGCATCGAGCTACTTGTGGAAATCCAGGGTCCGTTGCCGCGCCTGCATGCCGACGCCGCGCAGCTGGAACGAGTCCTGGACAACTTGATCGACAATGCGATGCGTCATACCAACGATGACGGCCAGATCCGTTTGCAGGCCCGACGCCATGGCGAGCGAGTGATCATCAGCGTTGAAGACAACGGTGAGGGTATCGCCTACGGCCAGCAGGGCCGGATCTTCGAACCCTTCGTCCAGGTCGGACGCAAAAAGGGCGGCGCGGGGCTCGGCCTGGCGTTGTGCAAGGAGATCGTCCAGCTTCACGGTGGACGCATGGGCGTTTATTCCAGGCCAGGGCAGGGCACCCAGTTTTATATGGCCTTGACGGTCTGAAACCGCATCACGCTTCGTCGTCCAGGCGTCGTCCGAGCAAGCGTCGACCGCGGGTGATCAATTCGATGAGCTGCACCGCGCTGAGCGCGTGGGCGAACAGCCAACCCTGACCGAACTTAACGCCTTCGCTGCTCAAATAAGACGCCTGGGCTTCATGTTCGATGCCTTCGGCAATCACCTTGAGCTGTAAGGCATGAGCCATGCGGATGATATGCGGCGCCACGCCACTGCTGGCGGCATCATGGCCCAAGGCGTCAATGAAGGCCTTGTCGATCTTCAGGCAATCCACCGGCAGCGTCTGCAGATAGGCCAGGCTGCAATAACCGGTGCCAAAATCGTCGATCAGGACTTGATGCCCCAGGTCCCGCAGCGATTGCAGGTTATCGCGCGCGACCAGCACATCGACCAGTCCGCGTTCAGTCACTTCGAATGCAATCTGGTGCGCCGACACACGATGCCGCGCCAGCAGGCGGGCAATCACTTCCCCGATGCGGGGCACCGTCACATCGCAGGCCGCGAGGTTCACCGAGATGTACAGGTGGGGGTTGGCGCGCAACAACTGGCCCAGCTGGTCGAACAGCCGCTGCAGGACGAAGTCGGTGATCTGGCGAATCTGCCCGGTGTTTTCCGCCATTGGGATGAACAGGTCCGGACTGGTCAGCGTGCCGTCTGGTCGTCGCCAGCGCAGCAACGCCTCGGCGCCGACGCAATTGCGGCTGCGCAGGTCGAAAATCGGCTGGTACAGCACCTGCAGCTCACCGCGCCGGATGGCCCCGTGCAGCTCGGCATCCATGGACTGGCGCTGACGCGCCAGCAAGAAGACCTGAAAGCCGATGCCAAGACCCAGCATCAAGCTGATCGGCAGCATCCACCAGGCATTGACAGGAATACGAAGGCCGTTGCGCGGCGCAATCAGCACCAGTTGATATTCCGGGTTATCGGTCGGCATGCGATAGATCAGCCGGGTCTGGGTCACTTGCAAGGCGTCCCGGCTTTTCGGCGGCCACGGTTCCGTCGGCGGCCAGCGTTGCTCGGTGCCGAGGACTGGAATGGCACGCTCGCCCTCATCCAGGACCACCAGCAGACTGCTGCCGGGGGGCAGGTCGACGACATCGGTCAGGTGACCGCGAGACGTAGCGACCCGGAAATTGCCACGCCCCAACATCAGGGCGGCACGATTTTCGTCGGGCTCCGTGGTGGTGTTGAGCCAGTAACTGTAGGCCGGCCCTCGCAGGTCGGGTGGGCGGGCCAACGACAAACCGCTCTGGCGCGGCCGATTGGAGCACACGCCGTGGCTATCGATATAAGCGGCTTCATAGACAAAGCGGTAATTGAAGCTCACCTGTTGCAGCGTCGCGATCATGTCATCGTCACAACCCCGCAAAGGTTGGGCCTGAAGGTCATCGAGACTTTCGCGCAGCTGGCCGAAGAGCTGTTCCAGGCGCTGTAGAAAACGCTCGCCCTGGGCATTCATCTGGTCGCTTTCGCGCTGCTGGATCTGTTGCATCACCACGAACAGGCTTCCCGCCAGCAAAAGCACGGTACTCAGGGCAGCCGCGACCATCGCCAGGAAAATAGGGCGATGGAGCCAGCTCTGCAGGGTTTCGCGGGCAGCCGTCATCGTTGGTAATCCGAAAGTTACCAATGAGTTATAGCTTCTGTTTGGAAATTGGTCCGATTAGTCGGACGGGCGTCATTATTTTGTCTGGTTGAGGACCGCCAGGATCGCTGCACTTTGCGCGTCAGGCAGACCATCGAACCGGGCCGGTCGATAGCGCATCTGGAACGCGGCCATTACCTGATGAGTGGTAACGTCCCATTCGCCCGTACGGGGCGTCGGGTAACCGAGGCGCGCCAACTCGGCCTGGAACCAACTCGCGCTGGGGAGCTGGTCCACGTAGTTGGCCTGCTCACGAGCGACTGCCCGTTCGTCTGGCCATACGCCCAAGCCGGCCTCGGCCAGGCGTTTCCAGGGAAACAACGGGCCGGGGTCCAGTTTGCGCATGGGCGCGATGTCGCTGTGACCGATGATGTTCACCGGGTTGATGGCGTTACGCCGAGTGATGTCCTTGAGCAGGACGATCAGGGATTGGACTTGAGCTTCGCTGTAGGGGTACCAGAGACGTCCGGTGGGGGTATCGGTATAGCCCGGGTTGACGATTTCGATGCCGATGGAGCTGGAGTTGAGCCAGGTCCGGCCCTGCCATTCACTCTCCCCGGCATGCCAGGCCCGCCGGCTTTCGTCCACCAGCTTGTAGATGGTTGCATTCTTGTCATCGCCGATCAGGTAGTGGGCACTGACTTCGCCGTGGGTCAGCAGGGAGAGGGAGCGCTCAAGGGACGCCGAGGTGTAATGCACGACGACGAACTGGATTCGACTGTCGTGGTTGACCGAGGGATGGCTGGTGTCGAGCCGGGGGCCACTCGCGCAACCGGCCAGGAGAAGCAACGAAACAAGAAGCGGGGCAAATTTCATGGCGATAGTGTGCATGCAAAAAAATAATGCAACAGTGTAACGTATCGCTCCGAAATGATCCGATTGAGCCTCGACATTAAATAATTTGGAACAATTGAAGCGTCAGCCCAGCTCCACGCGGTTACGTCCCGCGTTTTTAGCTCGATATAGCGCCTGATCGGCTCTTTTAAGCACCAGATCGCTATGTTCTCCAGGTTTGAATGCGGTCATGCCCATGGACACCGTGACCGTGACCGGCTCGCCTTTGAAGTGAAATGGACAGGCTTCGATGGCCGCACGCAAGGCCTCGGCCAATTTCGCTCCGGCGGCCAGAGGCGTATCGGGCACGAGCAGGACGAATTCTTCGCCGCCGAAGCGAGCAATGAAATCGCCACCGCGCACCCGCTTGCGCAGCACCGAGGCGATGAGCTTCAGCACGCGGTCGCCGGCCAGGTGACCATAGTTGTCGTTGATCCGCTTGAAGTGATCCAGATCGAGTATGGCAATCAGCAAGCTGTTGCCATGCCGCTGCCATTGCTCCACTTCTTGTTCGAGACGTTCGCTCCAGGCGGCGCGGTTGGGCAACCCGGTCAGCGGATCGATCAGCGCTTTTTGCCGCTGCTCTTCAAGATTTTCCCGAACGATCAGCGCGTCCTGCTCCATCAACGCGACGCGCTCGGCCAGGCTTTTCAGGCGAGCCGACACTTCCTGCTCGCGCAAATCCCGTTGTTTTTGGTGCTGATCCATCGTGCCGAGCAAACCTTCAAGGTGGTTTTCCAGCACGTGCTTGAGGCTCTCCAGGTCATCGGCCTGCTGCACACTGTTTTGCAGGCCATCGACTTGCTCGCGGATCTGAGTGTCCATCTCCCTGGAGGCCGACGAGTGATCGGCGTGGTCTTCACTGGCCGCTCGCAGGGTATTTTGAAACGACTCCAGCCGATCGTTGAGCCGCTGCAGGTAAGCTTCGAATTCGTGCTGGCCGCTGTCGGTGATCGCCAGCATGAGCACAGCCAGGTCATCAAGCACCGGCAGTAGCTCGTACCAGTTCAAGCCATTTTTCAGCCGTTCCCGCATGGACTCTGCTTGAGGACGATGCCGCTCCGGCAACGTCAGGTCGCCCAGCAGCCCCAGCAACGTGTCCTCGATGTGGCGAGCGACCGAACTGTAGGACGGCTCCGGGGAATCAGGCAGGTTATAGGGCGACTCGTCCGGATCGACCGCTGCGGGGGGAAGCTCGGCCGGTTCTTCCGGAGCGGGTGTAGCCTCGGGGATGGGCTCGGGCGGTTCCTCTGGCGTCAGCTCGTCAGGATTCAGGGCAGCAGGCACTGGCTCGGCGGGTTCATCGAGGAGCGGCGCCGACTCGATGCTCGGCTGAGCAGGTGACTCGACGGGTGCTGATGCTGATGTTGGTGCCGGTGCCGGTGCCGGATCAGGCTCGTCTACTGTCTCAATGGATACCACCGGCTCGGGCGCCTTGTCCGGTGCGCGGACCTGTTCCGCTGTGGATACCGGCGCCGGCGCGACGACTGCCGTATCCGTTGCCTGGGGCGGGGCCGCTTCGACTTCGGGCGTCAGTGCGGCCGCGGGCGTTGCTTCCGAGTGCTCCTGGCCGCCGAACAGCCGTTGAAGCAGACCAGGACGGCTCGGCTCTTCCGGCGTCTCCAACGCCCTGATCGCCTGGCCCTGCAGTTGACTGAGTTCACTGAGCAACAGCGGGATTTCCCGCGCCTGGTCGGCCCGGGCCTCCAGTTGCTTGGAGAATTTCTTCAGGGGCCGGCTGACTTCCTTCGGCAGCGGCAGGCTTTGCAACTGGGCGACCAGGGCCGTCAGTGCCGCGCTCACCTGTTCCGCGCGAGTCTCTCGACGCTGTTCGGAATCAAGTACCGCTTTCTCCAGGCGCGGAAGCAAGGCGGCGAGGGCGGCGTCCATGTTGTCGGTACGCACCACTTCGCGCATTTCTTTCATGCACTGGTCAACGGCCCGATCGGTACCCTCGGCGGCCAGGGTGCTGCGCACCAGGCCACGACGCAACAAGTCGAGCCGAGCGTCCCAGCGGCGCTCGAGCTTTTCCTGTTGTTCGATGCTCTTGAGGTATTTTTCTCTCCAGCGTTCGGCGTCGTCGCTCATTCATCGGATCCGCGAGGGGCAGGACTCAGGGCGGGGAATGCATCAGCCGTGAGCGAACCCGGCAAACGTATTTCGACCGCGACCGGCAGGTGATCGGAAATGGGCTGGGCCAGCACCTCGACCCGTTCGAGGGTCAGGGTCGGGCTCAGCAGGATATGGTCCAGGCAGCGTTGAGGGCGCCAACTGGGGAATGTCGCTTCAAGTTGTGGAGCAAGCAGCCCAAGGTCGCGCAGGGGCGAGGTCTGCAGCAGGTCGGTGGCGTGGGTGTTCATGTCGCCCATCAGCACTTGATGCTTGTACCCGCCAATCAGCTCGCGAATGTACGCCAGTTGCATCGTGCGAGTACGCGCGCCGAGCGCCAGGTGCATCATGACCACGATCAGCGCCTCCGGACCTTCGCCAAAACGCGCGAGGATCGCCCCGCGCCCCTTCGGTCCCGGCAGCGGATGATCCTCGATCGCCCACGGCCGCAAGCGGCTCAACACACCATTGCTGTGCTGGCCGAGACGGCCGAGGTTGCGATTGAGTTGCTGGTACCAATAGGGGAACGCGCCCAGTTGGGCAAGGTGCTCGACCTGGTTGACGTAGCCGGACCTCAGGCTTCCGCCGTCGGCTTCCTGCAAGGCCACCAGATCGAAATCCTTCAGCAGGTCACCGATCTTCTGCAGATTGCCGGCGCGTCCCGTATGGGGCAGCAAATGTTGCCAACCCCGAGTCAGGTAATGCCGGTAACGTTCGGTGCTGATACCGACCTGGATATTGAAACTGAGCAGCCGCAGACGGCTGTCAGCAGGCAGGCCCGTGGACGCGACATGATGCTCGTTGACCCGTGCTTCATGCAGGCCAACGATGCGTTCGGTGCTCCAGCGGGCCATGGCAGGCGCTGCGCTTAGTTGGCAGCGGCCTTGGTCGCCGCCCGCTCTTTGGCGATCAGCTTGTCGGCCAGTTGCAGCGCTTCATCCGCGCCGCCAGCGGAGCCGATGTCAAAGCGGTATTTGCCATTGACGATCATGGTCGGTACGCCGGTAATTTCGTATTTCTTCGCCAGCTCACGGGCCTTTTTGATCTGCCCCTGGATGGCAAAGGAGTCAAACGTGGCCAGGAACTTGTCCTTGTCGACGCCCTGGGTCGCGAGGAACTCGGCCATGTCTTCTTTCTTGGTCAGCTTCTTGCCTTCTTTCTGGATCGCATTGAACACCGCAGCGTGAACCTGATGCTCGACGCCCATGGCTTCGAGGGTCAGGAACATCTGGCCGTGGGCGTCCCATGGGCCGCCGAACATGGCCGGAATGCGCACGAAGTTCACGTCCGAAGGCAGTTTTTCAACCCATGGGTTGATGACCGGCTCAAACGCATAGCAATGCGGGCAACCGTACCAGAACAGTTCCACCACTTCGATCTTGCCAGGCACAGCCACCGGAACGGGGTTGGACAACTCGACGTAAGGGGCCTTCGATTCCTCGGCGTTGGCTTGGACGGCCATGCCGAACAGGCTGGCGGCGACGAGCGCGGCGCTGATGATCAGATTACGCATGCTTTACTCCTGGACAATGAGGTGGCCTCGCGAGACCTGTTTCTAAGACAGACCGTGGCGGGTTCAAGTTCGCTAGTGTAACGGCAGCGGCCACAAAAAAGGGCGGCCAAAGCCACCCTTTTGATGTTTGCATCGAGAGATTAATCGAGTGTTAACGTTGCGGGAAATGCAAACCTCGCAACGCCTGGCCAGCGGTCTTAATGCAGGCCCTGGATATAACTCGACACAGCGGCGATGTCTTCGTCGCTCAGCTTGCGAGCGATGGTGCGCATGGTCATCGCGTCGCCGTCGTTGGCACGACCGCCTTCTTCCTTGCGGAAATCGGTCAATTGCTTGGTGACG
>Ga0308169_10004644_pt1 | contig 12762 bp, 13 predicted proteins | sample PhyBR1_2_FD_202139 | JGI IMG/M metagenome (GOLD analysis project Ga0308169, IMG submission 202139) | Phyllosphere microbial communities from UC Gill Tract Community Farm, Albany, California, United States - DLSLSB.R1 | ecosystem: Host-associated > Plants > Phyllosphere > Unclassified | place...
GAGACGCTCAAGCGCTTCAAGGACGACGCCACCGAGGTCCGCACGGACTTCGAATGTGGTATCGGTCTTGGGTCGTACAACGACATCACCGAAGGTGACATCATCGAGACCTTCGAGATGCGCGAGAAGCCGCGCGTCTAAGCTGGTCCGCCTTCGGGCAGTCAGCAGTGCCAGGTGCGGGGCCGTTGGATTTTTCCGGCGGCCCCGCCCCTTCGCTGGGCGGCTTGGGATCTTCGATCCCGCGCCGCCCAGCTCCGGCAGGCCCGATGCCACTCCCAGGCCGCCGGAAAAATCCAACGCAGGTCCGTCGTGCACTCGCCTCAGCGCGTGGCAGCCGGCCCCAGGTGCGTGGCACATAACTGAAACGTTCGACGCCGGCCCGCCGCCGGCGTCGTACGTCCCATATTTTTCTTAGGAGTTGTTCATGGCTGATCCGGCACGTGCTGCCAAGTTGGCGCAGCGGATTAAGGTTGTTGTTGCTGAGGCCCTGGGCCGGAAGGTTAAGGATCCCCGGTTGGAGGGGATCACTGTTACCGATGCCCGGGTGACCAATGATCTGCAGCATGCCACCGTCTACTACACCGTCTTTGGTGACCAGGCTGTCCAGGCGGATGCCGCGAAGGGCCTGGAGAAGGCCAAGGGCGTGCTCCGGCAGGAAGTCGGCCGGAACATCACCGTCCGGTTGACCCCCACGCTTGAGTTCGTGGCGGACCAGATTCCGGTCAACGCCTCCAACCTTGAGGAACTGCTCCGCGAAGCCAAGAAGCGTGATGCCGAGGTGGCCGCCCTGGCCGCCAAGGCCAAGCACGCCGGCGACGCCGATCCCTACAAGACCGATGCGTCCGGCGACGTGGAGATCGACGAGGACGACTTCGACGAAGAGGACTTGGACCTCAGCGACGATGAGGACCTTGACGAGGACGGCAGCAAGTAGCCTCCAGAACCAGCCCCGTGGCATGAAAACGGCAGGATCCAATGTGGGTCCTGCCGTTTTGTTGTTGTGGCCTTAGTGGAGGTCCACCTCGATCAGGCGGCCGCCCGGCTTCGTCATGGGAGCGGCCGGCGCCTCAGGGTCCGACACGCCAACCAGGGCGTCCACCGTTGCGAAGACGTCCCCGGCCCTGAACTCAACGTCGGCGGGCATGTTGACCGTCAGGAAATGCGATCGATCGCCCTCGGAGTTGAACTTCAGGATTTCCCCGCCGAACAGGGATGCGACATACACATCACCATTGTCGGTCACGGCCAGCCCCGTAGGCGTGAGGATGTGGTCCTGCCACAGTTTCGTCTCGCCGCTCCACGGATCGACTTTGAAGATGGCACCGCGGGCACCCAGCGCTGGGCCCGGCTGTCCGCCCGGAAGCGATGAAACGTACAGCCAGCCGTCCGGACCAATTTCAACGTCCGTGGGCACCGGCTCAAAGGCGTACGAGAAGCCGGCGCAGTCCGGAGCGCCCAGCGATGCTGCAACTTCCGCCGTCAGCTTCAACGGGCGGGGCGGAAGAACTGCCACCGTCGAAATGCGGCCGGAGTCCAGGTTGACCTTCAGGATCGCGTTCATGGCTGCATCGGCGACGTAGGCGGTGTCCTTCCAGATGGCCAAGGCATAGGGGTGGGAGTCGATGGGCCCTGTGTACTGCGCCGGCGGGGCGTCCTTCATTGCTCCAGCTTCAGTCAGGCACTGCTGGCTGACATCGGACCCGAACCCGTAATGCTGGTCGCCATCCGGGTTGACCTTCCGCTCGTAATCGGCGAAGTTGGCAATGGTGTCCACATCACCCCTGGAGTCGATGGACTTCAGGTAACCGTGCAGCGCGGCGGGGTCACCTTGTCCGGCTCCGATGCTTTCCAGGAAATAGGTCGTGTCGCCGCGCAGTTCCGACCCTGCAACCTCCCACCCCTTCCTGGCGGTGTAAACGTCGTGCCGGTCCCCGTCGTGCTCGACGCGGGTCAGGATTCCGGCAAAATCCTGGCTGACCCGCACAGATTCGCCGTCCCCTACGGCGAGGTGGAGGGGCGAGACGAGGCCTGTGGCCATGACTTCGTAATCGGGGTCGTGGCTGGCGGCGAACGCGGGTGCGGTTTGTACCACCGTGGCGGCAGCCACGCAGGCTATAAAAATGATCTTTCGTTTCATTGGTTTCTCCGGGTGCGATAGCCCTTGCGGGCTGGATATGTAGCCTCCGCAGAGGCAAAACTGATCCCCCGGGCGCAAGCGTAGGCTCCTACCTGCCGGTAGTCGTTGGGGAGACCCCCCTTTGTGGCCCCCTTTTCGTCCCCCAAGCTGCAGCCGTGGCTAGGATCGTGGTATGAACTCCGCGGACCAGGACAGCAGCTCCTTCCAGCACCTTGATCAGGGGAAAAACCTTGAATGGGCCGGATACCTCGAACAGGCCGTGGACCTGGCCACCCGGAACGTTGCCGAGGGCGGCGGCCCTTTTGGAGCCGTGGTGGTAACTCCTGACGGGCGCGTGCATGCCGGCGTCAACCGGGTGACACGGGACAATGACCCCACCGCCCATGCGGAAGTGGTGGCCATTCGGGCGGCAGCTGCGGCGACGGCGGACTTCGACCTCACCGGCTCCGTCCTCTACGCAAGCTGCGAGCCGTGCCCCATGTGCCTGGCCTCCGCACTCTGGGCCCGGATCGGCCGGGTCTACTTCGCTGCGGACCGTCACGGTGCTGCCGCAGCAGGCTTCGATGACGCACTCTTCTACGACTACTTCAACGGTTCCGCGCCGGAACTGATGCCGGTCACCAGGGGTGACATCCCGACGTCGGACGTCCCCTTCCAGACCTGGCGCGCCTTCGATGGCAGGAAGGAATACTAGCCATGGAACCTACGCTCCTCAGCTGCCCGGCCTGCGGGAAGACCAACCGGGTGCCCGCCCAGGCGGCCGGCCACCCCCGCTGCGGCAACTGCAAGGCGGACCTGCCGTGGATCGTGTCCGCAGGTGACAACGACTTCGCGGCCGTGGCCGAACAGTCATCGGTTCCGGTGCTGGTCGACTTCTGGGCTGCCTGGTGCGGGCCGTGCCGCATGGTGAGCCCGGTGCTGGACAAGCTGGCCCGGGAACGGCCCGGGAAGATCAAGCTGGTGAAGGTGGACGTGGACACTTCACCCGGCCTCTCACGGCGCTTCGACGTGCAGGCCATTCCCACGCTGATGGTGATCGTTGACGGGAAGGTCGCGGCCCGCCAGGCCGGGGCCGCGCCCGCGGAGGTCCTTCGGTCCTGGCTGGACAAGGCCCTCGCCGGTGCCCGCAGTTAACCCGCCGGAGTTAACCCGCGGGAGTTAACGTGGCAGGGACGCGGGAACCTGCACTCGGCCCCCGGGAATTAACCCAGACCGGACATCATAGGAAACGTCAGGACAAGGCTGCCGGAAGCCGGGACACCCCTTCCAGCAGGTCCTCCTTCCGGCCGCACAGCGCGATCCGCACCCACCCCTCGCCTATGGAGCCGAAGGCGGTTCCCGGGGCCAGGGCCACACCCGAATCGGCCAGGAAGCGTCGCACCCAGGTCCGCACATCGCCGCCGGTCACATGGGACATGTCAGCCCACAGGTAGAACGCACCCTGCGCCGGCAGGTAGCGGATCCCCTTCGCGGCCAGGACCGCTGAGGCGGCGTCCCGGTTTTCCCGGTAGTGCTGGTGCGCGTGGCGGACGTAGTCCTGCGGGCCGGTCAGCGCCGCCAGCGCCGCGTACTGCGGGGCAGACGCCACGCAGGAGACGATGGACTCCATGACGTTGTCCATCTTCCGTTCCAGCCCCGGCGGGCAGATGAGCGCGCCGATCCGCAGCCCCGTCAGCCCGTAGGTCTTTGACAGCGTCAGAGACGTGAACACCCGTGCGTCTTCCGGCGTGCCGCCGTCGAACCGTGCGGGGCTGACGTGCGGGACGTCGTACGTGAACGCCTCGTAGCACTCATCCGAGATCACCCAGATATCGTGCCGGCGTGCCAGTTCCACCAGCTCCCGGACCAGGTCCCCGCCGAGCACGGCACCGAGCGGGTTGGACGGCGAATTGAGCACCAGTACGCGTGTCCGGCCGGTGATCAGGGCCGCCACGTCCGCCACCCGCGGCTGGAAGCCGTGGGCCGGGTGCAGGGGATATCCCACTGGAACGGCGTTCAGCAGCCGGCTGGTCATGGCAAAGGTGGGGTAGCCAGGGTTGGGAATGAGGATCTCGTCACCGGGGGACAACAGGAGGCTCATCGCGAAGTGCAGCCCCTGCTGCGCGCCGGAAACCACGTAGACGCGCTCGGCCCCGACGTCCACGCCCTGCTCTTCCCGGAACCGGGCGGCGAACGCCTCGCGGAGGGCAGGGATCCCCGCGTTGGGGGTGTAATTGGTCTCATCGCGGTCCAGGCAGGCGATACCGGCGTCAAGGACATGGCGGGGGAGGGGAAAGCCCGGCTCTCCGATGCTCAGCACCACGGCGCCGGGTGTCCGCCAGGCGGCCTCGGTGATTTCGCGGATCTGGTTAACGGGCACGTCGCGGACATGGGCGGCAAGCTCAGGCATGCCAGCCATCCTAGCCGCCGGCCGCGCACCCTCCGCCCGCACCCGGTGACGGGCCTGCCCGGTTGCCTGCCGCCGTCCTCCGCTCCCCGCCGCCGCCCTGCACGGTGGCCCCAACCTGCGCCGATATACTGGGAGGCGTGCTTTCTGGACTGGTGATAGTGGACAAGCCGCAGGGATGGACCAGCCATGATGTGGTTGGCCGGATGCGGCGCCTCGCAGGTACCCGGAAAGTGGGGCACGCAGGCACCCTCGATCCGATGGCTACTGGCGTGCTGGTGCTGGGCATCAATAAGGCCACCCGGCTACTGACCTACATCGTAGGGACCTCCAAGACTTACACCGCCACCATCCGGCTGGGCCAGTCCACTGTGACGGATGACGCCGAAGGCGAAGTCACGGCCACCACCAGCGCCGCCGGCGTCACCGACGAACAGATCCACAACGCCGTCGCAGGGCTCACGGGCGGCATCCAGCAGGTGCCCAGCAGCGTCAGCGCGATCAAGGTCAACGGTGAACGCGCCTACGCCCGGGTACGGTCCGGGGAGGACGTCAAGCTTGCCGCCCGTCCGGTCACCATTCACCGGTTCGACGTGCACACCGTACGCCGCGACGCCGAAGCGGGGGTCGTGGACCTGGACGTAACGGTCGAATGCTCCTCCGGGACCTACATCCGCGCCCTCGCCAGGGACCTCGGCAACACCCTTGGCGTCGGCGGCCACCTGACGGCACTGCGGCGCACCCAGGTTGGGCCATACACCCTGGACCAGGCGCGCACCCTGGAACAGCTGGCGGAAGAGCTCAACGTCCTGGACATGTCCCTTGCCGCCCGCGCCCTCATGCCCAACCGCGAGCTCACCGCGGAGGAAACCGCGGAGATTTCCTTTGGACGGCGGATCGGAGCCGGCCCGGCGGCAGGAACCTCCGGGGCCGCAACTGCAGAGCATCCGGCCGCGGCCTTTGCTCCCGACGGCACGCTGGTGGCGCTTCTCGCCGACGCGGGAAGCTACGCCAAGCCCGTGCTGGTCTTCGCCCCCGGCAATGGAGCGGCCGCACCCGCTGCCGCGGAGGCCTGAGCGTGGACGCATATTTTTGGATCATCCTCGTCGTCGGCCTGGTGTCCACACTGTTGTGCGCGGGCGCAGGAATCTTCAAGAAGGCGCCGAACGACGTGACCATCCTGTCCGTCGTGGCGGTGGAAGTGGCCCTGGTGGTTTACCTGGTGGGTTCCGTCGTCCGGGTTGTGGCGGGCGAACCGATTGCCGGCGAGGCGTGGGAATTCTGGGGTTACATGGCCACCGCGATGCTGCTGCCGCCGGCGGGAATTTACTGGTCCATCCTGGAACGCACGCGGTGGAGCAATTTTGTCCTGGGAGCGGTCGGCGTCACGGCATTGGTGATGGCCGCCCGAATGAACCAGATCTGGTACTGAAGTGGGAGAAGCAGCACGTATGAAAGACCAGCAGCCCCAGGCGGGCACCGGCGAGGGACCCGTCCGCAATACCCGTAACACCGGTCCCGGCCGGCTGCTCATTGCGGTGTACGGGATCTTCGCCATTTCCGCCACCGCGCGGGCCGGCTACCAGATCCTCACCAAGTTCTCCGAAGCCCCGCTGGCATACGTGCTCTCGGCCTTCGCTGCCCTGGTATACGTGGTGGCCACGGTGTCGCTCGCCAAGGCGGGCACCACGTGGTTCAAGGTTTCCGTTGCGGCTGTCCTTGTTGAGCTCGCCGGCGTGCTGGTGGTGGGGACGCTGAGCATCCTGGACTCCGTGCAGTTTCCGCACGAGACCGTCTGGTCGCTTTTTGGCCGCGGGTACGGCTTCGTTCCGCTGCTGCTGCCCATCCTGGGCCTGGTATGGCTCTACCGGCGCCGTCCTTCCCTGGCCCGGCAGGCCCAGGCCGGGGCCGCGAAGTGACGGCAAAATCCGGGCAGCGAATCCGGGTAACCTTGAAGAGTTCGGCAGCCGGCATGGTTGACGGAACGTGGATGCTTGCAGGCAGCTTAAGGCGAGGGTGATGGTTTACATCTGGAACGATCCGTCCGATGTCCCGGCGGATTTCGGCCCATCTGTTGTCACTTTCGGCAACTTCGACGGTGTTCACCGGGGCCACCAGCAGGTGCTGTCCCAGCTGGTGCGTTCGGCCCGCCTCTCCCGTGCCAAGGCTGTGGCCATCACGTTCGATCCGCATCCCGCACTAATCCACCGGCCCGAATCCGCGCCGGACCTGATCATGGGCCTGGACGACAAGCTGGAAGCCCTGGGCGAGCTGGGCTTGGACGCCGTCCTGGTGGTCAAGTATTCCCTGGACCTGGCCAGCCTCACGGCCGAGGAGTTCGTGGAGCAGTACCTGGTGGACTGCCTGCACGCCAGCCACGTGGTGATCGGCCACGACGCCCGGTTCGGGCGGGCCAACTTGGGCGACCTGGACACCATGAAGGAGCTCGGCGAAAAGTTCGGCTTCGATGTGCAGGTCATCAGCGAGTTCGGCTCCGAAGGGTACCCCCTGCACGACGACGACGGCACGGACCGCCGCTGTTCCTCCACCTGGGTGCGCGAAGCCCTGCAGGAGGGAGACGTTGCCACAGCTGCGTCCGTCCTGGGCAGGCCGCACCGGATGCGTGGCGAGGTGGTGCACGGCGCGGCCCGGGGCAGGGCCCTTGGTTTTCCCACCGCGAACCTCTCCTCAGACGCTTCGGGCCTGATCCCGGCCGACGGTATATACGCCGGCTGGCTGGTGGACCAGGCCGGCAAGCGCTGGCCCGCGGCCATTTCGGTGGGCTCCAACCCCACGTTCGACGGCGTCAGCCGCCAGGTGGAGGCGCACGTCATCGACAGGCCGAAGGAAGCGGTGGAGGACTTCGATCTGTACGGCCAGACAGTAGTCATAGAATTCGTGCAGCGGCTCCGCGGCATGGTGGCCTACCGTGGCCCTGAGGCCCTGGTGGAACAAATGCGGCTGGACGTGGCCCAGGCCCACGAACTCCTGGGCGGCCGCTGACTGCTGCCTCGCGGGGGCGGCAACAACCGGGTGACAACAACGAAAGGCAGCACGTGTCCGTCGAAAAGAACACCCGCAAGCTGGATAAGGGGATTGTCCGCGACTTCAGCTCACGGATGAGCTATGCCTCCTACCTGCAGCTTCCCACCCTGCTCAGTGCGCAGCAGCCGGTCAGCCAGCCCGAACACCACGATGAGCTGCTGTTCATCATCCAGCACCAGACCACGGAGCTGTGGCTGAAACTGGTGCTCCATGAACTGCGCAGTGCCGCCGCCTGGCTCCGCAATGACGACCTGGGGTCGGCCCTCAAGGGCATTGCCAGGGTCAAGCACATCCAAAAGACCCTCACCGAACAGTGGTCGGTGCTGGCCACCCTGACGCCTACCGAGTACTCCCAGTTCCGCGGGTTCCTTGGCAACTCCTCTGGCTTCCAGTCCGCTCAGTACCGGGCCGTGGAGTTCGTCCTGGGCAACAAGAACCGCAAAATGCTCCCTGTCTTCGAGTCCGACCCCGAGGCCCATGCCATGCTCGAGGAGTTGCTGGCCGCGCCCAGCATCTACGACGAGTTCCTGGCCTATCTCTCCCGGCAGGGCTTCGACGTACCGCCCTCCGTCCTTGACCGGGACGTGACCCGCGCCCACGAGTTCGCCCCGGAACTGGTGCCGCTCTTCAAGCACATCTACGAAAACGCGGCGGAGAACTGGGCGGCCTACGAGGCGTGCGAGGAACTGGTGGACCTGGAGGACAACTTCCAGCTGTGGCGGTTCCGGCACCTGCGCACCGTCCAGCGGACCATCGGCATGAAGACGGGCACCGGCGGCTCCAGCGGTGTCACCTTCCTGCAGAAGGCCCTGGAACTGACGTTCTTCCCGGAACTATTCGCTGTCAGGACGGAGATCGGACAATGAGCATCCACCAGGAAAACCCCACTGAAGTGACCGCCGAAGAGCTCCGCGGCCGGGCCGAAGAGCTCGACCGCCGGGATGCGCTGGCCCGCTACCGGGACCACTTCATCGGCACGGAGACGCCCCTGTCCTACCTGGACGGCAACTCCCTTGGCCGCCCCTTGAAGCGGACGGCGGACGACGTCGCCGGTTTTGTCAGGGACGAGTGGGGTGGCCGCCTTATCCGCGGCTGGGACGAACAATGGCTCAACATGCCGCAGGCCATCGGTGACCAGCTGGGCCGGGCCGTCCTCGGCGCTGCCCCGGGACAAACGATCATCGCCGATTCCACCACTGTGGTGCTCTATAAGATCATCCGCGCAGCGCTTGCCGCCGTCCAGGACCCGGACCGCAACGAATTGGTGCTGGATACCGAAAATTTCCCTACCGACCGCTACCTCGTGGAGGGCATCGCGCTCGAGGAAGGCCTGACCCTCCGCTGGATCGAGCCGGATCCCGCTGCCGGGGTGACCCTTGACCAGGTGCGCCAAGCCACCGGGCCGCGCACCGCCGTCGTCCTCCTCAGCCAGATCGCCTACCGCTCGGGCCACCTTGCGGACCTGCCGGGGATCACCGCAGCGGTGCACGACGCCGGCGCACTGGTGGTGTGGGACCTTTGCCATTCTGCGGGGTCGGTGGAGATCGGCCTGGACAGTGCAGACGTCGACTTCGCAGCGGGCTGCACTTACAAATACCTCAACGGGGGGCCCGGCTCACCGGCCTTCGCCTATGTCAATGCCCGGCACCTGCCCACCCTCAACCAGCCGATCTGGGGCTGGATGGGCCGCAAGGACGCCTTCGAGATGGCCGCAGGCTACGAACCCGCTGCCGGTATCCGCGGTTTCCTCAGCGGCACCCCCGCCATTTTCGGCATGATCGCCATGCAGGGCACCCTGGACCTCATCGAGGAAGCCTCGATGGCTGCCATCCGGGCCAAGTCCGTGGACCTCACCGCCTTCGCGGTGGAGGTATTCGACGCCTGGCTGGCCCCGCTGAGAGCCACGCTTGCCACTCCGCGGAACCCGGGGGAGCGGGGCGGGCACATCACCGTGGACCACCCGGACTTCACCAAAGCCACCGTGGAATCCCTCTGGGACGGTGACGTCATACCGGACTTCCGGTCTCCGCACGGCATCCGGATTGGGTTGTCGCCGCTGAGCACCAGCTTCACCGAAGTACTTCAGGGCATGGCGGCCGTTCGGGACCACCTGCGGAGCTGACCGCACTGTTTCGACAAGGTTAGGCCCGGGCCGGTAAACTGGACGATGGATCCGGCTGCAGTCCGTGGCGGCTGGTTCCTGTTGTTGGCGGCCGCCCCCGGTTTTCCGGGCGCGACGCACGCGGCAGACCCGGCAGTGAGTTTCTGACCTGGGCCCTCACGGCACATTCCCAAGGAGTTATTGTGGCACTTGACGCCGCTGTAAAGCAGTCCATCATCACGGAATACGCAACCACCGAAGGCGACACCGGTTCACCCGAGGTCCAGGTTGCCGTTCTGACCCAGCGGATCAAGGATCTGACTGAGCACATGAAGGAGCACAAGCACGACTACCACACCCAGCGCGGTCTGCTGGCCATGGTTGGTCGTCGCAAGCGTATGCTGAGCTACCTCAAGAAGACTGACATCGCCCGCTACCGTTCGCTCATCGAGCGCCTCGGCCTGCGCCGCTAGTCTGGCTTTGGGGCGGCCCTTTCCATCCGGAACGGGCCGCCTTCTTCACCTAAAACTAAACAGGAGGATCAACCGCATCACGCATTCGCGGTCCTCGGTAGTGATCTCCGGGAACGGCTTCGTCGACTGAAGCCGACGGCCCGTGGGTCTCGATCGATGACCGGGTGCAGGGCCAGTAGACAGATGCTGGGCTGGGTTGATGCGGCTGGACTTCCGTGAAACAGAAACGGAGGTGACTCTCTTGGAGGGTCCCGAAATCCAGTTCTCAGAGGCTGTCATTGACAATGGCCGCTTCGGCAAGCGCGTAATCCGCTTTGAAACCGGCCGCCTCGCCAAGCAGGCCGCCGGCGCAGCCATGGTGTACATCGATGATGACACCGCCCTGCTGTCCGCCACCACGGCCGGCAAGCACCCGCGGGAAGGCTTCGACTTCTTCCCGCTGACGGTCGACGTCGAAGAGCGCATGTACGCCGCGGGCCGCATCCCGGGCTCGTTCTTCCGCCGCGAAGGCCGCCCGTCCACCGAGGCCATCCTGGCCTGCCGCCTCATGGACCGCCCCCTGCGCCCCGCCTTCATCAAGGGCCTGCGCAACGAGGTCCAGATCGTGGTCACCGTCCTGGCCATCAACCCGGACGAGCTGTACGACGTCGTGGCCATCAACGCCTCCTCGATGTCCACCCAGCTCTCCGGCCTTCCATTCTCCGGCCCCATCGGCGGCGTCCGCGTTGCCCTGGTTGCGGACGAGAACGGCTCGCAGTGGGTCGCGTTCCCCAAGCACTCCCAGCTGGAGAACTCCGTATTCAACATGGTGGTGGCCGGCCGCGTTGCCGGTGACGACGTCGCCATCATGATGGTCGAGGCCGAAGCCACCGACAACTCCTGGAACCTCATCAAGGAGCAAGGCGCCACCGCCCCCACCGAAGAGGTTGTGGCTGAGGGCCTCGAGGCTGCCAAGCCGTTCATCAAGGCACTCTGCGACGCACAGGCCGACCTTGCCGCCCGCGCCGCCAAGCCCACCGTCGAGTTCCCGGTCTTCCTGGACTACGAGGACGACGCTTACGCCGCCGTCGAATCCGCTGCTGCCGAAAAGCTTGCCGCCGTCTTCCAGATCGCTGACAAGCAGGAACGCGACAACGCCTCCGACGCCCTCAAGGACGAAGTCCTGGCCAACCTGGCCGGCCAGTTCGAAGGCCGCGAGAAGGAACTGTCCGCAGCGTTCCGCTCGGTCACCAAGCACGTGGTGCGCCAGCGCATCCTCAAGGACCAGGTCCGCATCGACGGCCGTGGCCTGACGGACATCCGCCAGCTCACCGCCGAGGTCGAGGTCCTGCCCCGCGTCCACGGCTCCGCCATCTTCGAACGCGGCGAAACCCAGATCATGGGCGTCACCACGCTGAACATGCTGAAGATGGAACAGCAGATCGACTCCCTGTCGCCGGTAACGCGCAAGCGCTACATGCACAACTACAACTTCCCGCCGTACTCCACCGGTGAAACCGGCCGCGTGGGCTCGCCCAAGCGCCGCGAAATCGGCCATGGTGCACTGGCAGAGCGCGCCCTGGTGCCCGTCCTGCCGTCCCGCGAGGAATTCCCGTACGCCATCCGCCAGGTATCCGAGGCCCTCGGTTCCAACGGTTCGACGTCGATGGGTTCCGTCTGCGCCTCCACGCTGTCCCTGCTGAACGCCGGTGTGCCCCTGAAGGCAGCCGTTGCCGGCATCGCCATGGGCCTGGTCTCCGACCAGGTTGACGGCCAGACCCGCTACGCCGCGCTGACCGATATCCTCGGTGCCGAAGATGCCTTCGGTGACATGGACTTCAAGGTTGCCGGTACCTCCGAGTTCGTCACGGCAATCCAGCTGGACACCAAGCTCGACGGCATCCCCGCTTCCGTCCTGGCAGCAGCGCTGAAGCAGGCCCGCGAGGCGCGCCTGCACATCCTCGAGGTCATCAACTCGGCGATTGACACCCCGGACGAGCTCTCCGAGTTCGCTCCGCGCGTCATCGCGGTGAAGATCCCCGTGGACAAGATCGGCGAGGTCATTGGCCCCAAGGGCAAGATGATCAACCAGATCCAGGAGGACACCGGCGCCGACATCTCCATCGAGGACGACGGCACCGTCTACATTGGCGCCACGAACGGTCCGTCTGCCGACGCAGCACGCTCCGCGATCAACGCCATTGCCAACCCGCAGGTTCCGGAAATCGGCGAACGCTACCTGGGTACGGTCGTCAAGACCACCACCTTCGGTGCCTTCGTCTCCCTGACCCCGGGCAAGGACGGCCTCCTGCACATCTCCGAGCTCCGCAAGCTGGCCAACGGCAAGCGCGTGGACAACGTGGAGGACGTCGTTTCCGTCGGCCAGAAGGTCCAGGTGGAAATCACCAAGATCGACGACCGCGGCAAGCTCTCCCTTGCCCCCGTGGTTGCCGAGGAAGAGGCTCCGGCCGACACCGAGCGCGCCCACACCGAGGAGCCGGCTGAAGGCGCTGACGTCTAACAGCCCGGGCCTCCCGGCATAAAGCATGAATCGGCGGGACCGGTGGATGATCCACCGGTCCCGCCGCTGTTACGATGGCAGCCAGATCCGGCTGCCCGTCCTGAAAGGCATCAATGACTG
>Ga0308169_10004646_pt1 | contig 12757 bp, 20 predicted proteins | sample PhyBR1_2_FD_202139 | JGI IMG/M metagenome (GOLD analysis project Ga0308169, IMG submission 202139) | Phyllosphere microbial communities from UC Gill Tract Community Farm, Albany, California, United States - DLSLSB.R1 | ecosystem: Host-associated > Plants > Phyllosphere > Unclassified | place...
CGGGCTATCTCATGACCATGTGAGCGAGCGAGCGAGCGAGCGACCGTCGCTGCAGTGGCTCTGGTTCAATCTGAGTAATCACGCAGTCACTCACCGGCTCAACATCGCCTTGGACCGCCGGGTCCCCATCGTCCGTACATCGACGACCGACGAGCAGCGAGCGCGCTTTGCTCCAGCCGTAAGAAGCTGGACACCCCGGCTATCTCAAGCGCATCTTGGCTCCGCAGGACGTAACGGCGAGGAGACTCTCACGCAGCTTACGACGCCTTTCGAGTTACCCAACTTGTCCCTCTCGCTCCCTCTCCCTCGTTGCTCGTTACTCCAGGACCCGAGCAACGTCAATCCAGTCACACTACCTCGGTCGATCCCTCTCTTCCAGCCCAAGCAACCTTTCACCTACACAATCAACACAGCGCGGTGAGCCTTCGTCCGTTGCACGCGACATCGCTTGCGCTGATCATCAAAGGATACAACAGGCGACCTTCTGAGCACCTCCGGTCCCCGACAGGACAGCGCGTCCATCGCCCCCCATTTCGATCCCGACCAGCAGTCGCCCCTGCTTGTCATTATCACCCACCTACGTGCCTGCGCTAGCTACCTCGACTGACCCCGCCTGTCGCAGATCACCCCACCTGCATGGCAACCCCACATTCCGCATCTCAACCTTGACCCCCTGCGAGCTCGGAGCGTCGATCCCGCTCGCGATTCCGCTTGGGCCCCGTTACACGCTTGGTTGGACCCCGTTACACGCTTGGTGGACTATCGCCGAAGGCGCAGATCGTATCCTAGATACCGGCGAAGCGTCAGCACGCACCGTCGCTCAAGCATCTCGCGACGAATCCGCACGGTGTGGCGCCTATCATCGCCGAGAATAGAACGACGGCTCGACAATGTCAACAGTAGTCATGTCACTTCCTCCGCCTCACCCCCTGGCGGCGCTCCCACATCCACACCCACACCCTCTATCCCGGTCGTCGACCCCTACACACTCCTCGCGACCGGGTACGCCGACTTCAACTTCGGGCATAGCGATGTCGCCATCAGCCGCCGCCCTCGCTGCAACGCCTTCGGTCCAGCGCATCCGCTCGAGGCCAAGCACCCCGCCTCCGCCCTTGGCCCCGTCGTCCCAACTGAACGGCATGCAGCCCATCAGTGCGCCGCCCACGCCGGTGACAACGACGCATCTGATGCCGGCGCCGATGGAGCGGTGTCGGTCGAGCGAGGCGGCGCTGACCAACTCCCCGGATGTGCGCAAGGGCAAGGCGGACAGCCGGGATGGCCGCGATGGGCGGAGAAGGGACGTCAAGGCCACGTCGTTGCTTTTCCATACGGTGCCCTCTGCGGCGGAGATCTCGGCGGTGGAAAGTCGGGATCAGTCGGCGGATCATAGCGGCCGAAGCACCCCCATGTCTAGGCGCGGCGAGGACGACGACGACAAGATGGATGTGGATGAGATCGAGGTGGATGTGCCTGCGTTGATGGCTGACGACGGGCATCGGATATGGGGCATGCCGAAATGGGGCAGGGAGGAAGAGCGCAAAGAGGTCAGGAAGGGCGTGAGGCTGGTGGGAATGGAAGAGGTCAGCGATTGCTCGACCCTAACGGACTTCGCTGACGCCAGCTACCGGGACTGGTAGAGCAGCATGCTATGATCGACGCACCCAGCCATGTGCTGTTTCCTTGGCTTCATGGGATCAGCGATGATGGCCGGAAAGGACAGGACATGGCCGCATTCTTTGGGTACGACGAATTCCATTGACAGGGCGTTCCACTGACGACAGATACGCCCCGCCGTTCGAGCCGCCCTGTTATCGCGGTCTGACCATACTGGTCTCTCCGCCTCACCCACTCGACAAGCCGAATAACGTTCCTCAGCGGCCCGAGTTGCCTCGATCCGACTCGCAGCGAACCACGCAGCTGTCCCAGCTGCAAACCCCGCCGGTCGATTTTCCTGACTCCCGGGAGCGTTCCGAGACCATGTCTACCTCCTCGTCATCATACGTGTCGAGCGGAACGACCGAAGCGACCTCCCCGTCCATCGGCGACTGGAAAGAACCCCTTCCGCCCCTGTCACCCATCACTCCCGATCCAGCCGATCTCGTCTCCGATGACGCCGCTTCGTCTGACTCGCAAGACGTGCAGATGCACCCGTGCGAGTCGAAGCGGATCTCGTTGACTGCTTCACCCGGTACGGAAGATCGGCCACTGCCGGGCGCAGAGGCCGAACACCCCGCGGTCATCATCGACAGCTCCGAGTCGTCCTCCGAGGAAAGCGAAGAGGATCCCCGGCAGTCGTGTGTTCTGCTCAACGCGCTGTTCGCTCAAGACGTCGTCGAGCTCACGAAGCACAACTCTCCAGGACGAGCGAGGTTCCGACAAGCCAGACTCCCGCAGCAGATCAACCTGCGCAACTTGAATGTCCAGCAGATCAAGTACGCAACGATCAGCGACGTGATCCTGTACGCCAAGAATGGTCTGGGAGAGGGCGTGTTGAAGATAGCCGAGCAGTGAGTGGCAGCGATGTGTCGCGTCATCAACTCGAGGCTGACCACAGAATCGCTGAGGCGCAAGAAGATCTGTACCAGATTCGGATGGACGAGTTTTACTCTCTGCAGAACCGCGGGGTGGGCGAAGGATTGAGCGAGCCGATCCGGTATGGCGTCTGGGTCCTGGTCGAGCCTTTCCACCAGGTCGAGCGGTTCTGCCCCGACCTGGTCATGATCGATAGTCAGGGACGCACGACCCAGCACGCGCGACAAACTGACCTGTTCGAGCGCGAAGCTAGGGAGTCGCGAGCCATGACGCGCGGATCAGAGGTCGTTGAAGGCTTCTGGGTCGGCAACGACTGCGATGTGCCCGGCGGAGCGGACGATGGTGCCGGCGCCCGAATGAGCTTCGATCTCTGTGTGAGAGCGAGCGAGTGCTGCGAGATGCCGTCTTCGGGAATGCTCAGTACCACCAGTCGAAAGCTGTACGAAATGGACAAGCGCAAGAAGGAGCTCGAGGAATCGGGGCATGCTTGGGTTCCTTCTCCGGCGACGATTGCTTTGCGAAACCTCTTGTCGCCTAGTACCTCGCCCGGACCATTACCGGATACTGGCACCAAGCGCCTCGCCTCGCCTAACCCGCAAGAGGTTACACGCCAGCGCCGACCCCGCCGATCGAACACCGACGAGGATTACGTATCTATCGACTGCGCGGGCTCGTGCCGGACCATCACAGGCCAGATGCGCAACTTGAACCACATGACCGAGCGCGTCGTGGACTTGGTGTACTTTTTGCGCAAGCTCGTGGAAGGCCGCGATAAGACCGGCAGGAAGCGAAGAGTGTTGGTACACTGCCAGGACGGATACACCGAATCGTCCATCATCGTTTTGGCGTATATCATGTCCTCGCTGTCGATCTCCTTGCCCGAGGCGTTCTTGCACCTCCAGCTGAATGCCAAGAGGTCGTTCTTCCTCTACCCGTCAGACAAACCGCTCCTGCGCAAAGTCGATGCCCGGCTCGCGGCGGACCGGCGATCGAAAGCGCTGAAGATCATCTCCACGACGAACACGGCGACGCCTGCCTCGGTGCCGTCGCCTACGCGCTGGAAGAGCTGGACTTTAAACTTTGGCAAGAGTGATGCGGACAATACTAGTGCATCTGCGCCTGGGGGACCAGGTGGTGCTATCCCGAGGAAGAAGACGGTAGATGTCGCAAGGGATATGTTGAAGGATGAGGAGAATGGCGGGTCGCCCGCTGCGCTCGATGCGAGGGTATGGTTCGATGATCGCCGCTTCGACGGCTTCCCTTCGCGGATCCTGCCGTATCTGTACCTGGGCAATTTGTGAGTTGGAAGCGAAGTAGGAAGCAGTCAAGGGAGGGACGAAGACTGACAGGCAGAGAACACGCGGGCAATGCGGGTATGCTCAAGGCCATTGGCATCACGCACGTTGTCAGCGTCGGCGAGAGCTTGATCAACTGCGCGCCGGATTGTGATCCTATGTATGGCCCCATGAGCAACACGCTCTGTGCTGCGGCGCGCGAGGGGTGGATCAAGGTGTGAGTGTGGCGCCGTGCGGGCGATCTGAAGGTCAGGACAGAAGTGCGGCAGCTGATGCCAGGCTTGACTTGACGGATATCCGGGACGACGGTAATGACCCGCTGCGCCACCTCATCGCGAGGGCGTGTGGGTTCATTGAGGCCGCAAGGCGGACGGGCGGCTGCGTCTTGGTGCATTGCGTGAGTAACCACTCTGCGCTGACCTCAATCACTGAAAGACGTCACTGACAACTAGCGCGTTGGCGTGAGCCGTTCAGCCAGCATCGTCGTAAGTGACCACCTTCTCGATGACGTGCTCAGCGCTGAAGGCAGATCGCCTACCTGATGCAATATCACCGCATGGGTCTGATGGACGCGTACCTCCTCACGCGCGCGCGGAGGCTCAATGTGCTCATCCAGCCGAACCTCCGTTTCTTCCACGAGCTGTTCGGGTGGGAGGTTGAGCTCGCGCGGAAAGAGGCCGAGGACGCCCGAGTGGCGCGAGAGGCGCAGGCCCAGGCGCGGGCCAACGCGGGCGAGGGCGGAGATATGCCCATGCTGGATTGGCAGGATCCGGTCATTCCTGAACCGAGGAGGATCACGTATTCGTGGCCTGCGTTCTGTCGGGACTTGGTGAGTGGCGTGGATTCCCGCGGGAGGACTGTGACGGAGGTGGGGTGGCGCTGATGGAAGCATTGTCTGAACCGCCGGTTCTTGTGCAACTAGCGTGCCGCAGGATGGCGGTGGTCGGACCTGCGGGGTGTGAGCGGGGCGTCGGGCTGAACGAAACGAAGCCGGTCGGTCACGCGAGGTAATGTCGCTACGGGAGAAAGCCATTGTTTTGCCCAAATTGTAACATAGTTTCGTCCGCACGCGTCGATGTGCTCTCCATGATACAATAGCGTTGTGTAGGTCTGCAAAGCAAGGAATGTTGATGAGATTTCATAGCATGAGGAAACGACGGACACCCTCATGTGGCCTCCAATGTACGATATGACGCGGTCGCAGCGCAGCGCAGCTGGCGAGCCCTTGCCTCGTCCTCGTGTGCGGGTGGTGATTCGCAGCTCGACGTTGGGCCACCGGCTTCCAGTGCACCGAGCCGGTCGAGTCGTCGTCGAGGTGATAGTGTCTGCTGCAGTAGGTCGGACCAGGAAGGCGCGGCCCCGAGTCAAAGGCACGAAGACCATGAGAGCGATGGGCGGCATGTCGCTATCACGGGACGGACGCACGGGGCACTCTGATCCCTTGTGGCTGACGGGGCAGACCCGTCGCATCTCGGTGGACCCTCGGTTCTCGGTCTCGTTTGGATTATGTTATGCGTCGGATGTATGATAAGATATTCGTATGAAGACTGGACCGATCCTGACCGCTCGTCTGCCGCGCCTCCTCGGTCGCAGTACCGACGCCCGTCGGTTCCCCCCCGTCATTCTTCGCTGAACAGGCACTACTGTGTCTATGCATCGATGCGCTCGCTCGCCACTGCAGATCCCGACTCGATCCCCCCTCCTCTCTGTCACCGTCCTACACCCCCAGGCGCCGCTTCATGTCCTCGTACACGATCCAGCTCACGCCGACCGCGGGCCCAACCTTGAGTATGCTCGGCAGGAGACCCTTGTACAGCCCTCTCGGGCCCTCCTTCTTCAGCGTCTGCTGCAGGACATCCACAAAGCCCGTGTACTTTTGCGGGTGGCCGCTCGACCCCGAGGCCTGTAACCGCGTCCGGAGGAGGTTGATCGCTGGCGTCAGCGTCAGCTGGGGCGCATACGCACGGGCCGGACTCACGGTACACGCTCGCGGCCCCAATGCTGCCCGACAGGGCTCCGAACGACAGCACGGCATACACCTCCGGCTCGTCTTTGCCCGTCGAACGGCAGTACGTCGTCTTGAGAGTCTCGTACGTGCCCATGTCAATGGCCGAGTACGGGAAGACGCCCACGAGGCCGAGCTGTTGTCAGCGATGCACCGAGACCTCTCCAGACTGGTCAGTCGAACAGAACATTCGCCCAAACTCACCGTTAGACCACGGTAGTACGCCCGCAGACCCCCTTGACGCCACATGCTCCGCATCATATCCCTCACAGCGCGCCACCCCTGCACCGGCCCCAGTTCGGACTGTATCCGCGTCTTGAGCGTTTCCACGCCGTATATCGCAAACTGGCTCGTCAGGCCGCCCACGCCGCCCGCGATGAACCGCGAGCTGGACGAAAGTTCCGTGGGGTCCGATACGTCGTCCCAGTACTTGGCGAGGAACTTTTTGGACTGTTCATACGAGACGAACTTGATCGCTGACTCCTGCATGTCAGCCCGGCCCATCACAGCTGGACGGTCATGGCGAGGGAAGGGGCGGCACGCCCGACGCACCGGGAAGATCTTCATGACGTTCAAGCCGTTGCCCACCCAGAATGCGCGGACTCCTCCTCCCTCGGCGTAGATGCACCCCATCGCGCCCCACAGATTCGACACCGCCCGGAAACTCGACGTGAAGGGTTTGAGCAGCCCCGTCCGCGGTCTTATTGACGCGGCCGAATGGTGCGTATGTTGCGTCGTGATCAGATACACCTTTAACCGATCAAATGGCGCGGTGACCGTCCGGGACACTACCATCAGCACCTCGTGCGACGGGCGATTGGCGCAACGCACCTGCACCGGCGATACCCCCCGCGAGCAAGAACCGCCACGCCTCATGCCTGTCCTCCTGGGCACCTTCCTCGTCCAGTGTATCCGCGAAGCCATCCTCGTCCTCGTTTTGCGCCCCACCCGACCCGAACAGAGCCGAGCTAGTCGACGTCTTCCCCGCCGATCGCGGGAATGATACGCTTATATCCCCGTCCTTGTCAACTCTCGCTGCGCCCCGCCCATCCGAGAACCGTTTCCGAACCTGGTAGACTGGCGTCAGCGCACCGTCTCCCATGGACCGTGCCAGTAAAGCAATCCGCGCAAACGCCACGCCGACTCACACTTGTATATCTCGAATGGCGTCGCCCGGCGGGGGAGCATGAACAGGAAATCTCGAAACTCCTGGAAGGTAATGTACATGTCGTCCCCGCCTGGCGGTTGGGGGTTCCTCGACCCGCTCGCCAGGAAGCGTACGAGGTCCTGCGCCGTATCGGGCGTGATGTCGATGCTGCTCCTCGCGAGCGCCGCGCGCATCTCGCCCGCGTCGAGCCTGCCGTCGCCGTTCTTGTCGAGGTCTTGGAAGATATCCCACAACTCGCGTTCTTGGTCCCAGAGGAAGCGTCTGCGGCGGGGATCGGCCAAGTATCAGGCAGTGAGGTGGCGAGGTTGGGATGGGTCGCAAGAGTCGGTGGGAAGATCGCGAAGGAAGAGGCAAGTCACCGATGGAAATTCCAGAAGGATTCGCGGTCGAATCGATAGGAAGGCGGGAAGCGGGGCACACGGAAGAGACAGATCAGCAACAACTCAAAATCCAGACCCTCCAAACGCACCTGAAATCAGACCAAGCTATGCCCTTGCCCTTGAGATCCGGCTCCAGGTCATCTGCGCCACCCCACAACCTCGCCTCGGGCCGTTTCTCCCGGACACGGCGTACCAGCTCCTCCTCGTACAGCTTCTTGAGCCGATCGGCGCGTTCGGGGCTGAGGGCCGTGAGCGTGTCCTGCCCGGGTAGGCGCATGCGCTGCAGCGCCGTGGGGTTCCCATCGTCCGACAAGTCGGGCAAGGTGGGGAGGCTCTCCCATAATGCGCGGAGCTTTGATGCGCGCTGTTGCGCTCCCTCGGCGTGGCGGAACTGCGTGAGCGAGGGCCGGCTGGTAGGGATCAAGTCGGGTGAGGGGGGTTCGCGCAGGGTTGTCGGTGGTGGGTGCGAGAGGGTGGGGGTGAGAGGACCGGGCTGAGAGGGCGAGTGCGGAGGGTGGGGGGTGAGGGGGTAGAATGGTTTGGTCGATGATGACGAGGCGGAGGATGACGAGGAGTGTGATGCGGATGTGGACGACGACGGTGTCATATCCGATGAGGAGGAGGAGGTAGATCCCAAAGTCGAGGAGGAGGAGGAAGACGAAGCGGACGCAGGGGAGGCCAATTGGGTCATTGTGTAGAGGTACAACGATGCGGCGGACAAGCAGAGGTTGATGTTCGTTTTGACGTCTGGGCCTCGTACGGGCTCATCGGACTATTGCAGGAGGCTGCGTGTCAGCTCGTGCATGCAGATGCCGACATGCCGCGCATGCCTCGCGCAGCGCATACATACCGCGATGCGATGCAATGAGCGGCGGTGACAAAATCGCCTCGAGGTCCAATGATCCACCTCGAATTTGACTGAAAACCCTCTTGGCCCAGCTGTGCACTTGTCGTCGGGTGCGCTGGGGATGGATGGCGGAGTCGAGTCCGAGGATGCAAAAAAAGAGCCGATGCGATGCGATGCGACGGACGAGGTGCTATGCAAATTGAACGGATGGTCTGACGGTGGAGAGTGGACTCAGGACAGTCACTCGTACCGGCGCGTCAGATGTATGTACCCCCGCTTGCCAGCTCCCATCCTCAACCCCGCACTTCGGCATTACGCGGTCAATCCCCGCCCACATGGCCACATCGACGCCCACGACGGTGTGGCTTCACATATCCACATGCATGCATACAGCCCCCATCGACCACATATGACAGCCTCACGAAACTACACCTCCACACCAGCAGGCAGGGACGGGTTGATGTGTGGGTAAATCTGCAGAGAGCATCAGCGACCGACATGCTCTCGCCAAAACCAAGACCTCGCTTAAACGGGGCGAGCGCCCGCCTCGGCGATGACCGCCAATTCAGGAACACGCTCATGGACGGACGGTCACTCACCTTGCCAGGATTGAACAGGTTCAGCGGGTCCACTGCGGGTCAGCACCGACCCCGACGTAAGCAATGGCGGGACATACGCGTGCGCTTGACAGTCTCCATGACGTTGACGGTTCCACGGCCGAGCTCTTCGTCGAGGTACTCGACCTTACCTATGCCGACGCCGTGTTCGCCTGTACATGTCCCGTCGAGCCGGATCGCGCGGTGCACCATATCGTGCACTGCCTCCTTGACCCGCTCCAGCTCGGCGTCGTCGTTGAACAGCGCCAGCGAGTGGACATTGCCATCTCCGACGTGTCTGCCGTAAGCGTCGACCAGATTATCAGGCCACGGGCCGACGCACCCAAAGTGGCATGCTAACAGGCCACGTTGTTCAAAATCCTCGGACGTTTCACGTATCAACCGCGGCAGCTTCGAGATTGGCACACTTGAGGTGAGCGACCTGTTCCGAAGGTGAGGCAGCCAGCGCCTGTGCAGGCGTTGTATACGCACCACACATCCGTCGTCCACACCTTTGCGTTCTCCCTCAGTGCGAGGACACTCCACAGCGCCGCCTTCCTGCCCTGCCACAGGTCCGCCGCCTCCTTGTCCGAGCGCGAGAACTCAAAGTTTGCGCCTCCGTGCTTCTTCGTCACGGCCTGAACGCCCTTCGCCACGGTGGACATGGCGTCGTCCGACCTGGGCACGATCAGCATGTGCGCGTCATTCATCATAAATCATAAGGCTGGGGTTGCCGTCTCCACGATCCCATCTTGACATCGGGAGGAATACGGCACTCACCCCTGGAACTTGAAGAACAACGAGTCGACCTCTTTGTACGTCTTGCCCGTGAGGCCACCCTGGTTGATGGCTTTCATAGTCCGCGCATCGAGGAATTCGACGCATTCTGCGGGTCAGCGCCGCACTCCATGAATCTCTGTCAACTTGCGAACGGGGAAGCCCTTGTTGACGCTGCCGTCAGCTGTGGTCCAGAGAATGTGGTCAGCAGCTTACACCTCGGTCGCGGCCGACACGGCCTGCTCGACCCCCGGGAACGTCACCACGGCACACTTGGTCGGCAACAACGGCGCCAATCGGACCGTCGCTTCAGTCACGATCCCCAGCGTCCCCTCGGCACCGATGAACAGCTTGGTCGTGTCCCATCCGGCCGAGGACTTCCGCGCCCGCTGGCGCGTCTTGATGATCTCCCCCGAGGGGAGCACGACCGTCTGGCGTTAGTCCTGCCGTGATCGTCATCAAACTCCTCCTTCTGTGCGAGGGCTCCGCGCCGCACGCACCAGATTCAAGAACCACTCGGCCTTGGCCGTGCCGTACCGCACCGCATTGGTCCCACTGCATCCCGTGCCCGCCATACCGCCAATGGTGGCCCCTGGCCCCGGGTCAAGCGGGAAGAAGAGCGGCACGCCCTTCTCCTCCAGATGCCGGTTGAGGTCTTCCCATTTCACGCCGGCCTGCACGCGCGCGTCGCCGTCCGACTCGGAGATCTCGATGATCTTGTCCATGTTGGACACGTCGAGCGAGATGCCGCCGTAAGGCTGGGGTCAGCCAGGGCTCGTGTGGGGCAGCTCTCCCCGTTCAGGCTCGTCTCCACGATTCCCGCATCCTGGCTGACACGCTCGGCCTGACGGCGCGCCTCGGCCCACTCACCGAAGAAAAGTGTCCCTCCAGACTCGTGCCGCCCGAAAACGGCGTGATCGGCACCCGATACCTCCTGGCAAGGAGCACCACCTCCTGCACCTCTTCCGTGCTCTCCGCCCACACCACCACCGTCGGTCTCTTGGCCTCGTGGTAGCTCCAGTCGCTGACGCCGTGCGTGTCCAGGTCCTCCTTGTCCGTCGAGACCTTGTCCGCCTTTCCCTTGGCGCCCCACTTCTCCTTGAGCTCGCGGATCGCCAGCTTGTAGTCCTCCAGGCTCCCATAGACCGGCTGGCGGGCCTCCTGGTTCGCGATGCCGATGACGCTGGGCTGGAGCGACGTGTTGACGCTCTCGAGGACCTCGGCGGTCTGCGTGGCCGAGCTGGCCTGGCCGATGAAGTACCCGATGCCCAGCAGGGCGACGCCGAACAGGGTCAGCTGCGAGGTCACGAAGATCTTGACCCAGCCGCTGGGGCCTCTGCCGCCTTCGGACGGAGAGGACGAGGACGGGGCGGGACGGGGGATGGGCCCGCCCTGCGAGGTCCGGGTCGGCGGGGCGGCAGGGCGGAACGAGGTGGTCGAGAGGTGTCGCGGGGCCGGTACGCTGGTCGACCGCGTCACAAGCAGCCTAGCTGCCGAGCGCTGCGGGGCGGCCATGGTGGCCGTGCCGGCGATCCTCAGCCGGCCGATTGAGCTCATCATCGTTCGGTGCACCGTTTGCTGGCTTGAAGGGCGATTTGGTTTTCGGTTGACGCAACCTCGATGCCGGTGAACGTCCGTCGAGTTGTTCCCAATGCCCGAGTCGCTTGCCGTGGATCGTCGTGGAGATTTGCAGCTCCGCGCGCTCCAAGGACCGGGATTTGAAAGTCTGTACACGAGTACGAGGGCGAGTGCTTTGGGTACAGTGAATGTGAATGTACGTTTGCAACTAAGAGCCGTCACCGTCAATACCCGAAGGATGCTGCCGATTTCTCGTCGTTCCTCTCATTTCGGCCCGCTCCGCTTGCCGACATATCACGCAATCCACTTGCAGTCCCACGGCCAATCACACATACATATCACGACCATGCACGCCTCGCTAATCATGGCTGGCGCTAGATACATGCCATCTACAATGCGATTGCGCCTCTCACCTGCTTGTACCTATAAATAATGGGAGGGGAAATGCTGAAAGGGGGAACATGATGCGAGTCTGATGGATTTGTGGCCGGTCGACGGAGATTCGGGTTGGGCCGGGTCGGGTCAAGCGATCGTGTGGCGGTGATCATACACAGGCGAGGGCGCAATGGGACCGGTGTCGCGGTGTGTCTGGGTCGAGGGTGAGATGTGTAATGCAAAGGAAGAGAAGCAGGAAAGTCGTATCGCCGTATTGTACAGAATTTCGATCTTGAACGCCGCACCAGGCTGATCTGGTTACCGGTCCACCTTTTCGCACTTTGTCCACCAAACTCTGTATGCCGGGGCGTACTGGCCGCATAATCGGCATACGCCCGTCCCCGCCGCGAATTGGTACTACTGGTTCTTGCGGAACTCTACGGGGTCAGCACGATCACTCGGCCTCGGACTCGCAAGTCGAGCCGCGACGTTCGCCACACTCACCAACAAGAACCGAGTAGATCTGGTTGAACGCCATGTAAATCTCTTCTCGCACCTTCGCACCCGTCAAGACGATCTTGCCCGAGACGAAGATGAGCAAGACGACTTTTGGCTTCATCATTCGGTAGATCAGACCCGGGAAGAGCTGGCGTCAGTGCGTGTCCTGCGCATCCTCACGGAGCATTGTCCCCTCCACTTCCGCCTTTCGAACAGCTGCACTCCGCCACGGACCGCTCCGGTCCAAGGACGCCGACTCACCTCCGGCTCATAGGACGAGAACGCTCCATGACTGTAAGCCAGCCCCTCGAGCCGAATCGGGAACTTGACATCACACGACCCCACGATATTCTGGATCTTGAACTCTGCAAACTTGGCGTCGAAGCCCAACTTCTGGATGATCCGCGCGTACTTCCTCGACGCCAGACGTGAGTCGTCTTCGGATTTCGCACCCGTGACGACCATCTTCCCCGAGGCGAATATGAGCGCCGTGGTTTTTGGCTCTCGGATGCGCATCACGACGGCGGCGAATCGTTTGGGGTTGTACTCTGCATTACGGGCGTGGAGGGCGATGGTCTTGAGGTCGAGGCGGCATTCGAGGTTGACGGTCGCGACGATGTTTCTGCAGTCAACACATGATCGGCTCGATATGCCGGGCGATGTCACAGTGTGGGAAGGGGGGGGGGGGGGGACGGGGTAGAATGCG
>Ga0308169_10004647_pt1 | contig 12754 bp, 12 predicted proteins | sample PhyBR1_2_FD_202139 | JGI IMG/M metagenome (GOLD analysis project Ga0308169, IMG submission 202139) | Phyllosphere microbial communities from UC Gill Tract Community Farm, Albany, California, United States - DLSLSB.R1 | ecosystem: Host-associated > Plants > Phyllosphere > Unclassified | place...
ACTCTCTCCTCTCGCGAGGAGAGGGCGCTCTTCTATTTTGCCGTGTGCCGGGCGCACCCCTTTGCGGGACCAAGTGACGCCTGCCACCTCTTCAAAGTCGACCGACATCCTCTCCTCTCCTCCTTGTGTACCTCTCTTCTCGGTGCAACGAGGGCTTGCATCATCATCTTCAGCTCTCCCTCGGTCGTGCGAGAGAGACTACGGCGAGAGCAGCAGCTCTGCTCAACCCGACCGTGCCGCTCACGCTGCTCGAGCGGCGACTCGCGGCGCCGGCTCCGTTCTCCGGTGGCGAGCAGTGTCGCACGTGCAGGACTTGGGCCGGACGCCAGCTGCCGCCGGGCCGAGCGAGCGCGAGCCTCTCTCCTTCCCCCACCTCGGCGAGCGGTCGGCTCGCAGCCGGCGTCCGGGGGAACCACTTATCCTCCTCGAGCCGACCGTCTCGCAGGCAAGGCGCGCTGCTCCCTCCCCAGCTCTACCTCGCACTCGACATTCGCGACGATCCAGCAGCAGCATGAACTCGACCCTGCCCCTCGCCGCCGTCGCACCACCGCTCTCGGCCGGCCTCACCCTCGCCGCCTTCGGCACGGCTCCGACCACCCTCCTCGCGGCTCTCGTCGCCGCCGCCGTCTACTTCTTCGCTCGGAGCAAGCCCGCCAAGGGTCCGCTCCCACCTGGCCCGCCGGGCTTGCCCGTCCTCGGCAACATCCTCGACGTGCCCAAGTCGAAGCCGTGGGTGCGTTTCGCCGAGTGGACCGACCAGTACGGTGCGTCTCGACGTCCCGCTTCCTCGTGCTCGTCGCTCGCAGCTGACGCTCGAGCGAGCGGCGACAGGTCCCATGTTCACGCTCAAGATGGGCCGCAACACGATGATCGTCCTCGGGCGCGCTCAGCCGGCCATCGACCTTCTCGACAAGCGGTCCAACATCTACTCGTCGCGCGCTCGCCTCATCATGACCTCGGAACTCGTCTCGCGCGGCCTGCGCATGACGTTCATGCCGTACGGCGACCTGTGGAGGCGCGAGAGGCGCCTCCTCCACCAGCTCACGAGCCCCGCCAGCGCGGCGTCGTACGAGGAGATCCAGGAGATGGAGAGCGCGCAGCTCGCTCGCGACATGCTCGACAAGCCGAAGGAGTACTGGGGCCACTGCCAGGTGCGCTCGTCCCTCTCCCTCAACTTGTGCCTCCCACAACCCGTCGAGGACGTTTCGCTCGCGCTTTGAGCGCTCTCTTCCTCTGAACGTACCGCTGACGTCCATTCGAGCCTCCCTACAGCGCTATGCGGGCTCGACGATCATGCAGATCGGCTTCAACAAGCGCGCGCCGACGCCGCAAGACCCAGCCATCACGAGGGTGCGACTGCCTCTCGCTCTCGCTCTCGTTGTCGACCCTCTCGCACCCGCTCATGCTCGCCCTCTCCTCCAACAGATGCGCAACATCAACGAGATGATGACCAAGACTGCCGTCGCCGGCCGTTACCTCGGTGCGCCGCCTTCGTCTCGCCTGCGCTCGAGCCTCTCTCCTCCTCCTCTGACGCGTTCGAGCGCTCGCAGTCGACTCGCTCCCGGTCCTCAACTACGTCCCGACCATCCTCGCACCGTTCAAGCGCGAGGCGAGCACCATCTTCGACGAGACGCTGTCGCTCTTCCGCTCGCACGTCCTCGACGTCAAGAAGAATGTCGAGGAGGGCCGGGACGCGCACTGCTTCGCCAAGTACATCCTCGAGTCGCAGCAGTCGTACAAGTTGAGCGACAACGAGGCCTACTTCCTTGCGTGCGTCCCTTTTTTCGCTGCCCGACGTTGCCGTGCAAAAGTGCGGGAGGCTGACTCCTCGAACGTCGGACGCTGCCTTTCTCGCAGGGGCGCGCTGTACGGCGCCGGCTCCGACACGACCGCCGACGGCATCAATACTTTCATCATGGCCATGATCACGCACCCCGAGGTGCAGGCCAAGGCGCAAGCAGAGCTCGACTCCGTCGTCGGCCGAGGTCGGCTTCCGAGCTTCGCAGACCAGCCCGACCTCATCTACTGCGGCGCGGTCGTGCGCGAGATCCTGCGGTGGAGGACCGTCATCGCCGGTGGCTTGGCGCATGCGACGACCGAGGACGACTGGTACAACGGTGCGTCGGCTCTCTTTGACCTTCCCAAGTCGCCGTCGTCGCTTCTCGGCTGCCTGTGCTGACCCGCTCGGCGGTCCTTCTGCGCAGGCTACTTCATCCCGAAGGGCACGATCGTGCTCGCGAACCACTGGTCCATCCACCTCGACCCTGTGCGTCCTCTCCACGTCCCCCTCGCGCAGCGCTCTCGAGCTCGCCTCGGCCAAGCAGTTGACCGAGCGCTCGTCGTCCTGCAGGAGCTTTACCCGGACCCGACGTCGTTCAAGCCTGAGCGCTTCATCTCGGCCGAGGGCAAGCTCGTCGGGACCAAGTTCTCCGACGCCGGCCACCACGCGTACGGCTTCGGCCGCCGCATCTGCCCGGGCAAGCACATCGCCGACGTGCGTCGCCTCTCTCTCTCTCTCTTTCTTGCTCCGCGTGCTCTCGAAGGATGCGCTTTCGCTGACGACAAGCCCTTACAGCGCTCCCTCTTCATCGTCTTCACCCGCCTGCTGTGGTCGTGCTCGCTCCGCCCTGCGCTCGACCCTGCGACGGGCGCCGAGAAGCCGCCGAGCGTCGATGCGTTCAGCGAGGGCTTCAGCTCGCACCCGCTGCCGTTCGAGTGTCGCATCGAGCCGCGCGGCGAGTGGGTCAGGGAGGTCGTCGCGCAGGCGGTCGAGGAGGGCGAGGCGGGTTGGGAGGCTCGCAAGGGCTGATCGAGGCGGCCTCGAGTGCGCGTAGCGTAGTGTGTACATGCACGAGTTCGCCGGTGAGCGAGACCGCTGTGGAATTTAGACCGTGTGTGCGTCCTTCCCTCGCAAGCTTCCTCGGTCGAGAGCAAGATCTCGCTCTCGACAAGCTTACCGGCGCTCTCGAGCTCTCGCGCACGCATAAAGGACGAGATGAAGAAGGGACCGAAACGCAGAGAAGGTTGCACAGCAACTCGGAGGGAGAGCTACACAAAAAAAGTCGGCGGCGCACAGCGCGAGGGGGTCCGAGCCAGTCGTCAAAGAGAAGGGGGCGTCGTCAAGAGCCGGTCGTGTCGAGGTCGAGGTCGAGATGGAACGATGAGAGCCTGCTCGAGGGCTAGCCTCGGCGGCGGAGGAGGGAGGGAGGGCGAGGGCGAGGGCGAGGCGAGGGGGACCGCCTAGGCCGGCGCCGGGTAGTACTTGATGACGGGCTGCGCCGCCTGCACGATGGGCGCGCGGCGCGCATGCGCACCAGGCGCACGTGCGACGATGCGGCGTTCCATGCCGCGCTTGACGGCGCTCAGCGCCGCCGAGGCGGGCGCGGGCGAGGCGGTCGCCGCCGCCGCGGGAGGGGTGTAGGCCGAGACGGCGGCGAGGACGGCGGTCCGGGTCGGGTCCGGGCTCGACTCGCGCGCGCTCGACGCCTTGGGGTTCGAGACGCTCGCCGACGAGCGGACGATGGCGGCGGCGCTCGACTTGGCGGGCGAGGGAGAGGGCGACGTCGAGGCGGTCGCGGTCGGGAGGAAGGCGGCGTCGACGAGGGCGCCGTCGATGCCCGAGGGGACGAGCGTGACGGTGAGGGTGACGGGCGAGAGGGCGGCGGGGATGGCGGCGACCGTGTCGTTGAGGGCCGAGCGGGGCGAGCCCGTCAGGCTGGCGAACGAGGTCGGCGCTGCGGCCTGGGCGTCGAGGACGGGCGACGCGGTCGGCTCGCTGTCGCCGAGGGCGGCGACGGCGGCCGAGTAGGCCGAGGCCTGAGCGGCGGCGAGGGTGTAGTTGGCCGAGCGGCGCTCGTGGGCGAGCTGGGCGGCGGCGACGGCCTGGTCGCGCCTGCGCTTGGCGTTGGCGACGTGGTGGTGGGTGTGGGCGTCGCCGAGCTCGATGATGAGGCCGCTCGGGAGGGTGCGCGTGTTGCCCCGGAGAGGGGCGCCGGCGCGCGGCTGGCGGACGAAGCGGCGCTTTGTGCGGTGGGTGCGGCGCTTCTTGTGCGACGAGGCGGGCGAGGGGGCGGCGCCGGGCGAGACCGGGGGCGAGTAGGTGAGGGGGAGGGCCTTGAAGACGGCGGGGGCGGCGGGGATGGCGCGGCCGAAGAGGGAGCGCACGACGCGCGAGAAGGACGAGAGGGTGCCCTCGCGGTCGGCGGTGGCGCGCTTCGAGATGGACGTGAGGTTGATGGTCGAGTTGCGGATGCCGGCCTGGCCCTGGTCGGCCGAGGTGGACGCGTCGACGAGGATCGAGTGGTCGCCGAGCGAAGTCGAGGTCGAGGTCGAGTCGGTGCCGGCGGCGGGTGCGGCGCGAGCGGCGTGGTTGTGGTGCGAGGCGATGTGGGCGCGGCGGGCGACGGTCGACGTCGAGCGGCTGGTGGGGAGAGCTGGGCGCACGAGAAGGAGGACGAGGTCAGCGCGAGTTGGGGCGGCGAGAGGGAGGGGAGAGGGGGACGGACCTTGTGCGTGCGAAGCAAAGACGGCGGCCGAGGCGACGAGTGCGACGGTGAAGGACGAGGTCGAGGCGTAGTGCATCGTGGCGAGTGAGGCGAGGTGAGAGGGTGCGAGGGTGCGAGGTGAAGCGACGGTCGAGGTGAGGAGGTGGGGAGAAGAAGGAGAGGGAGAGAGGGAGAGGGAGAGTGGGTTCAAGTAGGTGGTGCGAGTGGCTGTCGTGGAGCAAGAGATGGCCCGCTCGTGGCTGCCATCTCTCGCAGACGAGGTCGAGGGCGAGATGGCGCGCCCGCTCAGAGGCGAGATGGCTGGACGGCGCCGGCGAGAGGGCGAGTCGGCGTGCCGGCTAGGGGCCTGTGGCGGCGAGGTGGGCGAGTCGAGGGTGCATGCCAGTGGCAGGCGGTGCACACTGCAACCAGCAGTCGCTCGAGAGGGCCCGCCCAGTTGAGCGACGGGCGATAGCGACGACGACGAGGCCTGAGGAGAGGGACGGCTCCGCCTCGCAAGGGCTCTGCTCGCCTCCGCGCTCCGTGTCCGCCACGAGGGCCTGCACACGCCCTGTGCCCTGTGCTCGGCCCAGTCCACCCGATGGACTCGTCCCTCGCGTCGTCGACCGCGTCGCACACCGCCGCCCCGCCGCGCCATCCTCATCGCCCCGATGTCACCCTCCCCTCGTTCGCCGACACCTTCCGCAGCGCAGACTACGACCACCCGCCACCAGGCATCACCCACTCGGACTGGGCCCGCCTCGCACACCGCAACCCCTCAGCTGCCGCCGCCGCAGCCGCCGACGACGACGACGACCAGTCGGCCTCGCTGTTGGATGAGCAGCCCTCGGCCGACGACCACGACCCCGCGCGCGGCAGTGCCCCCTACCCCGACCGCCGCAGGCCTACCGGCACGGGCGCGCGACCCTCTGCCGACCCGCGCGCCGCCTCGTCGTCGCGCGCCGCCGCAAACAACACCCGCTCGTCGTCGTCCTCGCGCCCCGACGACTCGGCCTCGACCGCACCCAGCCCTTCGTCGGCCGACCTCTCGACCGCCTCGACCGAGGTCTACGACCCCACCGAGACGACCCACCTCTTGTCGGCCCGCCTCGCTGCCGACTCGGTCGACCTCTCGTCGGCCCCGACCGACGACTCGAGCGTCGCAAACGTCTATGGCGCAGGCGCACTCGGCGTCCGGCCCCAGGGCGCCAAGGGTAAAGCCCGCGACACCAAGGGCAGCGCGCCCGGCATCGGCCAGAACATGACCCTCCGCGAGCAGGAAAAGGTGCGCCCCCTCGCCCTCGTCGCCCTCTCGCCCTCGGCCCTTCGACCCGACGCTGACTCGGGCCTCGGTCCCCCTGCAGGTCATCGACGAGCTCAAGAAGGACAACTTCTCGCTCAAGCTCAAGCTCCACTTCTACGAGCAGCGCCTCGAGAAGCTCGCCCCCTCGTCGGTCGAGCAGGCCCTGCGCGAGAACATCCAGCTCAAGGTCGAGTTCCAGACCCTCCGCACCGAGCTCAAGCGCTACAAGAAGCTCCTCCTCGAGGGCGACCGCGCCATCCAGGCCCTCACGACCGAGCGCGACGAGCTCGCGCGCGCCTCCACCGGCCGCAGGTCGTCGTCGTCGGGCGCCGGCGCCGCCGCAGCGAGCGCTCGCGAGCGCGACCTCGAGAAGCGCCTGCGCGAGCAAGAAGACGCGCGCGACCAGTGGGAGCGCAAGGCGCGCGAGCTCCACCGCGACAACAAGCAGCTTCGTGCACAAGGAGCGGCAGCGAGCGCGTCCGGCGAGGTCCAGGTGCGTCCCTCCTCGCCCTCTCTCGCCCTCTCGCCTTCATCCCTCTTCCCGCCCTTCTGCTGACGCCGCACATGTGTCCCTCGCTGCCGCAGGAACTGCGCGAGCAACTCGATGCCGCCCTCGACGAGGGCGACGACCTGCGCCGTCAGCTCACCGACGCGCACGACGAGCTCGACGACCTGCGCAACGAGGCCGCCGACATGCGCCACGAGCTCGCCGACCACGCCGACCAGAGCGGCGTCAGCCTCGAGGGCCGCAGCAGGGGCACGATCCGGCGAGAGGTCGATCGTCTCGAGCAGGTGCGTGTCGCCCTCTCTCACCCTCTCGCCGCCCATTCGCCCCCTCATCCTCCCGTGCACGTCGGCTCATGCACGCTCGCTCGTGCCCGCAGGACAACACGTCGCTTCGGTCGCAGCTCGCAGCGCAGCTCACCATGCTCGCGACCCGCAACGAGGAGGCCGACTCGCTCCGAGGCCAAGTCGAGGACCTCAAGGCCGACCTCGGCGCCCTCGAGAACGAGCTCGAACTCGCGCAACGTGCGGCAAAACGCGCCGGCGAGGAACAGGATGACGGCGATCGTGAGGCGCTCGAGAAGGTGCGTCCCTGATGCTCGTACTGCTTGTCGTTCATGCTTCGGGCGCGGGACTGACTCTTCATCATGGTGACCTCGCGCGCAGGACCTCGACGCCCACCGCGACCGCGCGACTTCGCTCGCGCTCGAGCTCGAGGACGTCAAGACGCAGCTCGACGCCAAGGAGCACGAGATCGAGGACCTCTTGCGCGAGATCGAGGAGCGCGACGACGTGCACCGCGGTGACCTCGAGCAGGTGGCCGAGGAGTGGCGCGAGGAGGTCGAGGGAGCGAGGGAGCGAGAGGCCCAAGCGCGGCAGGTGCGTCGTCAGATCGAGCTCACTGGCCCTCTCCCGATGCCGCAGTGCTCGCGCTGACGAAGTCTTCTCGCGCGCAGGTGCTCGAGGAGAAGGAGGGCGAGGCCGACGAGCTGAGCGACAAGGTCGAGGCGCTCGTCCAGCAGGTCGCCGACAAGGACGCGCAGCTGCAAGCCGAGCAGGACGAGGTCGACGCGCTCACGCACGACCTGCAGAAGGTGCGTCTCGCGTCTCTCACTCGCCGAGGCCGACTGTCCTGCTCCCTTGCTGAACCGCCACTGATCGCCGACGCCGTCTCTCTTCCGCTAACAGCTCGGCGCCCAGGTGTTCCAGCTCGAGGAGGAGCTCGACGATAAGGACCGGCACGTCGAGGCGCTGCAGAACGAGCTCGATGCCGTTGACAAGGACGCCAAGGACAAGGAGTCGGTGCACGCCGAGGTCGTGTCGGCTCTCAAGGAGGTGCGTTCCTTCTCCCGCCGCACACTCCGCCTCTCCGTGCCGAGCTTGGTCACTGACGACTGCCGCACTGTCGCTTGCAGAAGCTCGCCTCGACCAAGCGGCGCCTGTCGGACCTCACCATCCAGCACGAGACGTCGACGACCGAGGCGTCCTTCCTCCGCTCCAAGGTTGAGGACCTCGCGCTCCGCCACGCCAAGCTCGAGGAGGCGTCTCGCACGGCCCAGATCGACGCCCAGCGTCTGCGCGACGAGGCCGACGAGGTCATGCGCGCCCTGCGCAAGGAGGAGGACGAGCGCGAGGTCGTCGAGGCCGACCTCGCTTCGGCGCGCGCCGATGCGCAGCGCGCGAGGGAGCGGGCAGAAGACCGCGAGCGCGACGTCGCCGACCTGCAGCGCGCGCTCGACGGTCTCGAGCGCAGCACCCGTCACGCCGGCGACGCCGCCAACCACGATCGCTCGGCCCTCGGCGTCGAGCTCGAGCGCGCCAAGCGCGACCTCGCTCGCGCACGGCACGAGCTAGCCGACGCCGAAGCCGAGATCGACGCTCGCACCAACCTCGTCAAGGAGAAGGACCTGCGCATCGCCGAGCTCGTGCGTCCCCTTCTCGTCTTTCCCTCCCGCTCCCTTGCTCGAGCCCGACTGACCCGCTGCCTTCCGCCCGTTGCAGGAGTCGGACAAGAAGGACCTGTCGACGCAACTCGCCTCGCAGACGCAGGACCGCCTCGCTCTCGCCGACAAACACGACCTTGCGACCAAGGTGCGTCCCGATCGTCACCCTGTTCCCTGCCTCGGCTCTCCTGACCTGTCGCCTCTCTGCGCGCAGACCCTCCGCGACACTCAGCAAGAGCTTTCCTCGGCTCGCGACCGCCTGCGCTCGGTCGAGAACCAGCTCAACACGGATCACCGAGCGCTCAGCAAGACCGAGAACCAGTACCGGGACCAGCTCGCCGAGCGCAACACGCTCCTCCTCACCGTCTTCCAGGCCGTCGACCGTCTCGGCGCGACCGACAAGGTGCGTCCCTCTCGGTCCCTCGCCTGCGCCGCCAGGGCCAACTGACTCCCTCTTCCTGCAGCGCAAAGCGCCCTCGTCTCCCGCTCTCGACACCGCCAAGCCCTTCTCCAACTTCCCCGTCTTCCACGACCGCCTCCTCGAACGCCTCCGCGCCGTCAACAGCCTGCAGCACTCGTTCGAGCGCCGCACGCGCGAGCTCGAGAGCAAGTTTGTCGACCAGCTCGAGTGCGTCTGCGTCTCCCTCGCTCTCTCTCTCCCCCCCTGCTCGTCATGTGCGGCATGCCTGACGGTGTCCCCTCGTCTCTTTCGTCGTACAGTGCCCTCAAGCGCCAGCAGGACTCGCGGCACAAGCAGCTCGACCGGTTCGAGGCGGGCCTCAAGAACGCGACCGAGGCGCAGCGGCAGTGGCGCGCAAGGGTGCAGAGCAAGACGGTCGAGCTCGAGACGGCAAAGGTGCGTCGAAGCCCTCTCTTTGTCCTCAGCCGAATCCGGACGGGCGCTGACTCGGGCTCTCCTCGTGCGCGCAGGCCGAGGTGACGTCCCTCCAGGCGCAGCTGCGCAAGAGCTCGCACGGTTCGCCCAGCCTTTCGTCACCGCGACCGGGCTCGTCGGTCGACGGCACAGGAGACGCAGCACTGTCTTCTCGCCTGGCGGCTGCGCAGGCGTCCGTGTCGACGCTCGAGCGTCGGCTCGCCGCGACGCAGGCGCAGCTGCGCGACGCCGAGGCGCGCCTCGGCGAGCAGCGAGGCAAGTACGGCGTCGCCGAGGGCAAGTGGGAGGCACGCGTGCGCGAGCTCGAGCAGCGTGTACGGGCTGCCGAGGAGAAGGTCAAGCGTGAGCGGCAGGGCGCGAAGGAGCGCATGCAGGAGCTCCGAGGCGAGAGCCAGTGCGTCCCGCTTCCTCGAGTCAGCCCCTCACCTGCGATCATAGCACTGACTGTGTGCCCTTGCAGGCGCCTTGAGCACGAGCTGTCGGACGCGCAGCGCCGTGGGACGCAGCTCGACGACGTCCTCCGACAGCAGCAGCAGCAGCAGCGCCAAGCCGGCCGCCCCGACTCGCGCCAATCGGCGGCATAGACACCTTTCCCTCCCCCTCGAGCTCCGACCTCCCCTCTCGCCGCCGTCTCCTTCGACTTTCCCTGGTGCCGCCGCCGTTCCGTGTTCCCTCGTCCCCTTTTTGCCGTCGGCCCGCTCGCGGCTCTCGCTCTGTGTTGTACTCGATCTGACCGTCTGAAACTATGCAATATCTTGCGGTTCTTGCACAGTCGCACAGGAGAGAATGGCCGCAGAGCGAGGCGGTGCAGGAGCGAGGCGGGGGCTCGCTCGAGGAGGAGGACGAGGCGGGCCGGCGGGGCGGCCACTCTCGCTCGACCACAGCTCGCTCGGCCCAGCTCGCGACACGCGCACCCGACCCTTGAGCACTCGCCAGACCGCCAGTCTACCCTCACACGGGCCCAACCGCACTCGCCGCCCCGCCCCGAGCGCGTTCGTCCTCATCGCGCTCGCGTCTCTCTCCGCGCCAGCACCTCTCGCCTCGCCGTCAGGGCGCCAGCGAGCATGTGCTGCTCGTCCGCCAAGTGGAAGCGCGAGGTCGTGCCAGATCACAAGGTGCGCGCGGCTCTCTTCCTCTGTGTCTGCCCCGCCCGGCCGTGGAGGACAAAGGTGCTCGCTCAACGAGATCGAGCGAGCCGCACGGGCAGCTGGACCGGGTCGAGGGGACAGCGGGCGATGAGCAAGGGGGTCTGAGCAGGGCGGGCGTGCTGCCTGGCGGGCCAGGCGGGCGGCATGCGGCGAGCCGGCTCAACGGTCGGCGAGCAGGAGGCTCGCTCCTCCTCGAGGCGGGCGGCGGTCTCGCACGCGGCGGTACGGCGAGTATGGGCAGGTCGGGCTCACGGCTCGAGTCGAAGCAACGCCGAGGCTGTCTTACCGACGTCGCGGCGAGGCGAGCCAGGGCGGACGATCCGTCGTCGAGCAGGACAGGGTTGGCGGTCGCGGGTGGGCGCTTCTCGCGGGGGGACGACTCGGTTGTACGGGCCTGTGTGTGCGGCTCGACAGGTGCAGCGAGTCAAAGGGGCCGCGAGGCAGTCACTGACCTTGACCTCCTCCTTCCTCGCTCCGCTCTCCTTCCCTCCCCGCTCTCCTCCCTCCCTCTCCCTCGCCGCCCGCACCGCCTTCGCCTTCATGCCTCGCAGTTTGACTTCATCGATGTCGGGCAGTTCTACAGCAAGACGTTCGGCTCGCGCCTGTCGTACGCCTGGTACTGGACGTTGTTCCTCATCTCGATCGCCGTCTACGTCGCCGACACGTACACCTTGATCGCCCTCCTCGCGTCGAACCGATGGTCCGGTCAGATCCTCCAGTCCGAGGCCGCCCAGGCCGACACCAAGTCGAGCAACGTGCTCGAGGTCCCGTTCAAGGTCCGTCCGCCTCCCTTCCCTTCCCTCTCCTCTGCCTCGCCGCGCATCTCTGGCTGACGGCGCCGCTCGTCTCGCAGATCGGCAAGTGGATCTTCTTTGCGTGCATCATCGTGTCGTTCGTGCTCCTCCTGTGGGAGGCGCGCAAGGCTCGGGCGATCGTCAAGTCGCGCGACATCTCGTACGCGCACACCAACCTCATGGCGCACTCGTGGTACGCCCTGCGCAGGTGCGTGGCCTTGTCCTTCACTCGACGAGGCTGATGTAGCCCGCTCGGTCTCTCGCCGTACGCCTTGCCCACCGCTGACTCTCGCGCCTTCCCCTCGTGCAGCTACAACCACTTCTGCTTCTTCGCCCAAGTCGACTCGTCCAAGAAGAAGAAGGACAACCTCGCCTTCTTCACCTTCTTCACCTTCAAGGGTGCGTCCTGCTCGTCTGCTGCCCCGCCTCTCTCGAGCACGGCATCGCTGACTCAGACCTCGTCTTCGTCTCGCAGGCTGGAAGCGGCTCCTCCTCGCCGACGCGCCTCGTCAGGTCATCAACGCCATCACGCTGTGGTCGTTCGGCAAGTCGCAGAAGTGGACGACCGATCTCGGCGTCTACTTTTCCGGCTCGCTCGTCAAGCAGCTCGCGCTCGCGACCATGCTCTTCACGGTCGCCATCTTCATCATCTCGGCCGTCCAGCTCCTCGTCGCGGCGGCCATCTACCCGGCCCTCCTGTGCTACATCCAGGGCAACCTCAAGGAGTACTGCTGCCACAAGGTCGACAAACGGTCCGTCTCCTTCCTCGACCGTCTTCGCGCTGCGCCGAAGCTGACTCTGTGCTCTGCCTCTCCTTCCCTCGCGCTCCCCCCCTGCAGCATCGCCGAGCTCATGAAGCGCAAAAACCGTCGGCGCCTCGCCAAGGAGGCCGAGTACGCCCGTCGTGAGGCGGCGGGCGACTTCCGCCACCTCAAGGACAAGTCGGGCAAGCTCGTCAACGCGCCTCGGCCGCAGCCGACCCTGCCCAGAATCGGCCTCAACGCGAGCGACCTGTACCCCGAGACGGCGTCGATGCACGGCCAGGGCGCATCCGGCGGCGGCGACAAGCACTCGTACCCGCCCTCGGGCATCATCGCGCCCGTCCTCCCCTACGCCAACGCGGGCCCGTACGGCCTGTCGCACCCTCCACCGCACCAGCAGCACTACCCGCTCGGCTACGGCGACTCGGACAGCCTCCATGGGCACGGCAGCGCGACGCATGGCTACGCCGAGAGCGTCACCTCGGTCGACGGCCTCACCGCGCGCGCGCAGCCCATGGGCTACAGCCACGGGCCCGCCGACTCGACCTCGACGTTGCCTTACCCCGGCGGCGGCGGCATCGACATGAGCCGCGCGCCGAGCTACCGCACCAACCCGAGCAGCCGGGACCTCCTCGCCGGCGACGGGTACGCCGCCGAGCCGTCGTACGACGACAAGGTGCCGGGCGCACCCTATATGTATCCTGCGCACGATGGCGGGTACGGCGGCGAGCCCATCCCGCACGACTCGCTCTCGCAGCGCGCCGGAACGGGCGGCGAGTACGGCGCGCCGCCGCGCCGGCTCCTGTTCGAGCGTGCGGCGCGCCACAACGCCGCCGAGTCGTTCGACGGCGTCTCGGCGGTTGGCATGGCGGGCTCGGACTTTGGGCACGCGCGAGGTCCGTCGGGCAGTCACGGCGGAGGA
>Ga0308169_10004648_pt1 | contig 12753 bp, 12 predicted proteins | sample PhyBR1_2_FD_202139 | JGI IMG/M metagenome (GOLD analysis project Ga0308169, IMG submission 202139) | Phyllosphere microbial communities from UC Gill Tract Community Farm, Albany, California, United States - DLSLSB.R1 | ecosystem: Host-associated > Plants > Phyllosphere > Unclassified | place...
AGTCGCGGTGCTGCCGCTGCACAGCGAAACCCGCACCGCGTTCGTCGTCGCCCTCATGCTTGTGACCGTCGCGACGCCGATCCTCTATTCCTTCTTCTACTGGCGCCGCACCCGCGCGGGGTAACGTCCAATCGGTCGAGATCCGTCCGATCACGCACTGCGCCCGTATTGCCCCAGCCCGGCTGTTCGCCCATCCTTGGCATCGAACGGGGGGCTTCATGATACGCACACGCTCGGCACTGGCCGCGATCCTCGCGCTATCTGCGCTTACCGACGCGGCGACCCCCGCCCACGAACGTATCGTCAAGGGTGACGGGATCATCAACGCGACCATTACCGGCGTCGCGGGCCGCATTCGCATCGACCCCTCGGGCACCGCGATGCCTCTGGTCACCACCGCCTCTGCCGAACGCGCCAGACTGAAATCGGGGATGATCGGTTTCGGTTTCGACTACGCGATCGGCGCCGAGCACGTCTACGGCAAGACCGGGGTCGCCCAGATCGACCTTGGTACCGGCCCGTTCAAGCACCGCATCGGCTGGACCGCGCGCGCCTACACCCCCACCGCAGATGGCGTCGTCGGCCCTGCCGGTGTTCCCGAAGACGTCGTTCGCTTCGTCTTGCGTGCACCAATCATCGGCGAACGCACCGTGACGCTGTCGATGACCGACCAGGGCGGTCTCGCGAGCGGCTGGGGCGAACGCTACGCCGTGATAGATCTCGGCGGCCAGCCTTTACGCGTCCGCTTCGACCCCTATCACGCGCGCACGCTCGCCACCGCCAGTGCCGCCGCCCGGATCGCCGCAGCGCAGGGCGGCACGCTCCAAGGCACAGTCGACATGGTCGAAATTGCGTTCGGGATCGAACGCCCGGTCCGCACCATGACGCTCGCGCGTCCGCTGACCGTCGGACCCCTCCAGTTCGCCACGCTTGGCGTCCGCACCGCCGATTACGGCTCGACCGCCGGAATCGCCGACGCCGCAGAGCCTATCGACCCGGATGAAATCGTCATCACAGCCAAGGGCAAGAAATCCGGCCGCGACCGCCTGTCGATCGGCGCCGACCTGCTCGTACGCTGTTCCAGCATTATCTTCGACAAACCGGCAAAACAAATTCGCCTGACCTGCGACTGAGCCCGCCTGCTATCCGACAGGGATCAAAACCTACTCCGCCGCCAACGCCCCATCGTCATCACCAGCCCGCTCCTGCGCCTGTCGGTTCCACATCTCCGCATACACGCCGCCGTCCCGCAGTAGGTCCGCGTGCGTCCCCTTCTCGACGATCCGCCCCGCCTCCAGCACGACGATCTGGTCCGCATGCACCACCGTCGACAGCCGGTGCGCGATCACGATCGTCGTCCGCCCCCGCTCGATCGCCTCCAGCGTGTCGAGGATCTCCGCCTCGGTCCGGCTATCCAGCGCCGAGGTAGCCTCGTCCAGGATCAAGATCGGCGGGTTCTTCAACAACGTCCGCGCGATCGCCACGCGCTGTTTCTCGCCACCCGACAGCTTCAACCCACGCTCGCCCACCCGCGTCTCATACCCCAGCGGCTGGCGCTCGATGAACCCCGAGATCGCCGCCCCCTTCGCGGCAACCTCGACCTCGGGCATCTCCGCGCCCTCACGCCCGTACGCGATATTGTACCCGATCGTGTCGTTGAACAGCACCGTATCCTGCGGCACAATCCCGATCGCAGCCCGCAAAGACGCCTGCCGAACCTGCGCAATATCCTGCCCGTCGACGGTAATCCGCCCGCCCGTCAGGTCGTAAAACCGGTAGAGCAACCGCGCGAGCGTCGACTTGCCCGCACCCGACGGCCCGACCACGGCCAGCGTCGATCCCGCCGGCACGTCCAGTTCCAGGTCGCGAAGGATCGGCCGCCCCGCGTCATACCCGAACGACACCCCCTCGAACCGCACATGCCCCGCGCTCACCGCCAGCGCAGGAGCACCCGGCGCATCCACCACGGTCGCGGGCGTATCGATCAGATCGAACATCGCCGCCATGTCGAGCGCCCCCTGCCGGATCGTGCGATACACCATCCCCAGCAGGTCAAGCGGCCGGAACAGCTGCGCCAGCAGCGTCGACACAAACACCACGTCGCCCGCCGACGCCTCGCCGCGGCTCCACCGCCACACGACGAAGCCCATGCCGCCCGCCAGCATCACATTGGTGATCAGCGCCTGGCCGAGGTTCAGCCACGCGAGCGAATTCTCGCTCTTCACCGCAGCCTCGGAATACGCCGTGATCGCGCTGTCGTAGCGCCGCGCCTCGCGCTCCTCCGCGCCGAAATACTTCACCGTCTCGAAGTTCAGCAGCGAATCCACCGCATGCGCGACGGCGCCGGTATCGAGGTCGTTCATCCGCGCCCGCAGCGCATTGCGCCAGTCGGTCACCATCCGCGTGAAAAGGATGTAGCCGACCACCATCACCACAGTCGCGACGACCAGCGGCCAGCCGAACTTGGTCCAGAACAGCCCGAGCACCAGCACCAGTTCGAACACCGTGGGCGCGATGTTGAACAGCAGAAAATACAACATCGTATCGATGCTCTTGGTGCCGCGCTCGACCACCTTGGTGACCGCACCCGTCCGCCTGGACAGGTGAAAATCGAGGCTCAGCGCATGGAGATGGCGAAACACCTGCGCCGCCAGCCGCCGCGACGCGTCCTGCCCGACGCGCTCGAACACCGCGTTGCGCAGATTGTCGAACAACGTCGTCCCGAACCGCGACGCCGCATACCCGACCACCAGCAACACGACGAGCGTCAGCGCCCCGCGATCGTTCCCCGCCATCCGGTCAACCGCGTATTTCAGCGTAAACGCTGCGCCAAAGACCTGGATGAGCTTCGACGCGATCACGAGCAGCATCGCGACGACGATCCGCGCCTTCAGCTTGGGCTGCCCCGCCGGCCACAGAAACGGCAGGAAGCGGCGGAGAGTCGGCAGCAACGGCTGGTCCGCGCGGGTGGAGGTGTAGGTATCAGGGGGCATGGATCGACGCGATGTAGGCGCAGTCAAGCCCCGGTGAAAGCAGTTGGGGGAACAATCCTGCCACTTCGTCGCTTTTATCGATACGTCCTGCCGCAACGGCACGCTCGTAATTGGGCCCGCAACCGGAGAGTGAAATGGAACCGCTGTTCTACGTCATGGCGATCATGGGTTGCGGCGACGGCAATGTGAACTGCACCGAGGCCCGCGTGATCCCGTCGCGCTACGAAACGATGGCGCAGTGCCGCGCGGCGCTGCCCGACCAGCTGGCGCGAAACACCGATGTTCCCTACCCGATGATCGGCGCGAATTGCCGTGCGCAGGGCCAGTTGATGGCAAAGACCGGCAAGGCGAAGTCGCAGGGCTAGACTGTTTCCCCGCGAAGGCGGGGGACCCAGACTGGACTCCCGCCTTCGCGGGAGAACAAACTAGCCGGCAGTGATCACCTAGGTCGCGTCCACAACCGAGCATCCCTCGGAGCCCGCGGATACAGGGTCTCCCGCCGCGCGGCCTCTCGCGCCGCCTTGGCGATAAACCCCAGTTTTTGCATCCCTGACGTGGTCACCCGGTGATCCCACGCATGCTCGCGCCGAGCCGCCACGGTCCGCCCGATCGCCCCATAGATCCCCGCCGCCGACAGCACCGCCCAGGCCGATCGAAACGACAGCGCCGGCGTCCCCTCCCGCGCACTAGCCTCGAACGCAGCGGCCCGATCCGCCATTCGCTGCGTCAACAGCGCAAGCCGCGACCGGAACGGCGGCTTCATGTGCTGGCCCGGCGGAAAGTCCATCTCGACCAGCCAGTCCTCGGGCAGATAGCACCGCCCGACGCGGTCATCCTCCTCGACATCACGCGCGATGTTGGCGAGCTGGAACGCCATCCCCAGGTCGCATGCGCGATCGAGCGTGTCCTCGTCGTCGGGATCGACGCCCATCGCGATCGCCATCATGCATCCGACGACGCCCGCGACATGGTAGCAATATTTGTAGAGGTCGTTCTCCGACCGCGGCCGCCACTCGCGCGCATCGAGCGCAAACCCCTCGACCAGATCGCGCGCGAACCGCTTCGGCAGCCGGGTTTCGGCGGCGAATATCCGCAGCGCATCAAACGCCGGCTCACCGACGACTTCGCCTGCTAAAGCCTGCTCGGTCATCGCCGACAACTGCACCAGTCGGGCCGGCGCGTCGTCGACCACGGTCATCCCGTGGCCATGATCCTGCCCATCCGCGATATCGTCGCACCTCCTGCACCACGCATAAAGCAGCCACGCCCGCTCGCGCGTCGGCTTGTCGAACAACAGGCTGGCGGCGGCAAAACTCTTCGACCCGCGCGCGATCGATTCATGCGCGGTAGCAACGATCGCTTCGCGCGAGGGGAGGGGGGGGGTCACGACCTACCCCCCAACGCTACCACCCTTACAGACTCCACCCCGGCGAAGGCCGGGGCCCAGTTGGGGGACAAGACTTGGCAGACGTTGCGCGTCGTTACCTCGACCTTTCTAACTAGGCCCCGGCCTCCGCCGGGGTGGCGGCGGGCTTTGGGGTGGCGGCAGGTGCTGGAGCGAGCCGTCAACTTCACAAATCCGACGCGTTCATCCGCACGATCGGCCGCGTCGGCACGTGGGCGGCCATCCGGTCGAGCAGCACATCCAGCGTATCCGCCACAATCAGCAGATCCCGGTGCTGCGGCCGCAGGAAACCAACCTCACCCATCTTCTCCCAGAACGCGATCAGGTGATCGTAATAGCCCGCGGTATTCAGCAACCCGACCGGATCCGCATGATAGCCAAGCTGCGCCCAGCTCAGCGCTTCCCAAAGCTCGTCCATCGTCCCGGTCCCGCCCGGAATCGTCACGAACCCGTCGCTGAGATCGGTAAACATCTGCTTGCGCTGATGCATGCCGGTCACGACATGCAACTCGGTCAGCCCGCGATGCGCAACCTCCGCATCCACCAGCGCCTGAGGAATAACGCCGATAACCTCGCCACCGCCCTCCAGCGCGGCATCCGCGATCGCGCCCATCAGCCCGGTCCGCCCACCGCCATAAACGAGGCCAATCCCCCGCGTGGCAAACGCGAGCCCCAGCGCCCGAGCGCCCTCGATATAGACAGGATCAGCCGGCGTCGCCGACCCGCAATACACAGCAAGTCTCTTCATCCTGCCTCGCTAGGGGATGCGCGCAGGGTGCGGCAAGGGAAGATTTTGTTCGCGCAGAGGCGCAGAGGCGCGGAGATGTAGCGCTGGTCGCGCAGCAACTGCCCGATCACCTTCGACGAACAGATAGTTGTGTCTGCCGACCGAAAAACCGGATGCAACAATCTCCGCGCCTCCGCGCCTCTGCGCGAACAAATTTCTTACTTCTCGCCCTCAAGCATCAACCGAGCAGTCGCCTTCGCACTCCCGACAACCCCCGGAATCCCAGCCCCCGGATGCGTCCCGGCGCCCACGAAGTACAAATTCGGAATATGCTCGTCGCGATTATGCACCCGGAAATACGCGCTCTGCGTCAGCACCGGCTCCAGCGAGAACGCGCTACCCAGATGCGCGTTCAGATCCTGCGCGAAATCCTTCGGCGCGTACGAGAACTTCGTCACGATCCGCTCATGGATGTCCGGGATCAACCGCCGCCCGATCTCGTCGAGGATACGCTTCTCCAGGATCGGCGCGATCTCGTCCCAGTCGACCGGGAATTTCCCAAGATGCGGCACCGGCGCCAACGCATAGAAGGTCGAATGCCCCTCCGGTGCCAGCGAAGGATCGGTCACGGTCGGGTGATGCAGGTACAGCGAGAAATCTTCCGACAGCACGCCGTGATCGTAAATGTCCTCGAGCAGCCCCTTATAGCGCGGCCCGAACAGGATCATGTGGTGCGGAATGCCCGGCCACGTGCCCTTGATCCCGAAATGCACCACGAACAGCGACGGCGAATATTTCTTCCGCTCGAGCGACCCGGTTTTTCGCTTCGCACTCCGCGAGGTCGCCAGCAGGTCGCGATAGGTGTGCATGATGTCGCTGTTCGCGGCCACCGCATCCGCCTGACCCGACCAGCCGCTCGCCGTCGTCACGCCCGTCGCGCGATCCCCGAGCGTCTCGATCGACGTCACCGGATCGTCGAGCCGCAGCACGCCGCCCAGCCGCTCGAACTGCGTCACCAGCGCCGCCACCAGACGGTTGGTCCCGCCGCGTGCGAACCACACCCCGCCGTCGCGCTCCAGCTTGTGGATCAGCGCATAGATCGCGCTCGTCGTCATCGGATTGCCGCCGACCAGCAGCGTATGGAACGACAACGCCTCGCGCAATTTCTCCGACTTCACGAAGCTCGACACGATCGAATAGACCGAGCGCCACGCCTGGTATTTCGCCAGCGCCGGCGCCGCCTTGATCATCGACCCGAAGTCGAGAAACGCGACATGGCCGAGCTTTTCATAGCCCTCGTGAAACACCCCGGCGGAGTAATCGAGGAACTTCAGATAGCCTTCCCAGTCGCCCGGATGCAGCCGCTCGATCTCCGACCGCATCAGCGTGTCGTCGTTGGTGTAGTCGAAGTTCGTCCCGTCGGGCCAGTTCAACCGGTAGAACGGCAGCACCGGATCGAGCGTCACGTCCTCACTCATGTCGCGCCCGGTCAGCGCCCACAATTCGCGCAGGCAATCCGGATCGGTGATCACCGTCGGCCCCGCATCGAACGTAAACCCGTCGCGCTCCCAATAATAGCCGCGTCCGCCCGGTTTATTGCGCGATTCGACGATCGTCGTCTGCACGCCCGCGGATTGCAGCCGGATCGCGAGCGCCAGCCCGCCAAACCCTGCGCCGATGACTATTGCGGTCTTCATGATGACATACTGCCTGCGATGGCGCGGACGGCGCGCACGATGGGGACGGGGGGCTTGCCGGTCAGAACGCGCGCCTTGTCGGCAAGGGTCGAACGTCCGGCATAGAAACGGCCGATGAGCGATGGTGAGAGGCGGTAGAAGCGCTCGAGGATGCGGTAGCGTTCCTCTGGTTCCGCCGCGCGGAACAACATCGTGTCGAGCATCCGGTAGAAGCCGCGCGACTTCCACGTCGCGCGCGCCATCGCATGCGTCGCGTCGTGGAGTTTCGCTCCTGAGAAATCATTGCGCCCCGCCAGCATCGACGCGGTCCGCACCGCGTCGGGCAGCGAATACCCGGTGGTCGGGTGGAACATCCCTGCGCGCATGCCAGCTTTGGCGACATGCGCGCCGCCCGAGCGCCAATAGGCCTCGAAATCGCCGCCCATCGCGACCGGCAGCACGCCGGACTCTTCGCGCACGACGTTGTCGACCGACCAGCCGCGCGCCGTGACATACGCGTCAATCCGATCGCCCAGCACCGGGATATCGAGATCGGGCGTGTCGCTATAATAGGTGTCCTCGACGAACATCCGGTCCGCGCTGAACGGCAGGCAATAGACGAAGCGATACCCGTCGATCTGCGGAATGGTCGCGTCCATCACCATTGGCTTTGGCGCCTCGTGCGGCGCGCTCAACGCGAGTTCGCGCCCGAGGAACTTCTGCCATGCGAGATCGAGCAGCGACAGGTCGCCGGGTCCGCGCGCGTCGATCACGCCGGTGGCTTCGATCCGGTCGCCATCCGCCAGCACCACCGCGGTTGCACTCGCCCCCGACACCTTCCGCCCGAGCATCAGCGCATGCGCAGGGAGCACCCGGCGGACCTCGCGGTCGAGCCGCTCGCTCTCGATCGAATAATAGGTCTCGTCGATCGTCCGCGCATGCGCTGGAAAGCTCACGTCGTAGCCCTGCCACGCATGCACCACGAGCGGGGCGACGATCCAGCGATCTCCTTGCGCCACGTCGCTGCCGAAGAACGACCACAAGTGATTGCCGCCAACGACCTGCGCGGAGTCGATCAGTCGTACGTCGAGCGCAGGATGCTTGGCCTTGAGCGCCAGCGCGATCATCCCGCCGGCCAAACCCGCGCCAACGATCGCGACGTCGCAGGAGATCGTCGATGCCATGCCTCCGACTAGCGCAAAGCGAGAGCCTCGAAAACAACCTTTGCAAACCAATCACCGCCGAAGACAACCTGCATCGTCGGGAGGGCGGGTGAGGGGGCTGACATATGATCCTCCCCCCGGCGGGGGAGGATCGAAGGATTGCGGCGCCTTTGCCGTGCGAAAGGCGGGGGCAGGGGGTGTTCCCCTCCACCCACAAATGCCGCTAGCCTGCCTCCATGCGCACACTCACATCCGCCCCGACACTCACCACCGCCCGCCTGACCCTGACCGGCCACGCCGCCACCGATCTCGAAGACTGCGCGGCGATGTGGGCCGATCCGCGCGTCTACACGATGATCGGCGGCCAGCCACGATCGCGCGAAGACGTCTGGATTCGTCTCCTGCGCGCGATCGGCCAATGGACGCTGTTCGGGTATGGTAGCTGGGTCGCGCGCGACGCCGCCGGCCGCCTGATCGGCGAACTCGGCCTGATGGAAGCGCGACGGGCGATTGAACCCCCAATCGACGCGACTCCGGAGGTGGGCTGGACCCTCACCGGCGCCGCGCAAGGCCAGGGCTACGCCTCCGAAGCGCTCGCCGCGATCCTCGCCTGGACCGACGCGCGTATCCCCGCGACGACCTGCATCATCGACCCCGCCAACGCTCCCTCGATCCGACTCGCCGAACGGCTAGGCTATCGCCTGCGCACGCAAGGCACGTACCGCGACGCGCGATCAGCGCTGCGCAGTAACGACCGGTTTCTGCACCGAGGCGATCGGCATCGGATCGCCCGCGCGGTCGTAGAACGCCATCAACACCAGCCCCAGGGCCAGGATGCCGCCTGATATCACGTAGATCAGCCCCTTCTTGTTATTGCCCGTATCCAGGTCGGTATCCCCGCGCGCGGCGCTGTGGTTTGCCATGCATCACTCTCCGAATAGGCAGGTCATCCTGCTCTGACACGAAGGCTATCACGATTCCGCGCACTGCATAGAGCCTATTGCAACGGCAGGAGGGTCGCCCGGATAACGTACCAAGCCTTGGCACCCGCAGAAGGCAGGGTATGTCGAGATGCAGGCGGCCTAAAGGAACTTGCCCGGACGAACCAGGCCAGCATGTCCTCTACGTATCCCGGTTGCGGATCTCGGTCCCAGACGCGCCTCGCCGTCATCACCCCTGCCATGGATTGACGGCATACCTGCCCCCAACCGCCAAATGCGTCCGAAGGGTCGATATGCGCCTCAGACTATGTAAACTGACGGAAATCGACGTTTATAAGTATGGATGGCGGGCAGCAATGTCTCTGGCCGTTACCGCCCATGACACCCGCTCGGAATTTGCCACATACAGATCGGTCATAACCGACGTATGTCACAACGCATTTCGAACGGGTGCCACGACATCGCGGGCTTAGTTGGCCGTGACCGTAAAGAACGGATCATAGGAATATGTCTTGCCCGACATCGAAATGTTCAGGCTGTACTGGTATTTTGCAGATGCCGTTCCCTCATTGATGACGCATGTCCAGTAATCGACTCCCGCAGGCGTTTTCTGCTGTTCGAGATTCTGGAAGATTCCGTCGTTGACGCACTGTCCGGTGAACCCAGTGATCGCGATATTGTCGCTCGGATTGATCGGGTAAATCGTCCAGACGGGTACGTCGCCCGCGTCGCACGGCGTGTTCAATTCGTTCCCTGCTTCGGCAGTACCTTCATACCCGGTCGTGTCGATCATATATAACCCCTGGGTTATAGTCGTTCCGCTCGCAGTGGACTGTGCAGTTTCGACGTCGACGGCAATCATGATGTTGATCGTGGACATGCTTCATCTCCTAAGTTTCTTGTTAGAAGATCATAGATCGGCATCAATTACGACTCTAATCAAATGTGCGGTCAATGTTCAATTCGGACTATGTTGTTAGATATCTGCGTAACCTAAGAAGATATCTGATAAATAAATGTAAATCTATTTAAACAATTCATAATTAACGAATTCGTAAATTTTATTAGAATGTACTTCGGGGCCAGAATAAGTCTTTTTATCACCAGGCTTTAACCGGCGCTACGCTGGCTGGTGCTAGCGGGGTATGCGGATGGCGCGCTTCGGAACACTATTGTTCCATCGCCGATACGCTATGACGGCCCCCTGAAAACCGATCGGTATCGGTTCGATTCGGTGGCTCGGTCCGTTCCGGCAATATCGACTCCGATCAATGGCCCCCAGCCGGTTATGCCATCACCCAAAACCCCAAATTCCCGTATAAGCCCCTCATGAGGCTCGCCATCCTCCTCTCCGCGATCGCAATGACCGCGATCGTCGGCATTCGGTATCTTATCGTCTCCGGCGCGTTCGCCGCCGCGACGCGCGCGCGTCATCCCGGGCTCTATCGCGGGCTCGACGCGCAGATGCGGCGCGAGATCTGGTGGAGCATCGCCTCGGCGGCGATCTACGGCATACCCGCAGGGATCGTCGCCTGGGGATGGCAGAATCGCGGCTGGACGCAGATTTGCACCGACGTCCACGCCTGCCCGCTCTGGTATCTGCCAGTCTCGGTGCTTGCCTTCCTGTTCGCGCACGACACCTGGTTCTACTGGACGCATCGCTGGATGCATCGGCCGAAGCCGTTCAAGCTCGCGCACGCGGTGCATCACGCCAGCCGCCCGCCGACCGCGTGGGCGGCGATGGCGTTTCACCCGATCGAGGCAATCACCGGTGCTGTGATAATTCCGCTACTGGTGTTCCTAATTCCGATCAATGTCGGCGCACTGGGTCTGGTACTGACGATCATGACCGTTATGGGGGTAACCAATCACATGGGGTGGGAGGTTTTCCCCCGGTTCATGTGGCGGGGCGCACTGGGCGGCTGGCTGATCACGGCGAGCCATCATCAGCGCCATCACGAACAATACGGGTGCAACTATGGCCTCTATTTCCGCTTTTGGGATCGGCTCTGCGGCACCGACAAGGGACTCGGCGACTTCACCAAGGCGCACGCGAAGGCTGCCGCTCGTAGTAGCGGGCACGTTGGCATGGCTGACGCTGGCAGCGGCGGCTCCCATCACGCGGCTTGACGTCGAGATCGACAATCTCCGCTCGGCAAAGGGCATGATCCGGATCTGCCTCACCGCCGACCCGGACAACTTTCCCGCCTGCGTCGACGATGCCAATGCACTGACCCGGTCGATCCCGGCGAGCGTCCACACCACCAGCTTTCCGGGCCTGCCGCAGCGTGGCTATGCGCTCGCGGTCATTCACGACGAGAACAGCAACGCGAAGCTCGATACGATCGCGGGGATCCCGCGCGAAGGCTATGGATTCTCGCGCAATGCCGCCGTCCGCTTCGGTCCGCCGCGCTTTTCGGCGGCCCGGTTCATGGTTGCCGGTGATGCCGAAATGCAACAGGTGAAAATGCGTTACATCTTCTGACCGATCGTAACGGACCGAAAACGAAGGCGCTGCGTTTTGCGCTGGAACCTTTTTGTCCGGAGCATTTCCTTGCGCGCATTCTCTCTCTTCACGTCTGCCGCAATCGCGGTGCTTGGCATCGCCACGCCCGCCTTCGCCCAGACCGACCCGAACCCGTCGCCGACGATCACCGATCCCAAGGACAATAACCGCGTCACGGTCGCGCTCGGCGTGGTGTCGATGCCCGATTACGAAGGTGCGGACAGCAATTCCTTCACCCCCGCCGGCGCCTTCGTCGGCACGGTGCGCGGGCATGACTTCTTCCTCCGTGGCACGCAGCTCTATTTCAACCTGATCCCGAACACGGGTGAGGTCGGCACCAATTTCGAGCTGGGCGTGATCGGTGGCGTCCGCCGCGACCGCACCGGCGATATCGACAACCGTCAGGTCCGCGCGCTCGGCAAGATCGATACCGCCTATGAACTGGGTGGCTATGTCGGCGTCGCCCGGACCGGCGTCATCACCAGCGACTATGATACGCTCACCGCGCGTGTCGCCTATGTTCATGACGTCTCGGGCACCTATGACAGCTACGTCATCACCCCGCAGGTGAACTACACCACGCCGCTGTCGGTCCGTACGCTCGTCTCGCTTGGCGTCGCCGCGGATTACGCCGGCAAGGGCTTCGGCCGGACCTATGCGGCGGTGACGCCGATCGGTACGCTCGCCAGCGGCCTGCGCACTTATGACGTCGACGATAGTGGCTTCCGTCGCGTCAACGCATCGCTGTTCGTGGTGCAGAGCCTGTCGGGCGACCTCCGCCACGGTTTCGGCGTCGGTGCCGGCGTGCTCTACGGCCGCATGGTCGGCAAGTACAAGGACACCCCGATCGTCGCCGACGTGGGCAGCGCGGATCAGTGGCTCTACGCGCTGGGGCTGACCTACACCTTCTGATCTGAGGTCGGCTGATCCGAGGCTGGCCGATCCGAGGCCGGCCCAAATGATACTGGGCAAACTTCGAGACCCATCGATCCTCCCCCTGGCGGGGGAGGATCGTGTGGTTCGAACGTCCGCATTCCAGCACATCGTGTCCGAGCGGCTTCCGGAAGCGCCAACCCCAAGCGTCACTCCGCCACGCTAACCAACCAAGCGTGCGAACTGCCCAGCCGGAGCTTCCGAAGCTCCCGCAACCCAACCCCCCGAGCGCCTCGCAAGATCACCCCGCCGCCGCTCCACCACACCTGAAAATTATTTCATAGCATTGCCGTTAAGGCTGCGTCCATTTCCCGCTTGCGTCCGTTACTCAAGCTGGACGGCATCATTATGCCCGCAATAGAGCGCGTTACGAGTTGGGCCTTGGCGACAGGGTGTTACTCTCATCGGT
>Ga0308169_10004650_pt1 | contig 12750 bp, 10 predicted proteins | sample PhyBR1_2_FD_202139 | JGI IMG/M metagenome (GOLD analysis project Ga0308169, IMG submission 202139) | Phyllosphere microbial communities from UC Gill Tract Community Farm, Albany, California, United States - DLSLSB.R1 | ecosystem: Host-associated > Plants > Phyllosphere > Unclassified | place...
GTCCTCCTGCACAATCGGGGACACTCCGGAACGATGCGATGAGGCTGTGGAGAAGCCCGAATCGGAGCGACCACGGTCCAGCATCGAAGGATGCCGAAGAGCATCGATCTCCCAGCGGCCCGCGCTCTGATCCTCACCCGTGCGCAACTTCGTGCGCGAGGACATACGGAGCGCGACATCGAGCGGCGGGTGTCTAACGGCACGCTTCGGAGGGTGCGGAACGACCGGTATGTGACCGCCGATGCCTGGGAAGGCCTCTGGAACGAGGGGCGCCACCTCGTGGAGGTGGTCGCAACGCATCTCAACTCCGCCGCACCGGGCCCGGTCTTCTGGGGACCTTCGTCGGCGGTGCTGCATGGACTGCCGCTGTACCGGATGGCGCCGAAGAACGTGCACGCGGCCATCCTGGGAACGCGCCACGGCCGGACGCTCGCCGGCGTCGCCTGGCACGGCGTCCCGGTGGATTCCGCAGACATCGTGGAGATCGACGGCATCCGCTGCACCTCACTCGAGCGCACGGTGCTCGACCTCGCGTGCACGAGCCCATCGGCAGTGTCGCTCTCAGCTGCGGATGCCGCGCTGCGCAGCGCGGCGGTGACAGGGCATGTGCAGCGTCCGGAGATCGCCGAAGACTGGAAGGAGCGGATGCTGGCGCGCGCGGAGCGCCCTCGACGACCGGGGATCAGGAATGCGCGGAGGATCATCCAGCTCGCGGACGGGCGGGCCCAGCTGCCCGGAGAGAGCGTGAGCAGGCTGCATCTGATCAACCTGGGATACGCGGTGCCTGATCTGCAGGTGCACGTGGTGGGCTCGGCGGGTCAGGACTACTGGCTCGACTTCGGATTCCGGCGGTCTCGATGCTTCGGTGAGTTCGATGGTGAGGGCAAATACCTGGACGATGACATGCGCGGAGTCAGGACCGCGGAGGAGGTCGTCCTGGCGGAGAAGAGGCGTGAGGACGACATCCGCGGGGTGACCGGATGGCGCACTGTCCGGTGGGGCTCTGCCGACATCAGGACCGCTCAGTCCTTCGCGACGAAGCTCTTCTCGTTCGGCATCCGCCCTCCGGGATGATCGATCCACACTCCTCGCCCCTGTTCAGCTACCTCGCCCCTGCCCACTTACGTAAATGAGCAGGGGCGAGGTAGCCCAGCAGGGGCGAGGACGAAGGGGAGGGGGAGGTAGGAGGCGGCAGGCGACAGTGGCAGGCCCGGGGTCACGGGTGGATTTGGGGGAGAGGGGCGGATGCCGTAAGCTGGGGGCAACCGAAGACCGCCGGTCATCCTCGTGCGCGAGCACGAGGATCGAAGCACTGCTCAGCAGGGGCCCGCGCAGGTGACACAGAGGGTTTCACGCTCCGTGCGCTTGCGCCGGGGCGTTTTTGCTTTTCATGCGGGCGGTCGAGGTCGATGCCACGCAGCCGCGCGGCATCCGTACACGTAAGGAGTGACCATGGCGCAGAAGGATGCAACGGTTGCCGAGCTCACGAAGAACTTCGAGAACTCGAACGCCGTCCTGCTGACCGAGTACCGCGGTCTGACGGTTGCCCAGCTCAAGCAGCTGCGCAACGACATCCGTCAGGACGCGGAATACGCCGTGGTGAAGAACACGCTGACCAAGATCGCCGCCAACAACGCGGGGATCACGACGCTGGACGACGACCTCAAGGGTCCGTCGGCCGTCGCGTTCGTGCACGGTGACTTCGTCGCCACTGCCAAGGCCATGCGTGACTTCGCCAAGGCCAACCCGCTTCTCGTGATCAAGGGCGGCGTCTTCGAGGGCAAGACCCTCGACGCCGACGAGGTCAACAAGTACGCCTCGCTCGAGAGCCGTGAGGTTCTGCTGGCGAAGGCAGCGGGCATGATGAAGGCGACGATGGGCAAGGCTGCCGCCACCATCGACGCTCTTCGCGAAAAGCTGGAGACCGCCGAGGCCGCGTAAGCGACCTGCGTTCTTTCACCCAAACCCCATTTATTAGGAGATACATCATGGCGAAGCTTTCCACCGAGGAGCTGCTTGAGCAGTTCGCTGGTCTGACCCTTGTCGAGCTCAGCGAGTTCGTGAAGGCGTTCGAGGAGAAGTTCGACGTCACCGCTGCTGCCCCCGTCGCCGTCGCCGGCGCTGCTGGTGGCGCTGGTGCGGCCGAGGCCGAGGAGGAGAAGGACTCGTTCGACGTCATCCTCGAGGCTGCCGGCGACAAGAAGATCCAGGTCATCAAGACGGTCCGCGAGCTCACCTCGCTGGGCCTCGGCGAGGCCAAGGCTGTCGTCGACGGCGCGCCGAAGGCCGTCCTCGAGGGCGCCAACAAGGAGACCGCTGACAAGGCGAAGGAGGCCCTGGAGGCCGCCGGCGCCACGGTCACCCTCAAGTAATTCTGTCTGGGGCGAAGCGCGAAAGCGCATCGTCCCGCGCTTCACAGCGCTCGGAGGGCCTCGGGATTCGTCCCGGGGCCCTCTGCTTTGTCCGCAGCGCTATGTCCGCGGTGCCGCAGTCGACGCGCGCACCACGAGCTCGGAGGGGAGCACGCGCCGCTCGGGGACGGCATCCGGCGCCTCCATGCGCTGGCGCAGCAGGTCGACCGCCGCGCGTCCCTGCACCCGCGGCTGCTGCCGCACGGTGGTGAGGGCGAACATCTCGGCGTGCACGTGGTCGTCGATGCCGACGATGCTCAGCTCGGCCGGGACCGACAGGCCGAGCCTTCGTGCGCCGATCACGCCGCCGATCGCGGCCTCGTCGCAGACCGCGACGAGGGCAGTCGGCCGGTTCTGCCTGTCGCCGAGGATCCGCACGCCCGCCTCGTATCCGCCTGGCATGGTCGGCGCGCCGTCGGCATGCCGGATGGACTCGGCGAGTCCCGCGGCGTTCATGGCCTCTCGGTAGCCCGACCGGCGCTGCTCGTCGCCGAAGGCGTGGGTGGCAGCATCCGCCCTGCCGCCGAGGAAGGCGATGTCGCGGTGGCCGAGGTCGATCAGGTGCTCGGTGGCGATCCGCGCCGCGGCGACGTCGTCGATCGAGACGGCGCTGGTGTCCTCGCTGTAGGCGCCGACGCTGACCAGGGGCGACTCCACCTGGATCAGGCGTTCCAGTTCGTGGGCGCTGGGCTGGATGCCCACCGCGATGATGCCGTCCAGCCGACGCCGGGGGAGCACCTCCTCGAAGAGCCGCGCGCGCTCGGCGGTGCCCTCCTGGATGCCGTAAAGCACGAGGTCCTGGCCGGAGGCGAGCAGTCCTTCCTGAATGCCCGCGAGCAGCTCGGCGAAGAACCACCGGTCCAGCGCGGGCATGATCACGCCGACGGAGAGCGAGCGCCCGGTCGCCAGGCTGGTCGCCGAGGAATGCGCGACGTACGCGAGCTCGGACGCCGCGGCCTGCACGCGCGCGCGGGTCTCCTGCGAGACGTAGCCGCCGCCGCTCAGCGCGCGGCTCGCGGTCGCCTTGGAGACGCCGGCACGTGCGGCGACGTCGGCGATCGTGCTCATCATTCCTCCGAATCGGATGCCCGGTCGGGCGTCCGGGGTGGGTTCACGACAGCGTATCCGGATGCCGCGTCGAAAGGAACCGGTTCCACACGATAGGCTATGGGAGCGCTCCCACGCGACGCATCACGTCTCCACAACGGTTGTGAGGATCTCTGTGCGTGGCGTTGTGCAAGGGCGCTCAGGGCAAGTAGGTTGTCCTGGAATCGGTTCCTCAAAGGTTGCGGAGATCGCAGCCTGAGGGCCGGGATCCACCCGAATGAGGAGAAAACACATGGCTCTGTCACAGCGATACCGCCTACTTGCTCCCCTCGCTCTGGTCGGCGCGGCTGCGATCGCACTGACCGGATGCGCGGAGGCGACGCCGGGCGGCGGGAACGGCGGCTCGGAGGGCAAGACCACGGTCCGCATCTCCGGCGGCATCACCGGCTCCGAGGCCGACGACCTCAACAAGACGTTCGCGCAGTTCACCAAGGACACCGGTATCAAGGTCGAGTACACCGGTGACAAGAGCTTCGAGGGCAACATCGTCACCAAGGTGACCGGTGGCGACGCGCCTGACATCGCGATCGTCCCGCAGCCGGGTCTGCTGAAGTCCCTCGTCGAGACCGGCAAGGTGCAGAAGGCCCCGGAAGGAGTGTCGAAGGCGGTCGACGAGAACTGGTCGAAGGACTGGAAGAAGTACGGCACGATCGACGGCACGTTCTACTCGGCCCCGATGCTCGCCAACCTCAAGGGCTACGTCTGGTACTCGCCGGCGAAGTTCAAGGAGTGGGGCGTCGAGGTTCCCAAGACCTGGGACGAGATGATGACGCTCACCAAGACCATCAGAGAGAAGACGAGCACGGCTCCGTGGTGCGCGGGCTTCGCCTCGGGCGACGCCTCGGGATGGCCGGGAACCGACTGGGTCGAGGACCTCGTCCTGCGCCAGGCCGGTCCTGACGTCTACGACAAGTGGGCTTCCGGCGACGTGAAGTTCACCGACCCGCAGATCAAGGACGCCTTCGAGGCGGTCGGCTCCATCCTGAAGAATCCGGAGTACGTCAACGCCGGCTTCGGCGACGTGAAGAGCATCAACTCGACCGCGTTCGGCGACGTCGCCGCCAAGGTCGCGGACGGCAGCTGCGCGCTCACGCACCAGGCGTCGTTCCTGTCGGCGAACTTCCTCGACGTGAAGAACGCCGCGGGCCAGACGCCGAAGGTCGCCCCCGACGGCGACGTGTACGCGTTCATCATGCCGGGTACCAAGGAGGGCGAGCTCAGCGTCGAGGGCGGCGGCGAGTTCGTCGCCGGCTTCAACGCGGACAAGTCCACCGTCAAGGTGCTCGAGTTCATGGCATCGCCCGAGTTCGCGGACGCCCGCGTCAAGCTCGGCGGCGTGATCTCCGCGAACAAGAACGCCGACCCGAGCCTGGCCTCGAGCGAGTTCCTGCAGGATGCCATGAAGACCCTCCAGGATGAGAAGACGACGTTCCGCTTCGATGCATCCGATTTGATGCCCTCGACCGTCGGCTCGGGCTCGTTCTGGAAGGGCATGGTCGACTGGATCGACGGCAAGTCGACCGACCAGGTGCTCAGCGACATCCAGGCCGGTTACAACAACTGATCGGTCGCGCTAGTCTGAGCGCAACCTGCTGACGGGTGCGGGGAAGGGCGGAGACGCCCGGCCCCGCACCCGCCTCACAGAAGGGGAATCCATGTCGCAAGTGATCGTCGAAGACGAGGATCAGGGAACAGGCGAGCTGCCGCAGACCACGCACGGCACAGACCGACGAGGACGCGCGATCACCCGCACGCTCGTCGTGGTCGGTTTCGCGTTGATCGTCGCCCTCTTCTTCCTGCTGCTGTTCTCAACACCCGTGGAGAACGCCTCACGCATCGCGCTGGGGCCAGTCTCGCTGAACACGTTCTTCATGTGGTTGGGCGGCCTGCACCCGCTGCTGCAGATACCGGTCGTCCTGCTCGCCTTCGGCGTCGTCGTGGCGATCGTGCTGGTGCTCATCGAGTACGCCCCGCGTCCGGGCAAGGGCTACTTCATCATGCGGCTCGTCGCCTGCCTGGTGATCCCGGTGCTCGCGTTCATGCTGCTGCGGCCGTACTCGAACGCCGTGCTCTACGTCGTCGGAATCGCGCTGGTGTCCGGCGCACTGCTGTTCTTCGCCGACTACCGATCGCGCCAGGGTGCCGGATACCTGTTCCAGCTGATCCTCTTCATGGCACCGGCCGCGATCATGCTGCTGATGGGCCTGATCTACCCGGCCGTGGCGACCTTCTTCAAGTCCTTCTTCGACAAGACGGGCAAGGAGTTCGTCGGATTCGAGAACTACGTCTGGGTGTTCACGAACCCGGTCGGCACCTGGTCCGTGATCAACACCCTCATCTGGGCGCTGCTGGCCCCGACCATCTCGGTCGCGTTCGGACTGGCCTACGCCGTCTTCATCGACCGCGCCCGCGGTGAGAAGGTGCTGAAGGTCCTCGTGTTCATGCCGGTCGCGATCTCGTTCGTGGGCGCCGGCATCATCTGGAAGTTCATGTACGACTACCGGCAGGGCGACCAGCTGGGTCTGCTGAACGCCATCGTGACGATGTTCGGCGGCGACCCCGTGAACTGGCTGGCGGTCAAGCCGCTGCTCAACACCATCATGCTGCTGATCGTCTTCATCTGGACCCAGACCGGGTTCGCGATGGTGATCCTCTCCGCCGCGATCAAGGCCGTCCCCGCTGAGCAGCTCGAGGCTGCTGAGCTCGACGGCACGAACGCGTGGCAGCGGTTCACGAACGTCACGGTCCCCGGCATCCGCTCCTCGCTGATCGTCGTCCTGACGACCATCACGATCATGTCGCTGAAGGTGTACGACATCGTCGCGGTGATGACCGGCGGTCGCGACGACACCACCGTGCTCGGCTTCGAGATGGTCAATCAGCAGCAGCGCTTCCAGAGCTATGGGCACTCATCGGCACTGGCCGTCGTGCTGTTCATCTTCGTGCTGCCGCTGATCATCTACAACGCCCGATCCATGGCCAAGCAGAGGGAGATCCGCTGATGAGCGCCACCGAAGCCATCGTCCGCGACACCCGCAGCAAGCGTCAGGTCGCCCGCGACACGCGCCGCAACGAGGCCATCGCCCACAAGAAGCTCACCTCGAAGGGCGCGACGATCGCGGCCGTGATCATCGCCTTCTTCTGGACGATCCCCACGTTCGGCCTGTTCGTGACCTCCTTCCGTCCGGGGGCCGACACGCAGTCCACGGGCTGGTGGACGGTGTTCACCGACCCGAAGTTCACCCTGGACAACTACGTGCAGGCGCTCAACGCGGGTGGCACGTCGACCACGCTGGCGACGGCGTTCGTGAACTCGCTCGCGATCACGATCCCCGCCACCGTGTTCCCGATCGTGATCGCCTCGCTGGCCGCGTACGCGTTCGCGTGGATCGACTTCAAGGGCCGCAACCTGCTCTTCGTCTTCGTGTTCGCGCTGCAGATCGTGCCGCTGCAGATGGCCCTGGTGCCGCTGCTGAGCCTGTTCTCCAACGGACTGACGATCGGCGATGTGGCGGTCTTCCCGGGCTTCACGCTGAACGACCTGGACTACAGCTTCGCCCGGGTGTGGATTGCGCATGCGATCTTCGCCCTGCCGCTGGCCACGTTCATGCTGCACAACTTCATCGCCGAGATCCCGGGTGACATCGTGGAGGCGGCTCGAGTGGACGGCGCCGGCCACGGCCAGGTGTTCTTCCGGATCATCCTGCCGCTCGCGATGCCGGCCATCGCCTCGTTCGGCATCTTCCAGTTCCTGTGGGTGTGGAACGACCTGCTGGTCGCGACGATCTTCGCCTCGCCCGGCGCGCTGCCGATCACCCAGGCGCTGAACTCGCTGTCGGGCACGTGGGGCAACCGCTGGTTCCTGCAGTCGGCGGGCACGCTGATCGCGATCGTCGTGCCGCTGATCGTGTTCTTCGCGCTGCAGCGCTTCTTCGTCCGCGGTCTGCTGGCCGGCGCGACTAAGGGCTGACCGGACGGAAGCCGGATGCCGCAAGTGCGGCCTGCGCGGGAAACAGAGCCCGCGCAGGCTGAAACACAAGCGGCATCCGGCTTCCGTGCATCTACGGTGGACCGCATGCGCTATGCCGAGAACATCGTCGACCTGGTCGGCGACACGCCCCTGGTCAGGCTCAACCGGGTGACCTCCGGCATCGCCTGCACCGTCCTGGTCAAGCTCGAGTACCTGAACCCCGGCGGCTCCGCCAAGGACCGCATCGCCAGTCGCATCATCGACGCGGCCGAGGCTGCCGGCGACCTGAAGCCGGGCGGCACGATCGTCGAGCCCACCAGCGGCAACACCGGGGTCGGGCTGGCACTGGTGGCGCAGCAGCGCGGTTACCGCTGCGTGTTCGTGGTGCCCGACAAGGTGGGTGCGGACAAGATCGACGTGCTGCGCGCCTACGGGGCCGAGGTCGTCGTGACGCCGACATCGGTCCCCGCCGACAGCCCCGAGTCGTACTACAGCGTCAGCGATCGGCTCGCCCGCGAGATCCCCGGTGCGTTCAAGCCCAACCAGTACGAGAACCCCAACGGGCCGCGCAGCCACTACGAGACCACAGGGCCCGAGATCTGGCGCGACACCGACGGTGGGATCACCCACTTCGTCGCCGGCGTCGGCACGGGCGGCACGATCAGCGGCACCGGCCGGTACCTGCGCGAGGTATCGGGCGACCGCGTGCGCGTGATCGGCGTCGACCCCGAGGGCAGCGTGTACTCGGGCGGGACCGGCCGGCCGTATCTCGTCGAGGGTGTGGGCGAGGACATCTGGCCTGGGGCCTACGACCCGCAGGTGCCGAACGAGATCGTCGCCGTCACGGATGCCGAGGCGTTCGCCATGACGCGCCGGCTCGCCCGCGAGGAGGGCATCCTCGTCGGCGGATCCAGCGGGATGGCGGTGGTCGGCGCCCTGCGGGTCGCGCGCGACCTGCCCGCGGACGCCGTGATGGTGGTGCTGCTGCCGGACGGCGGGCGGGGGTACCTGGGCAAGATCTTCAACGATTCCTGGATGCGCTCCTACGGCTTCAGCGAGGTGGAGGCGGAGGAGACCGTCGCAGACGTGCTGGCCGCGCGCGACGTCGTGATCAAGCTCAAGCAGGAGACTCACCGAGCGATCCCCGCGCTGGTGCACACGCATCCCGACGAGACGGTGCTCGAGGCAATCGGAACCATGACCGAGTACGACGTCTCGCAGCTGCTGGTGCTCAGCGCCGAGCCGCCCGTGATGATGGGCGAGGTCGTCGGCGCCGTGGATGAGAAGGGGCTGCTCGACCTGCTGTTCCGAGGCGAGGCGCAGCCCGCCGACCCGGTGGGCATGCACGTGGGGGAGCGGTTGCCGCTCATCGGCATCCACACCCCGGTCGCGCAGGCGCGCAGCGCGCTCGCCGACGCGGACGCCCTGCTCGTCACGGTCGACGGGCGCCCGCACACGGTGCTCACCCGTCAGGATCTGCTCGGATACCTCTCCCGCTGAGGACATCTGGGTCCCTGAACCTGTCGAAGGGTCGTCTCGCGACGTAACAGGACGACGGATGCCCGGGTCGCCGGGCGTACCGTGAGCACACCGCCACACACGACCTGAGGAGAGTCATGACCGACCGCGCCTTCGCCACCCGAGCCATCCACGCGGGTCAGGAGCCCGATCCGACGACCGGCGCGATCATCCCGCCGATCTACCAGGCGTCCACGCACGTGCAGGACGGCATCGGCGGCTTCCGGGAGGGCTACGAGTACAACCGCGCGGGAAACCCCACGCGCTCGTCGCTCGAGACGCAGCTCGCGGCTCTGGAGGGCGGCACCTCGGCGCTGTCGTTCTCGTCGGGGCTCGCCGCCGAGGATGCGCTGCTGCGCGGCATCCTGCGCCCCGGCGACCATGTGCTGCTCGGCAACGACGTGTACGGCGGCACCTACCGCCTGCTCACGAAGGTGCTGGCGCCCTGGGGCATCGAGACCACCACGGTGGAGCTGCAGGACGCGGATGCCATCCGTGCGGCGCTGCGGCCCGAGACGAGGATCGTGTGGCTGGAGACCCCCAGCAACCCGCTGCTGAAGATCGTCGACATCGCGGCGGTCGCGGAGATCGCACACGCCGCCGGTGCGGTGCTGGTCGTGGACAACACGTTCGCCTCGCCGGCGCTGCAGCAGCCGCTCGCGCTCGGGGCCGACATCGTGGTGCACTCGACCACCAAGTACCTCGGCGGGCACTCCGACGTGCTCGGCGGGGCGGTGGTGCTGGGTGACGACAGGTTCGAGGAGGCTGTGCGATTCCAGCAGTTCGCCGTGGGCGCGGTGTCCGCGCCCCTGGATGCCTGGCTCACGACGCGCGGCATCAAGACGCTCGCCGTGCGAGTGCGTCAGCACAGCGAGAACGCCCAGGCGATCGCCGAGTGGGCGGCGGCGCGGCCGGAGTTCTCCGAGGTCTATCACCCCGGACTCGCCTCGCACCCCGGCCACGAGATCGCCGCACGCCAGATGAGCGGTTTCGGCGGGATGCTGTCCCTGGGGCTTTCCGGAGGGCCCGCTGCAGCGCGCGCGTTCGCCGAATCGACCACGCTGTTCCAGCTCGCGGAGTCGCTCGGCGGCGTGGAGTCGCTGATCGGCTACCCGCCGGAGATGACGCACGCCTCGGTGCGCGGCACCGCGCTCGCCGTCCCCGAGAACGTGGTGCGTCTGTCCGTCGGGATCGAGGACGTCGCCGACCTCATCTCCGACCTGGAGGAGGGTCTGGCCCGCGTCGCGGCACGCTGAGGCCGCCCGCGCGGAGTCCGCGGCGGGCTGCGCGGGCGAGTAACATGGGGGACTTCCCCTGCGTCGAATCGATTCGAGCGCAGCATCCGCTCCTCCCTCGAAAGTTCCCCGTGAGCGACGACCGCACTCCCACCGGCAGCATCCGGGCCATCACCGGAACCATCCGCACCTCCACGCCGACCGGCGCGATCCGCACCCTCGGGGCGAACCCGGCGACCGCGCCGATCATGCTGCACCCGGGAGACGCGATCTCCACCGGACGCCGGGTGCTCTACATCCTTCTGCTCGGCGCGCTCACGGCGCTCGGGCCGTTCACGATCGACCTGTACCTGCCGGCGTTCCCGCAACTGGAGGCGGACTTCTCCACCTCGGCCGCGATGATCCAGCTGACCCTCACCGGCACCATGATCGGCTTCGCGATCGGGCAGCTGATCGTCGGGCCGCTCAGCGACAAGGTCGGGCGCCGGGTGCCGCTGATCGTGGTGACCGCACTGCACGTGCTCGCCAGCATCGCCGCCGCCGTCGCGCCGGATCTGATCCTGCTGGGGGCGGCGCGCGTGGTGATGGGCATCGGCGCTGCCGCCGGCGGCGTGGTGGCCATGGCGATCGTGCGCGACCTGTTCGGCGGCCGGCGCCTGGTCGTGATGCTCTCCCGGCTGTCGCTGGTGTCGGGCGTCGCTCCCGTGGTCGCGCCGATCATCGGCTCGGGACTGCTGACGGTGATGCCGTGGCGGGGCATCTTCGTGGTCCTGGCCGGCTACGGCGCCGTGATGCTGCTCGCGGCGATCCTGCTGCTGCCCGAGACGCTGCCGAAGGCGCGCCGGCAGGAGCGCGGGTCCAGCACCGTGCTGCAGCGCTACCGCAGCGTGTTCTCCGATCGGGTGTTCGTGGGCGTGCTGATCATCGGCGGCATGACGTTCTCCGGCCTGTTCTCGTACCTGTCGGCCTCGCCGTTCCTGTTCCAGCAGACGCACGGACTGAACCCCCAGGCCTATGGGCTGCTGTTCGCGGCGAACTCGCTCGGCGTGGTCGGCGGCGTGCAGGTGTCCGCGCGGCTGGCGGCGCGGTTCGGGCCGCAGTGGGTGATGGCGTTCTCGACGGCTCTGCTGCTGATCTCGGGCGCGACGATCATCGTGTGCGATCAGGTGGGTGCCGGGTTCTGGGGCACCGTGATCCCGCTGTGGCTGTTCATGACGGCCTGCGGATTCACGTTCCCCTGCGTGCAGGTGCTCGCGCTGGACCGGCACGGCAAGGCCGCCGGCACAGCGGCGTCCGTGCTCGGTGCGAGCAACAACGGCGTCGCCGCGATCATCTCGCCCGCCGTCGGGCTGATCTCGGCGGGCTCCGGCATCACCGCGACCACCATGGCGATCGTCATGGTGGGATGCGCGGTGGTGGCCATCCTGTCGCTGTGGCTGATCGTGCGCCCGCGCACGGTCGCGATGCTCGCGCCCTGACGCGCGTGATGCCGGGTCGATCGGGCCGGGCAGGCAGAATGGGACGATGACCAGGGCCAGGATGGTGATCGCGGCCGGCAGCATGCTGGCGGCCGCCGCCGTGCTCGGCTGGGCCGTCGTGGTGCTGCCCGGTGGGGCGGTCAACGGCGTCGATCAGGGATGGCACGACCTGATGGTCGAGGTCAGGCAGCCGTGGATGCTGGCGCTGTCGTACGTGCTGAACTACGTCGGCGGGGGATGGCGGGCGGGCCTCGCCGTGCCCCTGGTGCTGATCGGGATCCTCCTGCTGCTGCGACGCTGGCGGGCCGCGGTGCTCGCGGCTGCCGCCCTGCTGGTGAGCGTGGGGCTCGCGCAGCTGCTGAAGGCGCTGTTCGACCGCGCGCGGCCGGAGGACATGCTGGTCGTCTCGGACCCCGGTTCATTCCCCTCCGGGCATACGACGAACGCCGCCACCCTCGCAGTGCTGCTGTACCTCGTCTGGCCTCGGCGCTGGACTGCAGCGGTCGGAATCGTCTGGACCGTCGGCATGGCGCTGTCGCGCACGATCCTCAGCGTGCACTGGCTCACCGACACCGTCGGCGGGATGCTGGTCGGCGCCGCGGCCCCGCTGCTGGTCGCGGCGGTGGCAGGCGGCTGGGCCTCACTAGGCTGGGAACGTTCCGCGGCAGCAGCGGAGCTGAAGGAGTCACCCGTGTCGAGCATCCGCCCTTACCGTCCCTCCGACCGTGACGCACTGTACGAGGTGTGCGTGCGGACGGCGGATGTCGGCGGTGACGCGACCGGGATCCTGGAGGACGATCGTCTCTGGGGTGACATCTTCGCGGCGCCCTATGTGGAGCGGCATCCGGATCTGGCCTGGGTCGTGGAGTCCGCCGACGGACGAACCATCGGCTACATCGTCGCCACGTCCGACACCGAGGCGTTCGAGACGTGGTTCCGCGACGAGTGGTGGCCGGGCGTCGCGGACCGCTACCCGCTGTCGGGTGAGAGCGAGCCGACGCGACAGGACGCCATGATCGGGCTCGCGAACC